>Ga0302157_10000008_pt1 | contig 309145 bp, 265 predicted proteins | sample I_Bog_N3_3_FD_193502 | JGI IMG/M metagenome (GOLD analysis project Ga0302157, IMG submission 193502) | Peat permafrost microbial communities from Stordalen Mire near Abisko, Sweden - I_Bog_N3_3 | ecosystem: Environmental > Terrestrial > Soil > Wetlands > Peat | place: Sweden: Abisko... | reverse complement strand
AACTTGCGCATCTCGTCGCGCCGGTCGCGCGCCTTCTTCAATCCGACGTCCGGGTACACGCCGAGCGAAATCCGCTTCTCCTTGCCGGCGAAGCGATACTTGAAACGCCACCAACGGCTCGCCGAAGGTGCGATTTCCAAATACAGGCCGCGGCCGTCGAACAAGCGGACAGTTTTCTTCTGAGCGGTGGCATTCTGAATTTTCGCGGTTGAGAGCCGCATGGGGGCAACTCCGAAATACGAACGGTCTTCCTGACCAGTTGCCCCCAACATTGCCCCCGACAATGCCGTCCTGTCAATGGACACGCCTTCCCGCTGCTGGACCCGGGTAGCATGTAAGCCACTGTTTTATATGACTATGGATTTACACCGTCGGACGTCGGCCGACACGCCAAAACGTCCGCGGATGAAGGGTTGGTGGGCCCGGTCGGACTCGAACCGACGACCAAGGGATTCACTTCGGCCCCGCCGTTTCCGGCGGGAGTGGACTATCTCTTCACCCCCCGGTCCTTTGACGACCGGTGGGTGCGGGACGCTCTAGCCTGTCATTAAGCGCGACTTCAGCGCTCAGGTAGTCTCTGCACCTTCCGGCGGTGTACCGCCGGCTTGGCTCAGGGTTGCCATCAGCCGCGCTGTTAAGGTTTCCCTGAATTCATCCCGTCCACTTCGCACCTTGCGATGCGAAGGCACCATTTATTGATGAGTCCCCTGCTCTAACCAACTGAGCTACAGGCCCGACGCCGCGCAGTTTACCATCTTGCGCCGACCTCCATGTCCGAGGACCAAGAGGACATGCCTGAGATCAGGGAGGAGTATCTTTGTGGGCCGATGAGCCTCTCTTTGCCCGATCTGCCCATCAACGCCGCGTTGCCGGCGCTGTCCGACGCGCTGGCACGGGGGCGGCGCGTGCTGCTGCAGGCGCCGCCGGGGGCCGGCAAGAGCACCATCGTGCCCCTGGCGATCGGCGGCGCGGCGTGGCTCGGCGGCAAGATACTGATGCTCGAACCGCGCCGCCTGGCGGCACGCGCCGTCGCCACCCGCATGGCGCAGCTGCGCGGCGAGGCGGTCGGCGGCCACGTGGGCTATCGCACTCGGCTCGATTCGCGCGTCAGCCCGGGCACGCGCATCGAGGTGGTCACCGAGGGCATCCTTACCCGCATGCTGCAGGAGGATTCCGCCCTGGAGGGCATCGCCTGTGTCATCTTCGATGAGTTTCACGAGCGCAGCCTGAACGCCGATCTCGGACTCGCCCTGTGCATCGAGAGCCAGCTCAACCTGCGCGAGGAAATGCGCATCCTGGTGATGTCCGCCACCCTGGATTTGCAGCCGCTCGCGCGGCTGCTGGATGATGCGCCCATCATCAGCACCGCCGGCCGCAGCTTCGATGTGGTCACCCATTACGTGCCGCGACGGCCGGAGCTGCATCTGGAGCAGCAGCTCGCCCAGGTGGTGCGCGGCGCCCTCGCCGGGCATGCGGGCGACGTCCTGTGCTTCTTGCCGGGTGCCGCCGAAATCCGCCGCACGCAGCGCGCGCTCGAGCAGCAGGGCACTGCGGGCGCGCGGGTGCTGCCCCTGTACGGCGAGCTGTCCGCGGCCGATCAGGATGCGGCGCTCAGCCCGCTGCCCGGCCGGCGCAAGATCGTGCTGGCCACCAGCATCGCGGAGACCAGCCTGACCATCGAGGGCATCGGCATCGTGGTCGACTCGGGTTTGCGGCGCCACGCCGAATTCGATGCCGCCACGGGCATGAGCCGCCTGGTCACCGCCAAGGTCTCCCAGGCCGCGGCCGATCAGCGCCGCGGCCGCGCCGGCCGGCTCTGCGCCGGGGTCTGTTACCGGCTGTGGTCGGCGGGCACCCACGACTCGCTGGCGCCGCACACCGCGCCGGAGATCATGCACGCCGATCTCGCGCCGCTCGCCCTGGAGCTTGCCTGCTGGGGCGCGGAGGACGCCGGCCAATTGCGCTGGCTGGATCCGCCTCCGCCGGCGCCGCTGGCGCAGGCGCGCGACCTGCTGCGGCGCCTGGAGGCGATCGACGGCACACGCATCACCGCCCACGGCCGCGCGCTGTCGCGGGTCGGCGCGCATCCTCGTCTGGCGCACATGCTGGTCAAATCGCGTGCGCTCGGCGCGCCGCGCCTCGCCGGCGAGATTGCGGCCGCGCTCGGCGAGCGCGACCTGCTGCGTGCGGCGCCGGGGGCGCGCGACGTCGACGTGCGTCTGCGGGTGGCCGTGCTGCGCGGTTCAGCGCCGGCGCTGCCGGCGGGCGTGAGCGTGGATGAGCGCGCCCGCACCCAGGCGGCGCGCAGCGCCGCGCAGTGGCGGCGCGAGTTCGCGCGCGACATCCCGGACAGCGCCGACGTGCACGTGACCACCGGGCCGCTGCTGGCGCTGGCCTATCCGGACCGCATCGGCCGGGCGCGCGGCCCGGGCGGCCGATACCTGCTCGCGAACGGCCGCGGCGCCCATTTCGGCGAGCCGCAGGCGCTCGCCAAATCGGAATTCATCGTGGCGGCCGAACTGGACGGCGGTGAGCGCGAGGCGCGGATTTTCCTGGCCGCGCCGCTCACCCGGGAGGACATCGAGCGGCATTTTGCGGCGCATATCGAGGGGCGCGCCGACATCGTCTGGGACGAACGCGAGCAAGCGGTTCGGGCGCGCCGCGAACGGCGGCTGGGCGCGATACTGCTGGAGTCCGCCGACATCCGCGACCCGGATCCCGACGCCGTGCTCGAGGCCGCGCTCGCCGGACTGCGCCGGTTGGGCCTCGGCGCGCTGCCCTGGACCCGTGATCTGCGTCAGTGGCAGGCGCGCGTTGCGCTCATGTGCCGGTTCGCAGTGCCCGCGCCGCAGCCCTGGCCCGACCTGGGCGACGCCGCCCTGCTCGATACGCTCGGGGAGTGGGCGCCGCCGTGGATCGGGGGCTGCACGCGGCGCGAGCATTTCGCGCGCGTGGACCTGGGCAATGCCCTGCGCAGCCGGCTTTCCCACGGGCAGCTGCAGCTGCTCGAGCGCGAGGCACCCACACATTTCGTGGTGCCGAGCGGCTCGCGTCTGCCGGTGGATTATCTCGAGGAGACCCCCAGCCTGTCGGTGCGGCTGCAGGAGATGTTCGGCCTCGATGCGACGCCCTGCGTGGCCGGCGGCCGCCTGCCCCTACTGCTCAAATTGCTGTCGCCGGCCGGCCGGCCGGTGCAGATCACCCGTGATCTCGTGAGTTTCTGGAATCGCGGCTACCATGAAGTGAAGAAGGATCTGAAAGGCCGGTATCCGAAGCACTATTGGCCCGAAGATCCGCACGTGGCGCAGCCCACCCGGCGGGTGCGGCCGCGTTGAGGGGCTGCTGCATCCGGATGTGCGCGCCGATCGAATGAATCGCCAGAGGCAAACTCAAACCATGTCGAGCAAAACCGTCCTTCGGGTCCTGTTCACCTGCATCTTCGGCTCCTTGTTCATCTACAGCGCCTGGGCGAGCACGCGCCAGCCGGTGTGGCAATGGGGCGGCCTCGACGGTCCGGACCGCTATTGGACCGGCGCGACGCTGCTCGACGCCTATTTCGGATTCATCACCTTTTACGTGTGGGTGTTCTACAAGGAGCCGCGCTGGCTGGCGCGGGCCGCGTGGCTGATCGCCATCCTGCTGCTCGGCAACATGGCCATGTCGGCGTACGTGCTGATCCAGCTGGCGCGGCTCGGACCGCAGCAGCCTGCATCCGAGATTCTGGCGGCGCGCAATCCGTGAATCCCGTGACGCGCTGGTTGCGCCGGTATATCCGCGACCCGTTGTGGGCGCTGCTGCGGCAGGGCATCGCCCCGGACCGGCTGGCACTCAGCGTGGCCATCGGCATCGTGGTCGGCAATGTGCCGATTCTGGGGATATCCACCCTGCTGTGCACGGCGATCGCCCTGGGATTTCGCCTGAACCTGCCGGCGATCCAGGCCGCCCAGGCGGCCATGGCACCGACCCAGATCCTGCTGATCATTCCATTCGTGCGGCTCGGCGAATGGCTGCTCGGCGCGCCCCGCCAGGCCGTGTCGGTCAAGGCGGGACTGGCGCTGCTCGGCCAGGGTGTCGGCCACGCGGTGGTCGTGCTCTGGGATGCCATCGTGCACGCCGGCATCGCCTGGTGCCTGGTGGCGCCGGCAGCAATATTCCTGATTTATCGGTTGCTCAAGCCGTTTTTCGAACGCGCCGGCAGGCAAGTCTCCACCCTTCAGCGAGTTGAACACCCATGAATACCACCGCCCTGCCGATGCCGATGTCCTGGTCCATGCGCCTGCTGGAGCGCGGCCTGCTGCCGGATGTCCTGATTCGACACGGCATCCGGCGGCTGCTGCGCGAACGCCTGGCCGAGGAGGATCAGGGCGGCCCCGAGGCGCAGCAGCGTCACCAGATGAAATTGATCGCCCGGCTGCAGGCCAGCCCGGTCGCCATCAACAGCGCCGACGCGAATCTGCAGCACTACGAGCTGCCCTGCGGCTTCTTCGAGAAGGTGCTCGGCAGTCATTTGAAATACTCATCCGGCTACTACCGCGATGCCGGCGACACCCTGGACCAGGCGGAGGCCGCCATGCTGGCGCTCACCGCGGAGCGGGCGCGGCTCGCCGACGGCGATCGGATTCTCGAGCTGGGCTGCGGCTGGGGATCGCTGTCATTGTGGATGGCCGGGCACTATCCGCGATCGCAGATCACCGTTGTCTCCAATTCGCGCACCCAAAAGCGCTTCATCGATGAACGTGCGGCGGCGCGCGGCTTCACCAACCTGACGGTGATCACCAGCGACATGAACCAGCTTGAATTTGCGCCGGGCACGCGTTTCGACCGCGTGGTGTCGGTGGAGATGTTCGAGCACATGCGCAATTACGAGGTGTTGATGCGGCGCATCGCCGGCTGGCTCGAGCCGGCGGGCACCTTGTTCGTGCACATTTTCACCCACGATCACTACGCCTACCCGTTCGAGGTGCGCGACGAGTCGGACTGGATGGCGCGTCATTTCTTCACCGGCGGCATCATGCCGAGCGATGATCTGCTGCTGTACTTTCAAAAGGATCTGGCCATCGTCGATCACTGGCGGGTCGACGGCCGTCATTACAGCCGCACCGCGGAGCACTGGCTGCAGAACATGGATCGGCAGCGCGCCGCCATCGAGCCGATCCTGGCCGACACCTATGGGGCCGATCAGGTGCGCCGCTGGTGGGTGTACTGGCGGGTGTTTTTCATGTCGTGCGCGGAACTATGGGGCTACGCCGGCGGGCGCGAGTGGCTGGTATCGCATTATCTGTTCGTCAAGCCCGCGCAATCTTAAGATGAACAGGTTTGCTGGAGACCCGGGCGCGCCGCTCAGGTGCCGCAGCCCCGATCGCAGCGATCGCGCTCGATTTGCACCGTGGCGTGATCGATTCGAAACCGCCGCTTCAGATCGGGGCTGAGCGAGCCGAGCAAGGTATCCGCCTGGTCGCCGTCGGGCATTACCAGGTGCGCCGTCAGTGCCACGCTCGTTGTGCTGAGCGCCCAGATGTGCAGGTCGTGCACGTCGGTGACGCCGCGCCCCGCCGCCAGGAACGACTGCACGGCCGCCGGGCTGACGCCGGCGGGTACGCCGTCGAGCGACAGATGCAGCGCATCGCGCAGCAGCTTCCAGGTCCCGAGCAGGATCACGGCGATGATGGTCAGCGACACCACCGGGTCCAGCTGGCGCCAGCCGGTGGTCATGATGACCAGCCCGGAAATCATCACCCCGGCCGATACGGCGGCATCGCCGAGCATGTGCAGGAAGGCGCTGCGCATGTTCAGGTCGTGCCGGTGGCCGGCATGCAGTAGCCAGGCACTCGCGCCGTTGATCAGAATGCCGGCTCCCGCGACGGCGATGACCGTGGCGCCCGCCACCGGCGGCGGCGCGGCCAGGCGCCCCAGCGCCTCCCAGGCGATGGCGCCGCAGGCCACCAGCAGCAGCACCGCATTCCCGAGCGCCGCCAGCACCGTGGAGCGCCCCAGACCGTAGGTGAACGCCGGCACCGGCGGCCGGCGCGCCAGATAGACGGCGGCCCAGGCCGCCACCAGCCCGAGCACGTCGCTCAGGTTATGTCCGGCGTCGGCCAGCAACGCCATCGAGTTCGAGAGGATGCCGAAGCATCCCTCCACCGCCACGAATGCGAGGTTCAGCCCCACCGCAAGGGCCATGCGTGCATTCAGGCCGCCCGCGAGCAACGCGGCCGGGTCGTGGGCGTGACCCGCGTGTGCCCCCGGGGAGGGCTCATGCTCATGCCCATGTCCATGCTCGTGCTCATGCCCATGTCCATGCTCGTGCTCATGCCCATGTCCATGCTCGTGCGATTGCCCATGCCGGTGTTGCTGCATATACCCCGCCTCAGGTTTGCTCAAACGCCTGCATACGCCACAGGCCTGGAAAAAGAAAGCGCGCCCAGATTATGGTCACTGCCAGCGTGGCGGCGCCGCCCGCCACGATGGCGGGCACCAGCCCGAACCAGGCAGCCGTCAATCCGGATTCGAATTCTCCGAGTTCGTTCGATGCCCCGATGAACACCGAATTCACCGCGCTGACCCGGCCCCGGATCTCATCGGGCGTTTCAAGTTGCACCAGCACCGAGCGCACGAACACGCTGACCATGTCACCCGCTCCCAGAACGACCAGCGCGGCCAGCGCCACCCAGAAATGCGCCGTCAGACCGAACACCACGGTGGCCGCGCCGAACAGAGCCACGCCGCTGAACATGATGACCCCGGCGCGCCGCTTGATCGGGTGAAACGCCAGCACCGCCGCCGTCAGAACCGCGCCGACGCCCGGCGCCGTACGCAGCAGGCCGAAAACCTCCGGCCCTGCATGCAGCACGTCCTGGGTGAAGGCGGGCAGCAGCGCACTGGCGCCGCCGAAGAGCACGGCGAACAGATCGAGCGACATGGCGCCCAGCACTGACTTGCGGCCCCACACGAAGCGCAGGCCCTGCAGCAGGCTGCTCAGGGACACCACCACGCGGCCGCCCGTGGTGCGCCGCGTGCCGATCAGCGCCATCAGGATCACGGCCGTGCACAGCAGGGCCGCACCCAGGGCGTAAACCAGCCCCGCGCCGCCGCTGCCCGGTGCCGATTTCTGTGCGATCGCATACACCAATCCGCCCAGGCTCGGTCCGGCGATGGTCGCCACCTGGAAGACGGAGGAGTTGAGCGCGACCGCATTGCCGAGCATCGCCGGCGGCACGAGATTCGGCAGGAATGACTGGGCGGCCGGCATCTGAAAGGCGCGCGCCACCCCGAGACAGGCAAGCACCAGAAAGATCGGCAGCGTATGGCGGATGTTGCCGGCCGCGAAGACGAGCAGCGCCGACGCGCAGGCCATTTGCGCGAGGATCACGCCGAGCAGGATCAGACGGCGATCGAAGTGGTCGGCCACGTGCCCGGCGATGAGCACCAGGCACAGAAACGGCAGGAATTGCGACAGACCGATCAGCCCCAGGTCGAGCAGCCGCCCGGTGATGTGGTAAACCTGCCAGCCGACCGCGACAATGATCATCTGCGCCGCCACCGACGCGCAGAACCGAACGCCCAGGTACAGCGCGAAATCGCGGTGCCTCAATGCCGCGAATCCGCGGATGCCGATGGAACTCATTCGGGCTATTATCCCTGCAAGCGCGCCGTGGCACACCCAGCGGCGCGAAACCAGGAGCGAATCATGAAATTGGACGACAGCCGTCGCAGCGACAATGTCGAGGACGATCGCGGATCCGGCGGAATCGGCCGGCGCGGCGCGGGCATCGGTCTCGGCACCATCGCCGTGGTCATCATCGGTTACTTTCTGGGCGTCAATCCCCAGACGCTGCTCAGCCTGCTCAACGGCGATCAGCAGGGCGTGGATGCCGGCGCGCCGGCGCCCGCGCCGGTCACGGGCGCATCGACGGATCCGCAGGTGGATTTCGTGCGCGCGGTGCTCGGCGAGACCGAGGACATCTGGGGCGCCTACTTCAAGGATCGCGGCAAGACCTACGTACCGCCGAAGCTGGTCCTGTTCAGCGGCCAGGTCTCCTCCGCCTGCGGCCTGGCGAGCGCCGCGTCGGGCCCGTTCTACTGCCCCGGCGATCAGAGGGTCTACATCGACCTCGGCTTCTTCCGCCAGCTCGCCGGGGAATTCGGCGCGCCCGGCGATTTCGCCCGTGCCTACGTGATCGCGCACGAGGTCGGCCACCACGTGCAGAACCTGCTCGGCATATCGGATTCCGCCGAGCGCCAGGAGGAGCGCGCCAACCGGGTGGCGGCCAATCACGTGTCGATCGAGGTCGAGCTGCAGGCCGATTGCTACGCCGGGGTATGGGCCAATCTGGCGAATGCCAGCCACAAGATCCTCGAACCCGGCGACCTGGAGTCCGGGCTGCAGGCCGCCTCCTCGGTGGGCGACGATACGCTGCAAAAGCGCATGCAGGGCACGGTGGTGCCCGACAGCTTCACTCACGGCACCTCGGCGCAGCGCGTGCGTTGGTTCCGCAGCGGCTTCGGCTCGGGCAGCCTCGATTCCTGCGACACTTTCAGCGCCGGGACCTCGCTCTAGGGATGCTCTAGGGCTCCGTGGCTGCAGCGAGCTCGGGCTCGGTCTCCGGCGCCCCGTAGCCGCCGCCGCCCGGCGTGCACAGCACGAACACGTCGCCGGCCTGCATCTCGTGCTGGCCGATGTGACCGAGCGCGATGATGCGCCCATCGGCCTTCTCGATGCGCGCCTCCCCTGGTTTGCCGGATGCTCCGCCCGCCAGGCCGAACGCGCCGCTGCGCCTGCCGTTGCTGAGCAATGAGGCGGTCATCGTCTCCAGAAACCGCACGCGGCGCACCGCACCGTTTCCGCCCCGCCAGCGGCCGATGCCGCCGGAGCCCGCGCGGATCGCGAATGACTCCAGCCGCACGGGAAAGCGCAACTCCAGCACCTCCGGATCGGTCAGGCGCGAATTGGTCATGTGGGTCTGAACCACGCTGCTGCCGTCGAAGCCGGGTCCCGCGCCCGAGCCGCCGGCCACGGTCTCGTAATACTGATGCGCCGCGTTGCCGAAGGTGAAGTTGTTCATGGTGCATTGTGCTGCCGCCATCACGCCGAGCGCGCCGTACAGCGCGTTGGTCACGCAGGTCGAGGTCTCGACGTTGCCGGCGACCACCGCCGCCGGCGCCGCCGGGTTCAGCATCGAACCCGGCGGCGCAATCACCGTGAGCGGCTTCAGACAGCCCGCGTTCAGCGGAATGTCGTCCTCGATGAGCGTGCGGAACACGTACAGCACGGCTGCCAGGGTGATCGCGCGCGGCGCATTGAAATTGTTCGGCGTCTGCGCGCTGCTGCCGGTGAAGTCGATGACGGCGCTGCGCGCGGCCGCGTTCACGCGCACCGCCACGCGGATCTGTGCGCCGTTGTCGAGGGTCAGCGTGAACCGTCCGTCGCGCAGCGCGCCGATCACCCGCCGCACCGACTCCTCGGCGTTGTTCTGCACGTGCTGCATGTAGGCGGCCACGGTGGCGCGGCCGTATTGCGCCACCAGCGCCCTGATCTCCGCTGCGCCCTTTTCGTTGGCGGCCACCTGCGCGTGCAGATCCGCCGCGTTCTCCCGCGGATTGCGCGCCGGGTGGGCGCCGCCCCGCAGCACTGCGAACAGCGCCTGCTCGCGCAACGTGCCTCGTTCGATGAGCTTGAAATTGTCGAGCAGCACGCCCTCTTCGGCGAGGCTTGTGGAGAACGGCGGCATCGAACCGGGGGTGATGCCGCCGATGTCGGCGTGGTGGCCGCGCGAGGCCACGAAGAAACCGGCGTTGCGGTCGGTGTCCTCGAGATACACGGGCGTGACCACCGTGATGTCGGGCAGATGCGTGCCCCCGTGGTAGGGATCGTTGAGCGCATACACGTCGCCGGGCCGCATGTCCGGATTAGCGGCGATGATGCGCTCGACCGACTCGCCCATGGATCCCAGGTGCACCGGCATGTGCGGCGCATTGGCGATGAGCCTTCCCGCGCCGTCGAACAGTGCGCAGCTGAAATCCAGGCGCTCCTTGATGTTGACTGAATGGGCGGTGCTCTGCAGACGCAGGCCCATCTGTTCGGCGATGTTCATGAACAGGTTGTTGAACACCTCCAGCATCACCGGGTCCGCCTGCACGCCCACCGCGGGCGCCGCCGCGAGCGGCCGCGCGCGCCGCAGCGTGAGGCAGCCGCCGTCGCCGACCTCGGCCTGCCAGCCGGTTTCGAGAACCGTGGTGGCGTTGCTCGCGGCGATGATTGCCGGCCCGATGATTGAGGCGCCGTCGCGCAGCGATTCGCCCTCGTACAGATTGACGCTGCGCCAGCCACGGTCCTCTTCGCCGCAGTACAGCGACACCACGGCGCGCACCGGCGGCTCGTGAGGCGCCGCCGGCGGTGCGTTGCGGGCCTGCGCCTGCGCTGCTTCGCCGTCCGCGACGCATTCCACGGTGACCGCCTCGATCAGCAGTTCGCGGTCCGGCATCAGGAAGGCGAAGCGCCGCCGATAGGCGCTGTCGAACTGCCGGCGCACCTCCGCAAGCGCCTCGGCCGGGGCACCCGCCGGCAGCTCGCAGGCAAGCGCGGTGTCGGTGCCCTGGTAGCGAATCTGCAGACGCGCCGCATGCAGCCTGCCGCCGGCGGCGCCCTGGGCCTGCAGTTCGAGCAGCGCCTCGGATTGCAGCACGTGCACCCGCTCACGCGCGGCGCACAGCCCGGCGGCGTTCAGGGGCTGCTCCACCGAGCTTTCGCGCATCGCGTTCTGGTCGGCCAGCCCCATGCCATAGGCGCTCAAGACCCCCGCGAGCGGATGGATGAAGACCCGGTTCATGCCGAGCGCATCGGCCACCCGGCAGGCATGCTGCCCGGCGGCTCCGCCGAAGCACTGCAGGGTGTAGCCGCCGACGTCGTAGCCGCGGGCTACGGAGATGCGCTTGACCGCATTGGCCATGTCGTTGACCGCGATCAGCAGCGCGCCCTCGGCGGCTTCCTCCGCCGACACCGGCCTGCCGGCGGCGCTCATGCGCGAGGCCAGCCGCGCGAATGCCAGCCGCACCGCTTCCCGGTCCAGAGGTTCATCCCCGTGGGCGCCGAACACCCGCGGAAAGAAATCCGGCTGGATCCTACCCAGCAGCACATTGGCATCGGTGATGGTCAACGGTCCGCCGCGCCGGTAGCTGACCGGGCCGGGGTCGGCGCCGGCCGACTCCGGACCCACCCGCAGCCGGGCGCCGTCGAAGCCGATGAGCGAGCCGCCGCCCGCGGCGATGCTGTGGATGCTCATCATGGGCGCCCGCACGCGCACGCCCGCCACCTCGGTGCCCTGAACCCGCTCGAATTCCCCCGCATAATGGCTGACATCCGTGGAGGTGCCCCCCATGTCGAAACCGATGAGCCTCGCATGGCCGGCGGCGAGCCCCGTGCGCACCATGCCCACGATGCCGCCGGCCGGCCCGGAGAGGATGGCGTCCCGCCCCCTGAAGCGGTGTGCCGCGGCGAGTCCGCCGGAGCTTTGCATGAACAGCAGCCGCACGCCGGGCAGTTGTGCGCCGATCCGGTCGACGTAGCACGCCAGCAGCGGCGAGAGATACGCATCGACCACCGTGGTGTCGCCGCGCGGAACGAATTTCAGCAGCGGGCTGACCCGGTGCGACACCGAGACCTGCGTGAATCCGACGTCGCGCGCCAGCGCTGCGGCCGCCGCCTCGTGCGCCGTGTGGCGATAGCCGTGCATGAACACGATGGCGCAGGCGCGTAGACCGGAATCGTAGGCCGACTGCAGCAATGCAGCGAGCGCCGGTTGGTTCAGCGGGATGATCACCTCGCCGTGGGCGCCCACTCGCTCCTCGGCCTCGATCACCCGTTCGTAGAGCATCTCCGGCAGCAGGATGTGCCGGTCGAACAGCTTGGGACGCGCCTGGGTGGCGATGCGCAGCGCGTCACGGAAGCCGCGCGTGGTCACGAACAGCGTGCGCTCCCCCTTGCGTTCCAGCAGCGCATTGGTCGCGACCGTGGTGCCCATTTTCACGCAGCCGACACGCGCCGGCGTGATCGGCTCGCCCGCCTCGAGCCGCAGCATGCGGCGGATGCCTTCCACCGCCGCATCCCCCGGATGCAGCCGGTTCTGCGACAGCAGCTTGAGCGTGTGCAGCGCGCCGTCTGGCGCGCGGCCCACGACATCTGTGAATGTGCCGCCGCGATCGATCCAGAACTGCCAGCGGTCGCTCACGAGGCGGCCGCGGCGCCGGCATCCGGCGGCAGCTCCCGGCCGCGCGTTTCCGGCAGGGCCCAGGCCGCGGCGATCACCAGGCCATCGGCGGCCGCGGTCATCCAGGCGATGCCCTCACCGAGCGGCAGATGTGCGCTCCACAATCCGATCAGCGCGGGACAGAAGGCCCCGGCTGCCCGGCCGCTGTTGTAGCAAAACCCCTGACCGCTGCCGCGCACGGCAGTGGGGTACAGCTCCGCCAGAAAAGCCCCCATCCCGCTGAAGATCCCCGAAAGGAAGAACCCGAGCGGAAAGCCGAGCAGCAGCATCTGGCCGTCGGTCACCGGCACGCGCAGGTAGCACAGAATCAGCGCGCAGCCGCCGGCGGCGAACAGCATGCAGCAGCGCCGCCGTCCGAGCGCGTCGGACAGCCAGGCGCCGGCCCAATAACCGGCCAGGGATCCCCCTATCAGCACCAACAAATAGCCGCTCGTGCCTTGCACCGACAGATGGCGCTCGCTGCGCAGAAAGGTCGGCAGCCAGGTGGTCACGGAATAATAGGCCGCCATCATGCCGCAGGACAGCAGGCTGGCGAGCACGCTGGTCCGCAGCAGCGGCGGCCGGAAGATGTCGAGAAAATGACCCGCCGCGGCACCGGTTTCACGCAGCGCCGCATGCAGCGGCGGTTCCACCACGTGGCGCCGGATGTAGAGCACAAGGAGCGCCGGCAGGATGCCCAGCCAGAACAATATCCTCCATCCCCAGGGCGGCGGGATGAGCGCAAACACGCATCCATAGGCGAGCGCCGCCGCCGCCCAGCCCACCGCCCAGCTGCTTTGCACCAGACCGGCAGCCTTGCCGCGGTTCCGCGAGGCGATGGTTTCGGCGATCAGCACCGCGCCGACCGACCACTCGCCACCGAAGCCGAATCCCTGCAGAACCCGCGTCCACAGCAGCTGCCGATAGGTGTCGGTGAACCCGCAAAGACCGGTGAACAGCGCGAACCACAGCACCGTGATCTGCAGCAGCCGCACGCGGCCGAAGCGGTCGGCCAGCACGCCGGCCGCCCAGCCACCCGCGGCGGCGCTGAGCAGCGAGCCGGTTGCGATGAAGCCGGCCTCGGCCCTGCTCATGCCCCACAGGCCGAGCAGCGTCGGGATGACGAAGGTGTAGATCATGTAGTCGAAACCATCGACGCCATAGCCGGCGAACGTGGCGATCAGCGCACGGCGCTCGACGACGGTGGTTTGCTGCAGCCACATGGACGTCTCCGCGGTGTCAATGCGCCTGCAGGAAGGCTTCGACCAGCGGCGCGACCAGTTCGGGTTTCTCGATGTGCATCAGATGCCCCGCGCCCGGCACGGTGGCGATGTCCACGTTCGGCATCACGGCGCGCAGCGCCTCGGGCGAGCCGTCCGCACCGAGCCGCGCGAGCAGATCGGATTCCGCGCCCAGGATCAGCCGCTGCGGCGCCTCGATCGCGCCCCAGCATGCCTCCGCGTCCTCGCGCTTGTAGAGCACGGGATTGACGCGCCGGTGGCGCGGGTCGCCGAGCAAGTGCACGCGACCCTGCTCCGCGCGGCCCCAGACGGTGGCGATGAAGGCGGCGCGCTCGGCGCCGATGCGCGGATAGCGTTGGCGGATGACGAAGGCGAGCTGTTCGAAGGATTCGTATTCGCGCAGCGCCGGCAGCGCCTTGAGTTCGCCCAGCCATTGGCGCAGGCGCGCCGGCGCCTGCGAGGGCTGCGTGCGCGGCATGCCGAATCCCTCGAGGTTGACGAGGCAGCGCACCCGTTCCGGCCGCACCCCAGCGTACAGCGACGCGACGTTGCCGCCCATGCTGTGTCCGACGAGGCGCGCGGGCTGGTCCGCCGACTCAAGATCGAGCAGCGCGTCGAGATCGCCCAGATAGTCCCCAAACCAGTAGCCATCCTGCGGCCACTCGCTGCGCCCGAAGCCCCGCCAATCGATCGCCAGCAGCGGCCGGTCGCGCGCGAATGCGTCCACCAGGAATTGAAAGGTGCCGCCGGCGTCGAGCCAGCCGTGCAGCAGGAACACCGGCGCCTCGCCGGCCGCCGGCTCCGGCCCCCAGCGGGTGGCGTGGATCTTGAGGCCGCGAATTCTCAGGATTTCATGCCGCGGCTCGCGCAGCACACGATAGGCCGTCAATCGATCACCCGCCCAGGAAGATCTTGTAGGCCGGATTGTCGGTTTCCTCCGTGTACGCGAACTGCAGATCGGCCAGATGCAGCAGGAAATCGGTGCGCGTGGCGGGTGGCACCTGGATGCCGGCGAGCACGCGGCCGTAGTCCGAGCCGTGATTGCGGTAATGGAACAGGCTGATGTTCCAGGCGGTTCCGATCGCCTGCAAGAAGCGCAGCAGGGCGCCGGGGCGCTCCGGAAACTCGAAGCGGTACAGCCGTTCGTCGGTGAGCCCGTGCGCATGGCCGCCCACCATGTAGCGCACGTGCAGCTTGGCCATTTCGTTGTCGGTCATGTCGCGCACCGCGAAGCCGGCGCCGGCGATGGTCTTGATTACGACGTCACGTTCCGCCCTGCCCTGCGTGAGCGCCAGTCCCACGAAAATCTGCGCGGTCTTGGAGGTCACATAGCGGTAGTTGAGTTCCGTGACGCTGCGTCTGCCCAAAAGCTCGCAGAATCGCAGGAAAGATCCGGGCTCCTCGGGGATCTCCACCGCCAGCAGCGCCTCGCGCTGCGCGCCGATGTCGGCGCGTTCGGCGATGTGGCGCAGGCGGTCGAAGTTCATGTTGGCGCCGCAGTTGATCGCGACCAGGACGCGCTCGCTGCAATTCTCGCGCGCCACGTACTTCTTCATGCCCGCGACGGCGAGCGCGCCCGCGGGTTCAGCGATGGAGCGCGTGTCCTCGAAGATGTCCTGGATGGCGGCGCAGATCTGATCGGTGTTCACCAGCACGATCTCATCGACGTACTGCTGCGCCAGACGGAAGGTCTCCTCGCCCACCCGCCGCACCGCGACGCCGTCCGCGAACAGTCCGACACGCTCGAGCGACACGCGCTTGCCGGAGCGCAGCGATTCGTACATGCCGGCGGCATCCTCGGGTTCGACGCCGATGATCTTGATGCGCGGATACAGCGCCTTGGCGTACGCCCCGATGCCGCCGATCAGCCCGCCGCCGCCGACCGCCACGAATACGGCGTCGATGTCGTCGCCGTGATGCTGGCGCAGGATTTCCATGGCCACCGTGCCCTGGCCGGCGATCACGTCGGGGTCGTCGAAGGGATGCACGAACACCAGGCCGCGCTCCCGCGCCAGCTCCACCGCGTGGCCGTAAGCCGAATCGTAATCATCGCCGTGCAGCACGACCTCGGCGCCGAGATCGAGCACCGCCTGGACCTTGATTTCCGGCGTGGTCGAGGGCATCACGATGACCGCGGGAATGCCGCGTGTGCGCGCGCCCAGCGCCACTCCTTGGGCGTGATTGCCGGCGGAGGCGCAGATCACGCCGCGCTGAGCCGCGATCGGCGACAGCTGCGCGATTTTGTTGTAGGCGCCGCGGATCTTGAACGAAAACGCCGGCTGCAGGTCTTCTCGTTTCAGCAACACCCGGTTGTTCAGACGGCGCGACAGCCGCGGTGCGGCCTGCAGCGGCGATTCGATGGCGACGTCGTATACCTTCGCCTTGAGGATGCGTTCGAGGTAGTTATCGGTCATGGGGTCGCAGGGCTCATGGAGGCGTTCATTGTGTCTTATTGTGAGACGCTGCACAGCCCCGCCGGCGGATACCATGTCCCGGCGCGAAATGAGTAACATAGGGGCGATGTCCAAGTTGCGGATTCTGCTGTTGGGTTGGGTGCTGCTGCCGGCGGCGGTGCTTGCCGCGGCCGGCGAGAGCGTGGCGACGGACAATGTCAAAGCGCGTCTGGTCAGCGAAGTGAACGGCGTGGTGCCGGGCGGATCCTTCTGGGTGGCTCTGGAATTCGACATCCGCGACGGCTGGCACACCTATTGGCGCAATCCCGGCGACTCCGGCCAGGCCACCACACTGGTCTGGAAACTGCCCCCCGGCGTCAGCGCGGGCGGCATCGTCTGGACAGCGCCGCATCGCTTCGAGCTGCCGCCGCTGGTCAATTACGGCTATGCCAAGCATGCGGTGCATCTGGTGAAGATCTCGACGCCCGCCGATCTTCCCGCCGGCGTTCCGCTCGAGCTGCAGGCCAAGGCGAGCTGGCTGGTGTGCGCGGATGTCTGCATTCCCGAGAGCGCCGACCTGCGCCTGCTGCTGCCCGTCGGAGCGCATGCGGCAACCCTGGACGCGGCGGCGGCGCCGCTGTTTGCGGCCGCCCGAGCGCAGCTGCCCGATGCCGCGCCGGCCGCCGCCGACGCGAGCGTGCGCCAGGGCCGGCTGCTCATCACGCTCGGTCCCGCGTGGGGAGCGGCGCTGGGGCGCATCAAGTCCCTGGAATTCTTCCCCTACGACGATGGCGTGATCGAGTACGCGGCGCCCCAGACGCTCACCCGCACCGCCGATTCCATCGAACTCGCCATGAAGGTCGGCTACCAACCCCCGCATGCCGGCACCATTGACGGGCTGTTGGTCGCCACCCGCGATACGGGCCTCTCGACGGTGCCGCTCGAGGTCGCCGCGCGCTTCGGCAGCGGCGATGGCACGACCCTGCAGGCCGGCCCGCGCTTTGCGCCCGCCGGCCCGGCGCCGGCCGCCACCGTGCCGGTGCTCATGCTGCTCGCCGTGCTCGGCGGCCTGATCTTGAATCTCATGCCCTGCGTGTTCCCGGTGCTGTCGATCAAGGCCATCGGCCTGGTCGAGGCGGCCAAGAAACACCCCACCGAGGCGCGCATCAAGGGACTGTCGTTTGCCGCCGGCGTGATCGGTTCCATGCTTTGCCTGGCGGCGGTGCTGCTGGTGCTGCGATCGGGCGGCGAACAGATCGGCTGGGGATTTCAACTGCAATCGCCGCTGTTCGTCACCCTGCTGGTGTATCTGCTGCTGGCGGTGGGTCTGAATCTGTCGGGCGTGTTCGAGGTCGGCGCCGGGCTCGCCGGCGTCGGTGACGGACTCACCCGCGGCAACGGCTACCGCGGTGCATTCTTCACGGGCGTGCTCACGACGCTGGTGGCCACGCCCTGCACGGCGCCCTTCATGGCGGCCGCCATCGGTGCCGCGCTGACGCAATCCACCCTCGTCGCGATCGCCATATTCACCTGCCTGGGTGCGGGGCTGGCGCTGCCCTTCACGCTGCTGTCCTTCCATCCCGGGCTGAGCCGCGTGCTGCCGAGGCCCGGCGCTTGGATGGACACGATGAAGCAGGCATTTGCCTTTCCGATGTATGCCTCGGCTGCGTGGCTGCTGTGGGTGCTCGCACAACAGACCTCCGCAGCCGGGCTCGGCGCCGCCTTTGCCGGCGCGATTCTGATCGCGCTCGCCGGCTGGTCGTATCAGAAATCCCGGGTGGGCAGCGGCCACGTGCGTACCGCCACCCTCATCATCGCGGCGGTTGCCGTGGCGCTCGCCGTGTGGATGCCGGCGCAGCTCGCGGCGTTTTCCGGCGGCGCCTCGGGCGGCGCAGCCGGCGGCAGGACCAGCCGTGAAGGAGCCGATGTCTGGCAGCCCTACGATGCCGCTCGGGTGGCCGCGCTTGACGCCGCCGGCGCGCCGCTGCTCGTCAACTTCACGGCGAGCTGGTGTCTGACCTGCCTGGTCAACGAACGCAATGCCTTTGCGGACCCCGCCGTGCAGGCGATATTCCGCGACAAGGGCGTCACCCTGATGAGAGGCGACTGGACCAACCGCGATCCGGCCATCACCCAGGCGCTGGCGTCCTTCGGGCGTGCCGGGGTGCCGCTGTACCTGGTGTACCACGCCGCGCCGGATTCCGGCGGCACGCCGCTGGTGCTGCCACAGCTGCTGACCGCGGGCCTGGTGCGTGACACCTTCGCAACGTTGCCCAATCGGGGAACGCCGGATCGAGGGTTGAATTAAAGACCGAATGGCGCATGCTGGGATCATGCCCTCCGTGAGTTCCACGAGCGTTGCGGTGATCGATTATCGGCGCCGCAGCATGGTGCTGCGCTGGCTTGCTCCGGCAGGCACCTGGAGCGCCATGGAGGAGCCTCCCGCGCTGGTGCACGGCATCGCCTGGATCCAGCCCTCACAGCCCAACATCTGTTTGTATGGCCAGGCCGGACGGCTGTTGCTGCAGATCGGCACCGACCAATATGCGTTGGCGGAGAATTCGCCGCGCATCAAGTGTGTCCCGGATTGGCTCACGCTGGGACTGCGCCGGCGCTTCATCGTCGAATCGAGCACGGGCGGCGTGCTCTTCAGCCACGCCTATTGGCCGGGCCGCACGCCGGATTTTTTTCGCTGGCTGGCCGCCAAGGCCGAAGATCCGGACTGGCGCATGGCGAGCGGCCGGCAATGGTCCGAAGGGGTCACCGTCGCGATCTTGCGGGCGGCGGCGTAGCGGCGTAGTCCGGAGCCAGTCTCATCCTCCGGCCGGGCGGCGCAGCAGACCCGCCAGTTCCGACTCGGTCAACTTGCGCCATTTGCCGGATTTCATCTGGCCGAGGTGGATATTCATGATGCGTACGCGCTGCAGCCGCCGGCACTGGTAACCGAGCGCCGAGCACATCCTCCGGATCTGGCGATTGAGGCCCTGCGTCAGGATGATGCGAAAGCTCTGCGGGCCGATGCGCGCAACCCGGCACGGCTTGGTCATTTCACCCATGATGCGCACGCCCCGCGCCATCATGTCGAGGGACAGATCCGTGATCGGACGGTCCACGGTCACCAGGTATTCCTTTTCGTGGTTGTTCTCGGAGCGCAGAATTTCATTGACGATGTCGCCGTCGTTCGTCAGTAATATCAATCCCTCCGAATCCTTGTCGAGCCGCCCCACCGGGAAGATGCGCTCGGTGTGTCCCACCAGATCGACGATGTTGTCCTTGACGTGCGGCTCGCTGGTGCAGGTGATGCCGGCGGGTTTGTTGAGCGCGATATAGATGGGCTTTTTCTTGCGCCCGAGCGGTTTGCCGTCGACGCAGACCTCGTCGCCGTCGCCGACCCGGGTTCCAAGCACGGCCGGCGCACCGTTGCAGGTGATGCGCCCGGCCTCGATCCACTTGTCTGCCTCGCGCCGCGAGCAAATCCCGGTTTCGCTGATGAATTTGTTGAGTCTCACGGATGGCGCGGCGCCCGCGGCGGTTGGCCTGCCGCGGACTTGGGCGCTGCATCCCGACTCGGCGCGGCATCACGAGCCGGCGCGGCATCACGATTCAGGAACGCGCCGAACGTGTCCGCCAGGATCCTGGGCGCGGCATCGAATAGATCCGGCGCATATTCCGCGGCCTCCACCAAGCGGGCGTTGGGCAGCAGCTTGGCACCCTGGCGGGTGGCATCCGACCATTCGTCGGTGATTCGCAGCACCAGGCACGGCTGCGCGGCCGATGTCAGTCCCTCGGTGGACGTGAGGCTCACCAACACCAGGCGGCGCACCAGTTCGGGTCGAGCCAGCGCCAGGGCTACCGCCACTTCCGAGCCGTCCTGAAAACCCAGCAGATCGATTTGCCGCAGGCGCAGGCCGCCGGCGAGATCGGCCATCGCGGCCGCGGCGGCGGCGGCGCCCGGCTGGGGGTCGGCATCGGATTCCCCGCAGCCAGGCAGGTCCGGTGCGTACACGGATCGGTCACCGGCCATGCGCGGCAGGAACCGGTCGAATACGCGACTCGATCGGCCGCGCGGATGCAGACAGAAGAGCGTCACCTGCTCATCGAAGCCACCGGTGGTCGGAAATGCCGTGCGCACGTGCAGCTGCCCATGGCGGAATTCGAAATACGCGCGCCGGATCCGCACCTGGCTGGCCGCGGCGGGTTTGATGGGCTTGGGCAATTCGGCTCTCCGTACGCGTGTTGTGCGATTACAACATTAAATTTGGGGCTTTATGACAATATAGCTAGCTTCCGGCGCGAGTCGCGGCTAGAGTGTTGCGCGTTAGCAATAGAGTTTCAGGGAAGTAAAGCAGACCGATCATCGCAGCGCGATAAAGCACGCAACGACAAGGCATGGGGATTTGAAAGCCGGGCACTGCCCGGCTTTTTTATGCCACCTGTGGGCCCTCACGGCACCCGGTCCCACACCCGCGACAGGGTCATGTCGCGCGTCTTGCCGCGCTTGAAATGCACGTTCTGAATGAGCTGTTGGCCATCCTCGGACAAGGTATAGCGCTCCTCGAAGGACGGGCGATCCTCGTCCGGTTCCGCCTGCACCACCAGGGTCTTGCCGTCCCAGCCGCACGCCTGTTCGACGCCATGACTTTTCTTGACCGGGGCGGCGGGCTGGTACACCCGATTGTGTCCGTCGGAAGTGAACGCGGCTACGCCGCCGATTTGCTTGATTTCCAGCTCCTTGCCGGGCCAGCGCAGTCCGGCGCCCACCGCGGTGACCGGCGGCAGGGCTGCAGGCGCAACGGGCGCGCCGCCGGCCGGGCTGTTGCCGCCGCCGGGACCGGCGCCGCCACCGCCGCCGCGACGGCCGCTGCGCCGCCCGCTGCCGGAATTATCGATGGAATCCGTGCCGAACTGCTGAGCCTGCAACACCCGCTGCGGATCATCACTGTCCGCCTCATCAAGCTTCCAATGGCCGCTGAGATCCACCCCCGGCGGCGGCGCCACTGCGAGGGGCGGGCTGGCACAGCTCACCAGCAACGCCGCCGAGAACAGCAGCGCGCATCGCAAGCGCGCCGGTTGATCAATCAAAGGGCGATCGATGAGGGTCATGGGGCCTAAGCATATGACAAAATCACCGACGCGGCTTTCGCCGGACGCCCGGACGGGCGGACACCGAATACAGGCTAGGCGAGGGAACTGCGCCTGTTTTGGGTTGCGCGAATGTCGCTCGGTGCGGAGATCCACACCCGCCCCTCGAAGGGTTGAAAGAACACGCGCACCGGCTCGATACGGCGCAGGGTCTGCGTGCCGCAGGAGATTTTTGCGTCGGTGAAATCCGCGCGAATCAGTTCCACCAGCGACACCTTGGGCTCGCACTCACCGGTCGGCGGCGGGGCATGAGCCAGAATGCGCGCCTGAACGTCGTCCAGGCGCGGTGCCGCGCCCAGTACCGCGGTTTTGAAATTGTCCAGCACCGTCAATATCGCGCTCAGGGCATCGTCCGTGACGTCGCCGGGACAGCCATTCGGACCGCCGAATCGCAGATGCAGCAAGCCACCGGCCCGGCGGCCCTCGTCGTGCAGACAAACGGCAAGCGCCCCCTGCAAATCGGCCACCAGCAGCACCGATTCGGCCGAAATCTCGAAGCTTTCCGGCGCGACGCTGATAGTCCTCAACTGTTCACCCATTCTGGCCTTTACGTACCTTGAAACTCATGCTGCCCGCATCCCCGGGTGCTCTCTGCCAAGCGATTCACGGTTTTCGGATCGGACCCCCTAAGACGCGGCGGTTATAAGCTCATGACCGGCCGGTATTGGAGCCTGCGAGAGCCCCCGCAATAGACTCGGCGGCCCCCATGTACCGTTATGATGCCATTGACAAGACCCTGGTGGACGAACGGGTGGCCCAATTCCGCGATCAGACGCGGCGATTTCTCGCCGGCGAGCTGACCGACGATGAATTTCGCCACCTGCGCCTGCGCAACGGCCTGTACATCCAGCGGCATGCGCCCATGCTGCGGGTGGCCATACCCTACGGCACCCTGTCCTCGGTCCAATTGCGCACCCTGGCGCACATCGCACGCCGTTACGACCGCGGCTACGGTCATTTCACCACCCGTCAGAACCTGCAGTTCAACTGGCCGAGGATCGAGGACGTACCGGATATTTTGGCGGAGCTCGCGGCCGTCGAGATGCATGCCATTCAAACCAGCGGCAACTGCATCCGCAACGTCACCTCGGATCACCTCGCCGGGGTCACCCAGAGCGAACTCGAGGATCCGCGCCCGTGGTGCGAGATCATCCGGCAATGGTCGAGTTTTCATCCCGAATTCAGCTACTTGCCGCGCAAGTTCAAGATCGCCGTGACCGGCGCACCGGAGGATCGAGCCGCCTCCTTGGTGCACGATGTGGGCGTGCACATGGTGCGCGCGGCGGACGGCGAACTCGGCTTCGAGATTCTGGCCGGCGGCGGTCTCGGTCGCACCCCCATCATCGGCCAGGTGCTGCGCGAGTACCTACCCCGCGAGCATCTGCTGTCTTACCTGGAAGCCATTTTGCGGGTCTACAACCGCGAGGGGCGCCGCGACAATCTCACCAAGGCGCGCATCAAGATCCTGGTGCGCAGCCTCGGGATCGAGGAATTCCGGCGCCGCGTGGAAGCCGAATGGGCCGCGATGCGCGACGGCGCGCCGCGGGTCGACGATGCCGAGGTCGCGCGGGTGCGGGCCTTCTTCTCACCGCCTGCCTACCGCCGACTGGCCGAAGCCGATCCCGAGGCCGGCAAGGACACCGCGTTTCGCGCCTGGTATCGCCACAACACCGTGGCCCACAAGGTGCCGGGCTATCGGGCGGTGTATGTGTCGCTGAAGAAATCCGGCGTCGCTCCCGGGGATGCCACCGACGCGCAGATGGACCTGCTCGCCGACCTCGCCGACCGCCATAGCTTCGGCGAGATCCGCGTCACCCACACGCAAAACCTGCTGTTTCCCGATGTCGAAGCGCAGCACACGTTCGATTTGTGGCGGTCGCTCGATCAGGCGGGCCTCGCCACGGCGAACATCGGCACCTTGAACGACATGATCTGCTGCCCCGGTCTCGATTTCTGCAGTCTGGCGAACGCCGGCTCCATCGAGGTCGCCAAACTGATCAACGAGCGCTTCGACGACTACGATTATCTCTATGACCTCGGCGAACTCGAGGTGAAGATGTCGGGCTGCATGAATGCCTGCGGCCATCATCATGTCGGCCACATCGGCATTCTCGGCGTCGACAAGAATGGGGAGGAGTGGTATCAGATCACCATTGGCGGCGCAGCCGGAGCCGATGCGGCCCTCGGCGAGGTGATCGGCCCATCGGTGGCCAAGGCCATGGTTCCGGAGACCATTGCGCGCCTGCTCGCGGTATACGTGGAATGCCGCCTGCCCGAGGAACGCTTTGTCGATACGGTGCGACGCATCGGCATCAAGCCGTTCAAGGAGAGGGTGTATGCCGCGCCGCTTGCTGCGTGACGGCCGGATCGTGGTCGACGACTGGCAATACCTCGGGGAGACCGGCGCCCCGGAGTCACCGGCCGCGCTGATAATCCCCTTCGATCGCTGGGTGGGCGGTAAGGAGACCTTCAGCCGCAAGGCCGGCCGGCTCGGCGTGCAGATCGGCCCGGCGCAGCAGGTCGAACAGCTCGTCGGGGATCTGGCGGCACTGTCGCTGATCGCCGCCGACTTCCCCTCGCCGGGCGAAGGCCGCGGCTACAGCCAGGCGCGGCTGCTGCGGGAACGCTGGAAATTCACGGGTGAACTGCGCGCCACCGGCCACGTGCGCCGCGACCAGTTGTTTTTCATGGCGCGCTGCGGCTTTGACTCCTTCGAATTGCCTGATGCTGAACTTCCCGGCGCCGAGGCCGCGCTGCATACCTTCACGGCGGCCTACCAGCCCGCCAATGACGCGGGGCTGACCGAGAGACTTAAGCACCGCTGATCGGCTTCCCCTTATCATGGAAGCCTATGACTTTGCAGTACCCGCTGACATCGGAGCCGCAGACCGGTGATGGCAGCTTCGTCGCGGTCGCACCGGGGGTGCTGTGGCTGCGAATGCCGCTGTTCGGGTCGCTGAAGTGGATCAACACCTGGGCCATCGAGGAGCAGAACGGCTGGGCATTGATCGATACCGGGTTGAACACACCGCAGACCCTCGAGGCCTGGCAGGCGGTTTTCGCAGGTCCCATGCACGGACGCCCGGCGACCCGGGTCGTGGTCACTCACATGCACCCGGACCATTGCGGCCTGGCAGGCTGGTTGGCGGAACGATTCGAGGTCACGCTGTGGATGAGCCGTCTCGAATACCTGACGTGCCGGGTCATCGCCGCCGATACGGGCCGCGCTGCGCCGGCCGCCGGCCTGAATTTCTATCGGGCCGCGGGCTGGGATCCCGCGGAACTGGAGGGCTACCAGGCGAAATTCGGTGATTTCGGCCGGATGATTCATCGCCTGCCCGACTCCTATCGCCGCATCCGGGACGGCGATCGCTTGAGCATCGGCGCGCACGAATGGCAGGTGGTCGTCGGCAGCGGGCATTCACCCGAACATGCCTGTCTGTATTGCCCCGAACTCAAGCTGTTCATCGCGGGCGATCAGGTGCTGCCGAAGATCAGCTCGAACGTCTCGGTCCATCCGACCGAACCGGACGCCGATCCGCTCGGCGACTGGCTCGTCTCCCTGGCGCGCATCAAGCTCGAGGTTTCGGACGACGTGCTGGTGCTGCCGGCGCACAACGCGCCGTTCACCGGCCTGCACGAGCGCATCGACCAGCTGATCCAATCACACCTCGACGGCCTCGTCCGCCTGCAGGAACTGCTGTCGGAGCCGCGACGCACCAAGGATGTGTTCGCGGCGCTGTTCGCCCGTCCCATCACGCCGGGCGTCCTGATCCTGGCAACCGGAGAAGCGAGCGCGCATTTGAATCATCTGGCCCACACCGGTCGCGCGACCAGCGCGATCGAGGCCGACGGGGTCAGGTGGTGGCGTCGGGCGTAGGGCGAGCCGGGTCGCGAACTCATCATGCGTGACATAACGCAGGACAACCGGTGACCTCGCTATATCGCGTATGACATAACGCGACACAAACTGTGAAATCGTTGACGGACCGCTCGAGAGGCGAGTAAAAACTTCGCAAGCGCCCGATTCGAGCGGCGTGCGATGAATCATCACGAGGGGTGCCATGTTGCGTGTTCGGCTTCGGTCGCGCAGTCGCGAAGTGCGCTTGCCGCAACGGGGCCGGATCCTCGCCGGGCGATGGCGCCGCGCATGCGCTGGTGTCGGCATCGCGGCGCTCGCCGGCACCGCCTGGGGCGGCGTCTGGGATACGGCGCTTGACGCCGGCATCCGCGAGCGCGGTCACGGCAACATTTCCGAGTCGGTCAGATTGCTCGAGGCGGTCACGGCCGAAGCCCCCAACCCTGCCGGACGTCTGCGTGCAACCCGCGAATTGGCCTTAAGTCTCGTGCAAGCCGGCCGCCTCGAGGATGCCGACAAGCTGCTGCAGGCGGCGCATGACGCGGCGAAGGCAGCCGCCGGGGCGGCCGCCGACCCGGCGCAGGTCGCGATCACCCTAGCGCTCGGCAATGTGGCGGCGGCGGAACACGACGGGCGCCGCGCCGCCGGCTTTTATCAGGAGGCCCTGGCCGCGATCCGCAGCGGGGGCGCCGGACAGGATCTCGGTGTGCTCGCGCAATTGAATCTGTTGCGACTGCAGTCGCCGCGTGCCGATCTGGATGCGCTGGATCGGCTGTATCCCCAGATCGCCGCGATGCGCGATCCTAACCAGCGAGCGGAGGCATTTTTCAGTCTCGGCGCGCAAGCGGCGGTGGCGCTCGACGTGGCGGAGGGGATGAGGTTGCCGGCGGAGGTCGGAAGCGCGAGCCCGGCGGCGGTGCGCGCCGCCCGAATCCTGCGTATGGCCTATCGCAGCCTGAGCTATGCGGCGGAACTGGCGCAGCAAACGGGCGATGAGCCGCTGCAGCTCGAGGCGGCCGACGCCATCGCCCAGCTGTACGAGACGGAGGGCCGATTCGCGGACGCCATGCAATTGAATCAAGGCGGCCTGGCGCTCGCGCAGCGCATGGACCTCGGGCAGGTCGAGGCGCTGCTCGTCAGGCTCGAATGGCGCGCCGGCCGGCTGCACCGCCGGCTGGGCGACGATCCCGCGGCGCTCGCGAGCTATCTGCGCGCGGCGCGGCATTTGGAGGCCATTCGCCACGATCTGCCGATCGAGGACGACGAGGGCCAATCGACTTATCAGACGCTGCTCAAGCCCATATTCACGAATCTGCTGGATTTGATGCTGCAGAACGTGGATGGTCTCGAGGGCGGCGAGCAGCCGGCGCGCCTCGGTTCGGTGCTGGATGCGCTCGAACTCACCCATCAGGCGGAGATGCAGGACTATCTCGGCGACCGCTGCTCCGTCGATTCGATCAAGGAACATGCCGGCGCCCCCCTCGATGCCGGAGTAGCGGTGCTCTATACGGTGGTCCTCGAGGATCGGCTGGAGGTGGTCGCGAGGACGAACACCGGGCTGCTGCATCATTCGGTGCCGATACCCGCCGCGGCGCTCGAAGCACAGATCAAGCAGTTTCGTACCGAGCTCACCGATCCGGGCTCGACGCGATATCTCGCGACGGCGCAGCGTTTCTACGGCTGGTTGGTCGGTCCCTTCGAGGCGCAGCTGGCGTCCAGGGGGATACATGAGCTGGTGTTCGTGCCGGACGGCTATCTGCGCCTGGTACCGTTTGCGGCCCTGCACGATGGCCGCGGCTTCGTGGCCGAGCGCTATGCGGTGTCCACGATCACGGGACTGACCATGACGGAGACCGGCAACGAGCGTGAATCGCAGACCCTGTCGCTGCTCGCCGGACTGTCCTCGCCCGGACCGGTGGTGAACACACTGATATCCATGGGCTTCATGGACTCCACACCCACCGGCCGCGCGGCCGCGCGGCGCGCCGTCGCGCAGGCGCAGCCCGACGCGTCCGGGCACACCCCGTCGGCGGCCGATTCGGCGCATGCCGGGGCGGAATCGGCGCTGCGCAGCGAGCTGGCATTGCCCGGGGTCGACACCGAAATCCGGGAACTGACGGCGCTCGGCAAGAGCAAGCCGCTCATGAACGGCGATTTCACGGTCGGCCGCTTCCAGCAGGAGGTCGCAACCGGCCGCTACCGGCTCATCCACATAGCCTCGCATGGATTCTTCGGCGACAACGCGCGGGATTCGTTCCTGCTGGCGTTCGACGACCTCATCCGCATGGATGACCTGCAGCGCATGATCGCGGACAACGGCACGCATGGAGGTGCCATCGAACTGCTGACGCTGTCGGCCTGCGAGACTGCGGAAGGCAATGATCGGGCGCCGCTCGGGTTCGCGGGCGCCGCGATCCGGGCGCGGGCGCGCAGCGTCGTTGGCACGCTGTGGTCGGTGAGTGACGATGCGGCGAGCCGCTTCATGGAGGCGTTCTATGCGGGCATGGAACGCCACGGCAAGGCGCAGGCCTTCGCCGAGGCGCAGCGCAGCCTGATCGGATCCGAGCACTTCTCGCACCCGTTCTTCTGGGCGCCGATCGTGCTGATCGGCAATTGGAACTGAATCGAATGACCCGCCGGCGCGCACGATCCGCAAGATTCATGGGGGCCCTCGCCTGGGGGTTCGGCGGTTGCGCCGGTGCGGCGCTGGCGGCCGGACCCGCGGGGATCAAGCTCGACGGCAGCCTCGGCGGCAGCGCCGCGGTGCTGACCGGTCCCCTCTACAACATCACCCAAAGCCTGGGCCGGTTGAACGGCGGCAATCTGTTCTTCAGCTTTCAGTATTTCAACGTCGCGACGGGCGAAACGGCGCTGTTTTCGACCACCAGTGCCGGCATCAACAATGTGATCAGCCGGGTGACGGGAGGCTATGCCAGCACCATCGACGGCACGATCGCGTTGTTGGCGGCGTCCGGAGCGCCGAATCTCTATTTCGTCAATCCCGCGGGGGTGACCTTCACGGCAAATGCGTTCGTGAATGTGCCGGCGGCGTTTGCGGTGACCACGGCCAATTACCTCAAATTCTCCGACGGCAACTTCTATGCGGACCCGAGCAAGGCGAGCACGCTGTCGGCGATGGCGCCGGAGGCCTTCGGGTTTCTGGGTGCGACGCGCGCGCCGGTGAATCTCCAGGGCGCGCAATTGTTGGGCGGCGGGGCGGGCAGCGGAGAAATTCAAGTGGTCGCCGGCGACGTGACCATCGACGGCGGCGGCCAGTACGCCGCGCTCGCAAACACCACCGGCGACGTGCGGGTGATCGCGACCGGTGCGCAGGCGGTCGAAGTGCCCCTGAGCGGTGCGTTCAACTCCGGCGACGGCACCGTGACCCTGCAGGCGGGGGGCGAGATCACCGCGTTCAGCAGCGCCGGCCAGGCCACGGGCGGTCTGTACGTGAGTGCGGGAGCGCTGCAGATCGATGCCACCAACGGCGGGACTGTACCCACCGGCGTGTTCAGCAGCGCCGGCGGCGCCGGGGCGGGCCCCATCCGAATCGATGTGGGCGGCAGCGCCCTGCTCACCAACGGCGCTTTCATTGCCTCGCAGAATGCCGGCGGCGGCGGCGGCGCATCGATCACCCTGAATGCCGGATCACTGAGCATTCAGGGCGCGAATTCCTCGAATCAGAGCCAGCTGACTTCCATCACGGTCGGCGCGGGCGCGGGCGGCCCCATCGGTATCAACGTGGCTGGGCCCGTCAATATCGTCAACGGCGGTCAGGTCGCCGCGGAAACCTTCGGCGTCGGGAATGCCGGCGCCATTGCGCTCAGCACCCAGTCGCTGAACATCGACGGTGGCACCTCCACGTACAACACGGGAATCGTGCGCCAGGCCAACGATTCGGGGGCGAGCGTCGGCCAGGTGTCCGTCACGGCGAGCGGTCCCATTACCCTGGAAAATGGCGGCTCCATCAGCTCGAACACGTTTTCGCCCGGCAATGCCGGCGATGTGAACGTGGTGGCGCAGTCGCTCAGCATCGATGGCTTCGCAAACATTTCGAGTTCCGCCGGCCAGGCGGCCGGCAACCCGGGCCTGTCCACCGGCAACGCCGGTCAGGTGTCGGTCATGACCAACGGCGCGACCACGCTCACGAACGGCGGATTCATTGCGGCGAATTCGTTCACCACCGGCGATGCGGGCAATGTGACCGTCAACGCGGCGTCGGTGACCATCCAGGGCAGTCCGCAGATTGCGACCACGGGAATTTTCGCGTCCGCCTTTGGATTGGCCGGCAACGCGGGCGAGGTGACGCTGTCGGCCGGCTCGCTCGCCATCAGCAACGGCGGCATCGATACGGAAATCGACGGCGCCGGAGGCACCGCCGGCAGGATCTCGGTGGCGGTGACCGGGCCGGCGGCCATTGGCGGCGGCGGCTATGTATCCACCAACAGCTTTTCCCCGTCCAACGCCGGGAATATCGTCGTCGTCGCCGGATCGCTCGACCTTGACGGCGGCACTTCGGCGTCATTCACGGGGATATCGAGCTCGGGCTACGCGAGCGGCAACGCCGGCCAGGTGTCGGTGACCACGAGCGGCGCGACCACCGTGGCAAATGGTGCAGAGATCTCCTCCAGCTCCCATGCGGCCGGCAATGCCGGCACCGTCACGCTCAACGTGGGTTCGCTCGATGTCGACGGCGGTGCGGGCACCTCGACGTTCGTCACGGGAATCTTCAGCGGCACCAACAGCCCGTCGGGCGGCGGCGCCGGTCAGGTCGCGGTCACGAGCGGGGGCACCGTCAGCATTCTGAATGGCGCCGAAATCAGCACGGACACCGACTCCGCCGGCAATGCCGGCAGCGTCTCGGTGAATGCAGCCTCGCTGCGCATCGACGGCGGCAGCTCGCCGGTCTTCACGGGCATTGCGAGCTCCAATCAGCCGGGATCGGGCGGCGATGCCGGTCGGGTGACGGTCACCACCAGCGGCACCACCACGCTGGCGAACGGCGCGCAAATCAGCTCGGGCACCTTCGCGACCGGCAATGCGGGCGATGTGATTCTCGATGTGGGCGGGCTCAGCGTCACGGGTTCCGCGACCACGGGGCTCACCGGCATATTGAGCTCGGCCGAACCGGGCGCAACCGGCAGCGGCGGCAAGGTCATGGTGGCAAGCTCGGCGGGGGTGACGCTGTCCGGCGGTGGCTCGATCGAATCGCAAACCTCGGGCCCGGGCAATGCCGGCCAGGTCACGGTGACGAGCGCCTCGACCTTGGGCATCTCGAGCGGTGCACAGATCAATTCCAACACGAATGGCACCGGCAACGCCGGCGATGTCGTACTTCAGGCCGCATCGCTCAACGTCGATGGGAGCGGCTCGACCGCATTGACGGGCGTTACGAGTTCCACCGCGCAATCGAGCGGCAACGCGGGCCAGGTTTCGGTCACGGCCGGCGGCGCGGCGACGATCGCCAATGGCGCCCAGATCCTCTCGGCCACTTTTGGTGCGGGCAATGCCGGGGCCGTGACGCTCAACGCCGGATCGCTCAGCATCGAGGGTGGCACACCGACCCATTTCTCCGCCATCTCCACCACCGCGGCCGCGGGTTCTGGCGGATCGGCGGGCGTTGTCACCGTCGACGTGAGCGGCACCACGACCTTGATGGACAATGGGCAGATCAGCTCCGCGGCGCGCGGCGCGGACGGCCAGCCGGGTACCGTCTCGATCAGCAGCGGCACCTTGATCGTCGGCAATACCGGGCTGATTTCCATTGAAAACAGCTCGACGGTCGCGGTTCCCGCGCAGATCGCTCAGACCCAGATCGACATCCACGCCGACGCCATCCAGATGGACGGAGGTCGGATCAGCGCAGCGTCCACCGGCAACGTCGCGGCGAGCGCCATCGACATCGTGTACCAGCAATCCTTGCACATGGATCCGAGCGCCATCTCGACGACCTCGAATCAAGGCAACGGCGGTCCCATCACGATCACCGGCCAGGGACCCCTGTGGCTGCAGAATTCGAGCATTACGACTTCGGTGCTCGGGACAACCAACGGCAATGGTGGCGACATCCGCATCGAGGTACCGAGCATCGTGTTCGAGACCGGCGCCATCCAGGCCAATACCACCGCTCCGCAAGCCTCGGGCGGCAATGTCATCATCGACGCGCTGGCGTTGGTTCCAAGTTTCGAGTCCTACACCCTCGGGGGGAATCTGGTCGCCTTCAATCCGGCCACGGCGGGTTTGAACGTGGTGCAGGCCGCGGCTCCGGACGGACTGAGCGGCACGCTCGACGTGACGGTGCCCAGCCTCGATCTCGGCAACGCCCTGCTCGGGCTCACCGGCACCCCGTCGACACCGATAGCCCTGGCCCGCAGCGCCTGCAAATTCCGCGAGGGCAGCTCGCTGTCCATCGCCGGCCGCGGCGGCTTGCCGGTGTCGTATCGCGATCCGCTGTGGGCGGATCCTGCCAGCATCGGCGACGCGGCTGCGCGCCTCGATGGCGTCACACCTCGGTCCACGGCATCCGTACCGCTCTTGAGCTGGGCCGGAGCGATCACTTGCCGATGAGTCGCCGGGCAGCCTGGGCGCTCATGGGTGTGCTGGCCGCCGGCCGGGTAGCCGTGGCGGCGGAGCCGCCGGCCGCAGCGCAGACGCCGGGCGCGACGATGCCGGCGTCGGCCGAGGGTCAGTTCAGTTTGCCGCCCGTCCTGGCGCCGGAGGGAGCGGCAGTGGACGGCGGCCAGGGCCAGGTCAACCGCATCGAATTCGCGGGCAATCGGGCGCTGTCGACGACGCGGTTGCAGGCAGCAGCGGCGCCCTATGTCGGCCGCTCCATGAGCGCGGCGCAACTCGAGGGGCTGCGACAAGACTTGACGCGCCTGTATACCGACCGTGGATACATTAATTCCGGCCTGCTGATCGAGCCACCCTTGCGCGATGGAGTGCTGCGCTTTCGGGTCATCGAGGGGCGCATCACGGAGGTGCGGGTGCATGGCTTGCGCGGGCTGCGTGCCGCCTATGTGATCAATCGGTTGAAAGGCGGCAAACACGAGACCTTCAACGTCAACCGCCTGCGCGAGCGTTTCCAGCGCCTGTTGGACGATCCGTTGTTCGCACGCCTCAATTGCCGCATCCTGCCCGGCGCGAAACTCGGGGAGGCGATCCTGGAGGTGGACGTCGAAAGGGCCAGGACCTACGGGGCATCGGCTGCCGTCAACAACTATCGACCGCCTTCGATTGAAGAAAAGGGATACAACCTCACCGGGATCGTGCGCGATCTGACCGGTTGGGGCGATGCCCTGAATGCGAGTTTCAGCGGGCCCATCGGGGAGGCCGGCGGCACGAGTTACAGCGCGGGCTGGCAGGTGCCGATCAACCGCCACTACACGGCGGTTTCCTTGCAAACCTCGTTCGTAGATTCGGTGATCACCGAGCAGCCTCTGGAATCGTTGAACATCAAGAGCCGGATCACGCGCCAGGAACTGAAATTGACGCAGCCCCTGTGGGCGTCCCTGACCCAGCAGTTCAATCTGGGATTCAGCGGCGCCTATGAAAAGAATTCCACCTCGCTCGCCGGCATCCCATTCTCGTTTCTACCAGGCGCCGTTCAGGGGGTCACGCGCGCGGTGACCGCCCGGGTGGCGCCGGACTACAGCATTCGAACCGCGCATCAGTATCTCGGATTGCGGCTGACGTTCCTGCATGCCACCCTGCTCGATGAGACGTCGAACCCGGCCGCGTTTGCGCAGCCTGATCACGAGTACCACGTCTGGACCGGACAATTGCACCATGTGCTGGAACTCACCGATGCGCACTTGGAGCTCGAGACCCGGGCGACTGCGCAGTGGACCGGGGCCCACATCTCGGATCTGCACGCACTCGAGGTTGGCGGCATCGACTCGGTGCGCGGGTTCCGGGAGAACGAATTACTGCTCTCCAACGTCCACAATCTGAATCTGGACCTGCGGTGGCTGGCGTTGCCGGCCGGCCGGTCGCCGGCGCCGGGCGTCACGGTGGGTCCGTTTTTCGATTGGGCCAATGGCCATGACGTGGGCGAACCGGTGACGACGTTTTCCTCGGCGGGGGGCACGCTTCGGCTGGTCTGGCCGCACGTGCAATTCGATCTGGCTGTCGGTGCGCGGTTGATCCGTCCCGCCTTCGTCGACGCGCAGCACGGAACGTGGCAGGACCATGGTATCCATCTGCAGATCTCCGCGGCCCTATAGTGAGCTGACTGACCTGCGTTTTCCCGCTGGACATTAGGTAAGTATTTTCTTACCGTAAGTCATTGATTACGGAAAGGGCAGATGCGCGTACAGCTTTTTGCCGTGGAAACATCCAAAGGAACCGCGATTGCGGCCGCCATGCCCCAGGCCCATGCGGTGTTCGATGAACTCGCCCGGCAGCTGGGCGCCGGATGAAGCGCCGCCCGAGCATGGCGGCAACCACCTGGGAATCCGTGGCGGCCATGACAGGCGCTGCGTAGCCGGGTCGTCTTGCGAAATGCCGGCAAGCGCCGCATTCTCCGGGCGGATCAGCGCGGAGCGCCGAGCAACCTCGCCGGGAGCGTGAGCACCGCGCGCAGCAGCGAGAAGACGCCCTCGAAAGCGACGCCCAGCAGGCGAAACGGCAAGGACAGCAGCCAGACGATGGGCCAGAGCACGAGAGCCAGCAGCGCCAGGGGCCAGCAAAGGGCGAACAGGATGAGCCAGAGAAGGAACTTGAGCATGGCGGACACCGGACGTGCGAGGGGCGCAATTATGGCATGCCTACCGGCCGGCACCAGCGCGGTCGGCCATTGAGCCCGGCAAGAAACGATCCGGCCGGGACGCACAGCGCCGGCCTCGGGATGGATCAGATCGTCGCGCTCATCGAATCGCGTCGCTTCGCGGAATTGGAGCACAGGTCACGGGAGTCCATCCGCGAGCAGCCCTCGTCGGGCATGCTCTGGAAGGCGCTCGGGGTTGCTCTGCGGCTGCAGGGCAAGGACGCGCTCGAAGCACTTGCCACCGCGGCGCGGCTTCTGCCGCAGGATGCCGAGTCGCAGACGAACCTCGGCCATGCCTTCCTCGACGCCGGCCGGCCGCTCGACGCGCAGGCAAGCTACCGGTTGGCGCTGCAAATCGATCCCGGTCTCGCCGAGGTGCACAACAGTCTGGGCTACGCGCTGCGCATGCTCGGACGGCTCGAGGAGGCGGCGGCGAGCTATCGTCGCGCGCTGGAGATCAATCCCGCGTATGCCGAGGCATGCATCGGCCTGGGCAATGTGTACCTGTTCATGCGGCGCTCCGACGAAGCCATCGCCAGCTACGGCCGCGCCCTGGAAATCCGGCCCGGCTTCGCCGCCGCACATGGCAATCTCGGCAACGCGCTGCGTGCCGCCGGCCGGTACGAGCAAGCCGCGACCAGCTACCGGCACGCGATCTCGCTGGATCCTGCCTACGCGGGCGCGTACAGCCATCTGAGCGACGTGCTGCGCGAGCTTGGCCAGACCGCCGATGCGGTGGCCTCCAGCCGGCGGGCCCTGAAAATCCAGCCGGATCTTGCCATGGCCCACAACAGTTTGGGCAACGCACTGCTCGACCTCGGGCGAACGGCGGAGGCGGCCGACAGCTACCGGCGGGCCGCCGCGCTCGACCCGGCCTCGAGCCAGGCCCGGATCAATCTCGGCATGGTGCTGCGCCTCGAAGGCCGCACCGCCGAGGCCGAGGCGAGCTGCCGCGAAGCGCTCGCCATCGATGCCGACGCGGCGGCGGCCGTGGTCCTGCTCGCCGAGTTGCTGGCCGACCAGGGCCGGTTCGCGCAGGCCGAGGAATCCTTCAAGCGCGCCGTGGCGCTCGATCCGCAGCTGCCGGAGGCCTTGGCCGGCATCGCGCATTTGCGCAAGATGACGCCGCGGGATGCCGCCTGGCTGGCTGAGGCGCAGCGTCTGGCGCAGCGCTGCGTCTCGCCCCGCGGCGAGGTTTATCTTCGATTCGCGCTCGGCAAGTATTTCGACGACGTCGGCGAGTATCCCGCGGCCTTCGCGAGCTTCCGCCGCGCCAACGAGCTGGCGAAGTCCTACGGTCCGCCGTACGACCGCGAGCGGGCGACCCGCACGGTCGACCGCCTCATCCGCTCCCATCCGCCGCGCGCGGCCGCCGCCGCCGCCGCGTCGGCCGGCGCCATCCCGGCATCGCGCCCGATGTTCATCGTCGGGATGCCACGCTCCGGGACGACCCTGGCGGAGCAGATCCTCGCTTCGCACCCCGCGGTATTTGGCGCGGGCGAATTGCCATTCTGGCGCACGGTGGGGGCGGCGCAGGAGGCGTCCTCATCCGCCGACGCGGCCGCCGATTCGCCGGTCACGCTCGGCGGCGACTACCTGAGGCTGCTCGAGGCTCTGGCGCCGCAGGCGACGCGAGTGGTGGACAAGATGCCCGCCAATTTTCTATCGCTGGGAGTGATCCTCGAGGCGTTGCCGGGGGCGCGCGTCATCCACATGCGCCGCAACCCCGTGGACACCTGTTTGTCGATCTATTTTCAGCACTTCAAATCCGGCCATTCCTACGCCAATGATCTCGGAGACCTGGCGCACTACTACACGCAATATCTGCGGCTCATGGATCATTGGCGTGCGGCGCTGCCCGCGCACTGCCTGCTCGAGGTGCCCTACGAGGGGTTGGTCGCCGATCCGGAGGCGTGGAGCCGCAAGATGCTCGCGTTCATCGAACTGCCGTGGGACGCGAAATGTCTCGACTTCCACCAGAACAGCCGCAGCGTCCTCACCGCCAGCAAATGGCAGGTGCGGCAGAAAATCAGCCGCTCCTCGGTGGATCGCTGGCGGCACTACGAGCCATTCATCGGACCCTTGAGGCAGCTCCTGGACCCGCCGCTGGCCTGAGCGGCCCCGGCGCCGGATATCCGGCGCCGGGATTCGCAGTCACGGCTTCAAGCGCACGGCTTCAAGCGCGCACGGCTTCAAGCGCGCTCAGTTGCGGAACGTCGCCGTGATGCCCACCGTGCGCGGCCGGTAGGTAAAGTCGTTTTGTTGCGGCGGCGGCGGCCCATTCGGGTTGTTCGTGTCGTTTTGAACCAGCGCATAGTTCAGGATGGTGTGCGAATCGAGCAGGTTGTCGACGAACGCCGAGACCTGCCAACCGCCGAGCTTCACGCCGCTGCGCAGGGAGATGAAACTCTGCGCGGGGAGCGTATACGAGTACTGGTCGTATTGGGTGGCGTTGTTCGGGTCCTGCACGGCCGCCAGCCACGGATTGCGGCTGCTGTATTCCCAGTCGGCGCGTACGAACACGTCGTGCCCGGCGAGATGAAAGTCGAATTGCGGGCCGAGGGCGATGTTCCAAGGCGGATTGGTGCCGGGACTGTAGTTGATCGCCGCTTCGCCCGAGATCGCATCGCCGTCGCTGGAAACCGGCGTGTTCTTGGTGTAGCGGGCGTTCGTGTAGCCGACCGATGCCTCGAAGGAGAATCCGCCGCCCAGGGCGGCGTCGACCTGCAGATCGAAGCCCTCCGCCACCGCGGTACCCAGGTTGCTGGTGTACTGGAAGCCGCAGCCGCCGGTGGGCCCGGGGTCGTACACGTTCTGCTGGATGCCGTTCCACTTGATGTAATAGACGCTGGCGGCCACCTTGAACGTATCGGCGATGTTGTTCTTCGAGCCCAGTTCGAAGCTCTGGGTGGTGTCGGACTTGTAGTAGTCGGGGGTGGCGCCGCACGCCGCCACCGGCAGCGGCGCATTCACGCCGCCCGGCCGAAATCCCTTGGCGTAAGTGAAGTACAGGAGATTCTGCGGGTCGGCCTGGAACGACACGCCGACCTTGGGCGTGAAGGCATTCTCGCGGTAGTTGCCGGTGAAGGTCCCGAGGCCGCTGTTCTCCAAGCCGTTCGCATAATGGACCAGATTGAATTCCATGCTCGCGAAGCGGCCGCCGACCGTGGCCTTCCATTGATCGGTGAAGCTGTAGTCGATCTGGCCGAACTCGGCGAGCTGGCGGTCATGGCTGGTGTTCTGGTTGTAGTAGATGTCGCAGTCCGGCAGCCCGGTGCCCGGATTGCCCACGCCGTTGCAATAGTAGTTTGCGAGTCCGGTATTCGGATCCTGGAACAGCGCATAATCGAACGGGCTGCTGCCGAAAATCGCCGTCCAGAACGGGACGATCTGGGTGTCGTAGAGCTGTTCGATGCTGAGCTCGCGCGCCTCGGACCAGAACACGCCGCCGGTCCACTTGAGCGCCGAATCGCCGTTTGACTGCAGGCGGATTTCCTGCGTCCAGGTGCGCTGCTGGTTGGTCATGGTGTTCGGCGTCTGATAGTTCGTGAAGCCGGCGGGCAGGTGCAGGCCGTTGGCGTCGATCAGCGGATACCAGGAGCACGGCGGCACCGGCGTGGTCGACGCGGGGCCGCAAGCGGGCGTGGCGCTCGCATTCACGCCGAGCCAGCTCTGGCTCTGGAAGAAGGCGAGGTCGTAGCCGGTTCCCTGGTAGGAGTCCTGCTCGTTGCGATGGTAGTACGAGGTATTCGAGATCAGGGTCATGTGCTCGAAATCGACCTGGATCTTGAGCGCCGGGAGGTAATATTCGTCGGGAATCGGAATGCGCTCGGGCGTCGCGTTGTTGAACTCGCCGGCGCTTGGATTCGAATATGCGAGCCAGTACGTGCCGAGATCGTTCTGTTTCTTGTTCTGGTACATGAGGCTCGGAGTGATCTTGACGTTGTCGGCAGGCTCGTAGAGGAGTGCGAGGCGCACGGCGACCGTGTTCGCGTAGTTGGCGTTCTTCTCGGTGATCGCGCCGGTCGTGTCGTCGACGCGGTTGATCCAGCCGCCGTCATACCGGTACCAGAGGCTGGCGCGGTAGCCGAGCACGTTGTCGATGATCGGGCCGCCGTGAGCGGCGCCGCCCTCGTAGCTCGGCTCGCCGTATTCGGTGTACGACAGCTCGGTGCGCGCGTACGTGGAATCCTGCGTGACGCTCGGCTGCGTCATGATGTAGCGCACCGTTCCGCCTTCGGAGCCGGAGCCGAACAGCGTGCCCTGCGGCCCGCGCAGCACTTCGACACGATCCATGTCGAAGGTCTTCGGCAGCGTGTCATCGGGGTTGAAGCCGAGGGCTCGCATTTGTATCGGCGTGTCGTCGATGTAGATGCCGGTGGTGCCGGCGCCGCCCGAGGAGGAGATGCCGCGGATGGAGATGGCGTTCGTGCCGGAGGTGTCGATGTTGACGCCGGGCGTGAATCGCACGATGTCCTGGAAATCGCGAATACCCCGCTCATCGAGCGCGTCCTGGCTCAATGCCGTGATGGACAGCGGCACCCGGCTGATGCTCTCTTCGCGTCGGGTGGCCGTGACCGTGATTTCCTGCAGTGCGTTGCCGCCGGCGGCGTTGTCCTCCTTCTCGGCGGCCGCATCGGCGGCGTGCGCGCGCCCGCTGAGAATTGCGGCGCCCATGACGACGCCCGCGAGCGAGCCGGAAAGCAACAGGGTCCTGAAAACCGGCCGCGCGAGCGGCATGGAGTGGATTTTCGGCATCGTATCCCCGCGTTATATGAGTATATAAATACGCGACCGACACTAGCATCGCTGCTGCGCCCGTGCAACCGCCGGGGCATTATTGTATCTTTTCCGCATCATCCGCCCGCAAGGGGCATGGCGCAGCGCGCAACGGACCCGCAAGCTCCTGAAGATCACGGCATGAGGTCATTCGCCGTCCCCGCTGTAGACTCGAAGGGAGTCAACGGAGATTCCTGTGTCCCCATCCACGGTTTTCCTCGCGCGGCTCATCGGACTTTTCACGGTCCTGGTCGTGATCTGCCTTCTGGTGCGCGGAACGGCAATCATCGACACCACGGTCTCGAACGCGCCGGTCATGCTGATCTATGCCGTCGTCAGCCTCGCACTCGGTATCGCGATGGTGTTGCGGCACAATATCTGGTCGGGCGGCGCGTTGCCGGTGATCGTGACCGTGGTCGGATGGCTGATTCTGGCGAAAGGGCTGGTTCTATTGCTCCTCAAGCCCGAGGCGCTGGCCGGTCTGATCGAGGGTATCCACTTGGGTGAAAATCACACGGTGTATCTCGCGCCTGCCTTGGTGATCGGACTTTATCTGACATGGGCCGGCTTCCACGCTGATGTCCCGGATCGAAGATAGGCTGCAAGCCCTCGGGCTGACGCTGCCGCCGCCCGCAGGCGTGATCCTTCCGTTCCAGTTCGTGCGCGTCGTTGGACATCGAGCGCTCATCTCGGGCCACGGGCCGCAGAATTCCGACGGATCCTTCACTTTGCCGTTGGGAAAGGTCGGACGCGAACTGACGGTGCAGCAGGGCTACACCGCCGCCCGAATGACCGGCCTGTCCATCCTTGGAAGCCTGCAACGCGCGCTCGGCAACCTCGATCGCATAGCCGCATGGTCTCGCGTATTCGGCATGGTCAACTCGGCCCCGGGTTTCGACCAGCAGCCGAGCGTCATGAACGGATTTTCCGATCTCATCCTGGAGCTGTTCGGGCCGGTGGTGGGTGCGCATTGCCGTAGTGCCGTGGGTCTCGCAGAACTGCCCTTCAATATCCCGGTCGAAATCGAAGGTGAAGTCGAACTTCTCCCCGACCGATGAGTCGCGGCGCTTCAGAGCGACGTCGGCAATGCCACCGCCGGCGCTTCCTCCGACGCATCGCGCTATGGTAGCGTTACGCGCGCTGGCTTAGAGCCCCAGGGGTGCTGGGCTCGGATTCGGGTCTCGACACGAGGATAATCACAATGAGCATTTCATCTGCATCCGTGGGTTTTCGCATCGCGATCTGGTTGGGCGCCGAAGCTGCGCTGCTGGCTGCGGCGGGTGCCATGGCCGCCGATGCGCCGCCGCCTCAGATTCCCACCTGCGACAAGAAAATCGGCACCCTGGCGGTGACCGAACCGCAAAATCAATGGTGGACCGCGCTCAACCTGGACTCGCCGGCCGCGCTGATCAAGGTGTACGTGTCGCAGTCGAAGTGCTTCACACTGGTGGATCGCGGCAAGGGATTGCAGGCGGCCCAGGCCGAACGCCAGTTGGCGGCCAGCGGCGAGGAGCGTGTGGGTTCGAACATCGGCAAGGGTCAGATGAAGGCGGCCGACTACGTGCTCGTGCCCGATATCGCCAATCAGAATCGCAACTCCGGGGGCACCAACATCGGCGGCGCAATCGGCGCATTCCTGCCGCATGGCATCGGTGCGCTGGCGGGCGGCCTGAGTCTGAAAAGCAAGACCGCGGACGTGGTGCTGACGCTGACCGACGTGCGCTCGACCGAGCAGCTGGCATTGGAACAGGGCCATTCGAAGAAAACCGACCTGGGCTTTGGCGGCGGCGGCGGCGCCGGGTTCTTCGGCGGTTTCGCAGCTGGCGGCGCCAGCACTTACGCCAATACCGACATCGGCCAGGTCGTTGCTATGGCCTATCTCGATGCGTACATCAAGATCGTCAATGACATGAAGAGCGCCGCGCCCGACGCCAAGGCCGACAACGTGCAGCAGGCGGTCCGGATGGCGAAGCCCGGCAAGCTGTACGCCGAGTCGAACTTGAAATCCACCGTGGTACGCGACCTGGATCCCGGCATGATGCTCTATCCGACAGGCGACAAGATGGGCGTCTGGTGGAAGGTCACCGATGAACTCGGCAATGAAGGGTGGGCGGTGTCGACCAATTTCGAGCTGGCGCATTAGCGCAAATCGCCGGCGCTCCGGTCGCCGGCGCTTCAGCGGCTCCCGCGATCAATCCGCCGGGATCCCGGCCGGATAGATCTGCCAGCGCCTGAACTTCAGGTTCACAGCTTCACCGACGCCGAAGCGCTCGGCCTCGTGGCGTTCGCGGCTGATTTCCGCTTCCAGCGGCGGATGCGCCTTGCGGCCCTCGGCTTGCAGCTCCAGCCGCACCACCGGGCCGATGACGCGCACGGTAAGCACCGTTGCGGGCCATCCGCCGGCACCGCGTCCGACATCGATCTCGTGCGGTCGTATCAACGCAATGCTTCCCGCGGTGCTTGCCGCCGCATCCGCGGAGATGTCGATGGGACCCAGGTGCGCGCGGCCCTCGCGCATCTGCACGGCCACCTCGTTGACCTGCCCCAGGAAGCGATGCACGAAGGCCGACGTCGGCAGATCGTACACCTCGCCGGGAACGCCCAGTTGCTCGATCCTGCCGCGGTTCAGCACCACGATGGTGTCGGCCACCTCGATGGCCTCCTGCTGATCGTGGGTGACGAAGATGCTGGTGAAGTGCAATTCATCGTGCAGCCGGCGCAGCCAGCGGCGCAGTTCGTGACGCACCTGGGTGTCGAGTGCGCCGAACGGCTCGTCGAGCAGCAGCACGTCCGGATCGACGGCGAGTGCGCGCGCCAGCGCGACGCGCTGCCGTTGGCCGCCGGACAGCTGCGCCGGGTAGCGGCCGCCCGCCCATTCGAGCTGCACCAGTTCGAGCAGCGACTCGACTTTCCGACTGATCAGTGCACCGGGCGGCCGTTCGGCGCGCGGCTTGACCTTGAGGCCGAAGGCCACGTTCTCGAAAACCGTCATGTGCGAGAACAGGGCGTAGTGCTGGAACACGAAGCCCACCTTGCGCTCGCGCACCGGGCGAAAGGTGGCGTCGCGCCCGTCGAACAGCACCTGGCCCGCGTCCGGGATCTCAAGGCCCGCGATGATCCGCAGCAGCGTCGTCTTGCCGCAGCCAGACGGGCCGAGCAGCGCCAGCAATGCACCCGAGGGCACATCGAGGTCGATGTTCTCGACGGCCGCAAATTCGCCGAATCGCTTGCCGATTCCGCGCAATGCGATGCTCATGTCTTCGCCCTCCGGCCCCGATCGCGCCGCGGCAGCGCCGTGCGGCGCAATTCGGGCTGCCGCCATTCGAGGATGCTCTTGCCCGCCAGCGTTGCGAGCGCCAACAGTGCGAGCAGCGACGCCACGGCGAAGGCGGCGGTGTAGTTGTATTCGTTGTAGAGGATCTCGACGTGCAGCGGCATGGTGTTGGTCAGGCCGCGAATGTGCCCGGAGACCACCGACACGGCGCCGAATTCGCCCATGGCCCGGGCATTGCACAGCAGGATGCCGTACAACAGGCCCCAGCGGATGTTCGGCAGAGTCACGCGCAGGAACGTCTGCCAGCCCGTGGCGCCCAGCGACAATGCGGTTTCCTCGTCGTCCTTGCCCTGTGCCTGCATCACCGGAATGAGTTCGCGGGCGACGAACGGAAAAGTGACGAACACGGTCGCGAGCACGATGCCCGGCAGCGCGAACACGATGCGCAGATTGTGCGCCTGCAGAAACGGGCCGAACCAGCCATGCGCGCCGAACAGCAGGATGAACACCAGTCCGGCGATCACCGGCGATACCGCGAACGGCAGGTCGATGAGGGTGATCAGGGTGCTCTTGCCGCGAAACTCGAATTTGGCGATGGCCCAGGCCGCCGTCAACCCGAACACCACGTTCAACGGCACCGCGATCAACGCCACCAGCAGCGTCAGCTTGATCGCGGACCAGGCCATCGGATTCGATATCGCCGCGAGATAGGCGCCGAAGCCCTTCGCCAGGGACTGTACGAACACCACGATCAGGGGCAATGCCACGAACAGTGTGAGAAAGCCGAGCGCCAAAACGATGAGCAGGAGCCGCGCAAGCGCCGCGCTCCCCGCGGGGCGGCGCCCCCGCCGCGCGCGCAGCTCAGCTGTGGTGTCGGTCGTGTCCGCAGCCGATCCGATCATCGACCACCATGGCGGGAGAGCGTCCAGGCCTGCAGCGCATTGATGCCCAGCATCAGCAGAAAGGAAAGCACCAGCATGACCACGGCGATGGCGGTGGCTCCGGCATAGTCGTACTGCTCCAGTTCGGTGACGATCAGCAGCGGGGCGATTTCGGATTTCATCGGCATGTTGCCCGCGATGAATATCACCGAGCCGTACTCGCCGACGGCCCGCGCGAATGCCAGCGCAAAGCCGGTGAGCAGTGCCGGCCACAGGGCGGGCATGATCACCCACAGAAAGGTTTGCCGCGCGGTTGCGCCGAGCGTGGCGGCTGCCTGTTCCACCTCCTTGTCGAGGTCCTCGAGCACCGGCTGCAGGGTCCGTACCACGAATGGCAGGCCGATGAAGGTCAGTGCGACCACCACGCCGAGTGGGGTGAAGGCCACCTGAATTCCCCAGGGACGCAGCAGCTGTCCGAGCCAGCCGTTCGGGGCGTACAGCGCCGTGAGCGCGATGCCAGCCACCGCCGTGGGCAGCGCGAACGGCAGGTCCACCATGGCGTCGACCAGCCGCCGGAACGGAAACGTGTAGCGCACCAGCACCCAGGCGACCAGCAACCCGAAGGCCGCGTTGATCGTGGCCGCGATGGCCGCGGCGCCGAAGCTCAGACGCAGGCTCGCGAGCACCCGCGGCGTCGACACCACCGCCCAGAAGTGTCCCCAGCCCAACCCGAAACTGCGGATGAAGGTGGCCGACAGGGGAATCAGCACGATCAACGACAGGTACAGCATGGTGAATCCGAGGGTGAGCCCGAATCCGGGAATGACCCGCCCAGCCCTGACCCCGGGGTTGATTGCCGCGACGGGCGTAGCCATGGTGGTCCTCTGCAGCAAAGAGAATTAGGCGGGTTTACTGCCCGTAAATTCTATCGAAAGTACCATGGTCCGCGAAATGCGTGGCCTGGGCCCGGGTCCAGCCGCCGAAAACCGCGTCGATGGTCACCAGCGGAATGCTGGCAAACGTCTTCGTGTACTTGGCGGCGATCTGCGGATCCCGCGGCCGATAGTAATGCCGCGCGACGAGTTCCTGGCCTTCCTTGCTGTACAGGTGCTTCAGGTACTCCTCGGCGACCTTGCGCGTGCCGTGCCGGTCCACGATCTTGTCCACCACGCTGACCGGCGGCTCCGCGAGAATGCTGAGCGACGGGGCGACGATCTCCACCTTGTCGGGGCCGAACTCCTTGACGGCGAGGAAAGCCTCGTTCTCCCAGGCGAGCAGCACATCGCCGATGCCGCGCTCTACGAAGGTGACCGTCGAGCCGCGGGCACCGGAGTCGAGCACCGGGACGTTCTTGTACAGCCTCTTCACGAAGGCCTCGGCCGACGCATCGCTGCCGCCGGGCTGCTTCAACGCGAAGGCCCAGGCGGCCAGGTAATTCCAGCGTGCCCCGCCGGAGGTTTTCGGATTGGGCGTGATCACCGCCACGCCCGGCCTGACCAGATCGCCCCAGTCACGGATGTTCTTCGGGTTGCCCTTGCGCACCAGGAAGACGATGGTCGAGGTGTAGGGCGTGCTGTTGTAGGGCAGCCGCTGCTGCCAATCCGCCGGGATCAAATGACCCTGGGCCGCCAGCGAATCGATGTCGTAGGCCAGCCCGAGCGTCACCACGTCGGCCTCCAGGCCGTCGATCACCGAGCGCGCCTGTTTTCCCGAGCCGCCGTTGCTCTGATTGACGGCGAGCGTGTCGCCGGTCTTGTTCTTCCAGTAGGCGGCGAAAACGGCGTTGTAGTCCTCGTACAGCTCGCGCGTCGGATCATAGGAGACGTTCAGCAGCGTGATGTCGGCGGCGCGTATGGCGGGTGCCGCCACCAACGCGGCCGCGAGCGCCAGCCACGCCGCCGGGCGCATCGTCCAAGGCGCCCGGCGGCGCTGTTCCCTTGGACGCAGATCGGGAATGACGGCTGTGCTCATCGATCAGGGCAGGTCGCGCACCGGCACGTGCAGGTCGTCCAATATGCGATCCACCTCCTCCTGCGTCTCGAGCTTCTCGGTTTCGCGCACCAGCTTGCGCGGCAGATGCGGCGCCAGCAATTCAATGAACTCGTACATGTAGGCGCGCAGCAGGGCGCTGCGGCGAAAGCCGATCCAGGTCGTGTGGCCTTCGAACAGATGCGTCGCATCGAGCACCACCAGATCGGAGTCCGTGACCGGGTCGATGGCGACGCTCGCCAGGATTCCCACGCCGAGGCCGATGCGCACATAGGTCTTGATCACATCCGAATCGCGCGCCGTGAGCGCCACGTCGAGCGACAGCCCGGCGGTCTCGAACAGCGCCGGCAGCGAGGAGCGCCCGGAGAAGCTGAACACATACGTGACGATCGGATGCTCGGCGAGCTTCTTGAGGGTCAGCTTGCCGGCGGCGGCCAGCGGATGGCCGCGCGGCACCACCACGGCGCGATGCCAGCGGTATACCGGCAGCCGCACCAGATGCGGAAACAGCTCCTCGGAGCCGGTGGCGATGGCGAAGTCCACCCGGTCGCGCGCCACCAGTTCGGCAATCTGTTCGGAGGTGCCCTGGTGCAGGTGCAGGCGAACCTTGGGATAGCGGGTGCGAAACGCGCGGATAACCTGCGGCAGCACGTAGCGGGCCTGGGTATGGGTGGTCGCAATCGACAGGCTGCCGCCGTCCGCCTTGCGCAACTCTGCCGAGGTGCGGCGGATGTTTTGCATCTCGCGCAGGATGCTGCTCGCGCGGGCGATGATCTCCTCGCCCGCGGCGGTGGTACGCGTGAGCGCCCGGCCTTCACGCTCGAACAGCTGAAATCCGAGCTCCTCCTCCAGCAGCTTCAGCTGCCGGCTCACGCCGGGTTGGGAGGTATGCAGCTGACGCGCAGCCGCGGTGATGTTCAGACCGTTTTCGTGCACTGCGACCAAATAGCGCAATTGTTGGAACTTCATGAGCCTGACCTGCACATCTTGGCTAGTATCGGGGCTTGGCGCCCCGCCTCGCTATGACGAATTGGCATGTGCTCATACACTTTGGTTCGTTTCGTGCGGTCCGGGTGTCGCCTATAGTTTCGCCTCTTTTCAGGCAAACTTGGCGCGAAAAACCCACCTGTCCTACCCTACAATAGCCTGCACGACAGCGGTTTTCCCAGCATCGGCTGTGCTCCCGGTAGCAGCGCCGCAAATCGGGCAATCTTGAGCAATTAGGCCCATGAGATATTTCCCGGTTTTCTTCAATCTCGACGCGAAGAAGGTCCTGGTCGTCGGCGCCGGCCAGGTCGCGTTGCGCAAGGTGTGCCTGCTGGAGCGCACCGCCGCGGCCATCACGGTGGTGGCGCCGCAGGTCGCCCCGGAACTGATGCAGCGCGCGACCGCAGGGCGGCTGCAAGTGGCCATGCGGGAATTCGCGCCGTCCGACCTGGACGGCGCCCGGCTGGTGATCGTCGCGACGCCGCGCCGCGCCGTCAATCGCTGGGTCGCCAAGCTGTGCGAGGCGCGGGGCATCGCGGTGAACGTGGTCGATGATGCCGGTGCGTCCGGTTTCATCGTGCCGGCCATCATCGACCGCGATCCGGTGCTGGTCGCGGTCTCGACCGCGGGTGCATCGCCGGTGTTGGCGCGCCGGCTGCGCGAGCGCCTCGAGGCATTCATTCCGCGGGGATTCGGCGAGCTGGCGTCGTGGCTGCGGGAATTGCGTGCCGCGGCCATCGACAAGCTGCGCGGCAGCGATCAGCGCCGCCGGTTCTTCGAGACCCTGATCGACGGACCCGCGGCGCGCCGCTTTCTTGCGGGCGACCGGCGCGGCGCACTGCGCATTGCGCAGACGCTGCTGGCGACCACCGCGAGCAGCGCTCCCGCCCACGGCGAAGTCACCCTGGTGGGCGCGGGACCGGGCGATCCCGAACTGCTCACCCTCAAGGCGCTGCGCGTGCTGCAGGACGCCGACGTGATTCTGCACGACCGCCTGGTGTCCGCCGAAATTCTCGATCTGGCGCGGCGCGATGCCGAGCGCGTCTGCGTCGGGAAGTCGGCCGGTGCCGGCAGCACCGCGCAGCAGGAGATCAACGAGCTGCTGGTGCACCACGCAAAGCTCGGCAGGCGCGTGGTGCGCCTGAAGGGCGGCGATCCCTTCGTGTTCGGCCGCGGCGGCGAGGAGCTGCAAGCACTGGCCGGCGCCGGCATCGATTTTTCGGTGGTACCCGGGGTCACGGCCGCCGCGGGCTGCGCCGCGTATGCCGGGATCCCCCTGACGCATCGGGATCATGCCCACGGCGTGACCTTCGTGACCGGCCATGTCGTGGCCGGCGACGGGGAAAATCGCGAGCCGGACTGGCGGTCGCTGTCCCTGCCACAGCATACCGTGGTGTTTTACATGGGATTGGGCCGGTTGGAGCACATCGTCGCCCGCCTGATCGCACACGGTGCGCCCGCCGCCCGGCCGGCGGCCGTGATTGCGCAGGGCACCACTGCGCAGCAGCGCGTGGTACGGGCGACGCTCGCCACCCTGCAAGGCGCCTGCGCCGGCATGCAATTGCAATCACCCGCCCTGCTGGTGGTGGGCGACGTGGTGGCGTTGCACGATGCCCTCGCCTGGTTCAACCCTGCTGCGGACGAGCGCGCCGCCCGCAGCGCTTAGCATCGAGGACTCATGACCCTGTCGCATTTCCCGGAGCAGCAGCCGCTGCTCACCGACGCCGTGATCATCGGTGCCGGTCCGGTCGGTTTGTTCCAGGTCTTCGAACTCGGCCTGCTCGGCCTCAAGGCGCAGGTGGTCGATTCCTTGGCGCAGCCGGGCGGGCAGTGCACCGAGCTCTATCCGGACAAGCCGATCTACGACATTCCCGCCGTACCGGTGTGCACCGGGCGCGAATTGACCGAGCGTCTGCTCGAGCAGATCGCGCCATTCTCACCGGGTCTGCATCTGGGGCAGGAGGTCAATCGCGTGCAGCGGCTGGCATCCGGCCGCTTCCTGGTGGGCACCTCCGCCGGCGCGCTGTTCGAAGCGGGCGTGGTGATCATCGCAGCGGGCGTCGGCGCCTTTCAGGCGCGACGCCTCGATGCCATCGGCGCCGCCGAACTCGAGGGCAGCGCCGTGCATTACCGCGTCAGCGATCCGGCCGCGTTCGCGGGGCGTGATCTGGTGATCTGCGGCGGCGGTGATTCGGCGCTCGACTGGGCGCTGGCGCTCGCCGACAAGGCACGCAGCCTGGTGCTGGTGCACCGGCGCGAGGAGTTTCGCGCCGCCCCGGCCTCGGTCGCCAAGCTGCGGGCGCTGCAGCACGAGGGGCGCGCCGACCTGCTGACGGGCACGGTGCGCGAACTCGACACCGCCGGCGGCGGATTGCACGCCGTGCGCGTGCTCTGCGCCGACGGCGTCACGCGGCGCATCGCCGCGGACCAGCTGCTGGTGTTCTTCGGCCTGCATCCGAAGCTCGGACCCATCGCCGACTGGGGGCTCGAGCTCGAACGCAAGTCGCTGAAGGTCGATACCGCGCGCTTCGAGACCTCATCTCCGGGCATCTTCGCGGTGGGCGACATCAATGCCTATCCGGGCAAGAAAAAGCTGATTCTGTCCGGCTTTCACGAGGCCGCCCTGGCGGCCTTCGCCGCCAAGGAGCACCTGTCGCCCGGCGAGAAAGTGCGGCTGCAATACACCACCACCAGCCCCATCATGCACCGCCGCCTCGGCGTCGATGCAGGTCAGGGAGAGGCGCAGTCGCAGACAGCCGCTTGACCTTTGATCCGGAGTGCGCGCTGATGCTCAGTGCACGCCGGCGGCCTCGAGAAAGCCGCGCTCGGCGAGCCAGGCGCGGTTGAACAGCCGCGACTGATACTTGGCCCCGCCGTCGCACAGGATGGTGGCGATGGTGTGCCCGGGTCCCATTTGCCGGGCCAGCAACACCGCCGCAGCAACATTGATGCCCGCCGTGCTGCCGAGCAGCAGGCCTTCCTGGCGCAGCAGCCGATACACATAGCTTATGGTCTCGGCATCCGCGATGCGCAGCGCATCGTCGATCGGCGCCCCGGCGAGATTCGCAGTGACGCGCCCGGTGCCGATCCCTTCGGTGATGGAGTTGCCGCCGTCGCTCTTCAGTTCGCCGTCCTTGATGTAGTGATACAGCGCGCTGCCGGGCGGATCGACCAGCACGATTCTGACGGCGGCGGATTTGGACTTGAGGAATCGCGCCACGCCCGCCAGTGTTCCGCCCGTGCCGGTGGCGGCGCAGAAGGCGTCCAGCTTGCCGCCGGTGTCGTGCCAGATTTCCGGTCCCGTGGATTCGAAATGCGCATCGCGGTTCGCCGTGTTGTCGAACTGGTTGGCCCAGACGGCGCCAGGCAGCTCGGAGGCGACGCGTGCCGCGACCTTCTGGTATTGGTTCGGATTGCTGTAGGGCACCGCCGGCACCTTGCGCAGCTCGGCACCGAGCGCCTCGACGATCTGGTATTTCTCCGCCGCCTGGTTGTCGGGCATGACGATCACGCATTTGTAGCCGCGGGCGTTGCACACGTGCGCCAGGCCGATGCCGGTGTTGCCGGCGGTGCCCTCCACCACGGTGCCGCCGGGTTTGAGCGCACCGCGGCGCTCGGCGTCGAGGACGATCGATTTGGCGGCGCGGTCCTTCACCGAACCGCCCGGATTCATGAACTCGGCCTTGCCGAGAATCTCGCAGCCGGTCTCCTCGCTCAAGGCATGCAGACGGATCAGCGGGGTATTGCCGACGCTGCCCGTGAAGCCCTCGCAGATGCTCATCGATCCTTCCCTTGTTGTTGTCTCACGCGATTCGAAAGTTTTGCGGCGGCCTTTCCGAACGGATCAGGAGCAGGGCGCCCGCGGGCGCCCGGATGGGCGCATGCACCGCGCCCGGCTTCGCAACGTGCATGTCGCCGCGCGATAAACGGTGGCTGCCGATGAACACCTCGCCTTCCAGCACCAGGCATTCCTCCTCCTGGGTGTGTCGATGCCCCACCACCTCGGAGCCCGGCTGCATGCGGATCAGCACGGTTTGATCGTTGCGCTGCGCATCCATGCGCAGCAGCATGACCTCCACGCCCGGTCCGGCGGCGATCCACTGCATCTGCGACGCGCGTGTCGTCACCGTCCCGGGCGGTGCTTCGTCCCGGATACGCGCCATGATGCGCGCATGCATCGCCTGCTTGTCGGCCGCCGACGGTTCCGCGGGGGATATCGCCTGCGCCATGCGCTGCAGCGTGGCGGGATCGAGCACCTCGGACGGCGGTTCGGACTTGGGTCGACTGGCCATTACGCGTCGATTCTCAGTTCACTCTGCAGTTCGTTGAGCGCGCGGCGCACGTGCGACTTCACGGTGCCGAGCGGCATGCCGACCGCGTCGGCGATTTCCTGGTGCGTCAATCCCTGGAAAAAGGCCAGCGCGACCAGGTGCCGGCGCTGCGGCGTCAGCGACTGCAGCGCGCGATGCACTGCGCTGCCGGACTGGAACTGGTCGAGGATCTGTTCCGGATTCGAGCCTTCTCCGCATAGCGATGCCGCAAGCCCCTCCTGTCGGGCGTCGTCCAGGGACAGCACCTCGCGCCGCTGACGCAACCGATCAATGGCCCGGTTCCTGGCCATGACGGTGAGCCAGGCGATCACGCTGCCCCGGCTCGGATCGTAGCCGGTCGCGCGCTGCCAGGCACAGGTATACACGTCACAGACCACCTCCTCCGCATCCTCCTTCGAACGCAGCATACAGCGCGCGATGCCGAACACGTGAGCCACCGTGCGTTGGTAGAGCGTCGACAGGGCTGACTGGTCGCCACGGATCATGGCGCCCACCAACGGTTCGAGATCCGCGCTTTCCCCCGGCGCAGCGAACGGCGTTCGCATTTCAGATGTCACCTGCATGGCGCACCAGCCCCTTCGTTTGGATATTCCAGTCATTCGACCGGGGTGGCGGGTCGGATTCAGCGCGCCAAAGCGCAGCGGCGATAAAATAATCCCCGGACATGCCGGGGATTTGAGTGGAACAGGTGATCAGGAATTACCTTACACGTCCATCATTGGCCGATGCGCGGCAAAAAGGCGCCTCTAGGCTCGGCCTTCTTCGATTTCTGTGCTGTTGCGACTAAGTAACGACAGAAATGCTTTAGGGAATGGATGCACGACCCAGATCCTAGCAGTTACATCTGATAAATCCAATAGTTGTAGCGAACAAGTAGAAATCACTCACACTATGAACATTATGTCGCCAATTGATGACAGTCGTACAACAGGAGAAACCGGCATGAAATATCTGCACACCATGGTCAGGGTGACAGACATCGGGCAATCGCTCGCGTTCTATCGGGACGCGCTCGGACTCATCGAAATGTCGCGCCGGGACCATGACAAGGGGCGCTACACCCTGGTGTTCCTGGCGGCGCCGGGCGACGGCGCGGCGCAGGTGGAACTCACCCACAACTGGGATCCGGAAGCCTACGCCGGCGGCCGCAATTTCGGGCATCTTGCCTACGAAGTCGACGACATCTATGCGACCTGCAGACGCCTGATGGATCACGGCGTGACGATCAATCGCCCGCCGCGCGACGGCCGCATGGCCTTCGTCAGATCGCCCGACGGCATTTCGATCGAGCTGCTGCAGAAGAAGCCGGCGCTAGCGCCGGCCGAACCGTGGCTTTCGATGCCGAACACCGGCGCCTGGTAGGCGCCGCCGGCCTTCAGAACATCTCGGAGGCGTCCGGCGCCTTGATCTGCACAGGGGTGCGCGATGGAATGTGATCGCCCGTGATCATCTCGTCGTAGGCCTGCCCGGGACCGACCATCGGGTAGACGCCGGCGTCCGGATCGATCAACACCTCGAGGAAGGCCGGCCCCTTGAACCCGATGAATTCGCGGATGACCCGCGGCACCTCGGCCTTGTCGGCGAGGCGCACCGCATATTTGAAGCCGTCGGCCTGCGCTGCCTTGACGAAATCCTTGGTGTGCAGGCTCTTGTCACTGGCGGACAGGCGCCCCTTGAAGAACAGCTTCTGCCACTGCTTGACCATGCCGTCGCCGAAATTGTTGAGCACCACCACCTTGACCGGCAGGTCGTACGTGGTCACGGTCTCGAGCTCGCCGAGGTTCATGCGGATGCTGGCGTCGCCGTCGATGTCGATGACCAGCCGGTCGCGCGCCGCGAATTGCGCGCCGACCGCCGCCGGCAGGCCGAATCCCATGGTGCCCATGCTGCCAGAGGTGAGCCAAAGGCGCGGGCTGCGGAAGTCGAAATACTGCGCGGCCCACATCTGATGCTGGCCGACGCCGGTGCTGATGATGGCCTCGCCGCGGGTGAGACGGTTGATTTCCTCGATCACGTAATTCGGCTGGATCAGCGCGCTGTCACGATCGTAGTTCATGGCGTACTTGCGCCGCAGGGCATCGCAGGCCGCGATCCAGGCCGACCAATCGCGCTTGAAACCGCTGCGCCGGCCATGCTCCAGCAGCGCGAGCAGCGCCTCCGGCATCAGACCCACGTGGCTCCAGTTGACCGCCTTGACCTTGTTGATCTCCGACGCGTCGATATCGAGATGGGCGATGAATCTGGCATTGCCGGCGAACTTGGCGGGATTGCCCGCGACCCGGTCGTCGAAGCGCGCACCGATCGCGATCAGGCAATCGCAATCATCCACCGCATAATTCGCGTATGCCGCGCCGTGCATGCCGAGCATGCGCATCGACAGCTCATCGGTGGTGTCGACGGCGCCGATGCCCATCAGGGTGGTGACCACGGGGATGCGCAATTCCCGTGAAAAGTCCCGCAGGGCGGCGGCGGCATTGGCGTTGATCACGCCGCCGCCGGCATAGATGAGCGGGCGCTGCGCGGCCGCCAATCCGGCGAAGAAGTCCACACAGGCGGCCGGCGGCAGCTTGTTCGCACCGAGTCGGCTCATGCGCTGGCGGTAGCCGGGCACCGGCAATTGTCCGGAGCCTTGGAACACGCCCTGCCAATTCTGCACGTCCTTCGGAACATCGAGCACCACCGGGCCCGGCCGGCCGGTGCGTGCGATTTCGAAGGCGGTCCGCACGGTGGCCTCCAGCTTGGCCGGGTCCGTGACCAGGAACACGTGCTTGGCAACCGCCCCCATGATGCTGGGCACCGGCGCCTCCTGGAAGGCATCGGTGCCGATCGCCGTGGTCGGCACCTGCCCGCAGATGACGACGATGGGCACCGAATCCGCCATGCAGTCGCGCACCGGTGTCACCGTGTTGGTGGCGCCGGGCCCGGAGGTGACCAGCGCCACGCCCACGCGTCCACTCGCCCGCGCGTAGCCTGCCGCCATGAAGCCGGCGCCCTGTTCGTTCGCCGGCACGATCAGCGGCATCGACTGGCCGTGTTGCTGGTTGTAGCGGAACACCGCGTCGTAGATCGGCAGGATGGCGCCGCCGCTGTAGCCGAAGACGAGATCCACGCCCTCGTCGGCCAGCACCTGCACCAGCATTTCCGCCCCCGTCATGCCGGCGCCGGCCAGCGGATGTGCGGCACTGTTTATCATGTCGTAACGGTCTTTCACGGCCGCAGACTAGCAGTTCTCGCCCTGGCGCCCAAGTGCCGCACTCCTTTATCCTAGCCGGCCATGCGCCACCTCATCGCCATTCTCCTGCAAAACGAAGCCGGCGCGCTTACCCGCGTCACCGGGCTGTTCTCCAGCCGTGGCTACAACATCGAATCCCTGTCGGTGGCTCCCACCAATGATCCCACCGTGTCGCGCATCACCCTGGTCACCGTGGGCTCCGATGCGGTGATCGCGCAGATCAACGCCCAGCTGCTCAAGCTGGTGGATGTGGTGGCCGTGGAGGACATGACGAGCGGCGATCATCTCGCGCGAGAATTGATGCTGGTCAAGCTGCAGATGGCCGCGGATCACGTCGAACCCGTCAGCGCGCTGCTGCGCAGGGCGGGCGGCAGGGTGCTGTCTGCCAATCCGTCGAGCTATATCATCGAGCTCACCAGCACCGAGGCCGAGATCGGCGAGTTCATCGCCGCTGTCGGGGCCTTCGGCGAGATCGTCGAAGTGGTGCGCAGCGGCGTACTCGGCATCTCACGCGCCAATCCGCGTCTGCACGCCGTGCGATGATGGCCCGCCCGACGGCGCGCGCCAGGGGTGCGTCTGCCGGCTACAATATGTCAATGCCGCCCGAGGTTTGAATCAACGCCATGACCGAACTCGAATTGAAGCCCGAACACGCCGCAGACCCGGACACCCGCCGCGTCGGCATCCTCGTCGGCGTCGTGGGTATTTTTCTGTCGGTGGTCACCATCGCCTCGCATCGCGCGCACACCGACGCGGTGATACGGCGCACCGAGTCGAACGACCAGTGGACCTATTATCAGGCCAAGAAGACCCGCGAGAACACCGACGAGGTGGCCCTGACGCTGCTGCAGACGCTGACGGTGGATCCGGTCAAACTGCAGGCGCCGCAGCACAAGCTCGAGGCCGATCGGGAGCGCTACGCCGGCGAAGCCAAGGACATCCAGAAGGACGCCCGGGCAAAGGATGAGGAGACCGCCCTCGAAGAGCGGCGCGCGCTGCGCTTCGACATCGGGGAGGGTCTGCTGGAACTCGGCCTGGTGCTGTGCTCGCTGTATTTTCTCGCGCGCAAGAGCTTTTTTCCGATCCTCGGCGTGCTCGCCGGATTCGCCGGCACCGTGATGGGACTGTGGGGATTTCTGCTTTGAAGAACGCCGCGGGCGCCTGCGCGCTCGCCTGCCTGGCGGCTCTCGCGTCGGCGGCGACCGCGCACGCGGCGGCGTCCGCTGCCGCATCGCCCGACGCGGCAGCGCCGGCTGCCCCGCCCACAGCGCGGGTGGAAGCCCGTTCCGCGCATTTCCTGGCGGTGGGTTTGGTGCACGGCGAGGTGATGAACGTTCACCTGAGCCGCCTGTTGGACAATGCGCCGGTGCCCGACGCCACGCTCACCCTCGGCCTGCGGGGCAGCACGCATGCCGCCACGGCCGAGGCCGACGGCAGCTATTCCGTACACGCGGCGGATCTGGCCCTGCCGGGATCCGCCACGGTGGTGTTCATCCTGGCGCAGGGAGCCGTGCAAGAGCGGCTGCAAGGCACCCTGCAGATCGCCGGCACGCCGGTCGATGAAACGCCGAGGAGCGCCGCCCGTCAATACGGATGGTGGGTGCTGAATTTCGCCGTGTGCATCGGCTTCCTGGTTCTCTGGTCGCGGCGCAAAAAGGCCGATTGAGCGATCAGCAGATCCGCGGCAGTGGATCGTCCTGCAATTCATCGAGAGCACGCTGTCCGCCGAATGCGGTGTCCAGGATCACCTGCGCCGATCCGCGGGTGAATTGCCCGATCAGCGCGGCCTGCGGGGCCACCGCCCGCAGCGCATGCAATGCCTGGTCGGCCGCATCCGCAGCGACCACGGCCACCAGCCGTCCCTCGCAGGCGAGGTAAAGCGGATCGAAGCCGAGCAGCTCGCACACCGATTGCACAGCCTCGTTGACGGGAATGCGCTCCTCGGACAAAGACAACGTCAGACCCGTCGCGCCGGCGAGCTCATGGGCAACCGTCGCAAGACCGCCGCGGGTGGGATCACGCATGAAGCGCAGACCCGGCACCCGCAAGAGCGCCTGCGCCGCCGGCAGCACGCTGGCGCTGTCGGAACGCAAATCCCCCTGCAGGCCGAATTCCTGGCGGGCCAGCAGGACCGCGGCGCCGTGGTCGCCGACGGGGCCGCTCACCAGGATGCGATCGCCGGCGCGCACATCGGCCATCGCGAGGCGGGTGCCGCGCCGTCGAAAGCCGATGCCCGTGGCGGCCAGGTACATGCCGTCACAGTCGCCGCGCCCGAGGACCTTCGTGTCGCCGGCAACCACCGCCACGCCGCAATCCTGCGCCGCCGCCGCCAGCGCGCCGATCACCCGGCGCAATGTCGCGATCTCCAGACCCTCCTCCAGGAACACGCTCAGGGTCAAAAAGCGCGGCACGGCGCCGCTGACCGCAATGTCGTTGACCGTGCCGTGCACCGCCAGCGATCCGATGTTGCCGCCCGGAAACTCGAGCGGCTTGACCGTGAAGCCGTCCGTGGTGACGACGAGCTCGCGGTCTGCGGGCAACGGCAATGGCACGGCATCCGCACCGATGTCGAGCTGTGGATTGGACAACGCCGGCAGGAACAATCCCTCGATCAGCTCGCGCATCATGCGTCCGCCATTGCCGTGTCCGAGGCTGATGTGGGTGTCGCGAACGCTCAAGCAGGCGCCTGCTGCCGCGCGTCTGCACCGGCCTCGATGATCTGCCCATAGCTGATGGCGGCATCGTTGACCGGCAGGCGCCGCGGCACCAGCACCTCGAATCCGGCCGCCTCCAGCAGCCTTTGTGCCGCTTCGGTCAGGACACGGTTCTGGAACACCCCGCCGCCGAGACCGACGCGCTCGACACCGGTTTGCGCGCGTACCGCGAGCGCCTGATCGCACAGCGCCGCCGCCAGCGTCGCGTGCAGCAGCGCCGCGCGCCGCGGCCGCGACAGGCGCGCATCGAGCAGGGTCGCGAGCAGCGGCGTCCAGTCGCTGCGCCACACACCGAAACCGTCCCGTTCGAGCGGCAGGGCGATCGGCTCGCACGTCCCCTCGCACAGCGACTCCAGCAGCATGGGTGCCTCGCCTTCGTAGCTCGTCTGCAGGCACACCCCGAGCAAGGCCGCCGCGGCATCGAACAGGCGCCCCACGGCCGTCGTCAGATGGGTGTTCACACCGGCGTCGAAGGCCTGTCGCAGCAGCGGGCCGCCGCGCCGTTCGCCCGGCGGCCAGACCCGGCCCGTCTCCCAGCACAATCCCAGTGCGGAGCGCCACGGCTCACGCGCCGCGCGCTCGCCCCCGCACAGCCGGAATGGACGGAAGCTCGCCACACGCCGCCAGTGGCCGGGCCGGCCCAGCAGCGCTTCGCCGCCCCACAGTGTGCCGTCCGGCCCGAGCCCGACCCCATCCCAGGCGAAACACAGCAGCGGCGAGCGGCTCGGATATTCGCCTGCCACTGCGCCGGCGTGCGCGTGGTGATGCCAGATCGCGCGCGCCGGCCAGCCGCCGGCGCGCGCCCAGCGTGTGTTCGGAAAGTCGGGATGCGCATCGTGCACGACGCAGCGGGCGCGCACCCCGTACAGCTGCTGCAGGTCGGCGGCGACTTGCGCAAACACCTCGCGGCCCCGGGGACTCGAGAGATCGCCGATGTGCGGCGAGACCACGACGCGCCTGCCCCATGCCAGCGCCACGGTGGTCTTGAGGTAGGCCCCCACGGCCAGCGTGGGCACATCCATTTCCATGGGCAGATCGAGTTCGAGGGGCGCCGTTCCCCGGCCGAGGCGCACGGGGCGCAGGGCAGCGCCCATCACGCGCACCACGGGATCCTCCGCCGCTCGTGCAATCGGCCGGTCATGGTGCAGGAAGCCGTCCGCGACTGCGCCGAGCCGCGCTTCGGCCGCCTCGGGTTCGGTCAGCACGGGCTCGCCGCTCAAGTTGGCGGAGGTTGCCACCAGCGCCCCGCCGAAGTCCCCGAGCAGCAGATGATGCAGGGGACTGTAGGGCAGCATGAGCGCCAGTTCCCGCAGCCCGGGCGCAATGCCGGCGGCGAGCGGTGCGCCGCGCGGGCTGGCCAGCACGATCGGCCGTGCCGCAGCACGCAGCGCCTGCGCCTCGAGCGGCGTGATCATCGCGAGCCGGCGGGCATGATCCAGGCCGTCACGGCCGCACCAGGGCACCATCACGCCCAGAGGTTTGCCGGGCCGGGCCTTGCGCAGCCTGAGCCGTTCGACCGATGCGCCATCGCCGGCATCGCAAAACAGGTGGTAGCCGCCGACGCCGCGCACCGCGACGATCAGGCCTGCACGCAGGGCGGCCACCGCCGCGGCCAGGGCCGCCCCGTTGCCGTCGATCTCGAGGGCTCCATGACGCCACCGCAGGCGTGGACCACAGGCGGCGCAGGCCAGCGGTTGGGCGTGGAATCGCCGGTCGAGCGGATTCGAATACTCCGCGGCACAAGCGGCACACAGCGCGAACTGCGCCAGCGTGGTGTTCGGTCGGTCGTAAGGCAGCGCACGAATCACGGTGTAGCGCGGCCCGCATTGCGTACAGTTGATGAAGGGATAACGGTGGCGCCGCGCCAGCGGGTCGCGCATCTCCTGCAGGCAATCCGCGCACGGGCCCAGATCCGCGGGGATGTGCACGCCGCGCGACGCGCCGCCGCTGCTCCGTTCGATGCGAAACAGCTCGCACGCTTCGGGTGGGGCGGCGCGCACATCGAGCATCCTGGGGGCGGCGGCCGGCGGCGCCAGCAACAGCAGCGCTTTACCGAACACCCGCAATCTTGCGGGTACTCCTTGGGCGTGGATCTGCACCTCGCCGCCGTCGTTGCGCACCCAGCCGGCGAGTTCGAGGCGATGGGCAAGTCGATACACGAAGGGCCGGAAGCCCACGCCCTGGACCCGCCCGCCGATCCGCCAGCGCTGCGCGGCGGGGATCTGTCCGGCGGCGGCGCTCATGCCGAGCGGTGGCGGGCGAGGTGCAGCGGCGTCCAGGCGTGCGGCGTACGGTGCACGAATCGATGCCGTGCAATGTGGTAGCTCGGATCGAAACCATAGAAGTTCAAGTGCATCTGTGCCAGCTCCTGGTCGCGGTAGTCGGCGAGCGCACGCTTGCGCTCGTCATCGGCGCGGCACGCGCGCTTGTGCTGCAGCGCCGACTCGAACACGTCCTCGACGGCGAGGGCTTCGGCTTCACGCCTCACCATTTCCAGGAACCCGGCGTCGTCGGGTCCGGCGTGGTCGTCGATGAGCCCGAACGATCGGGCCCGTTCGGCACCCAGGGGCAGGCGCGATTCCATCAGCTCGCGGGCGCGCTCGGCGCCGACCCGCCGCGGCAGCAGGTAGGTCCAATATTCCGAGCCGTACAAGTTGCCCATGTTGCGATAGTGCGGGTTCAGGACCACGCTGCTGCGCGCCAGCACCCGGTCGGCCGCGAGCGCCAGAAACACTCCGCCCGCGGCGGCGTTGCCGCCCAAGGCGGCAATCGTCAGGTGGGTGTCCGTCAGCAGTATTTCCCGCGCCAGATCGTCGATTTGATTGATGTTGGCCCAGGACGCATCGGCGGGACTGTCGGCCGCCTCGATGCAGTGCAGGTGCATGCCGTTGCACCAAAAATCCGTTCCACCCATCAGCACGATGACCCGGGTCTGCTGCCGCCGCGCCTGCACGAAGGCCGAGCGCAGGCGTTCGCATTGTTGCTCGCCGAGCGCCCCGTTGTAGAAATCGAAATGCAGATAGCCGACGGCGGCGCGTTCGACATAGCGGATGTCGCCGCCTGCGGGCTGCCGGCCGCCGTCTCCCCAGCCCGGATCACGCGGCAGCGTCTGCGCCACCGCCCCCAGCGCGAGCGCGGCCGGCCGCTTGAAGCTTGGCGGCCCGTCGGCAGGCTGCAATTGCCCGATCCAGACGGCTCCATCCGGCGTGGCGCGGCACACCGAGTCGTGCCGCCGGGCGATCAGGTCGCCGGGCCGGCCGCTGCGCGCGGGCTCCGCATGCGCATCGAACAGTCGGAAGCGGCGGTGGTCCAGGACATCCTCGAGACCCGGATGGCCGTCGGCCGAGCGGATCTTGCGCAGCACGGTTGCCATGTCGTCGTGGCGCCAGTCGATGGCCCGCTGCGCCTGCGTCATCGCCGGCTGCCACGTCGCCGATCCGCCGGCCGGTTCGAACAACGGGCCGAGGCCGCTCGCGACGCGGGCAAGCGCCGCACGGACGGCGGTGACCGCGCCTTCCGTGACCTCATGGCGGTACAGGCTGCTCTTGCGCGCGGCGCGCATCTCGAAGGAGGCACTTGCCCACACCGGACCGGCGTCGAGTTCGGCAACGGCCTGGATGACGGTGATCCCCCAGACCGGGACAGCGCGCAGGATCGCCCAGTCGAGTGCGGACGGGCCGCGGTCCCCGGGAGGCCCCGGATGCACGATGAAGCAGCGATGCCGCTCCCAGACGGGGCGCGGAATGGCGCGTTTGAGAAAAGGCGCAAGCACCACGTCCGGATGGAACAGTTGCGCCGCCTCGCAGGTGACGTCGTCGTGGATGTCGAACTCCACCGACAGCTCGTGCCCGTCGGCACGCAGCTCCACGTGCAGCCGCTGCGCCAGGCTGTTGAAGGCGTGCGCCAGCATCAGGATGCGCATCAGCCGGCCGCCGCCATGCCGCGACGGTATTGGTGGTACGCGGCGCAGGCGCCCTCCGCGGACACCATGCAGGAGCCGATGGGATCGCGCGGCGTGCAGGTCGTGCCGAAGAGCGCACAATCGGTGGGCTTCTTGGCGCCGCGTATGATGGCCTTGCACTGACAGGCGGCATTCTCCCGCACCGCGTGCGTCGTGAGATCGAAGCGCCGCTCGGCGTCGAAGTCCGAATACCGGCTCTTGATGCGCAATCCGCTGTACGGCAGCTCACCGAGGCCGCGCCACTCGAATTGCGGCCGCAGCTCGAACACTTCCGCGACCAGATTCTGCGCCTTGCGATTGCCGAGGCGGGTCACTCCGCGGGTGAACTGGTTCTCGACGCTGGCGCGGCCCGCGTTGAGCTGGCGCACCAGCATCAGGATCGCCTGCAGCACGTCCAGGGGCTCGAAGCCGGCGATCACCACGGGCCGCCGGTATTCCTGTGCGAAGAATTCATACGGCCCGCTGCCGATCACGGCGCTGACGTGCGACGGGCCGATGAACCCGTCCACGCGGACCTTGCCCCACTCGCGCACTTCGGGTGAATCGAGGATGCTCTGGATCGCCGCGGGCGTCACCACGTGATTGCAATACACGCTGAAATTCGTCAGGCCACGCCGCTGCGCCTGAAGAATCAGGTGCGCGGTCGCCGGCGTCGTCGTCTCGAAGCCGATGGCGAAGAATACGACCTGCCGATCCGGGTGCGCCGCGGCGATGTCCAGGCCCTCGAGCGCCGAGTAGGCCATGCGCACATCCGCACCCTGCGCACGCGCCTTGAGCAGGCTGCGGCGACGCGAACCGGGCACCCGCAGCATGTCGCCGTAGCTCACCAGCGTGATGCCGGGTCGCAGGCAAAGTTCGATGGCCGCGTCCAGACGCGGCACGGCGAGCACACAAACCGGACAACCGGGGCCGTGCACCAGGTGCACGTTGCCGGGCAGCAGGTCCTGCACCCCATAGCGGAAAATCGCATGCGTATGGCCGCCGCAGAACTCCATCAGGTGATATTGGCGGCCGGGATCGGCGTCGGCCACGAGCCGCCGCGACAGCGCCGCCGCGGCGGCTCCGTCACGAAAGCCGCGTATGTAGCGCATGGCCCGGATTGCGCAGCTGGTCGGCAATCTCATCGAACAGCGCCAGGCTCTTTTCCGCCTCGGCGACGTCGAGCCGGGATATGGCGAAGCCGGCGTGCACGATGACGTAATCGCCGACCGCGACACCATCGACCAGCGCCAGCGAAACCCGGGTGTGCACCCCGCCCACTTCGATTTGCGCCCAATCGTCCTCGAAGAGGGCGGCAACCCGCGCCGGAACGGCGAGGCACATGGATCAGGCCTCCATCATGGCGTCGACCCGCGGCGCGCGCAGCGGCGCTGCACGTCTGGCGCGCAGCTCGCATTCGAGCCAGTGCAGCCACTCGCCGAGGGCCGGCGCACGCCGTGCCGCCGTGTGGATCATCGGCACGCCGCCGCCCAGCGCCCGCAGCGCGGTCGCGGCGCGCGCCGGATCGAAATCATCCAGCACGTCGAGCAAATCCGTCTTGCTCAGCACCACCAGATCGCTCGCCCGGAAGATCACCGGATATTTTGCCGGTTTGTCATCGCCCTCGGTGACGCTCAGCAGGGTGACGTTACGGTGCTGACCGAGATCGAACCCGGCCGGGCACACCAGGTTGCCGACGTTCTCGATGAACAGCAGATCGAGGCCGGCGAGCGGCAGTTCGTGCAGCGCGGCGTGCACCAACTGCGCATCCAGATGGCAAGCGCTGCCGGTGGTGATCTGCAGCGCCGGAACGCCGTGCGCGCGAATGCGGGCGGCGTCGTTGTCGGTTTCCAGATCTCCCTCGATGACGGCGATGCGATAGCGCTCGCGCAGGGCCACGATGGTCGCCTCCAGCAGTGCGGTCTTGCCGGCGCCGGGCGAGGACATCAGATTGACCACCAGCACACGATGCCGGTCGAAATGCTCGCGATTGTGCGCCGCCGCCCGGTCATTCGCGGCGAGCAGACCCTGCAGCACGTCGATCGTGACGGTGTCCGCGGGTTTCATGGCGCAGCCACAGGTGTTGCACATGCTCGCCTCCCTAAGGGGCTCACGCGGTCGCGCCGGGGCCGCTCGCGCGCGCCCGGCGCCGCAGCAGCCCGGACGGCTCCGGAACCGGCGGCAGCTGCGCAAGCTCCGGCAGCCCCGCCAGCCGCAATTCGACATCGCGCAGGCGCAGGTCTTCGCCGGCCACCACCCGGGTGCGGTAACCGCCGCATTGCGTGCAGATCAGGCGGTTCGGCGCAGCCGGTGACTCGGTGCCGCAGGCCAGGCACTCGATCCGCACGCCGGTTGATTCGATCCGCAGGGCGGCCGTTGCCGCGCAGCTGCCGGCGCGCATGACCGCGAATGCCGCGGTGAGCAGCGCCGGATCGACGCCGGCGAGCGCGCCGATTTCGATGGTCACCCGCTCGACCGCAGCGGCGCCGTTGACGGCGGCGATTTCAGCGACGCGAATCAGCAACGCCTGGCAGATCGACAGTTCATGCATCATCGGAATCCTAGGGCGTGGAGCGCTCACCTGTATGTACGCCAGCGTACAGACCCGGCAGCCCGGCGGATGATCCCATTTCCGGCACATCGGCACGGGGGAATCGGTTGCAGCATCACACGCAAGATAATACCCCTGACTCCGGAAGCCCCGCGCTCCCGGCGCCGCGCACCGACGAATCCGGCGTGCTGGTGCTGGGCTTCGGCAATGTGCTGCTGGGCGATGACGGGGCCGGCGTGCGGCTGGTCGAACGGCTGTGCCGGAATCTCGGTCCCGGGGCGGCGCAATTCGTCGACGGCGGCACCCTGAGCTTCAGCCTGCTGTCGCACGTCGGGGCAGCCGACTCGATGCTGCTGATCGACGCCGCCAATCTGCACCGCCCTGCCGGCACGGTCGAGGTGTTCGAAGGAGCCGTGATGGACGAATTCCTGTTGAGCACCCGCCGCCGCTCTGTCCATGAGGTCGGCCTGATCGACCTGCTGGACACGGCACGCCTGCTCGGTTGCCTGCCGCCGCGGCGCGCGCTGCTGTGCATTCAGCCGCTGCGCATCGATTGGTGCGATGCGCTCTCGGCGCCGGTCGACGCCGCCTTCCCCGGGGCGCTTGAGCGAGCCAAGGCCATCCTCGATGCCTGGAAATTGCCATGAGCCGCCTCGCCGACATTCCGGTCAGGATCGAACCCGCGGTCCGAACCGGCGGCCTGGGCGGCGGGGTCACCGCGATCCTGGCCGAGCTGGCTGCCTTGCTGGAGCGGCTCGCGGAGCACGGCGACGCGGGCGCCATCGACCTGCGCAGCCTGCCGATGAGCGCGCAGGACCGCGCGGCATTGCAGGCGGTGCTGGGAGAGGGCGAAGTTCAGGCCACACTGCAGGCGGACGGCGCATCGAGCATCCGTGAAACCCAGGTCGCGGGCGTGTGGTGGATCGAACACCGGGATCGGCACGGCGAGATCATCGCCGAACTGCTGGAAGTGGCCGCCGTACCGCTGATCCTCGGCCGGGCGGCCGATGAGATCGCCGCCGCCGCACGGCGTCTGCGCGCCGGCATCACGGTGGCGGCGGCGACCGGGCAGCCATGATCACGCGCGACGCCGCGACGCCGGCAAGCGGCCAACTCAGCGTGGGCGAGATGCTGCTGGCGCACGGCATCGGCCGGCGCGGCTTCATCAAGTTCTGCACCGCCGCCGCCTCCGCGATGGCCCTGCCGCCCTGGATGGGCGCGGCGATGGCCGAGCAGTTGCGAAACGCAGCGCGACCGTCGGTGGTTTACCTGTCATTCCAGGAGTGCACCGGCTGTTTCGAATCCTTCACGCGCTCCTTCGCGCCGACCATCGAGAACCTGATTTTCAACGTCATTTCGCTCGACTATGACGACACGTTGATGGCCGCCGCCGGCGATGCCGCAGAGGCCGCGCTGGCGAGCGCCATGCGTGACCATTTCGGCAATTACGTGGTGGTGGTTGACGGATCGATTCCCACCGGCGCCGGCGGCGCCTACTGCACGGCGGGCGGACGCAGCGCGGTCGACACCTTGCGCGAGGCCGCCAAGGGAGCATCGGCCATCATCTGCGTCGGGACCTGCTCGTCTTTCGGCGGCATTCCGTTCGCCGATCCGAATCCGACCGGCGCCTGGCCGGTCACCGCCATCGTGGGCGGCGTACCGATCATCAATGTCTCCGGCTGCCCGCCGATACCCGAAGTGATCACCGGCACCCTGCTGCAGCTGGTCAGCACCGGGCAGATACCGGACCTCGACGAGCACCGGCGTCCCAAGGCGTTCTTCGGCAACACCATTCATGACCGCTGCTATCGGCGGCCGTTCTTCGACGCAGGCAAGTTCGCCAAGACCTTCGACGACGAAGGGGCGCGCAACGGCTGGTGCCTGTACGAGCTCGGCTGCAAGGGGCCGACCACCTTCAATGCCTGTGCGACGCTCAAGTGGAACGGCGGCACCAGCTTTCCGATCGAGTCGGGTCATGGATGTCTCGGCTGCTCGGAACCCGGTTTCTGGGACAAGGGCAGCTTCTACAGCGCCGAGTCCACCCCGCAATGGGGCAAGGCGGGCGAGGCCACCCCCAAGCAGGTTGTGGAGCTCGCCGGCATCACGGCGGGCGTCGGCGCCGTGCTCGGCACCGCATCCGCCGGCGTCAGCCGGCTGCGGCAGGCTTCGAGGCAGAAGGCCGCCGAGCACGAACACCAGGGAGACGAATGATGGATCTCTTGTCCTTCGCCCGCGGCCCCGCCCTCAAGGTGGCACTCGCCGTGTTCTGCGCCGGCGTCGTCTGGCGCATCGCGGCCTTTGCGCTGCTGCGCATTCGTCGCGACCTCAACCGGCCGCGCAATTCGCTGTTCAAATACCTGGGTGCAGGGCTGTACACCATCGGCACGCGCTCGTGGCCGCACCCGGAATTCATCCGACGCACCGGGGCCGGAGAAGCGCTCGGCTACAGCTATCACATGGGGCTGTTCGTCGTGGTGCTGCTGTTCGCGCCGCACATCGCCTTCCTGGGCAGCCTGTTCGGCATCACCTGGCCGGGCCTGCCCAACAGCGTGATCACGGTCATCGCGGTGATCTCGCTGACTCTGTTCCTGGCCGTGCTGTTCAGGCGGGTGACCAGCCCGGTGATACGCATGCTGTCGAATTTCGATGATTACTTCAGCTGGTTCATCACCATGCTGGTGATGGTCACCGGGCTGGCGGCGACCGCCCAGATCGGCGCCCGCTACAGCACCCTGGTGGCCGTGCACATCCTCAGCGTCGATGTGCTGCTGCTGTGGTTCCCGTTCGGCAAGCTGATGCATGCGTTTTACATCTTCCCGTCACGTGCCATCAACGGCGCCATCCTGGCGCGCAAGGGAGCCGCCTCATGAGCGACGTCGCGGTCGAAGGCCTCCCCGCGCAGGCGCGGGTGGCCGGCGCCATGCAGGGCTTCTCGCGGGAGATCGGCGCGCTCAGCGCCTTTCGGCTCGAGTCCTGCATCCATTGCGGGATATGCGCCGACGCCTGCCACTACTACGTCGCCACCGAGGACCCACAGTACACGCCCATCTGGAAGGTCGAACCCTTCAAGCAGGCATACAAGCGCGAGGCCAGCGCCTTCGCGCCCTTGTTCAGGCTGTTCGGCTTCAAGCGCGCGGTGAGCGCCGAGCAGCTGGAACATTGGCAGCACCTGCTGTTCGACAGCTGCAATCTGTGCGGACGCTGCAGCCTGATCTGCCCCATGGGCATCGACGTGGCGGCGCTCATCGAACAGGCGCGCCACGCGATGTTCGATGCCGGTCTCGCGCCGAAGGAACTGTACGACAAGGCCGCGCACCAGCGGGCCACCGGGCAGCCGGAGGCGAGCGCCGAGCCCTACCGCGATCAGCTCATCGCAATCGGCGTGCGCTTCGATGTGCGGATACCCCTCGATGAATCAGACGTGGACGTCATGTTGTGCATTCCGAGGACGGACATCGACCACTATCCGGGCGCGGTCGCGGCGCTCGCACGGGTGATGTCCCATCTCGGGGTTTCCTGCACCTTCCGTAGTGACGGGCTGATCGCCGAGAACTACGGCTACTACGCCGGCGGCAGGGAATGGCAGCGCGACATCAGCCTGCGGCTGATCGACACGGCGATCGCCTGCAAAGCGAAGACGCTGATCGTCCCGGAGTGCGGCCATGCCTACGCCGCGCTGCGCTGGGAGGCCGCCGATCTGTACGGCAAGCCGCTGCCCTTCAAGGTGCTGGCGGTCACGGAATTTCTCGCCCAAGAGCTCGGGGCGGGCCGCCTGCGGCTGGGCAATGCCACCACCGGCCCCACGACCTTTCAGGACCCGTGTCAGCTGTCCCGCACGGGCGGCGTGACCGAGGCGCCGCGGGCGCTGATGAAGGCCATGGGTGTGGATCTTCAGGAAATGCGCAATAACGGCAGTTTCAGCTACTGCTGCGGCGGCGGCGGCGGAGTGGTGGATATAGAACGGGCGGCGCCGCTGCGCTACCGGACCATGGAGATCAAATTGCGGGAGATCGACGACACCGGCGCGAACACGTTCCTGACCACCTGCTCGGACTGCCGGCGTACCTTCGACGATGCACAGCGGCACTTCAGCTGGGACAAGTCACCGGAGAGCCTGCTCGAGCTCGTCGCCAAGAATCTGATCGACGCGGGCGCGGGCCGATGAGCGCGCAGACCATCGTGGTCGATCCCGTGACGCGGATCGAGGGCCATCTGCGGATCGAAGCCGAGTTCGACGGCCAGGTGATCACCCGCGCCTCGAGTTCCGGCACCATGGTGCGCGGGATCGAGATCATCCTGCAGGGCCGCGATCCGCGCGACGCCTGGGCGTTCGCGCAGCGCATCTGCGGAGTCTGCACCCTGGTCCACGGCATCGCCTCGGTGCGCGCCGTGGAGAATGCGTTGAGCTATGAGATTCCCGCCAACGCGCAGCTGATCCGCAATCTGATGATCGGCGCACAATTCGTTCACGATCACGTCATGCACTTCTATCATCTGCACGCCCTCGACTGGGTGGACGTGGTGTCGGCGCTCAAAGCCGATCCGAAGTCCACCTCGGCGCTGGCGCAGTCGATCTCGAGCTACGCACGTTCCTCGCCGGGCTACTTCGCGGACGTGCAGAGCCGCGTCAGGAAACTGGTCGAATCCGGGCAGCTCGGCATTTTCGCCAACGCCTACTGGGGTAGCCCGCTGTACCAGCTGCCGCCGGAGGCCAACCTCATGGCCGTCGCGCATTACCTGGACGCCCTCGCGTGGCAGCGCCAGATCATCCAGCTGCAGACCATTTTCGGCGGCAAGAATCCGCACCCGAATGTGCTGGTGGGGGGCACGCCCGCCGCCATCAGCGTGCACGCCGGTGCGGGCACCGCCACCACTGCGGTCAACGAGGTCGGATTGCAGAAGGTCGCCGAGCTCATCGATCAGATGCGCATGTTCGTCGATGAGGTGTACGTGCCCGACATCTTGGCGATCGCCTCCTTCTACAAGGATTGGTTCAAGAAGGGCTACGGCGAAGGCACCGGCAACTTCATGACCTACGGCGATTTTCCCGCCACGGGAAGCCAGGATCCGAAGACCTTTCTGGTGCCGCGCGGCGCGATTCTGGGGCGCGATTTGTCGCGCATACTGGAGGTGGACGTCACCTCCCAGGACGACATCCAGGAGTTTGTGGCGCACTCCTGGTACGACTACCGCGGCGGCAAGGAAACCGGCCTTCACCCTTTCAAAGGCGAGACGCAGCTGAACTATTCCGGGCCGCAGCCGCCGTACCAGCATCTGGACACCACGGCGAGCTATTCCTGGATCAAGTCGCCGCGCTGGAAGGGCCACGCCATGGAGGTCGGCCCCTTGGCGCGCATTCTCATGCTGTACGCGAGCGGCCACGCCCCCACCCGGGCGCTGGCCGACAAGTCGCTGGCGCAGCTCGGCCTGCCGCTCGAGGCGATGTTCTCGACCATGGGCCGCACCGCCGCCCGCGCCTTCGAATCGAAAATTCTGGCCGATGCCATGCCGGGTTGGTACGGCGCGCTGATGGCGAACATCAAGGCGGGCGACGTGCGCACCTTCAACGAGAAGCTGTGGGAACCCTCGACCTGGCCGCGGCACGCGCAGGGGGTGGGGTTCATGGAGGCGCCGCGAGGCGCCCTCGGTCATTGGATCGTCATCGACGACGGCCGGATCACGAACTATCAGGCGGTGGTGCCCAGCACTTGGAACGCCGGGCCGCGGGATCCAGCCGGTGTCGAAGGTCCGTACGAGGCGGCGCTGAAAGGCCAGACCATCCGGGATCCGAAGCAGCCCCTGGAAATCTTGCGCACGGTGCACAGCTTCGATCCCTGTCTGGCCTGCGCCGTGCACGTCCTCGATCCCGGCGGCGAGGAATTGATCCGGATCCGCGTGCAGTGACGGCGCCGGATCAGCCTTTCGCAGCCGCGTACAGCGAGTGAGCGCGGGCTTCGAAGGATTCGACGATGTCGTCGATGGCGGGCGGCAGCAGCCGATTGACGATGGGCTGCAGCAAGGCCGACTCCAGCTCGAATTCGGCCGCAACGCTCACGCGGCAGCCGGCCGGCGCGCAGGATGCGATGTTCCAGGTCAGATCGTATTTTCGGAACGGCGGATCGCTCGAAGTGACGTCGATGCGATGCGGCCGCTGCAGCACCGCCTTGGAGGTGAACGGCAGGCGGATGGGGCCCAGGCCCATGATCTGTTCCACGTACCAGACATTGAGTTCGCGCCGTCGAATTTTCGCGGATATCCACCACTTCAGGAACTGCGGATAGCGTTCGATGTCGGCCGCCACATCGAACACCTGTTCACAGCTGAAGGGCAGCAGGGCCCCGGCTTTTTCGACCGCGTACCGGAGGCCGGGCACCGTCAACCGCCGGCGGGCAGGGTGTGCGCCATGCCCCGGTGACAGTCGATGCAGGTCGTGCCGTTCTTCGCCAGGGATTGATGCGCGCTTGCCGCCGCCGCCGGCTGCTTTGCGAAAGCCATGGCCGCCGGCGTGTGGCAGCTGCGGCACTCGGCGGAGTCGTTCGCCCCGAGTTCCTTCCAGACCTTCTGTGCGAGCTCCAGGCGGTGGCTTTCGAATTTCGCAGGGGTGTCGAGTTCGCCGGTGGCGTGTCCCCACACCTCGACCACGGCCGCGGCGTGGCGCATCAGTCCGGGCACGAAGGCCGGCGGCACATGGCAGTCGGCGCAGCTCGCCCGGACCCCGAACTCGTTGGAGTAATGCACGCTGTGCGTGAGTTCCTGGTAGGGCGTGTTCATTTCATGGCAGGACGTGCAGAACGTTTCGGTGGACGCGTATTGCAGGCCGCCGAAGAAGCCGCCGGTGAATCCCACACCGACGAGGAAGGCGAGCAATCCGCCGGCCGGTATGCCGAGCAGATACCAGCGCCGCGGCCGCCGCCACAACCAGGCGGCCAGCCCCGTGCCGGGCAACTTCGGCGAATTCACTCGGGCACCGACCTGGCCATGCGCGTTCCTCCACGACCGGCGCAACACTACGAGATTGGGCCTGCGCTGCTCTGTGCGTTGGCGTACAGACCGGGGTGCGCCCTTCGCCAATGATCCCTTAGCTCAGGGACGCGATCTCGAGGGAGAGCTTGCATGCCGATTCGAATCCGCGCATCGCGCCACGTACGCCGGCTGGCCGGATTGACCGGCGCCGCATTGACCGGCCTGCTGCTCGCTGCCTGCAGCGGCACCACCGGCTCCTCGGGTCCGGCCGGTGCAACCGGCGTCACCGGCGCGCAAGGTCCGCCGGCCACGGGTTCGGCACTCAACGTCAGCACCGCGACGGCGATCACCGGAACGATCACCGGCGTCACCATCGGCGGACCCCCGGTGGTCAAATTCCGGCTGGCCGACCAGAACGGCGCGCCGCTGCAGGGCCTGCCGGCGGCCGACCTCGGCTTTGCGATCGCGCAACTGGTGCCGGGACAAAATGGCATGTCCAGCCAATGGAACTCGTACATCTACAGCACAGTCCCCCCCGCCGCGTGCCCCGCCGGGGTGCCGGCCTGCGCGACCACACCCGAGGTTCAAGCCTCGGTGGAAGCGGCCACCGGCGGCGCGCTGGTCGACAACGGCGACGGCACCTACCAGTACACGTTCCTCAAGGACATCACCAAGGATCCCAACGTCGTCTACAGCCCGCTGTTGACGCATCGCGTCGGCTTCGAGATCCGCGGCCTCGCCCAGGCGAACAACGGCGCCTTCACCTTCCAGCCCTCGAGCGGGGCAACCACCGGCATTTTCAGCCGCGAGATCGTCGAGACGGCCACCTGCGACGGCTGCCACACCATGTTGACGGCGCACGGCGGTGCGCGCGTCGAGGTGCAGTACTGCGTCATGTGCCACAACCCGGGGACCAGCGATCCCACCAGCGGCAATCCGCTCGACATGAAGCAGATGATCCACAAGATCCACGCCGGCAATACGCTACCCAGCATCCAGACGCCCGCCGGCCCGAACATCGTGCCGACGCTGGGCATCGGCTACTGGATCGTGGGCTACGGCGATTCGCTGTCGAATTTCAACACCGTGCTCTATCCCCAGGACACGCGCAACTGCACCACCTGCCACGTGCAGAACATCCCGACCCTGACGGAGGCCGCCAATTACAGCAGCGTGCCGACGATGGAAGCGTGCGGCGCCTGCCACGACAACGTCAATTTCGCCACCGGCGCCAACCATGGCCCGAGCATCGTCGCCAACGACACCCAGTGCACCACCTGCCACGGCACCACCTCGACCATCGACAACGGCCAATTGCAGGTGGTTGCGGCACACGTCATTCCCGAGGTGGCCGCGGCCGCAAAATTCCAGTACGTGGTCAACAGCGTCACCTTCACCACCGACAACGCCCACAACGTCTATCCGGTGGTGAAATTCTCCGTCGTCGATCCGACCAACGGCAATGCGCCGTACAACATCCTCACCGCCGCAGCATTCGTCGGCACCGATCCCGGCACCGGACAGCCGGTGTGCGCCAACGGCGGCACTGCGCGCCTCGCGATCGACTTTGCCTGGGATACCAGTGATTACACCAACTGGGGCAGCGGTGCGACGCCCGCCACCTGGGGTCAACCCGTCTCCTTGAACCCGCTGAGTGTGGCCGGGTGTGCCGCGGCGGTGCCGGGAGCGGCGATCACGGGACCGGATTCCACCGGCGCCTTCACCCTGACCTCGCCCACCGCGCTGCCCGCGCCGCCGGCCGCGAACTGTCCGCCGGCGGGCGCCGCCGCCTGCGCGGCCATCAGCAACGTCGCCGTCGTGATCGAGGGCCATCCCGGAGTGGTCACCACCGGTCCCGGCGCCACCGCCATCCCGGTGGCAAGCACCGTGAGCTACGCGAATGTGGCGGGAACGGCCCCGGCGGCACGCCGCGTGGTGGTGGACATCGCCAAGTGCAACGTGTGCCACAGCCTGCTCGCCCTGCATGGCGACAACCGCAACGGGAACACCCAGGTGTGCGCGGTCTGCCACAATCCCGCGTCCACCGATGTCGGCAGCCGGCAAACCCTGGTCACCGCAGGCACCGACGGTCTGTGGGAACAGACCATCGACTTCAAGCACATGATCCACGCCATCCACGACGGCAGCGTGCGCGGCGCCGCCGGATCGCCCTTCGTGATCTACGGCTACGGCGGATCGGTGAACAATTTCACCGACGTGGTGTATCCGGGCCAGATCAACCGCTGCGACGCCTGCCACGTCGGCACCAGCTACTATCCGGTGAACGACGCCGCGGTCCAGGCCACCACCTTGCTCACCGGCCTCTCGAAAGAGGTCCCGAATCCGACCACCGTCGGCAATCCGATCTCCACCTCGGCCAACATGTCGGTGTGCTCGTCGTGCCACGTCGACACCCTCGCCGCCGCGCACATGCTGCAGAACGGCGGCTCGACCGCGGTCGCCAAGGATGCCGAAGGCCGCACGATCGCCAATGCCAATCCGGCGAACGCGGAAACCTGCGGCGTGTGCCACGGTGCCGGCGGCGTCGCCGACGTGATGGTCGTGCACAACATTCCCACCACGGCGGATTGAGTGCCGCGGCCGGCGCGCGTGCGACAGGCGGCCGCTCTCGCCCTGCTGCTGGGGGGCGCCATGCCGGCCGTCGCGGCCGCGCCGCCGGCGCAGACCGCCCCAGCGCCGACCGCCGCGGTTGCACCGGCCGCCGCAGCCGGTCCACCGCCGGCCGGCGGTGCCTACAGCCCGCATGGCGCGGATAGCTGCCTGGGATGCCACGGCGATGCCGCGGTCACGGGAATCTTCCGCACCAAGCATGCGCATCCGAACGATCCCAACGGTCCCTTCGGCCACGGCGGTTTGCAGTGCGAAGCCTGCCACGGACCGGGCGGCGCGCACGTGAAGGCAGGCGGCGGTCCGTTGGCGGGCATGATCGACTTCGGTCCGAAGGCGCACGCGCCCGCATCCCGGCAGAACGCGCCCTGCCTGTCCTGCCACCAGTCGAACGCCGCCCACGATTGGGCCACCAGCGCGCATGCGGCGAGCAACGTGGCCTGCGCCAGCTGCCACCAGCTGCATCTCGCGAAGGACCCCGTGCAGGCGGTCGCAACCCAGGTCGAGGTCTGCTCGACCTGTCACCAGGCAGAGCATGCCGATCTCCTGAAGCCCTCGCATCATCCCCTGCGCGAGGGCACGATGGCCTGCACGGCGTGCCATGCCCCGCACGGTTCGACCGCCCCGGCGCAGCTGGTCAAGAATACGGTCAACGAGACCTGCACCACCTGCCACGCCGAATACCGCGGACCGTTTCTCTGGGAGCACCAGCCGGTCACCGAGGACTGCAGCAACTGCCACGCGCCGCACGGATCGGTGCAGCCGGCATTGCTGAAAATGCGCCCCCCGCTGCTCTGCCAGACCTGCCACGAAGGCGCCGGACATCCCTCGATCGCGAACACGCCGCAGGGCCTGCCCGGCGGCATGCCGAGCGCCTTCCTGCTCGGCGGCGGCTGCTTGAATTGCCACTCACAGGTTCACGGCTCCAATAGTCCGTCGGGCCGGGCGCTGATGCGATGACGCCGCGCGCAAGCACGAAGCGCCGTGGCGGGCTGCACATGCTCGCTCTCGCGGCCGCCGTCGGCGCGCACGCCGCTCCTGCCCCGACCCCGGCCGACCCGGCGCCGCCGGACAGCAGCGACTGGAAGTGCACCCAATGTCCGTTCCTGCAAGGCTCCGTCAACGAGGTCGAGCTCGGCGCGATCGATGCGAGCGGCGCGGATGCGAGCTTCGGCCGTTACAACGGCCTGGACCACAGCGGCACCTATGTGGACGCGGCGGCGTCGGGACAGGCGCGCAGCGAGGAGGGTGCCTATGCCGGCTACGATCTCGAGCGGCTGGGCTTGGCCGCGCGCCAAGGCACGGTCGAGGGCGGACGCGAAGGCCGCTACGATTTGCGCATCAGCTACGACGGCCAGCCCACCGCGCTCTACGACGGCGCCCTGTCGCCCTACCAGGGGCACGGCGGCAACCTGAGCCTGCCGGCGGATTGGGTGGCCGCCGGCAGCACCGCCGGCATGAGCGCGCTGGATGCGAGCCTGGCGCCGCTGCGGCTCGGCTACGTGCGGCGCACGGCCGCCTTGCTCGGCCGCTACTTCGCGAGCCCCGAGTGGACGTTTTTCGGCGAGTTCCGGCGCCAGGAGAAGCAGGGCACCGGCGTCACCGGCGGCAGTTTTTTGACGGAGGCAGTGCAGCTGCCGCAGCCGATCGACTACGTCACCGACTCGTTCGAGGCGGGCGCCGCCTGGGCGGGCGCCGGCTCGAGCTTTCGGCTGAGCTACCTGGGCTCCTGGTTCGAGGATGACAGCGACGCCTTCACCTTCGCCAATCCCTATCTGCCCATCGTTCCGGGCTCGATCTCGGGACGGCTCGGCTTGCCGCCGGGTAATACGCTGCAGCAGATCGCCGCCTCCGGCAACTGGCAATGGCGCCGGCAGACGGCGCTCACCTACAGCGCCTCGCTCGGTACGATCAGGCAGAATCAGTCCTTCACGCCCATCAGCACCCTGTCCGGCGCCACCGTGCCGTCCGAGGGTTCGCTCGACGGCAACGTACACCTGTCGCACTACGCGCTGAGGCTGACCTCGAAGCCGCTGCCGAAACTCAACCTCAGCGGCAATGCGGCCTACGACGGCCGCGATGATCAGACCACGCCGATTGCCGTGGCCTACATCGTCACCGACACCTTCCCGGGAGGCACGGCCGTGGCGCCGCGTTATGGCGAGGATCGCCTGCGGCTCGATGGGCGGGCGGACTATGCCGTCTTCCAGTGGCTGCGCGCCGGCATCGGCGGCGAATACCGGGAGGACCACTACTCGCCCGGACAGGTGCTCAGGAACACCCAGGACGTCGAATCGTGGGGGCGCCTTGCGGCGACCCCGGCGCCGGGAATCAGCCTGGCGCTGAAGTATGGCGATGGATTGCGCAAGACCTCCAACTTCGACATCGCGGCCTTCCCGGTCGGGGAGAATCCGCTGGTGCGCGATTTCAATTTCGCGCCGCGCGACCGTGTGTTCACGGCGCTTACCGGGTCCTGGACGGCGACGCCGACGCTGACCTGGACGCTGGAGGGCCTGCTCGCCAAGGACGACTACCGATCCTCGCCGCTCGGCCTGCAAGGCTCGCATGAGCAGCGCGCCTCATCGACCCTGGCGTGGACGCCGCGCGAGACCCTGAGCGCCTATGTCGACGCCGGCTATCAGCGCCTGTTCACCCTGCAAAACGGCTTCACCGGAACCCTCACGGCGCCCTGGCTCACGGCGGATACGCAGCGCTTCTGGAACGTGACCATCGGCGGCCGCTGGACGCCGCAGCCGCGCTGGACCCTCGCATTGGACTATCTGCACGCGCCTTCTTACGAGGACACCGGCACGACGGTGGGCGGCCAATCGCAGGGCTTTCCCCAGTCCTGGACCAAACTCGCCAGCACGCGCTTCGACGCCGGCTATCAATGGACGCCGGCCGTTCAGATCAACTTTCGCTACACCCGCGAGCAGTACGGCTCCAACGATTGGGCGCTCGCCGCGGTGGAACCCTCCACGGTGCCGAATCTGCTGGCGCTCGGTCTGCAGCCCTATCGTGACAGCGTCAACCTGTTCGGGTTGTCGATCAGATGTCGGTTCGGCCGGAGCACGGCGGCAGCGGCCGGGCCGCCGTGAGGACGCCGCGTCAAGCGGCGACGCATTGGTTCCGGCCGCCTTCCTTGGCGCGGTAGAGCGCGGCATCGGCCCGGTTGAAGACGCTCTCCACCGTATCCCCTTCGCGCAGATCGGTGAAGCCGCAGGACACGGTGACCTTGACGGGCGCGCCGCTGCAATGCAGTTTGAGTGCGGCGATGAGCTCGCGGGTCTCATTGGCAATGCGTGCCGCCTCGCCGGGCGGTGTGCCCACCAGCAGGGAGACGAATTCCTCGCCGCCGTAGCGGGCGAGGAAGTCGACCGCCCGCCGCCCCGATCCCAGACAGTCGGCCACCGCGCGCAGCACGCCGTCGCCGGCGCGGTGCCCGAAGGTGTCGTTGACCGCCTTGAACCGGTCGATATCCCAGACCAGCACCGCGACCGGTGCGCCGAATCGACGCCAGCGTGCGATTTCCTCCACCAGCCGCTCATCGAGCGAAGCGCGATTCGCGACTCGGGTCAGGGGATCGGTGCGCGCGCGCCGCTTTTCGAGATCCAGATTGCGGCTCAAATCCCGGCCCTCGCTCTCCAGTTCGACGATGCGGGCGCGCATGCGCTCGCCGCGCGCGCTCTGTTCGATGAAGCGCTGCTCTTCGCGTTCACGAAAATTGCGCAGGCTGGACGCCACCGTTTCGAGCCGCTCGGCCACCAGCGCGCGCAGCACCATCAGATCATTGCCGGCGCGCACCTCGTCGGAGAGCTGCGCGACGCGTTCCAGCACCTCGATGTTCATCGATTTCGAGGCGTCGTGGCTCTGGCGGCGCTCCTCGGTCGTGCCGGCCAGGAACAGCGCCATATCCTCCAGCCGGGCATTGACCTGCGCCAGCAGCGCCGCCGCTTCCCGGCGTTCGCGGCCGATTTCCGCGGCCCGCTCCGCAATCAGGTCCGCGGTGCGCCTGAGCACCGCCGCCAGGGATTCATCGTCGCCGGCGGCCGTCAACGCCGCGCGCAGTTCCTTCGGCCGATTGCCGGCGAGCGGACCCAGCCGCTCCAGCAGCCGCGCGACGGCGGCGCAGGTGGCATCCCAGCGACGCGCAGCCGCCGCCGGCCGCGGCTGCGGTTCCGGCGGCCGCCCGGGCGTCGCGAATTTCTCGATCGCCATGACGGCGTCGGTGAGCGAGTCGCACAGGGCCTTCAGTTCGACGATGTCGGCGTCGCCGCGGATGGCGTCGGCGAGCTTGCCGAGCTGCGCATTCAGGCGCTCGTCGCTGCCCGCCGCCACGGCGCACAGGCGCCTGACGAGGCGCCGCAGCACCGCTTCGACCGCGCGCCAGTTCGCCTCCTCGGCTTCCATTTCGCGCAGCGCGTCCAGGTGCTTTTGCCGCCAGTCGACGCTTTCTGCGGCGGCGCCGCCGATTTGCAACTGCTTCTTTGTCGGCATGAGCCGCAGTATTGTCGCTTGCATCGAAAAAAAGGACGGGCTGCGTCACGGCTTGGGCGGGGCGGCTGCGTGGGGGCACCGCGCGGGTGACCGCGTTATGTCATACTGGAGCCCGTCCGGGCGGCCGGCGCGAGGCTCCCTAGAAACTTTGCTTGGTCTGTATCAGGAACTGCACCCGGTCGATGGCCGCAACGCCGTCGAGCGGAAACGCGATGTCCACGTGCAGCACGTTGCCGAGACCCGAGCGCGAATTGCCGAGGCGCAATCCGAAGCCGATGTCGCGTAGCAGCCCGGGATTGCTGTTGCCGATCACGCCGGTGCCCCAGGTGCGGCCTTCGTCGTAGAACACCGCGCCCCCCACCCTCACCAGCCGGAACGGGTACCAGTCGGTGTAGAAGCGCTGCTCCACCGTCAGCAGCGCGCGCGAGGTGCCGGACTCGTAACGCAGCGGATAGCCGCGCAGGCCGTTGTCGCCGCCGATCAGCAGCTGCATGTCGGGATCCAGGGAATCGGTGGCCGTGGTCATCAGGCTGACGTAGAACACCCGCTCCGGATCCCAGCGCCAGTAGTAGCTTGCCGCCGCATCCGCGATGAGATTGCGCGCCCGGCCCTGCTCGATGCGGGATGAGAAATCGCCGATGAGGAACAGCTCCTGTGTCGCGCCGAATTCAAAACCCCTGCGCGCCTTCGCAGCCAGCATGATGGCGTCGCGATCCGCGCCGAACACTCCGTTCGATAGGCCGACCTCCAGGCCGACGTCGGTGCCGAAATACAGATCCTCGGTGCGCCCGATCTGATCCTGATCGCCGATCTTGCGGTAGTAGTCCTGCAGGACCTCGTAGCCGACGAAGGGATACGACAGCGTCCGGTCGGGCGGCAGCAGCAGGGCCGGGGTCGAGGTGTTGGGCGTCGGTTCGAACAGGTTGCGGTCGTAGCGCATGCCCGCGGTCCATCGCTGCACCCAGCCGTTGACCAGGCCGCTCGACACCCCGCCGCTCAATTCGTAGGAGCTCTGGTTGTCGTTGAACTGATCGACGATGTTGCCGAGGTTGTAGCGCGACACGGTGCGCTCGAAGCTCAATGCATTGATCTTCGCGGTCCAAGGCGCGTCGAGCGAATAAAACGGCTGAGTCAGCAACAATGCCCGCTCCCCGCCGTCGCTCGAATCGGCGTAATTGACCAGGCTGGTCCAGTGCGAGCCGAACACGTTCGGATCCGACCAGTCGAGCTGGTCGCTGGTCCGATCGACGGTGCGGATGTGCTGAAAGTCGAGCTTTTTGCCGGATCCGAGGAAATTGCTGTCCTCGAGATATAGATTGGTGGCGTTCGAGCCGCCGGCGCGGCCGAACGACAGGCCGGGATCCAGGGTCCACACGTCTTTGGTGGTGACCCTGATATCCACCACGCCGCCGGCGTAGCTCACCGGCAAGACCCGCGCGTCGTAGATGTACTGCAGCAGGCGCAGGTTGCGTTCGGTTTCGGCGAGTTTCTGTCCCTTGTACTTCTCGCCGCTCGCGAACAGCAGCTGCGCCTGGATGGATGAACGCCGGGTGCGGATGTGAAGCTGGTCCGCCAGCCGGAACAAGCCCACGTTCTCGCGCGGGTCGCCCTCGTCGAAAATGTCGCGGATGTCGATGTCGATGCGCCCGATGACCGCGCCCGCGGCCTCGAGTTCGGCGTCGTCGGGCACGCCGGCGGGGCGCGGTTCCTCGATGCGCGTGTGCTCCTTGTCCGTAAGCTTGGCCGCCAGGCCGGCATCGGCGAGTACGGCGGCCAGGGTCCCCAGCGCGATCAGTCTGCCGAGGGCGGTACGAGGGTCCAATTACAACGCGGCGTTGTCCGTCTCGCCGGTGCGGATGCGCAAAACCCGCAGGATGTCGACCACGAAAATCTTGCCGTCGCCGACCTTGCCGGTCTTGGAGGCACCCACGATCGCCTCCATGACCTGCTCGACGAGTTCATTCTTCACCGCGACCTCGATGCGCGTCTTCGGCACGAAATCGACCACGTACTCGGCACCCCGATAGAGCTCCGTGTGACCACGCTGCCGGCCGAACCCCTTGACCTCGGTTACCGTCATGCCGGATACCCCGATCTCGGAGAGCGCGGCTCGCACGTCGTCCAATTTGAAGGGTTTTATGATGGCGGTGATCAGTTTCATGCAATTCTCCGAGGAGTCTTTGACGCTACCCGGCAATAGTAGGGCAATTGCAGGCACCGGGCACCTTCCTCGTACCTAAGCTCGTCCCAAGGGGGCGACGGATGCCCCCGGGGTGTGTCCCCTTCCGGGGCAGTCGCGGACAGGCTATAAGGCTAGGTTCTCAAACGAACATCCCCCATGACCTCCACTTTCCTCATCGTCGGCGGCGGCCAGGCCGGTGCACAGGCCGTCGATACCCTGCGGCGCGAAGGCTTCGCCGGCCGCCTGGTGCTCATCGGCGAGGAGCCGGAACTGCCCTACCAACGACCGCCGCTGTCCAAGAAATACCTGTCGGGCGAATTGGCGGCCGACCGCCTGCCCTTTCGCCACCGGGCGTTCTACGAGGAACATCGGGTGGAGTTGCTGCTAGGCGTGCGCGCCGAACGGCTGGACCCTGCGGCACGCACGCTCTTGCTCGCCAACGGCGATCGCTTGCGCTATGACCGGCTGCTGTTGTGCCTCGGCGCGACGGCGCGACGGCTCGACTGCCGCGGCGCACGGCTCGGCGGCGTGCATTATCTGCGCGGCATCGCCGACGCCGGGGCGATCCGCGCCGACCTCAAGCCCGATGCGCGGGTGGTCATCATCGGTGGCGGCTACGTCGGATTGGAGACCGCGGCCACCTGCCGCCACATGGGGTGCGACGTCACGGTGCTCGAGATGAGCGATCGGGTCATGAACCGCGTGGCGGCGCCGGCGGTGTCGGCGTTTTTCGAGGCCGAGCATCGCTCCCGCGGCATCCGGATCGTGTGCGGGGCCCGTGTGGTCGGGCTCGAAGGCGACGGGCGCGTCGGACGCGTGCTGTGCGCGGACGGCACAAGTCATCCTGCGCATCTGCTGATCGTCGGCGTCGGCGCGGCCGCCGCCGCCGGGCTGGCGCAGGAGGCCGGTCTGGCCTGCGACAACGGCATCGTCGTCGACGAATACTGCCGCACGTCGGACGAAGCGATCTACGCAGCGGGGGACTGCACCAACCACCCTTCGCCGCACTACGGCCGGCGCGTGCGTCTCGAATCGGTGGATAACGCCTTCGAGCAGGCGAAGACGGCCGCACTCAACATGCTCGGCCGCGGCGTGGTGCACGACCGGGTGCCGTGGTTCTGGTCGGATCAATACGACCTCAAATTGCTCATCATCGGTCTGTCCCAGGACCATGACCGGCTGATCTTGCGCGGCGACCCGGCAGAGCGCTCCTTCAGCGTATGCCATCTGCGCGGCCGCGAGCTGCTGGCACTCGAGGCGGTCAACCACTCGAAGGATTACATGGCCGCGCGCAAGGTGATCGGCGAGCGCATCCCCCTGGACCCGGACAAGCTGCGCGATGCGTCGATTCCGCTGAAAGAGGCCGTCTAGTGCCTCCTATTCCGCGCAAAGCGCCGAACTGATGCCCAGGATCGTGTTCATCGAGCCCGGCGGCAGCCGGCGCATCGTAGAGGCGCGCGTGGGAGTCAGCCTGATGGAGGTTGCGAAACAGCACGGCATCGCCGGCGTGCTCGCCCAATGCGGCGGCGCCTGCGCCTGTGCGACCTGCCACGTGTATGTCGATCCGGCCTGGCTCGGACGGCTCGGGGAGCGCGAGGAAATGGAGGAGGGCATGCTGGAGTCCGCCTGGGAGCCACGCTTCAACAGCCGCCTGAGCTGCCAGGTGACGATCACCGCGGATATGGACGGCCTCGAGGTCGAGGTGCCGCGCCGGCAGGTCCAATAGCGCGGATGCGAAGTCAGGCGAACAGCACCAGCAGGTCCTTGGTATCGACCTGCGCGCCCGGTTTGACCAGGACTTGCATGATGGTGGCGTCGCGCTCGGCGCGTACGCTGGTCTCCATTTTCATCGCCTCGAGCGTCAACAGCACCTCGCCGCGCGCCACCTTCTGCTCCGCGTGGACCGCAACGGTGGCGATGGTGCCCGGCATGGGCGCCCCGACGTGGCTCGGATTGCCGGGCTCCGCCTTGCGCTTCGGGGCGCGCTTGGCGACCTGGCTGCGGTCGGCCACCCGTATCGGCCGGGGCTGGCCGTTCAATTCGAAGAACACGGTGCGGGTTCCGTCCTCGTGCGGGTCGCTGGTGGTGACGTATCGGACGATCAGCGTCTTGCCGCGTTCGAGATCGATGTTGATCTCCTGGCCGGGCTGCATGCCGAAGAAAAATACGGCGGTGGGCAGCGAGCCCACGTCTCCGTAGGCGCTGCGCTCGGCGGCGTAGTCCACGAAAACCTTCGGATACATGAGATAGGATGCGAGTTCGAATTCGCTGATGGCGCGGCCCACCTTGCGTTCCGCTGCGCTGCGTTCCGCCGCCAGATCGGCCGGCGCCAGCAGCTCGCCCGGTCGCCGCGTGAGGGGCGTCCTGCCGGCCAGCACCTTCTTCTGCAGTGCCGGCGGGAAGCCGCCGCTGGGCAATCCCAGATCGCCGTGAAACAGCTGCACGACGGATTCGGGAAATGCGACTTCCACGGCCGGATCCTCGACCGCCGCCCGCGTCAACCCGCTGGTCACCATGGTGATGGCCATGTCGCCGACCACCTTCGAGGTCGGCGTGACCTTGATGATGTCGCCGAACATCTCGTTGACTTCGGCATACGCCTGCGCCACTTCGGGCCAGCGGTACTCGTCGATGCCGAGCGAACGCGCCTGTTCGCGCAGATTCGTGTATTGGCCGCCGGGCATGCCGTGCACGTACACCTCGGACGCGCCGGCGCGGATGTCGCTTTCGAAGGAGATGTAGCCGTGGCGCACCTGTTCCCAATAGGTCGAGAGCATGCGCAGATGCTGCGGATCGAGCAGGGAATCCCGCGCGCTGAAGCGCAGTGATTCGACGATCGAGCCGAGGTTCGGCTGCGAGGTCAGCCCCGAGAGCGCGTCGATGGCCCCGTCGACCGCGTCGGCGCCCGCCTCGATGGCCGCGAGCACGCTCGCCGCGGCGATGCCGCTGGTGTCGTGGGTGTGAAAATGCACCGGCAGACCGATCTCCTCCTTGAGCGCCTTCACGAGCGTCGCTGCGGCGCGCGGCTGGCACAGCCCTGCCATGTCCTTGATTCCCAGGACGTGCGCGCCCATGGATTTCAATTCACGTGCGATTTTGAGGTAGTACTGCAGGTCGTACTTGGTTTGTCCCGGGTTCGACAGGTTTCCGGTGTAGCAGATCGCCGCTTCGCACAGCCTCCCGGTGCGCCTGACGGCCTCGATCGCAACCTGCATGTTGTCGACCCAGTTCAGGCAGTCGAACACCCGGAACACGTCGATGCCCCCCGCGGCGGCCTGATCGACGAAGTGGCGCACCACATTGTCCGGATAATTGGTGTAGCCGACCGCGTTGGCCGAACGCAGCAGCATCTGCAGCAGCAAATTCGGCATCGCCTCGCGGAAGGCCGCGAGCCGCTCCCAGGGATCCTCCTTGAGGAAGCGCATCGCGACATCGAAGGTGGCACCCCCCCAGCATTCGACCGAGAACAGTCCGGGCAGAAGGCTCGCGTAGTACGGCGCAATGGCGCTCATATCCATGGTGCGAAAGCGCGTCGCCAGCAGCGATTGATGGGCGTCGCGCATGCTGGTATCGGTGATCAGCACGCGCTTCTCGGACAGCATCCATGCGGCGAATTTCTCGGCTCCCAGTTCGTCGAGTTTTTGTTTGGTGCCGGGCGGCGGGGGAGTCAGCGCCGCGCGCGGCAGCCGCGGAAACACGGGCTGCTTCGGTTTGGCGCGCCCCTTGACCTCCGGATTGCCGTTGACGATCACATCGCCGATGAAGCTCAACAACCGCGTGGCGCGATCCCGCTTGCGTGGAATGCGGAACAGCTCCGGGGTCTGGTCGATGAATTTCGTGGTGTAGTCCGATGTCGCGAACCTCGGGTGCGTGATGAGCTGGTCCAGAAAGCGCAGGTTGGTGACCACGCCGCGGATGCGGAACTCCCACAATGCGCGATGCATGCGGGCGATGGTCTCCTCCGGGGTCGGCGACCAGGCCGTCACCTTGACCAGAAGCGAATCATAGAAGCGCGTGATGATGGCACCGGCGTACGCCGTGCCGGCGTCGAGGCGTATGCCGAATCCGGCGGGCGAGCGGTAGGCGGTGATGCTGCCGTAATCCGGCACGAAGTTGTTTTCCGGATCCTCGGTGGTGACGCGGCATTGCAGCGCATGCGCATTGACGCGGATGTCCTGCTGCAGCGGTACACCGCTTTCCGGCGTGCCGATGCGGGCGCCGGCCGCGATTCGGATCTGCGCCTTGACCAGATCGATGCCCGTCACGCATTCGGTGACGGTGTGTTCCACCTGGATGCGCGGATTGACCTCGATGAAATAGAACCGGCCGGTGTCCGCGTCCTGCAGGAATTCAACCGTTCCCGCGGCCCGGTAGTCGACCACCCGGCCGATCTTGAGCGCGGCCTCGCACAGCTGCGCGCGCTGTGCATCGGTCAGGAACGCGGCCGGCGCGCGTTCGACCACCTTCTGATTGCGACGCTGCACGGTGCAGTCGCGCTCGTACAGATGCACGAGATTGCCGTGGGTGTCGCCGAGAATCTGCACCTCCACGTGCCGCGCGCGGCGGATCAGCTTCTCCAGATAGACCTCGTCCTTGCCGAAGGCGGCCTTCGCTTCGCGCCGTGCCGTCGCCACCGTCTCGATGAGCGCGCTGTCGTCCTCCACGATCCGCATGCCGCGTCCGCCGCCGCCCCAGCTCGCCTTGAGCATCACCGGGAAGCCGACCGCATGCGCCATGGCGAGCACCGCGGCGGCGTCGGCCGGCAGCGGCGGCGTCGCCGGCATCACCGGCACGCCGGCGCCAACCGCCAGATTGCGGGCCTCGACCTTGTTGCCGAGCCGGCGCATGGTGTCGGGTAGCGGTCCGATGAATATGATGCCGGCCGCGGCGCAGGCCTCCGCGAATTCCGGGCTCTCCGACAGGAATCCGTATCCCGGATGAATCGCATCCGCACGCGCCTCGACCGCGACACGGATGATGTCGGCGATGTCGAGGTACGCCTCGATCGGTCCCCTCCCTTCGCCCACCAGATAGCTCTCGTCCGCCTTGGTCCGGTGCAGCGAGAACCGATCCTCCTGCGAATGGATGGCGATGGTGCGGATTCCGAGTTCGGTTGCCGCCCGCATGACGCGAATGGCTATTTCGCCACGATTCGCAATGAGGATGCTGCGGATCGCGCCGCTCTTGAGAAAGGGATCCATGTGCGAATGATGATAGCCTTGATGATGACCCATCGGCCAGAGGCTTAAGGGACGCGGGATGTTCGGAATCGCAATACACGCCGGCGCGGGCAGCCTGCCGCGCGCCGAAATGAGCCGGGAGCGCGAGCTCGAATACCGGGCCGGACTGGCGCGGGCGCTCGATGCCGGTTATTCGGTGCTCGAGGGCGGCGGCAGCAGCCTGGACGCGGTGACGCGCGCCGTCGTCGTGCTCGAGGATGATCCCCTGTTCAATGCCGGGCGCGGTTCCGTGTTCACCGCCGACGGACGCAACGAACTCGATGCGGCGATCATGGACGGCCGCACGCTGAAGGCGGGCGCGGTCTGTGGGGTCACGCACGTCAGGAATCCGGTGGAGCTGGCGCGCGCCGTGATGGACCGCTCGCCGTACGTGATGCTGTACGGCGCGGGCGCCGAGGAATTCGCGCTGGAGAACGGTTTTGCACTGGTGCCGCGCGGTTATTTCCACACCGCCGAGCGCTGGCGGCAGCTCGAACGCATCCGCGCCGGCGAGGACGGGCTGTCCGCATTCACCATCTCGCACGTCGGCACGGTCGGTGCGGTCGCGCTGGACACCGGGGGCGCGCTGGCGGCGGCCACCTCCACCGGCGGCATGACCGGCAAGCGCTATAACCGCATCGGCGATTCGCCGATCATCGGTGCTGGCACCTATGCCGACGACCGCGGCTGCGCGGTGTCGGCCACGGGACACGGAGAGATGTTCATCCGCGCGGCCGTGGCTCACGACATCTGCGCACGGATGCGCCACGGCGGCCGCACGCTCGCCGAGGCGGTGAGCGAGGTCGTGCACGGGGAACTGCCGGCGATCCATGGCGAGGGCGGCGTCATCGCGATCGATGCACGCGGCGGAATCGAGATGGAATTCAATTCACAGGGTATGTTTCGCGCCGGCATCAGCGCCGGGGGAAAGGCGCGGATCGCCATATACCGCGACGATTGAGGGCGCGGTCGTTGCGCCCTTTAGCTCGCCATCTGCTGGCCGCGGCGCTTCTCGAATCGGCCGGTCTTCAGATTGTGGTATTCGGCCTCCATCACCACCACCCGGTTGCGGCCCTGTTCCTTGGCGCTGTACAGCGCCTCGTCGGCCAGCTGGATCAGGCCCTCATGGCTGCGGGTCGGACTCGGCACCACGAAGGCGGCGCCTATGCTCAAGGTCAGGCGGCCGGCGACCAGGGAGGCCTCGTGCGGGATGTTGAGTTCGGCGATGGAGCGCTGGATGCGGGTTGACACCTCTGCGACGTACTCGCGGCTTGCTTCGAACAGCACGATCGCGAATTCCTCGCCGCCGTAGCGCGCGACGAAATCCAGCGGACGGCGCGCGCACTGGGTCAGGCAATGCGCCACGGCGCGCAGACACTCGTCTCCGGCCTGATGCCCATAGCGATCGTTGTAGTCCTTGAAACAGTCGATATCCGCCAGCAGCACGGCGACCCGCTCCTCCTGGCGCATCGCCTGATGCCAGGCGCGCTGGATGTGCTGATCGAACATGCGGCGGTTCTGGATGCCGGTCAGGCCGTCGCGTGCCACCATTTCGCGCAGCAGGCCCGCCTCCAGGAAGCGCATGCGGCTGGTCTTTTCATGCATGTAGACCACGGAGGCGCCGATCAGATTCGCCGCGACGATGGCCACCGCGTTGTAGCCGAATTCGCGGCCGGGCACCTCGAGTGCGGTGGCGGCTGCCAGGTAGACGAACGTGAAGATCACGTTGGCCGCCAGCGCGTGATAGAAGATCAGCCCGGCCATGAAATAGACGTACATGGCGGTCAGCACCAGACTCGGGAACAGGATGGACACGCCGCCGCTCGAGGCGATGATCTGGATGACCACCTCGCTCAGCCCGTAGATGGTGGCCGCCGCGATGGTGAGCGGCGGATACAGGCGGTGGCGATGCGGCGAGAAGCTGACCGCCAGCACCACCAGCAGCACCGGCACGATCACCAGGATGTGGATCATGCTCGGTATGCGGTTCAGGGTGCGGCCGAGCACCAGCGCCTCCATCGCCGAGAAGGCGATGGCGATGGTGATGGCCAGGACCAGGTTGACCCGCACCTGCCGCAGGGTCTCATCGAGGTGGCTGCGGCGGAATTCGAGTTCGAGTTCCGGATCGAAGGACAACCAGGGAAAGCCCGTCTTGAGCTGCCGCGAGTACGGCAGATCCGGCAATTCTTCGGCGGGGAATCCGGTTGGGCTGATCATCGGCGTAAAACTACGCACGAATCGGGTTGCGCAGTAGGACGTGCGCCACGGTTCCGCCAAAAGACACGGTTCCGCCAAAAGATCCGTGCGCCGGCCCAGATGTTATGTCAAATCATCGGGTCACTGCGTTCCCGGTGGCCGGCGCGTCAGGCCTCGAGGTAGTGGGCGAGATAACTGTCGAAATCCAGCCGGTCGGCGGCCTCGATCCGGCGCTGTGCCTCGTGCGATTCCTGCGCGGCGGCGGCGAATTCGGCCAGCCGCCGTTCGTTCGGCGGATACAGGTCGAGGAAATAGTCCTTGTGCAGCTTCGACATGCGCTGCGCCAGCGAGAAGAACGTCTCGCCGCTTTGGCGCATTTCCGCAAGCAGGCGGGCGGACGGCGTGCGTTCCGCGTCTTCGATTTTCGCGCGCTGCTGCTCCAGCGCGGAGCGATAAGGCCGCTGCGCTTCGCCGTGATCGAGCATCTCGCACAATCCCTGCATGGAATCGAGCAGTTCCCGCGCCCAATCGAGCATCGGCACCTGGCGGCCCTCTCGATTCAGCGACAGCCCCGGCTCCCGGCCGCGCCGCGCGACGGTGAGGTGGTTGGCGTCCAAATCGTCCTGCTCGCCGCGGCTGATAGGCGCGCTTTCCTTCAGCAGGCACAGCGCGAGAAATGCCTCCAGGAACCGCAGTTTGTTCTGATTCACGCCGACCGGGTCGAACGCGCTCACATCCAGGGCGCGCACCTCCACGTACTCCACGCCGGCTCGCTGCAGCGCCCGCGTCGGTCGTTCACCGCTGCGGGCCACGCGCTTCGGCCGGATGAAACTGTAGTACTCGTTCTCGATCTGCAGGACATTGGCATTGAGCTGGCGGTACCGGCCGTCCACCTTGACGCCGATTTTCTCGTACGGCGGGTACGGCGTGCCGGTGGCCCGCGACAGGTCGCGCACGTATTCATCCAGGCTGTTGACCGACACGCTGACCCCCGCCTGGTTCTTGTTGCGATAGCCGATGTCGCTCATGCGCAGCGAGGTTGCGTAGGGCTCGTAGAAAGTATCCGCATCCAGCATCGGCAGCGCGCATTCGCGCCCGGCAAAGAAGCTCTTGGATACCGCCGGCGAGGTGCCGAACAGGTACAAAACCAGCCAGCCGTGGCGCCGGTAATTGCGCAGCACCCCGAAGTACTGCTCGGAGACGAAATCCTGGCGCGGCTGCGCCGACTTGTACACGTGCTCGAGCACGTCCCACAGGTAGGAGGAGAACGAATAGTTGAAATGCACGCCGGAAATCGCCTGCATGATGCGCCCGTAGCGCAGCCCCAGGCCGTGGCGGTAGATCGTCTTCATGCGGCCGACGTTGGACGAACCGAACTGCGCCAGCGGAATGTCGGCATCGCGGTGCAGACTGCAGGGCATGCTGGTCGACCACAGCATCTCCTGGTCCAGGTGGCGGTACACGAACTGGTGGATGTCGCAGAGGTATTGAAGCAATTCCCAGGTCTGCCGGAATGGCGGCGTCACCAGCTCGATGAGCGATTCGGAGAAGTCGGTGGTGATGTGCTCATTGGTGAGCGGCGCACCGAGCGCGGCCGGATGCGGGGTGTGCACGAGTTCGCCGGCCGGATCGACTCGCAGGGATTCCTTCTCGACGCCCTTGCGTCCGCCCTGCAGCACGGCCCGCTCGCCGGAATTGACCAGTCCCGCGAGCCGGCGCTCGAATTTGTTGTCCGTCAGTGTGCGCATCGCGTCGCTGCCCGAGCTCATTGCAACTCGGCGATGACCTCTATTTCGACGAGAAATCCCGGGTCGATCAGCCGTTGCACCTGCACCCAGGTGCTCGTCGGCATGCGCTCCTTGTCGTAGTACTCGAAACGCAGATCGGCGGCCTTCAGGAGCGCGTCCATGTCCGTCGTGTAGATGGTTTCCTTGACGACCTGCTCGAACCCCGCGCCGTGCGATTCGAGCGTTCGCCGGATGTTGCCGTAGGCGGCGCGCATCTGCCCGGCCAGATCACCCGGGGCCAGCAGCCGGCCCGACGCGTCGGCGGCCACCGAGCCCGACACGTACAGCGTCTTGTCGATCAGCACCGCCTGCGAATAGCCGAAATCCTTCTCATAGGCATTGAGGTGAAACACCTGTTTGACGCGCGGCGCCGGCGGCGGCGGCGCCTCGGCGCTGCGTTCGCAGCCGGCGATCATGGCCAATGCCCCCAGGCCGGACGCGATCCGGGTTGCGAGACGGGAAGCGCTGAGACGGCCCATGTCCTCGGTGGTCCTCATTCGTTGTGCGCAGATTCTGCACGTGCGCGCAGGTTGCGCAACATTTTTGGCAAATCACGCCGCATGGCCGCGCGGATGATCCAATTCGGCACCCAGAAACCCGGCACCACGTCGACATCGTAGTGCGCCAGGGTGTCCCCGCCTTCGGCTTGCAGGGTCCAGGAGCCGCGCAATCTCACCATGTCCCCGGATATGCGCTCCACGACGATGCTGTCCGGCCTGTGATACGTCGCCATCACGTCGTAGGTCAGGCGCGGCAGATACCACGAGTAATCGACGACGTGGCGGATTCGCTGCCACGAGTGGTCGGGCGCGGATTCCATCACCTGGCAGGACACCAATCCCGGCACGATGCGCAGCTCCTCGCTGCAGCTTGCGAGCAAGGGCCAAACCGCTTCGCGGGACGCGCGGATTCTGATGGTGGCGCTGGCCTCGCCGCTCTGCCCTGCCGCATCCACGGAGACGATCACGTCATAGGCATCCCCGCCCAGGGCGGGAAGGCCGAACAACAGCAGCAGACAGATGACCCGGTGGCGCACGCCACAGTTTGACCTGGATGCGGCGCTTCCGTTGGAAAATCGGGACATTGGTGCAGTATAAGCCGGGCCTTAGGTTCATAATTCCCGGCCTCGGGGGTCATAGCGGAGGCATTCATATGTTGGTCGGAGCAGCTCCAAGACGCGTAGCAATCATCGGCGGGGTGCGCATCCCGTTCGCGCGCGGCAACGGCGCCTACGCGCGGGTGGGTAATCAAGAAATGCTGACCGAAACGCTGCGCGCGGTGGTCGATCGCTATGGGCTGCAGGGTCAGCGCCTGGGGGACGTGGCCGCGGGCGCGGTGATGAAGCACTCGAGCCAGTGGAACCTGACCCGTGAATGCGTCCTCGGCAGCGGCCTCGCGGCCGAAACCCCGGGCCTGGATCTGCAGCGCGCCTGCGGCACCAGCCTGGAGGCGGCGATCGCGATGGGCAACAAAATCGCGCTGGGACAGATCGATGCAGGGATTGCGGCGGGTGTGGACACCGTCAGCGATCCGCCGGTGGTGTTCCCCAAGAGCTTCCAGCAGCTGCTGCTGAACAGTTTCCGCGCCAAGACTTCCGCGCAGCGCCTCGGCACCTGGCTGGGCGTGCGCCCGCGGCACTTCAAGCCCGTGCTGCCGGGCGTCACCGAACCGCGCACCGGATTGTCGATGGGCGAGAGCACCGAGCTCATGGTCAAAACCTGGGGCATCTCGCGCGAGGACCAGGACGAAATGGCGCTGGAGAGCCATCGGAAGGCCGCGGCCGCCTATGCCGAGGGCTTCTACGAGGGTCTGGTACATCCCTACCTGGGCCTCACCCAGGACAACAATATCCGCGCCGACACCAGCCTGGAGAAGCTCGCCAGACTGCGACCGGCATTCGATCCGTCGGGTGGCACCCTGACCGCGGGTAATTCCACGCCGATGACCGACGGCGCCTCGGCCGTGCTGCTCGCGTCGGAGGCCTGGGCGCGCGAGCACAAGCTGCCGGTGCTGGCCTATCTGTCCTACGGCAAAGTGGCCGCGGTCGACTTCGTGGCCCAGGAGGGGCTGCTCATGGCGCCGGCCTACGCGGTGCCGCGGATGCTCGCCGATGCGAAGCTCACCCTGCAGGACTTCGATTTCTACGAGATCCACGAAGCCTTCGCCGGCCAGGTGTTGTGCACCCTCAAGGCCTGGACCGACCGGGAATACTGCCGCGACAAGCTCGGCTTGAACGACGTGGTGGGCGCCATCGACCGGTCGAAATTGAACGTGAAAGGCGGTAGCCTCGCGATCGGCCACCCGTTCGCCGCCACCGGTACGCGCATCGTCGCCACGCTCGCCAAGATTCTCGATGAGCGCAAGGCGAAGCGCGGATTGATCTCGATCTGCACGGCCGGCGGCATGGGCGTGACGGCCATCGTGGAGCGCTGACACTCATTCGATTTTCCGGCGGAGGCGGTCATTGACATGGGCAAGAACATCGAACTCGACGCGGCGGATGGTCATCGTCTTGCGGCTTATTACGCGGATCCCCCCGGCAAACCGCGCGGCGGCATCGTGGTCATCCAGGAGATCTTCGGGGTGACCCGCCACATCCGCAATGTGGTCGACCAATACGCGGCGGCCGGCTTTTGCACGCTGGCACCGGCGCTGTTCGATCGCGTGGAACGCGACGTCGACGTGCCGTACACCGACATGGGGCGGGGCATGGGCTACATGAAGTCGATGAAAAACGAACTGGTGATGCTGGATGTGGCGGCGGCGCTCGATAGCCTGCCCAAGCCCGGCAAGCGCGGTGTGGTCGGTTACTGCTGGGGCGGCACCATGGCGTATCTCGCGGCCGCGCGCCTCGCACCGGACGCGGCAGTGGCTTACTACGGCGGCGGAATCGACCAGTATTTGGACGAAAAGCCGCGCTGCCCGATGATGTTTCACTACGGCGAAAAGGATGCGCACATTCCGCCGGCCGTGGTCGCAAAGATCAGGGCGGCCTTTCCGCAGGGCATCTACCACCTCTATCCGGCGGACCACGGATTCAACTGCACCGATCGTGCGAGCCATGAGCCCGCCAGCGCCAAGCTGGCGCTGGAGCGCAGCCTCGCTTTCTTCCACCAACACCTCGGCTGAAGCGACGCCGTGAGACTCCAGGATCCGCTGTTGCTGCGGGAGCTGGCCTGCATCGACGGCCGCTGGACGCCGGCGGACGGCGGCGCCAGCCTCGCCGTGCACAATCCAGCGAGCGCAGTGAAGCTCGCGTCGATACCCAACATGGGCGCAGCGGAGACCCGCCGGGCGATCGAGGCCGCCGCGCGGGCGCTCCCGCGCTGGGCCGCCAGAACCGCCAAGGACCGCGCCCTGCTGCTGCGCCGCTGGTTCGATCTCATGCTCGCCAATCAGGAGGACCTGGCGGTGCTCATGACCGCCGAGCAGGGCAAACCGCTCGCCGAGTCCAAGGGTGAGATCGCCTACGCCGCGTCCTTCATCGAGTGGTTCGCCGAGGAAGGCAAGCGCCTGTACGGCGACGTGATACCCGCGCACCAGGCCGACAAGCGCATCATCGTTCTGCGACAACCCGTGGGCGTGGTGGCCGCCATCACGCCCTGGAATTTTCCCTCGGCCATGATCACGCGCAAGGCCGGCCCGGCGCTCGCCGCCGGCTGCACCCTGGTATTGAAGCCGGCCACCCAGACTCCGCTGTCCGCGCTGGCGCTGGCGGAACTCGCCAACCGGGCCGGCATCCCGCCCGGCGTGTTCAATGTCGTCACCGGATCGGCGTCGGCCATCGGCGGCGAGATGACCACGAATCCCATGGTGCGCAAGCTGACATTCACCGGATCCACCGAGATCGGCAAGAAATTGATGGCGCAGTGCGCGGGCACGATGAAGAAGATCTCCTTTGAACTCGGCGGCAACGCACCGTTCATCGTCTTCGACGACGCGGATCTCGACGCCGCGGTGCAGGGCGCCATGGCCAGCAAGTACCGCAACACCGGGCAGACCTGCGTATGCGCCAATCGGCTGCTGGTGCAGGCGGGGGTTTACGAGGAATTCACCCGCAAACTGATCGATGCCGTGCGCGGGCTGAAGGTGGGAGACGGTCTGGCCGGACCCACCGACCAGGGTCCGCTGATCGACGCCAAGGCGCTCGCCAAGGTCGAGGAGCACGTGGCCGATGCGCTGTCTAAGGGCGCCGCGGTGGCCCTCGGCGGCCGGCGGCACGCGCTCGGCGGGACCTTCTACGAGCCGACCATCCTGACCGGCGTGACGCCGGCGATGCGGGTGGCGCGCGAAGAGACCTTCGGTCCGGTGGCGCCGCTGTTCAGGTTCCAGAGCGAGGCCGAGGCGGTGGCCATGGCAAACGACACCGAGTTCGGGCTCGCTGCCTACCTATACACGCGCGATCTGGCGCGCAGCTGGCGCGTCTCGGAGGCCATCGAGTACGGCATCGTCGGCATCAACACCGGGCTGATCTCGACCGAGGTGGCGCCGTTCGGCGGCGTTAAGGAATCCGGAACGGGCCGCGAAGGCTCGAAGTATGGAATACTTGATTACACCGAGCTTAAATATGTGTGTGTCGGCGGCGTGTCCCCGGTGTGATGCTCGGACGATTCCTGGAATTCTCCGCGACCACACAGGATATCCAGGGGTCGATGGAGTTCTACGAAACGCTCGGCTTTTCCCAGGCGGAGGTCGGCGCGGCGTGGGCACATCCCTACGCCGTGATGACGGACGGCAGGATCCACGTGGGGTTGCACCAGCAGGACATGGCGCCGCCATCGATCACCTTCGTCAAGCCCGGGCTGCTCAAGCATCTGGAGGTCCTGGAGCGCATCGGGGTCGAATTCCAATACCGGCGCCTGGGGAACGACGTGTTCAACGAAGTCGGCTGGCTGGATCCCTTCGGCCACATGATCCGTCTCGTGGAGGCGCGGACCTTTTCACCGGCCAAGCGGCTGCCGAGCCAGGTTTCCGCGTGCGGTTATTTCGTGGAAATCGGCCTGCCGGCGCAGAACCTTGCACACGCCAAGGCCTATTGGGAGCGCTTCGGGTTCGTCGGCATGGATGAGCCGCTCGCGCGGCTGCCGCACGTTGCCTGCACCAGCGACACCATCGACCTCGGCTTGTACGAATCGGCCTATCTGCGGCGACCGACGTTGCTGTTCGATGCCGACGATGTCGATGAGCGCATCGCCCGGCTGGCAGCGCTCGGCATCGAGCCGGCGGGCGGCGCCGCGGCGCCGATGCGGCACACCTCCGTGGCCGTCTATGTCGCTCCCGAGGGAACCCAGATCCTCATGGCATCGTCACCGGCGGCCTAGCTACTTTCCGGCGCAAAAATACTTGCCGGCGGCCTGGAACGGGAACGCCACGATGCGGAATTTCAATCGCAACTCGTCCTGTACCTGGATCGCGCCGTGCATCACGCTGAACGGCCTCAACCCGATAGCGCTCTGCCGCAGGCCCGTCTCCCCCGTCGCCGACAGTCGTCCGGCGGTGCGTTCGAGCGAAAAAGGCACCGACAGCGTCGAGTCCCGTCCCGCCACCCGGATGCGGAGCAGCGCGACCGGCGTGCCGGCGGCGGAGCCATCCACGGACTCGTGGAGCTCCAAGCTGCGCACCGTGATGTCCGGAAACCGATCCGCATCGAGCAGCGCAGCACCGAGCATGTTGCGCAGGGTTGCGGACTTGGCGTCCTCGGCGACCACCGCCGCGAAATCCGCCCCTTCCTCCGCACGCGCGCCCGCCTCGTCGACCGCGAAGGCGGCGGCCGGAATCTTCAGCCAGAATGAGGACGCGGCGATGCTGGCGGCTACGGCCACCCAGCCATCGAGGCTGCGGTTGACGATGACGTGGTTGTGTCCGAGCCGCGCCATCGTGCCGCTCCGGTACACGAGCAGCCGCAGTTCGGATTGCGCCGGGTCGATGCGGTAGAGGGCGCCGCCGCGTGGCGGCTGCGGCGCTTGCGCGGGCGCTTCGCGCGGACCTGCGGCCTGCCGCGGAGGCGCGGCGCCGCATGCCGCCAGCAGCAGCACCAGGACCGCCACCGGGCAATATTTGAATGAGAACACGGCCTCATCGCCTTGCTAGACTACGCGGGAATTGTCCTCCGGGAGTTGCCATTGTCAATGCGGCATCCACCGACACGTTACGGCGCCGTGGCGCAGGCATTTCATTGGATCATCGCGGCGCTGGTCGTCTCGCAGTTCGTGCTCGCGCGCCTCGCCGACCCGTTGCCGCTCGGGCTGCACAAGCTGACGTTGCTGGCCCGGCACAAGAGCTTCGGCATGACGGTGCTGATGCTGGCGGTGCTGCGGCTGCTGTGGCGATTGGGGCACGCGCCCCCTGGGTTGCCCGCCGGCATGCGGCCCGTCGAGGCCTGGCTGGCGCGCGCCACCCATGCGGCGTTCTATGTTCTGTTGTTTGCGATGCCGCTCAGCGGCTGGCTGATGTCGTCGGCGAAGAATTATTCGGTGAGCTGGTTCGACTGGTTCACGTGGCCGGATCTGATCGCGCCGAATGAGCGGGCATTCGAGCTGCTGCGCGGCACGCATGACGCCCTCAGCAAGGTGCTGTTCGCGATCGCCGTGCTGCACATCCTGGCCGCGCTCAAACATCACTTCTGGAATCGCGACGGCGTGCTGCTGCGCATGCTGCCGTTCACGTCGGAGAAAACCCCATGATTCGAACAGTCCTGCCTCCCCCCCGGGCGCGCGCGCTGAGCATCGGCGCGCTGAGCATCGGCGCGCTGAGCATCGGCGCGCTGAGCATCGGCGCACTGGCCATCGGTGCACTGGCCATCGGCGCACTGGCCGTCATCACGCCCGCGGCAACCGCGGCGGCGCCCGCGGCACCGGTCTACATCGCGGATGCGGCGCAAAGCCGGCTGCTGTTCCAGGGCACCCAGGCCGGCGCCCAGTTCCGGGGCGTGTTCCACAAATTCACGGCCACCATCGAATTCGCGCCGGATGCGCTGGCTGCCTCGCATTTCGATGTGGCGATCGACGTGGGGTCGCTCGACACCCAGGACAAGGATCGCGACGGCACCATGCGCGGCGCCGACATCTTCGACGTGGCGCACTGGCCGGCGGCCCACTATGTCACGCGCAGTTTCGCCCGGACGGCCGCAGGCTACACGGCCGTGGGCGCGCTGACTCTGCGCGGGGTCACCAAGGACGTGCCGGTGGAATTTCGCTTCACCCAGACCCCGGGCGGCGCAAAGCTCGACGGCACCGCCAACTTGAAACGCCTGGATTTCGGCGTCGGCCAGGGCGAGTGGCGCAGCACGGAAATGGTGCGCGATGACGTCAAGGTGGAGTTCTCGCTGGCACTGAAGGCCAAGCCCTGAAGGGCCGGCCGCGGTGAGCAGACGCACAATGGTTTACCATGGTTTGCGGGGAGTTGGACGATGAACATCGGCGTGCCCAAGGAAATCAAGATTCACGAATACCGGGTCGGACTGGTGCCGGCCGGCGTGCGTGAGCTGGTGGATGCCGAGCATCGGGTGCTGGTTCAATCGGGCGCGGGCGCCGGCATCGGTTTCGACGATGCGCATTACCAGGCCGCCGGTGCCGCCATCGCCGCCTCCGCCGAGGCGGTGTTCGCGGCCTCCGAGCTCATCGTCAAGGTCAAGGAGCCGCAGCTGGCGGAATGCAAGCGCCTGCGTCCGGGACAGACCCTGTTCACGTATCTGCATCTGGCCGCCGACCGCGACCAGGCCATGGCGCTACTCGCGTCGGGCGCCACCGCCATTGCCTACGAAACCGTCACGGCGCCCGACGGCTCGCTGCCGCTGCTCACTCCGATGAGCGAGGTGGCCGGCCGCATGTCCATCCAAGTCGGCGCGAACTGTCTGCAGAAGGCAAACGGCGGCTTCGGCGTGCTGCTCGGCGGAGTCCCCGGCGTGGCACCGGCAAAGGTGGTCGTGCTCGGTGGCGGCGTGTCCGGCACGCATGCCGCGGAGATGGCGGTCGGACTGCGCGCGGACGTCACGGTGGTCGACCGCTCGGTGCGGCGCCTGCGCGAGCTGTCCTCCCTGTTCGGCAGCCAACTGAAGACGGTGTACTCGACGGCGCATGCCATCGAGGAACTGGTGCGTGACGCCGATCTGGTGGTGGGCGCGGTGCTCATCGCAGGCGCGGCTGCGCCGAAACTCGTCACCCGCGCCATGGTCAGGAGCATGAAGGCCGGTGCGGTGCTGGTGGACATCGCGATTGACCAGGGCGGCTGCTTCGAAACCAGCCGGCCCACCACCCACGCCGAGCCGACCTATGTTCTGGACGGCGTGATCCATTATTGCGTGACCAACATGCCGGGAGCGGTGCCGCGCACCTCCACCGTCGCGCTCACGAATGCGACGCTGCCCTATGTCAGGAGCCTCGCCGACCTGGGGTGGCGCAACGCGATCGGCCGCGATCCCGGCCTGGCGCAGGGCCTGAACGTGCATGCGGGCCAGGTGACTCACGAAGCGGTGGCCTCGGCGCTGGGTCTCGAATATCACCGCCTGACCTGATACCCATGTCGAAAATCGTGGGAAGGACTCTGGATTTTCTCGAAATATTCGCCCAGCAGGGCCGGCCGCTCGCGGCGTCGGAGATCGCCCGGCTGCTGAACATCCCGGCCTCGAGCTGCCATGATGTTCTGCAGGCGCTGCAGCAGCGCGGCTATTTGTATGAATTGAGCGCCCGCGGAGGCTACTACCCCACCTCGCGGATTTACGACATCGCCCGAGCCATCACGGACCACGACCCGGTGGTGCTGCGGACTCAAGCAACGCTCGAGTCGCTGCGCGATGCCACGGATGAATCGGTGCTGCTCGCCAAGGTTTTCGGCCTGCGCGCCACTTACTTGTCGACGTTCGAACCGTCGCATCCGCTGCGCGTCCTGGTGCGGGTGGGCGACAACATCGGCAGTCTGCACGCCACCTCGGCCGGCAAGGCGCTGCTGGGCTCTCTCGACAAACCGGCACTCGAGGATTTCCTCAAAACCACCCCGCTGAAGCCCCTCACGCAGCGCACCATCACCAGCAAAACCGCCTTGAGGGAGGATTTGGCAGCCGGGAATCTGCGAGGCTGGTTCATCAACCGCGAGGAAAGCCTGGACGGGGTCACCACGATTTCAGGCCGTTTCGTCTGGGTGACCGCCACCTACATCGTCACCATTGCCGGCCCCACCGCCCGCATGGAATCCAAGCTCGCCAAGGCGGTTGAACTATTGACCCAGGTCTGCCGGATGCTCGATACGGCATCCCGGGTGGAAACCTAGAATTGCGCACTGCGTACCTCCGCAAGGGCTAGAATCGGGACTAAAATGCGCTACGGCGAAGTATAATTCGCTCCGGCGAACTCATGGAGTGGCGCAATGGCTGAAAAATCACCGTACATCATCCGTGCCTCGGAGGCGCAGAGCTACAGTCCGGCCAATCATTCCGGCACCAAGAATTATCGGCTGGTCGGCCCGCAGGTCAACGGCGCGCGCTACATGGAGATCGCGCTGGGAGACATCGAGCGTCACGAGGGGTCGCCGGCCCACGCCCACCCCGACCTCGAGCAGGCGGTCTACATCCTCGAAGGTGAAGCCATCGCCGGCATCGACGGCGTGGACCATCATGTGCGCGCCGGCGACATGATGTTCTTTCCGGCCAAGGTCTTCCACTCGATCCAGGCGCTCACCGAGCGGATCAAATTGCTGGTGATCTATTCGCCGCCATACGGCGAGGATCCCGCGAAGGTCATGCACGCACCCAAAGCCTAGGGGCCGCAAGCTCGGGCTGTTTCATCGTCTCCTCGGGACGTACGGACCACGGTCGTTTTATCTCTGGCTCGCATGTCATGATAGTGCGGATGGACCAACTGATCGAGGCGCGCAGTCCGGCTCACTTCACGGCGGCGCGCGCATTGTTCCTGGAATACGCCGCGGACCTTGGGTTCGACCTGTGTTTCCAGGGTTTCGCCGCCGAGCTGGACGGCCTTGCCGACATGTATGGACCGCCCGCGGGCTGCCTGCTGCTGGTAGTTCGCGAAGCTGCCGTGGCATGCGGTGCGGTGCGCCGGCTTGAGGATGGATTGTGCGACACGCCGGCGTACTACCCCAATCCGATCCCGGGCGCGGTTTATATGGAGCTGGATGTCGTCGCGGGCACCAGCCGCAGCCGGGTGATCTCCGCGGGCACACCGAAGCGATTCGGCGGTCCCCAGTAGCCGGAGCCGCTGCTCACGTACACCATGAGATTCTTCAGCCGGTGCAACCCGGAGGAGAACGGCTGAAAGTAGCGGATGAACAGATTCCATGGCCAGAACTGGCCGCCGTGGGTATGGCCGGAGAGCTGCAGGTCGAAGCCGGCATCCGCCGCCGCCGCCGCGGAACTCGGCTGGTGGGCCAGCAGGATGCGAACCGCTCCGCGCGGTGCGCCGGCGAGCGCCGCGACGGGATCGCTGCGCTGCGCCGAATCGAAATGGTGTGCACCGACATCGGTGACTCCGGCGAGCACCACCGGGACGCCGCCATGATCCAGAACCACGTGCTCATTTTTCAGCACCGTCAAGCCCAGCCGGCGGATTTCCCGGGTCCACGCGTGCTCACCCGAATAGTACTCGTGGTTGCCGGTGACGAAGTAGGCGCCATGACGGGCGGCCAGGCCCGCCAGGGGCGCCGTATGCCGGGTCAACTGCGGCACCGAGCCGTCGACCAGGTCGCCGGTCACGGCGATCAGGTCCGCCCTCAGGCCATTGACCCGATCGACCAGCTTTTGCACGAAACCGCCCTTGATGGTCGGACCCACGTGCACGTCGCTGAGTTGGGCGATGGAAAACCCATGCAACCCGTCGGGAAGACGCTCGATGGGAACGTCGACGTGTACCAGCCGCGGCCGGCGCGCCACGGCCAGGCCCACCGCCGTCGAGGCGAGCGCCAGCACCATCACGCCGTGGGCGGAGGCGCTGGTCAGCGCGGCGAATCGCGCCGTGGAAACCAGCCAACGGACACACAGCAATGCCGCGTCGCGCAGCAGGGTCAGCACGAACAGGGTGGAGAAGAACCCCATGGCCGTGTACCCCAGCCAGGCCAGCGCATCGGCAAGCTTCTGGCGGCGGACGTGGCGGATCCGGATGGACAGCGGAATGAACACGACCACCGCGAGCAACAGCATGATCCCGACCGCGGTGCCGAGCGGCCCGTCGGCGAGGGCCGGCAGCAGCCGCCAGCCCAGATAGCCAGGCACGGAGAGCAGCAGCCAGAGAGGACTCAAAAATACGCGGCGGACTTTCTTCATTGGGGGATTTCGTCTGGTGTCCGTCGACATGGGGACGATGCAATGCCAATCAAGGCACGGCGCGGGTGCCAGGGCAAAGGGCCTCCCCGGCACTGTCCCATTGTCCCGCATCATTTTGCTGCGGTGCACTCGGGCGGCCGAGGCTCCGCGGCGTCGCGCACCCTTGAGTCATTCAATTCCAGCTCATACGTGCCGATAACGGGATATAGCGTCTTCCACGGAACGGACTCGGCATGCAAGTCAGTTATTACCCGGGATTGGTGACACTTTCCATAATCATCGCGGTGCTTGCCTCCTACACCGCCCTGTTTCTGGTGTCCAAAGTCGCCTCCAGTGCGGCACGCGTCGCGCGTCTGTGGCTCATCGGCGGCACCGTCGCCATGGGCATCGGCATCTGGGCCACGCATTTCGTCGGGATGATGGCCTTTTCCATCGGCGTGCCGCTGCGCTACGACGTCGCCGCGACGCTGGCGTCGCTCGGCATCGCCATTCTGAACTCCGGATTGGCCCTCTGGTTGTTGAGCCGGCCGCAACTCGGCGTGCCGCGTCTCGCGGGCGGCGCGCTGCTGCTGGGCAGCGGCATCGCCGCGATGCATTACACCGGCATGGGTGCCATTCAAATCATGCCGGCGATCCGCTACCAGCCGCTGCTGGTCGCCGCCTCGGTTGCCATCGGCGTCGGTGCGTCCTTCGCGGCGCTGTGGGTGGCCTTCAATCTGCGCTCCGACCGTTCGCGTCATCTGCGCAGCGACCGTGCATGGGCCGCCCTTCTCATGGGGATTTCCATCGGCGGCATGCATTACACCGGCATGGCCGCCACCCGCTTCGCCACCGGTTCCTTTTGCGACGGCGGCATCGCCATCAACAATCAGTGGCTCGCGAACATCGTCGGTGCGATTGCGATCGTGCTGCTCGCGACGGCGTTCCTGGCGGCCCTGCTCGACGGCAAAATGAAGCAGCGCGCGCTGCTGCACTCGCGGCGCTTCGAAGAGGTCAACGCCGAGCTGCTGCGCCAGGCCGCCAAGGCGGAGGCGGCGCTGCATGATCTTCACGACGCGCATCTGTCGCTGGCCGCACAGGAATCCAAATTGCGCGTGAGCGAGGAGCGTCTGCGACAGATCGCCGACGGCGTTTCGGCCATGATCGCTTATTGGGACCGCGATCTGATCTGTCGTTTCGCGAATCAGGCGCACTTTGCGCGATTCGGGGCCCGGCCTGCGGAGCTGGAGGGAAGATCCTTCCAGGAGATATTCGGGGCGGAATTCGACGACCAAGAGCGCGAGCGCATCCGGCGGGTGCTGGCCGGCGAGCACCAGATATTCGAGCAGACCTATGTCGATGCCAAGGGAGCGACCCGGCACACCCAGGGCGAGTACATACCGCACTGGAGCGGCGCCCACGTGGTCGGATTCTACGTACACAGCGCCGACATCACCCTGCGCAAGATCGCCGAGGACAAACTGGCGCGGCAGGAGGCGCTGCTCGCGGCCACCAGCCGCATGGGCGGCATCGGCGGCTGGGAGTTGGAGCGCGGTGCGCCCGCGCCGCTGTGGTCGGAGATGGTGTATCGGATCCACGAATTGCCGGTCGGTGAAATGCCGCCTCTCGGCAGGGCGCTGGATTTCTATCCACCCGCTGCGCGCACCGTCATCGTCGAGGCTCTCGACGCGGCGTTCGAACACGGCCGGCCATTCGACGTGACCACGGAATTCATCACGGCGAAGGGACGGCTGCGCTGGGTTCGTGCGCTGGGAGAGCCGCGTCTGATCGACGGGCGCTGCAGTCGCGTGATCGGCGCCATTCAGGACGTCACCGAGGCGCGCGGAGTCGAAGCTGCGCTGCGCGAGGCCAAGGAAGCGGCTGAATCGGCCAATCGCGCCAAGAGCGAATTTCTCGCCAACATGAGCCACGAGATTCGCACGCCGCTGAACGGCGTGATCGGCATGACCGAATTGCTGCTCGACACGCCGCTGGTGCCGGAACAGCGCGACTATGCCGAGATCGTGCGTTCCAGCGGCGAATCCCTGCTGGCGGTGATCAACGACATTCTCGACGTGTCGAAGATCGAGGCGGGTCACCTGCAGCTGGAGACGGTGGAATTCAACCTGCAGTCGCTGATCGATACCGCGGTGGACGCGGTGGCGCTGCGCGCTGCCGAAAAAGGCCTGGAGCTTTGGATCGACGTCGATCCGGCCATGCCGGTCGCCTACCGCGGAGATCCGACCCGTCTGCGCCAGATCCTGCTCAATTTGTTGAGCAACGCCATCAAGTTCACGAACGAGGGTGAGGTCGGCGTCAGCGTTTCCGCGACATCGGACGGCGAGACCAGTTCGCTCAGCATTGCGGTGAGCGACAGCGGCATCGGCATCGAGGGTGACCGGGTAGCCGCGCTGTTCGCACCGTTCATCCAGGCGGACAATTCCACCACGCGCAAGTTTGGCGGCACGGGCCTGGGATTGTCCATCTCCAAGCACCTGGCCGAGGCCATGGGCGGAGGTATCCAGGTGGACAGCACGCCGGGGCAAGGCTCGACGTTCCGGCTGAGCGTGCGAGTGCCGCGGGTCGGAGCCGACGTGGCGCGGCCTCCGATACCGGAGCTCTCGAACCTGCCGGTGCTGGTCGCGGCGCGCAATCCGCGAACCCGCGCCATCCTGGCGCGGCAGCTCGGGTTCGAGACCTGCGACGTGACGGCCGTCGACTCCGCCGCGGGCGCGCTCGGGCGCTATCGCGACCTGCTCGCCGCGGGACGTGCGCCGGCTGCGGTGATCCTCGATCAGACTTTCGAGGACCACGACGCCTGCTGGGTGGCCTCCGCGATCCGCCACTGCGGCGCGCCGCCGCCGGTGATCATCCTGCTGCGATCACTGGCGGCGCCCGCGAGCGCGGCCGAGGCGCAGCTGATCGATCGCGTGGTGAACAAGCCCGCCAAGCAGGCGGTGCTGTTCCGGGCCATTTGCGAATTGACCCGCATACCGCTCCCATCGATCACGCCGGTGAGTGAGAGCGCGGACCGTCCGCTGCTCGGCGGATTGCACGTGCTGCTGGCCGACGACAACCCCGTCAATCAAAAGCTCGGCGCGCGGCTGCTCGAGAAGGCCGGCGCCAGCGTGCACGTCGTGGGCAACGGTCTCGAGGCTCTGCAGTCGCTGCGGGACGGGGAGTTCGACGTGGTGCTCATGGATTGTCAGATGCCGGAGATGGATGGCTACGAGGCCACGCGGCGTCTGCGCGCATTGCGCGGCGTCAATCGCAATGCCGACATCCCGGTGATCGCGTTGACGGCGCACGCGCTGGCTCCGGACCGGGAAAAGTGCGAGGCCGCCGGAATGAACGACTATCTGACCAAGCCCATCGACTCGGCGCGCCTGATCCAGGCCATCGCCCAGGCGCTGCGTGACAGCGGCAAGGATCCGTCCGACGCGCAGCCGCTGTTCAGCCCACAGGACCTCGCCGCGCAAACGGATGGCGACGTCGAGTTCGGCCGCGAATTGATCGGCCTGTTCGTGCAATCCTCCACGGAGGGCATGTCGCAGATGTCGGCCGCGATTCGCGCCGGCGACGCGGCGCAGGTGCGCCGGCTGGCGCACACCTTGAAAGGCGGCGCCGGGGCGGTGGCCGCCGATGGCCTGGTGCGCCACGCCGCCGTCATCGAAGGCGCCGCTCAACCGGATCTGCCGGCCGCGTACCGCACGCTTCAGGCCGTGTACGGCCGCACGATCGCTGAATGGCACCGGGGCGGATGGCTCGTCGAAGCGGCGCCCGCCCCTGCACGGGAACGGCGCGCGTAGGCGCACGCCTACAGCGCCTGGCTCCGGAGCGGATGACCGCGCGCCGCCGTGGGCGCGTAAGCTGCAGGTCCCGATCAACAACCTGGAGTGCTCCATGGGCGACGTGAAAAAGGACGACGCGGCCGGCTCGGGCGAATCCGAACTGCGGGGCGAGGAGTTGGAAGGCGCCGGAAACACGCGTGCCGTGCGCAAACGGCCGGCCAAGGATCGCAACCCCGATGCTGTGGTGCGGCTGGACGGCGAGGAGGACACGCTGTACACCGACGATCTGGAACTCGAGGACGTGCCACCGTTGGCCGACACCACCCGCGACGGTTTGCGCTGATCGCCCGTACGGCCGGGGCAGGCGTCCCGTTACAACTGCGCAAACCCCGCCATTTCCCGAGGATCGATCCTCAGGAAAATGGCGGGGTGCTGTTTATGACGCGATGTTATTGAACGCGCTGTTATTGGACGGTCAGGGAAATCTTCGCGGTCGCCACCACGCTGTTCGAATTGCCCGTGGCCGCCGAGGCGCCCGTCACGGTCAGGGGGTAGGTGCCCACAGCCGCGTTCGGTGACACCGTCAAGCCCAAGGTCGACCCGGCGCTCGAACTCGCGGGACTGAAGGTGGCCGTCACGCCGGCCGGCAATCCGGACACGGTGAAGCTCACCGCCCCCGAGAAGCCGTTGACGGGCGCGACGGTGATGCCGTCGGTGCCGCTCTTGCCACGGGTGATCGTCACGCCGCTGCTGGCCGGATTCAGGGTGAATGACGCTCCCGGCGTGATCACCAGGCTCACCGTGGTGGTCGCGGTGGAGCCGCCCGAGGTACCGGTGATGGTCAGGGGATAGCTGCCGGTCGGCGTGGTCAGCGGCGGGAAGACCACCAGTAGGTTGCCCACGAAGGCCGTGCCGACGCCGGCGGGAGCGCCGGAGACCGCCAGGCTGACGCTGCCGGTGAAGCCGGCAGATGGCGTCACCACGATATTGTCGGTGCCGCCCATGTTCTGCTGCAGGGTGAGTGGGCTGGACGCCGGCGACAGGCTGAACGGCGCCGCCGCCGCGGTCGAGGCCGACGTCAACCCACCGTCACAGGACTCGAAGCCGATGCCGGTGCCGGTCGGCGCGTTCGCCGCCGGATTGCTGTAAATGTACAGAATCTCGGTATTCGACATCGCCAGCACGCCGTAGAAGTTGAAGGTGGCGCTGCCGGCCGAATCGGTGCCGGCGAAGGTGCCGTCGGAATTGACCGTATAGGTTCCGGTATACGGATTGTTGGCCACCACCGTCGTTCCGGAATCGTTGAACGGATCGGTGCCGGAGACCTTGCCGCCGCTGAAAGTCTGCAGATTCAAGTCGCTGGTGCCGGCATGAGGACCGATGCAATTCGCCGCAAAGGTGCCGTTCAGGCTGGCGTTGGTGAAATTCGCGGTGCTCGCGGCGGTTGAGGACTGCGGCTTGAAGGCAATCTGGCCCACCCCCGCGGCGTCGGTTTCGATGCCCATCGCCGAACCCGTCCCGTCCATCGCGACGGTATAGGTGTTCGCCGGTCCCGATCCCAGCGTCAGGTTGATCTGGATGGTGCAATCGCTGTTGACCGTATAGGTACCGCTCGCGGTGGTGCTGGCAGCGCCGCTATAGACGTTGCTGCCCGTAAAGTTTCCGGCGCCGTTGAACGCAACCGCGCCGACCAGAAATTTGGGTCCGTTGATCGTTCCGCCGCCGGAGGGCAGCGTACCGGCGGATATGAGCATGCCATACGAGCCGTTGAGGCTGGCCACGGTGGTGGCACAGCCCGATGCGGCGGGCGCTTGCGCATGCGCCGGCGCGGCAAGCCAGGCGAGAACCGCGGCCACGGGCGCCAGCTTGCGGAACAAAGTCGTCGTCATGAATGTAAGTCCTCGCTGAACACATTAATCAAGTGGAAAGTTACCGGTGAGATTGTAGGGACAAAAATTCACCGTCACGATTCGATTGGACATAAGCCGCAGGTTATCGATGGCGGATTCTGGTTGTTACAAACCGATCGATCCTTTGACCGGCAAATTGGTAAGTCAAACGACTGGCGATTGTGAATCGACTCACAGCGCCGGCACTGCCTGGGAACCGGCGCCATGCACGGCCTGCTCGACGGCCCAGGCACACAGCACCACGCTCGTCAGCCCGAGGCAGAAATAAAGTGCGGCATGCACTTTCTCCCGGCGCAGCAGCTGCACGTCATCCAGGGCTGCGATGAGGAACGGTTCGCCATTCGCCGGCTGGCTGATGATGCTGGTCCGCAGGATCGACGAGTGCGCCGATGCGCCCGCTGCCAGGCTGCCGCCGTCGATCTCGGAACGCGAACGCAGTTCCCCCATCACGGACAGCTGATCACCCACCCGCAGCAGGCTCTCGGTATATCGATAGCTGTCGAACTTCCTGCGGATTCGCCGTTTCGACGGCGTACTGCCGGGGCGCGGACTGGTGCCGTACCACACGTCATGTTCGGTGGGCGTGATTTCCGCGTTGATGGGACCCACCATGCAGCTGGCATCGACGTCATCGAGCATGAACGGATGGATGCTGACGCCGCTGTCGATCGATTGCCACCCGGCCTCGCCGCGTGAGTCGTCGCGCTCGTTGTGCGACACCTCGTAGGACCACCAGACGCAGGTGCGCGCGCTCAGCGGCGCGGACAGGGGCGCATCGCCCGCCGGTGCGGCACGGCCAACGAGCTTCACATAGCCCTGCGCCGCCGAACGGACCCGCACCCGGGGCGTGTCCGCAACCAGCCGGTCGCGCCGCAGGCTCGCCAGGAAGCGGATCAGCGACCACAGCGCGGCGGTCGCGCAGCCGGCGGCAATGAGTCCGAAGTGCATGATCTTTCCAGTCAGCGCGCGAACAGCGCGTGCATGTCGACGCCCGACTTGTCGTCGGCCTGGAAATGCAGCAGCAGCGCCGGCGGGAAATCCCCAACGCTCGCGACCAGCGCGTCCGGGAACGCCCGGATGCGCACATTGTTCACGTTGGCCGCGTCGTTGTAGACCTCGCGGCGGTCGGCAATCGCCGTCTCGAGCGCGCTGACGCGCGCCTGCAGTTGCTGGAAGGCGTCGCTCGCCTTCAGGTTCGGATAACGCTCTGCCACTGCATACAGCCCAGACAGGCCGGCGCGCAGCTCGCGCTCGGCGACGCCCACCGAGCTTATGTTGCCGGAATTGCGGGCCGCGTCGACGCCGCCGCGCGCCTTCATCACCCGCTCGAGCGTTTCGCCCTCGTATCGCATGTATTGCTTGCAAACCTCGACCAGCTTGGGAAGTTCATCATGGCGCTGCACCAGCAGCACGTCGAGGTTGGACCAGGCGAGTTTGACTGCCGCGCTCACGCGCACCAGACCGTTGTAGACGCCGATCAGATAGCCGGACAGGGCGACCGCGAGGAAAAGGACGATCAGACCTGCGATCATGACGACTCCCATGACGAAACGGATGCGGTGCGTTGCCGTGTATCAGTGTCACGTGCCCGCGCAGCGTGCGCAAGCCGCCCACCGGGGAGTGTGACTCAGCGCACGCCGGTGATCGCCGACCGCCGCGCCTCACCAGACCCGGCACGGCTGGGACTTCACCATCGGCTGGTCCGCCGCACAGGCGAACGCCTGGCGGAATTCCGGCATGTTCACCACCAGCCCGTTCACCCGATAGCGCCCGGGCGAGTGCGGGTCGGTCTTGGCGTGCAATCTAAGTTCTTCTGGGCGTTGGTTTTCGCACGCCCACTGCGCATAGCCGACGAAGAACCGCTGCTCCGGCGTCAAACCGTCCTGCTCGCCGGACGGCGCGCCGGCCGCGGCGCGCCAGGCCAGGTGCGCCAGAACCAGACCCCCGAGATCCGCGACGTCTTCACCGACGGTAAGCTTGCTGTTGATGTGGACTTCGTCGACCACGCGATAATCGGCGTACTGATCGATCACGCATTTGATCCGCCGGTTGAACGCGGCCGCGTCCGCGGCGGTCCACCAAACCCGCAGGTTGCCGGCCGCATCGAACTGCCGCCCCTCATCGTCGAAGGCGTGGGTCAGTTCGTGCCCGATGGTGCCGCCCGTGTCCCCAAAATTCACGGCGTCGTCCATGCGCGGGTCGTAGAGGGGCGGCTGCAGAACAGCGGCGGGAAAATTGATGTCGTTCAACTGCGGGTCGTAATACGCGTCGACCGTCTGCGCGGTGATGGCCCATTCCGAACGATCGACCGGCATGCCGATCTTGGCCAGCTGGCGCCGCGACTCGAACTCGGTGGCGCGCACGGCATTGCCGTAAAGATCGTCGCGCTCAATCACCACCGCGCCGTAGTCACGCCAGCGGTCCGGATAGCCGATCTTATTGGCGACGGAGTCGAGTTTCACCAGCGCCAGGCGCTTGGTGGCGTCGCTCATCCAATTCAACGCGGTGATTTCCTCGCGCATGGACTGTTCGATCTGGCGGGTCATCCTGAGCGTCGCGGCCTTCTGCTGCGGTCCGAAGGTGCGGGCCACGAATTCCTGACCCAGCGCTTCTCCAAGTTCGGCATCCACCAGCGCGACGCAGCGCTTCCAGCGCGGCTTCTGCCGCGGCACGCCGCGCAGCAGATGATCGAAAAAGGCGAAGCGTTCGTCCTCGAACGCCCGCGACAGGTACGGCGCGGCAAAATGCGCCGCATGCCACCGAAGATAGGTTTTCAGTTCGGCGAGCGGCGTGTCCCGCAGCAACCGGTCGAGCACCCCGTAGAATCGGGGTTCGGCCACGTTCAGGATGTCGATTCGCGGCAGCCCCAGAGCCTGAAGATACGGCGTCCAATCGAATGCCGGCGTCAGACGTTCAAGGTCGGCCCGGCTGATCTTGTGGAACAGCTGGTGCGGATCGCGGCGCGCGACCAGTGTCAGCGAGGCGCGCGCCAGGCGCGTCTCGAGGCGCAGTACGGTCGCAGCGTTCTTCGCCGCCGCGGCCGGCGCATCGCCCAGCAGGACAAGAGTGCGTGCGACATGCGCGCGGTACTGGCCGCGCAGCGCCTCGGCGTGCGCGTCTCTGTCGGTATAGTTATCGCGGTCGGGCAGGCCGAGACCGCCGGCGTCCGCGGAGGCGATCATCCGGGTGGCATCCGCGAAGTCCTGCTGTGAACCGAACGTGAACAGGAAGCCGCCGTCGCCCGTTTGTCCGTGCAGCACGGCGAGCAAGGCCGGCAGCTCGCGCTTGTCGCGCAACGCATCGATGCGGGCCAGCAGCGGCGCCAACGGGGCGGCGCCGAGGCGCTCGGCAGCCGCCTCGTCCATGCAGGCCGCGAAATAATCGCCGATCTTCTGCTGATTCGCGGTTCGGCCGGAGGAACGCGCCAGGGCATCGAGAATGCCCCACAGGAATTGCTGATTGTCCTGATAGAGCTTGCCGTAGACGCTCCAACTGGCCTGGTCGGAGGGTATCGGGTTGTGCGCCATCCAGCCGCCGCAGGCGTACCGGTAGAAATCCACACAGGCACTGGCGCCCGGATCCATGGACGAGACGTCCAGACCCGGCGTGTACGGCAGCCGCTCGAGCGGACGGTCCGACGCCGGCGGTCTCTCACCTGGATCGGCGGACGCGGCGCCGCAAACCGCCGGCGACAGCGCGCCGGCGAGCCAAAGTATCATGCCAAATGATGCACGCATCGTCTTGACTCCGGCCGGTGGCGCCATGATTGTATATCGGCGCGGTGCCTGCGGAATTGCACCTTTGGCGCGGGCGAACCTAGGGAACGGGACATGGAACGTGATTACCGGGCGGACCAGGTCAGCATCGTGGACTTCGAGACCGCCCGGGTGGCGGCCCTCGAGTACCGCGGCAATCCCAAATTCATCGGCATTGCGGTTCGCAAGCTAATCGAGTGGCGCCGCCTGAACAATCTGCCTCCCAAGCGCAGTGCAACCTACAACATCGTCTACCGCGGCGATGGCGCCGAGGTTCACTATGATCTGTGCGCAGCCACCGGACGCGACGTCGCGAGCAACGATTTCGGCGTGGTAGGAAAGACCATTCCGGCGGGCCGCTGCGCCGTGATCCGGCATATCGGTTCGGATGAGGGCATCGGCGAGGTGGCTGCATATCTGCGAGCCCGATGGCTGCCGACGAGCGGTGAAAACCTGCGCGACTTCCCGATGTACTTCCAGCGCGTGCGCTTCCCGCCCGAGGTACCGGCGGACGAAGCGGTCACGGACGTGTTTCTGCCGCTCAAGTAGCCGCTCAGCGGTCAGACAGCCGCTCAGCGGTCAGACAGGCTGCTAGCCCAGGGGCGACACGCCGATCAACCTCAGGTGCGCCCAGCCGATGAAGAGCACGTAAACCGCCAATCCCAGGATGACGGCGAGGACATCGTTCCAGCGCCCGGCGGGCGCGATGCGCAGCGCCTGCGGCGGACGGCGTTTCAGTGAGATCCGATCGGCGACCGCCCAGGCCAGAAAGCCGCCGAACAGCAACACATCCGCCAAGGTGCCGTTCGAGAGCAGGTGCGCGAATGCCCACAGCTTGACCGCCGCCAGCATGGGGTGTTTGGCCGCCGTCCGGATGCGTCCCGGCAGATAGGCGGCGAACAGCAGCGGAAACACCGGCAACATCAGCAGCAGCGTCACGTGGCGCAGCCATGCCGGGGGCGAGTACAGGATCACCGGCGATTGGCGCGCCAGGCCGAAGCCGTAAACGATGAGCACGAAGCCGAGCAGCGACACCAGACCATAAACGCCCTTCCAGGCGCCTTCGCCCAAGCGCGCCAGCCCGCGTTCGCGCAATCCCGGCGCGACGATCGCCAGCGAATGCACACCCAGGAACAGCACCAGACCGGTGATCAACTCGCCCATGGGTCTATTTCTTGCGGCGCGCGGCGGCCTTCGGCCGGGTGCGCTTGGCGTTGCGCTTCGCCCGTGGCGGCGCGGCGCGTTGCGCCTTGCGCTTGGCCTTGGACTTCGGCTTGGCCTTCGGGCCGGCCTTGGCCGCCCGGGTTTTGGCGAGCGGGGCCGCGGCCTTCACGACGGACTTGCGCGGCGCCGCCTTCCGGGCCGCGGCTTTCTTGGCTGGTGAGCTTCCCGGCAGCCCGCGCAGCATCTCGAGAATGTTGGGATTTTCGAGGGTCGACACGTCCTGGGTGATCTGCTCGCCGCGCGCGATGGAGCGCAGCAGCCGGCGCATGATCTTGCCGGAGCGCGTCTTCGGCAGATTCTCCGTGAAGCGGATCTCATCCGGTTTTGCGATCGGACTGAGTTGATCGCCGACCCAGGTGCGCAATTCATCGATCAGATCGGCGGCGGCGGCGCCGGCCGGCCGGTCGTTGTTGAGCACCACGTAGGCGAACACCGACTCGCCCTTGATTTCGTGCTGCTTGCCCACCACGGCGGCCTCCGCCACCCGTGGATGCGCGACCAGAGCCGATTCAATTTCCATCGTGCCGAGACGGTGGCCGGCCACGTTCAGCACATCGTCGATGCGCCCCATGATCCAGTAATAGCCGTCGGCGTCGCGATGCGCGGAGTCCCCGGCCACGTAGTAGCGGTTTTGGAATTTCTCCCAATAGGTCTTCAGATATCGTTCGTTGTCGCCCCAGATCGTACGCAGCATCGACGGCCAGGGACGCTTGATGACCAAATAGCCGCCGGCGTCGGGTTTGTCCACCGGCTTGCCTTCATCATCGACGATGTCGGCGAACACGCCCGGAATGGGCCGCGTGCACGATCCCGGCTTGGTCGGCGTGATTGCGGGAATGGGCGACATCATGATGGCGCCCGTCTCCGTCTGCCACCAGGTGTCGACGATGGGGCAGCGTCCCTTGCCGACGACGCCGTGGTACCACATCCAGGCTTCCGGATTGATCGGTTCGCCGACGCTGCCGAGGAGCCTGAGTTTCGACAGGTCGTACGCGGCCGGCAGATGATCGCCCAACTTCATGAGCGCCCTGATCGCGGTCGGCGCCGTGTAGAAAATCGTCACGTGATGCGCCTCGCAGATCTTCCAGAAGCGCCCGCCATCCGGCACGTTGGGTGCGCCCTCATACATCACGATGGTGGCACCGGCGGCCAACGGTCCGTAGGCCACATAGGAATGACCCGTGATCCAGCCGACGTCCGCCGTGCACCAGAACACGTCGGTCTCCTTGAGATCGAAGATCCAGCGGCTGGTCAGTTTGGCATTCAGCAGGTAGCCCGCGCTCGAATGCTGGATGCCCTTCGGCTTGCCGGTCGATCCCGAGGTGTACAGCAGGAACAGTGCGTGCTCGGCATCCACCCATTCCGGTTCGCAGTGGGTGCTCTGGCCGGCGACGGCGTCATGCCACCAGACGTCGCGATTCGGGTGCATGTCGCAGAGGCCGCCCACCCGCTGATATACGATGACCTTGTGCACCGATGCACAGCCCTCGGCGAGCGCCCGATCGACGGCGCGCTTCAATTCGATGCGGCCTCCGCCGCGCCAGCCGCCGTCCGCCGTGATGACCATTTTGGCGCCCGCGTCCTCGATCCGGTCCTTGACGGCGTTGGCGGAGAATCCCCCGAACACCACCGAGTGCACCGCCCCGATGCGCGCGCAGGCGTGCATGGCGATCACCGCCTCCGGGATCATGGGCATGTAGATGATGACGCGATCGCCGCGGTGGATGTTGTTGGCCTTCAGCGTGTTGGCGAAGCGCGAAATCTCCGCGTGCAGCTCGCGGTAGGTGATGCGTCGCACATCGCCGGGTTCGCCCTCGAAGATGATCGCCACCTTGTCCGCACGCCCGGCGAGATTCGCGTCGATACAGTCGTACGAGACATTCATCTCGCCGTCGGTGAACCAGCGGTAGTTGGGGGCCCGGCTGTCGTCCAGCGGGATGGTGAACGGCTGGTGCCAGCTGATCTCGGCGCGCGCGAGTTCGGCCCAGAATCCGACGTAATCCTCGGCCGCCCGCCGGTACAGCGACTCCAGATGCTCCGCCGTCATGGTGGAGCTCTTGACGAATTGCGCGGGCGGCGGAAATACGCGTGCTTCCTGCAGGACCGACTGGATGTTCTTCTGTGCCACGATTGTTCCCTCCCCCGCTGTCGACGTTATCCGCTCATGCTGAATGTCGAGAATTGTCCGCTGCGCATGCAATGCGCCGTGCCTGCCGGCGCAATATGTTGCCGAATCCGTGGGCGTCGAAGAACGCTTCCAGCCCGGCCGTATCCGGCGGGCGCGGCTTGAGGTCGTCGAGTGTAGCCTCGATCGGCATGTCGCACACGATCCCCGTCAGGCGGCGCGCCAGATAGGCGGCTTCCTTGTGCAGTCGCAATTTCGCGGCGACTGACGCAGCGCCGCGCAGCTTCAGCCCCGGCACGCGATCCAGGTTCGCATACAGTTCATCCAGCGACCCGAATACCGCGAACAACTCGCCGGCGGTCTTCCTTCCCACGCCCGGCACGCCCGGAATGTTGTCGACGCTGTCGCCGGTCAAGGCCATGAAATCCGCGATGAGTTCGGGTATCACGCCGAAACGCGCGCCGATGTCGTTGTAATGATAACGGGTGTTGCCGCTGTAGTCCCAGAAAATGTCCCCGTCGCGTATCAGCTGCGACAGGTCCTTGTCGCGCGTGACCAGCACGTTGCGCAGGCCGGCGGCGCGCGAACGCGTGGCCAGCGTGCCGATGATGTCGTCGGCTTCGTATTCGGCGCTCGCGAATTCCGCGACTCCCATATGCCGGCAGAACTCGCGGCACAGCGCGAATTGGCGCGCGAGGTCGGCGGGCGGCGATTCGCGATTGGCCTTGTAGGCGGGAAATATACGGCTTCGGAAGGAGATTTCGCTACGTAGACTAAGGTCGAAGGCGGCCCCGATCCGCTCCGGACGGACGCTTTCCAGCAGATCCGACAAGAAACGCGCGAAGCCGTACAGGGCATGCGTGGAGTTGCCGTCGCCGTCGACCATGTCGGGCGGCATGGAATGATAGGCGCGAAATACGAAGTAACTGGCGTCGATGTGATAGACGACGCCGGCGCGTGCGCAGTTCACATCGGCCAGCGTTGGATGCGCTCGTGCAGGGGGCTGGAACGCGGGAAATGTGCGACCAGGTATTCCATTTGATCGGCGAGCACGCGGCGTCCCTTCAAATAGATGTACTCGGCATAGGTCGGGGTGAACGGCACGGCCAGCAGCTGCATCCCCGCCTGCTCCGGCGTGCGCGAAGCCTTGGCGTTGTTGCAGCGGCGGCACGCGGTGACCACGTTGCTCCAGGTGTCCTGGCCGCCGCGGCTGAACGGGGTCACGTGATCGCGCGACAGCAGGCTGTAGCCGAAGCGGGCGCCGCAATACAGGCACAGGTAGGCGTCGCGGCGGAACAGCGTCTGGTTGTTGAGCGGCGGCGTATAGGCTGAGCCGCGAAGGTTGCCGGGGTTGCCGGTGTGTCCGAGGGTGGCGATGATGGAATTCACGTCCACGACGGTCCGCGAACCGGTGCGCGCGCTGGTTCCTCCGTACAGCCGGTAGAGCAGCGTTCCGCAGGTGTAGGCCACCTGTTCCGTATGATAGAGACGCGCGGCTTCGCGGTAATCCACCCATTCGAGCGGCATGCCGGAAACGTCGGTGCGCAGAATCTGCTGGGACAACGGATAGCCCTGCGCGGCGAGGGGTTCGCCGCGCCAGTCGAGCATTTCGAGCTTTCCAGGATCCATGGACTTCATAACATACTAAAGATAGTCGACTCTTATGCCATAATTCAACGTTTTGGGAGATATCCCGCATGGCCGTCGTCGTCGGTGTCCTCACGGAAACCGCTGCTAATGAAACTCGCGTCGCGGTCGTCCCGGAAATCGCGGCGAAACTGCGGGCCGCCGGCGCCACCGTTCTCATGCAGCGTGGTGCGGGAGACGCCGCCCACTTCCCCGATGGGCAATATGCGGATGTCACATTCGGCGCCGCCGCGGACATCCTCGCGCAGGCCGATGTCATCCTGAAGGTGCAGCCGCCGAGCCTGGCCGAGGTCGGCGCGGTCAAAACCGGCGCGGTGATCATCGGTTTCATGCAGGCCTATGCGCGGCCGGATCTGGTTCGCGCCCTGCGGGATCGCCGCATCACCAGTTTTGCCATGGAGCTCGTGCCGCGCATCTCGCGCGCGCAGTCCATGGACGCGTTGTCCTCGCAGGCTGCAGTGGCCGGCTACAAGGCCGTGCTGATAGCCGCCAATACGCTGGAGAAATTCCTGCCCATGCTGACCACCGCGGCCGGCACCATACGGCCGGCGCAGGTGCTCGTCATCGGTGCGGGCGTGGCCGGACTGCAGGCGATAGCAACCGCCAAGCGCCTGGGCGCGGTGGTGGAGGCCTACGACGTGCGCGGCGCCACGCGCGATCAGGTCAAGTCGCTCGGCGCCAAATTCGTCGAAACCGGCGTCTCGGCGGAAGGCGCCGGCGGCTACGCGCGCGAACTCACAGACGAGGAAAAGGCCAAGCAGCAGGCGGTGCTCGAAGGACGCATCGCCGCCAGCGACGTCGTCATCAGCACCGCCTCCGTGCCGGGCCGGGCGGCGCCGCGGATCATCACGAAAGCAGCCGTGGAACGCATGAAGCCGGGCGCCGTGATCGTCGATATCGCGGCGGAACAGGGCGGCAATTGCGAATTGACGCGCCCCGGCGAGATCGTGCAGCACGCCGGCGTCAAAATCGTCGGACCGGTGAACCTGCCCTCGCAGCTGCCGTATCACGCGAGCGAGATGTACGCCCGCAATCTGTTCAATTTCCTGAAGCCGGCGCTGTCCAAGGGCGAATTGACGATCGATTGGAGCGACGAGGTGTTCGCCGGCGCGGTGCTCACGCACGACGGCCAGATCAAGCACGAGGCGACACGCAAGGCAGTGGAGGGACAGTCAACATGATCGACGGTGTCATTGCACTCTACATATTCATGCTGGCGGCATTCACCGGCTACGAGGTCATTTCACGTGTGCCGGTGATCCTGCATACGCCGCTGATGTCCGGATCGAATTTCGTCCACGGCATCGTGCTGGTGGGCGCCATGGTCACGCTCGGCACGGCCGATAACGTGCCGCTGCGGGTGATCGGCTTCATCGGCGTGGTGCTCGCCGCCGGCAATGCGGTCGGCGGCTACGTGGTCACCGAGCGCATGCTGCGGATGTTCGTGTCGGCGGGCAAAAAGAAGGCCGCCGGCTGATGGGCACGGAGTTGACCGCAGCGACGCTGACCCAGCTGTCCTACCTGGTGGCTGCCGCCCTGTTCATCCTCGGGCTCAAGCGCATGAGCTCGCCGGTGACCGCCGTCAGCGGGGTGCGCTGGGCGGGTCTCGGCATGCTGCTCGCCACGCTGGTGACGCTCGCCTTCATGCACGCCACCCCGGTGAACCTGACGCTGGTGGTCGCCGCGATCGCCATCGGCGGATCACTCGCGTGGATCAGCGGCAAGCGGGTCGCCATGACCGACATGCCGCAGATGATCGCGCTCTACAATGGCATGGGCGGCGGCGCGGCGGCGGCGATCGCGGCGGTCGAACTGTACGGCGGCAACGAAACCAGCGTGACCCACGTCGCCATCGCGGCCATCGGCGGCTTCATCGGCTCGGTCTCCTTCAGCGGCAGCCTCATCGCCTTCGCCAAGCTGCAGGGACTGATCACCAAGTCCGTGCGCTTCGGCGGCCAGAAGCTCGTGAACCTGGCCGTGCTGCTGGCGACGCTGGTGACGGGCGTCATGATCGTCGCCGGTTTGCATTCCGGCCCCGGCATGGTGTCGGCTTTCTTCGCGCTGGCGCTGCTGCTCGGCATCGCGATGACGCTGCCCATCGGAGGCGCCGACATGCCCGTGGTCATTTCTCTGTACAACGCGCTCACCGGTCTGGCGGTGGGCTTCGAGGGCTTCGTTCTCGATAATGCCGCCATGATCATCGCCGGCACGGTGGTCGGAGCGGCCGGCACCCTGCTCACCCAGTTGATGGCCAAGGCGATGAACCGCTCGCTCGGCAACGTGCTGTTCTCGAATTTCGGCGAGACTGCCGGGCCGGCCGGCGCCGGCGTGACCGGCACGCAGAAGGCGATCGAGGTGTCGGATGCCGGCGTCATGCTGGCGTTCTCGCAGAAGGTGATCGTCGTGCCGGGTTACGGCATGGCCGTGGCGCAGGCGCAGCACAAGGTCTGGGAGCTGTGCCAGCTGTTGATCGACCGCGGCGTCAAGGTCCGCTTCGCGATCCATCCGGTGGCGGGACGCATGCCCGGTCACATGAACGTGCTGCTCGCCGAAGCCGGGGTGCCGTACGAGTTGATCGCGGATCTCGACGAGATCAACGCGGAGTTCGAGACCGCTGACGTCGCCCTGATCATCGGCGCCAACGACGTGGTCAATCCGGACGCACGCACCAACCGCCAGAGTCCGATCTATGGCATGCCCATCCTGAACGCCGACAGGGCGAAGAACGTCATCGTCATCAAGCGCGGCCAGGGCCAGGGATTCTCCGGCATCGACAATGCGCTTTTCGTGCTCGATCAGACCCGCATGCTCTACGGGGATGCGCAATCGGCCGTCGGCCATCTCATCCAGGCGGTCAAGGCGGCGGGTTGAGCTCGAAGCGATCCATGATGTCCCATTCATGCGGCTCCGCGGCGGCATAGTCCGACAGCCTGATCATCTCGCCGCTCAGCCGCCCATTGCGCAATTCCAGGCGTATGTAGTGATAATTCGGCCGGGAGCCGCTCTCCCGGTACAGATCCGATTGCGTTCTATCCACTTCGTAAGGCGCCGCACCGCCGCCTCCCGACACCAGGTAGAGGACGCCGTCGCTCTCGATGCGCTCATAATTGTGGATGTGTCCGGCGATCACCAGGAATCGCGGCCCCGGCGGCCGCGCGGCGCCGCGCAGGTATTGCGCCAGCGACAGCTCATTGGCGCGCGGATTGTGGTCCACGTGCTTGACGGTCTGCACATCCGAGACCGGCGGATGATGCATGATGATGAGCACGAATTTCACGCGCGGATCGCGCCCGGCCAGTTGCGCCTCCAGCCAGGTCCGCTGCTCGCTGGCGGGCAACAACGGCGCATCGCTGTCGAGTGCGATGCACAGCACTTCGCCGCCGATCGCCACCGAATACCAGCGCCGCCCGCGCAGCGCCGGGAATTCGTCCCACCACAACTGCAGGCAGGCGGCTTCCACGCATCCCGCGAACTCATGATTTCCCAGCGCCGGAAACACCCGTAATCCCCGCTCCCGCCAGAGTCCGGTCTCCTCGTGATACACGTGATAGTCCTCGGAGACCGCACGCAGCGGAATATCGCCGTTGATCAGGATGGCCGCCGGGCGCTCGCTCGCGATCTTGGCGATCAATGCGCGGCGCGCGATGGGCTGGCTCAGCATGGAGGAAGCCGGGTCGGTGAACCGCATGTCGCCGTAGGCGACGAACACCAGCCCTGACGCATCCGGTGCGGGGACGCTGAACGTCGGAAGCACCGCGCCGGCGACGGCCTGGCGCTCCGCGGCCGTGCGGGGTGGGGCACCGGGTGCGCAACCCGCGAGTGCCGCCAGCAGCCCGACGAATATTGACGATTTGAATCGTTGCATTTCGATGGCGCAATTATATCGACGAATTAACTGTTCCATCCGCCAACCTCGCGCACACTTCCCGCGCCGGAGGTGCCGATGACGGCAGCGTCCCGGCCGTCCAATAAGCAAATTCCATCCTCAAAGGAGTCAGCATGAAGAAAATACTGCTCGTGGCCCTCGCGGGGCTGTCGCTGGGAGTCGGTGCGGCCGCGTTGGCCGACAAGGTCCGCGATTGGCACGATCTCGACAAGGTGCACGCGCACATCGTGGAGTCCATCCACGAAATGGAGCGGGCGCGTGCCGCGAACCACTATGACATGGCCGGACACGGCGCCAAGGCCGAGGAGCTGCTGCACCAGGCGGAACATGAGTTGCATGAAGCGGTCGAGGCGTCGAAGGCTGCGCATTGAGCCGCTGAGGATCGATCTTTCGGGATTCGGAGGGCGCCGCAGCGCGGCGTCCTTCGGACCCATGCCGTGGACCGCGCGGCCGGTCAGCGCGGATTGCGGCGCGGCGGAGCGTGCGTTTCCACGGCCTTGCGGCGCTGCTCTGGGTTCATTTGCCTCCATTGCTGACGCAAGGCGCGGCGCCGTTCCGGCGGAATCTGCCGGAACCGGTTGAATGACTCGCGCACTCGCTGCTGCTGCTCGGGCGGCAGGCTCTTGAAGCGCTGCAAACGCTCGCGCACCAGCTGACGCTGTTCCGGCGGCATGGCGCGCCAGATGCCGAAACGCTGCTGCGCGCTCGCACGCTGCTGCGGATTCATGCTCAGCCAGCGCTGGCTGCCCTTCGCCAGCGCCTGCTGGCGCTGCGCAGGCAAACTGTTCCAATTGCCCTGGAAACCGTGCAGCAGCTGCTGCTGTTCGGGTGACAGCGACTGCCAGGAGCGCGGCGCGGCGGCCGGTGCCTCGGGCGCAGGAGCGGGCTGCGCGAAGCCGCCCTGCGCCACCGCCGTGCTCAAGCCCACGCAAATCAATAACGCCCTGATCATCGCTTTGCATCCTGCGGCGGCGGCGCGGATGCTGGGTCCGGTCGCGGCTCCGCGTTTTTCAAGAATTCCCACCACCGCGCGTCGCCAACGTCGTCCGCGCCCAAGAATTCGATGAACGATTCGTCGGGCGGCGGATCCGCCGGCGGCGCGGGCTGCGGCGCCGCCGGCGGATCCGCCACGGCGCTCGCCGACAGAACCGTCAGCATCAGCCAATGCCGCGACACCCGATGTCGTCGCGGTCTCAATGAGGTCAACCTACGCTGCCGGGATCCGGACTCGTGGCTCTGTTGGCCCAATCATAGAATTCCGGATCATCCTGCAGCAGCTCCATCTCGTCGCTGGACGCGACGATGTCCAGATCCTCGAAGGCCGGATTGTCCGTCGCCGGCATCGGACGATTGCCCATTTGCGGTGCGAACCACAGAGCGGCGCCCAGCAGTGCGGCGGCGGTCACGCCCGCGGCCGGCGTCCAGCGCGGTGCGCCGAAAACCCATGCGCCCTTACGCTTCGCGGCCGCCTCGACGGCCGCATGACGGGCCCGCGTGAGCCGCGAGCGCACCCGCATGTCGACGCGCTCGACGCTGTCCTCGAACAGCGCCCGGCTGCGCTCCTCCAGAAGTGTTGCAGAATCCTCGTTCATCACCAAACCTCACCGAGTTGCTCGCGCAGCGTATGCACCGCACGTGAATAATGCGTCTTGACGCTGCCTTCCGAGCAGCCCATGGCGGATGCGGTTGCCGCCACATCCAGTCCTTCGAAAGTGCGCAGCATGAATGCCTGGCGCTGTCGTGCCGGCAGCGCCTGCAGCGAGATCTCGAGCTGCTGCATGGCCTGCGCCTGCATCAGCTGGTCGGGCGCTTGCGGCGCCGCGTCAGCCACGTTCTCGAGCGGGTCCTGTGCCTCGTTATCCGGGTCCTCCTTGGGGCCCGGCAGCCACGTCATGAACCGCTTTCGCACCGACCGGCGGCGCTGCAGATCCCGGATGCCGTTCTCGAGGATCCTGTAAAACAGCGGCCGCCATTCGGCGCTCGGCCGGGCCGCATAATTGCGGGCCAGTTTGAGCATGGTGTCCTGCACCACGTCGAGGGCATCGTCCGCGTCGCGCAGCGCCACCTGGGCGATTCGAAAGGCGCGGCGTTCGACCTCGGCCAAGAATTTTTCAAGTTCCCGCGTTTGGTCCAGAGCCGCATCCTCAGGTGCTGGCGCTGGACCATCCCAGGCCATGCAAGCGTGCGAGAGCGTAGCAAAACGCGGCATTGACCGTTCCTCTAACGTCGACGGGACCTTGCCAATCCAGGTATAAACGCGGTGGCTCGCGAGTGGTTGACGGCGCAACACGTCGGATCAGCGACTTACGCACATCTCCCGTGACTTCCCTTGCAACATTTTGTGCCAACACCTTAGGGCGGGATGTAGATGGCATCGTATCATATTGAATGAAAAAGGATTTTTGCCAATTCGGACACTTTTTCGCCAATTTGGAGAGGACCCGAAACGGAACGGGCACTTGAGCCTCTTGATCCCGGGTTCTCAACAGACTTATCCACACAAGTTGTGGACAAAAGGACGGCCTTGATTCTGCACGTCGCGCTCGATGCCCCCTTGCGCCGGGCGTTCGACTACCTGCCGCCGCCCGGGCAGGGCGCGCTGCGCCCGGGTACCCGGGTGTGGGTGCCCTTCGGGCGCCGTCGGCTGCTCGGCATCCTGATCGGCGTCTCGCCGAGTTCGACGATCCCCGAGCACAAGATCAAGACCGTCCACGAGGTCCTCGATGAGGCGCCGGTATTCGACGCGGTCACCTTCGAGCTGTTGCGCTGGGCGGCGGATTACTACCACCATCCCATCGGCGAGGTATTCGCGGCGGCGTTGCCGGCGAGCCTGCGCGAGGGCCAGCCGGTCATGGAATCGCGCAAATGCTGGCAGTTGACGGCGGCGGGACGGCAGCAGCTCGCCGGTCCCGCCCGCCGGCGCGCCCCGAGGCAGAGCGCCCTGCTCGCCTGGTTGGCGCAGCACGGCCCGGCAACGGCCACGCAGATCCCCCCGGCCGATGCCGCGGCGCTGCGCGCACTGGCGGCGCGTGCCTGGGTGGCCGCCGGGGCGGCCGCAGCGCCGCCGCCGGCGCCGCTCGAGCTGCGCCCGAGTGAAGTGACTCTCACCGCCGATCAAGCCGTCGTGGTCGCCGCCGTGCGCGAATCGCTCGGCGCCTTCGCGACGCACCTGGTGTGGGGGGTCACCGGCAGCGGCAAGACCGAGGTTTATCTGCGGATCATCGCCGAGGCCATCGCCGATGGCGGCCAGGCGCTGGTGCTGGTGCCCGAAATCGCACTCACGCCGCAGCTCGTCGATCGATTCCGGCAGCGCTTCACGGCCGGTGTCGCGGTGCTGCATTCGGGCCTCACCGGCACCGAGCGGCGGGATGCGTGGCGCGCCGCGCACGCCGGACTGGCACGCATCGTCATCGGCACGCGCTCCGCGGTATTCACCTCGATGCCCGCGCTCAGGCTGATCGTCGTGGACGAGGAACACGACGCCTCGTACAAGCAGACCGAGGGTTTTCGCTATTCCGCGCGCGATCTGGCCGTGCTGCGCGCGCAGCGCGGCCAGGTACCGGTCGTGCTCGGCTCGGCGACGCCGTCGCTCGAATCGCTGGAAAACGTCGCGTCTGGCCGCTACCTTCGGCATATGCTGCCGCAGCGTCCGGGAGCGGCCAAACCGCCGCGCCTGGCGCTCGTGGATCTGCGCACTTGTGCGAGCGACCAGGGTGTGTCGCAGCCGGCCATGCAGGCGATTGCGGCGCATCTCAAAGCGGGCGGACAGATCATCGTTTTCCTGAACCGCCGCGGCTTTGCGCCCACGCTGTTTTGCAACGCCTGCGGCTGGGTCGCACCCTGCGCGCATTGCGATGCCCGCATGACCCTGCATCGTCGCGCAGCGCAGCTGCGCTGCCATCATTGCGGCGCGCGCGAGCCCGTGCTGTCCGCGTGCGGCAGCTGCGGCCAGCCCTTGAACCCGCTGGGCCAGGGCACAGAAAGGGTCGAGGAGACGCTCGCCCGGCTGTTCCCGGACGCGCCGCTCGCGCGTCTCGACCGCGACACCGCCGGCGGCAGGGGATCGATGGAGGAAGTACTCGGGCGCGTGCACAGCGGCGATGCGCGGATCTTGGTGGGCACGCAGATGCTGACCAAGGGACATCACTTCCCCGAGGTGAGCTTGGTGGTGGTGCTGGATGCCGATCAGGGCCTGTTCGCCAGCGATTACCGCGCCACCGAACGGCTCGCGCAAACCATCACCCAGGTGGCCGGCCGCGCCGGGCGTGCGACCCGCGCCGGCGAGGTGTTGATTCAGACCGAGTTTCCGGATCATCCCCTGCTTCGCAGCCTGATCGGCGACGGCTACGAGGGCTTCGCGGCGCAAGCCCTGGAGGAGCGGCGCGAGGCCGGATGGCCGCCCTATTCGAGGCTCGCGCTGCTGCGCGCCGAAGGGCGCAGCAGCGCCGCCGTGGACGGGTTCCTGCGCGCCGCAGCCCGCCGCGCGCCCGCAGCCGACGGCGCGGTGGCGCTTCACGGTCCCGCGGCCGCGCTGCTCGCCCGGCGCGCCGACCATTTTCGCGCACATCTGTTGATCGAAAGCCGCGACCGCCCGGAGCTGCAGCGCTTTCTCGCCGCGTGGCTCGCGCGCGTCGATGCCATGCCGGCTCCCGGCGGTTTGCGCTGGTCGATCGACGTCGATCCGCTCGAAGTGGATTGAGCGCTTTCGGGTAAACTGCCGACCCCTTGCCAAAAGCCGGTGCGACGCGCTTGAAGAAATTGATCGAGACATTGCTGCGCCGGGCGCTCGACGCCCTCCCCGAGGAACTGGTGCCGCACGCCGCGCGCGGCGTGGAGATCGAGGTGGAGCGCACCCGCGACCCCCGTCATGGCGACTTCGCCTGCAATCTCGGAATGCGCCTGGCCAAGGCCGCGCGGCGGAATCCGCGCGACATCGCCGCGGCGCTCGCGGCCGCGCTGCCGCCCAGCGATGCGATCGAGCGCGTCGAGGTCGCCGGCGCGGGATTCATCAATTTTCATCTTGATCCGCGGGCCTATCACGAGGAGCTCGGCCGCATCCTCGAGGCCGGCGCCGCATACGGCCGATCGCAGCTCGGCGCCGGCCGGTCCGTGGTGGTCGAATTCGTTTCGGCCAATCCGACCGGCCCCTTGCACGTCGGTCATGGCCGCCATGCCGCCTACGGCGCCACATTGGCAAATCTGCTCGAGGCCGTGGGCTATCGTGTGACGCGCGAGTACTACGTCAACGACGCCGGCCGGCAGATGGAAATCCTGGCGGTGAGTACCTGGCTGAGATATCTGGAGCGTCGCGGCGGACATTTCGCATTTCCCGCGAACGGCTATCGCGGCGACTACATCGCCGCAATAGCCGCCCAGCTCGAGGATGCCGAGGGCGATGCGCTGATGCGGCCGGTCACGGAGGTGTTCGGGGATCTGCCGCCCGACGAGCCGCAGGGGGGCGACAAGGACGCCTTCATCGACGCCTTGGTGGCGCGCGCGCGGTCGCTGATCGGCGCCGCGGCCTTCCGCAGGGTCCTCGACCTGGCGCTCGGCGACATCCTCGCCGACATCCGCGAGGATCTCGCCGAATTCGGCGTGCGCTTCGACAGCTGGTTTTCCGAGCGCTCCTTGACCGAGGACGGCTCGGTCGACCGCGCCATCGCCGCGCTCGAGACCGGCGGCCATGCCTACCGCAAGGACGGCGCCCTGTGGTTCAGGAGCACCGCGTTCGGCGACGAGAAGGACCGGGTCATGGTGCGCGAGAACGGCATCAAGACCTATTTCTCGAGCGACATCGCCTTCATTCTCAACAAGCGCAGGCGCGGATTCGAGCACCTGATCTACGTCTGGGGCGCCGACCACCATGGCTACATCGCGCGGTTGCGCGCCGGTCTGGTTGCGCTCGGCGGCCCCGCAGACTGTTTCGAGGTGCGTCTGGTGCAGTTCGTGACCCTGTATCGCGGCGGAGAGAAGGCGCAGATGTCCACGCGCTCCGGCGACTTCGTGACCCTGCGCGATTTGCGCGGCGAAGTGGGCAACGACGCCGCGCGGCTGTTCTACGTCATGCGCGGCAACGATCAGCACCTGGATTTCGATCTACAGCTGGCGACGGCGCGCTCCAACGACAATCCGGTGTACTACATCCAGTATGCACACGCGCGCGTGGCCAGCGTCATGCGCCAGCTGGCGGACCGCGGATTGGTGCATGACCCCGCCAACGGCCGCGCTTCGCTCCCCGCCCTCGCACAGCCGCAGGAGCTGGTACTGATCAGGCGGCTGTGTCAGTACCCGGAGATCATCGAGCAATGCGCGCTGCAGCGCGCGCCGCACTCCCTGGTCCACTATCTGCGCGACCTGGCGAACGACTTTCACACCTATTACAGCGCCCACCAGTTCATCGTCGAGGAGGCGGCGCTGCGCGACGCCAGGCTCGCGCTTGCCGCGGCCTGTCAGACCGTGATTCGCAGCGGACTCGGCCTGCTGGGGGTGTCGGCCCCCGATACCATGTAGGCCGGGCCGGTGGCACGCGACTACAGGACGAAACGCGCACCGCGCGCTGGATTCTCCGGATGGGCCGGGCTGCTGTGCGGACTGCTGGCCGGGCTGGCGGTCGCCGGCCTGGTTTACATCAGGGACCACCGACCGGAACCGCGCAGTGCCGCCGTCAAACCGGAAAAGAAAAAGGCCCGTGGCGACACACCGTATCCGGAAGCACCCGACTCCGCGGCGGCGGCGGAGCCGGCCAAATCCTACGACTTCTACGACATGCTGCCGAAATTCGAGGTCGTGGTTCCGGAGAAGGAAAAGGACGTCAAGCCGGACATACGGCCGGCCCCCGAGACGCGCCGCGGCACCTACGTGCTGCAGGCCGGCTCCTATCGCAACTTCGCCGACGCCGATCGGGTGCGCGCCCAGCTCGCCTTGCAGGGCATCGAATCCAAGGTGCAGAAAGTGTCGGTCGACAGCGACACCTGGCACCGCATACGCATCGGCCCGATATCCGATCTGGACGAGCTCAACCGCATGCGCCAGCAGCTGCGCAAAGCCGACGTCGACGTGCTGGTGATCCGCGTCGGCGATTAGTTGGTTTAGGAGCATGTCGCAGTATTCAGACAGGCTCCCTGTGACGCCGTTGGCAGTTCCCGTGATTACATAAGTCCTCCGCCCGGCGTTGCGTTTATTGTCGCATTCAACGGCACGGATCGAGTCCGGACCAGCCGGCGCCAAATGGCAGGGAGATTATCTTTTGATCGAGTCAGTCAAGGTCTTGATCGTTGAACGCCGCGATTCGCAGCAATCGATCGCACGGCAGCTGCTCGCCAACTACGACCTCGAGTTCAACTGGCGGCACGTTGATTGCGAGTCCGCACTGCAAGGCGTCGCGGCGGAATTCAATCCGGGCATCGTATTTTGCGCCGATGAGATGCCGCCCGATTCGCGCGGCGCGGCGCTGGACGTGCTGCGGCTGCTGTCACTGCGGACATCGAACGTGTTGCTGGTCGAGATGGGCGATGGCGGCGCACATTCCGTCCCACATCTCCCTGAGCCGGAATCCGGCATCGCAACCGGCGCGTGCGGCCTTAAGGGGCGTCCCGCGGTGCATTGGCGAAACGCCCTGCCGTCGATCCTGCAGTCTGACCGCGATGCCGTGGTGCTGTGTGACGCGGCGGGTTGGATCACCTACGCGAACGCCGAGGCGTGCCGGACACTGGCGGCCTCGGGCGGCGAGCTGCTGGGCACGATTCTCGGAACCGCCTGTGATTTCTCGTCCCCGGAAGACCGGCCTCACCGTCTGGCCTTCTTCCACGCGTTCACCGCCCTGCCGACGCCGGTGCATGCGAGCGATCTCGCGGCGCGAATCATGCAGCGCGCGCAGCCGGGTCACCGGGCACTGCCCGTGGTGGCCTTGAATCTGCAGGGGTTGCGGCTGATGAACGAGTCCTGCGGCAGCGAATTGGGCGACAAGCTGCTCGAGGTACTCGGCTCACGATTGCGCGCCGGCGGCGCCGGCTGCGGAATCATCGCTCCGGTGGGCGCGGATGACGTGCTGGTGGTGCTGCCGGCCCCGTCGCCTCCGGCGCAGGCCGTTACAGCGGTGCGGGTGCGCCGCCCCGCGGCCGCCCCAGCCGACCCGGCCACCCTGTTCGGCCCGCTCCGCAGCAGCGACAATCGGTCCATGGCCCTCGCCGTGGCCGCATCGGCGCCGCAGGAGCCGGTGCCGGCCGAAAAGCCCCGCTCGCCGGTCGAGGCGGGCTTGGACGAGGCCCTGCGGCGCCATACCATCGGGGTGCACTACCAGCCGCAGTTCGAGCTCTACAGCGGCCGCGGTTGTGGCGTCGAGGCCCTCTGCCGGTGGTTTCTCACCAGCGGCGAGAGCATCGCACCGGCGGTTTTCATCCCCGTGGCGGAGCGCGCTGGTCTGGTCGGCGCACTCGGCGCCTACGTGCTGAAAGCCGCCTGTCATACCGCCGCCGCCTGGCGTGGCCGCGACGCGCAGCGCCTGACACTGTCCGTGAACATCTCGACGCTGCAGATCAACGAGGAATTCTCCAAGGTGATGGCCGAAATTCTCAAGTCATCAGGCTTTCCGGCGCATCGGCTGGAATTGGAAATCGCCGAAAGCGCGCTGCTGGCGGACATCGAGTCCACGAACCGATGTCTCTCCCAATGGAAGCAGCTGGGTCTGCGCATCGCGGTGAGTCATGCCGGCGACAACTATTCGAGGCTGGGGTATTTGTCCAAGCTGCCCGTGGATCGGCTGAAATTGGACAGGAGCCTGATCCACTCCATGACCGCCGACCCCAAGGTGGCCGCCATGGTGAGCGCCTTGATCGCCCTCGGTTCGTCCTTGGGGATTCACGTCATTGCCGAAGGCGTCGAGACCCAGGCGCAGTTCCAGATGCTCACCCAATTCGGCTGTCTGCAGGCACAGGGCTTCCTGCTCGGGCGGCCGATGCCCGCCGCGCAGGCGCTGGTCGTGTTGCGCAAACCCTGGGGCAATCTGCCGAGGGCCGTGCCGCGTCCGGCGACGGCCACCCAACGCCACGCATCTTAGAAGATCAGCAGCCCGCGACTAATCGTCGCCGAGCTGCCGGAAATCCACGCCGAGCGCGCGCAATTTGCGATACAGGTGCGTGCGCTCCATGCCGACCCGCTTGGCCAACTGCCCCACCTTGCCATTGCACAGCAGCAGCTGCTGCTGCAGATAGGCGCGCTCGAACTGTTCGCGCGCCTCGCGCAGCGGCAGCGCCAGCAGGTCCTGCTTGACCAGCGGTTCATCCACCGACGTCTTGACGGCAAGTTCACGCTCGATCTCCTCGAGCCGGATTTCCTCCCCCGACCCCAGTATCAGCACCCGCTGCACGAGATTCTTCAGCTCGCCGACGTTTCCCGGCCACGGATAGTTTCGAAGGCGGTTCTGCGCGGCGACGCTGAAGCGCCGCAGCGGCAGATGCTGATCGTCGACCAGCCGGTCCACGTAAAAGCGCAACAGGTCGGGCACGTCCTCGGCATACTCACGCAGAGGCGGCACCCGCAGGGTGATGACATTCAAATGCGTGGCGAGATCGCGACGGAAGGGCTCGGCGGCGGCCCGGGCCTCGAAGTCCTCCTGCGCGGAACTCACCCAGCGCACGTCGAGCGGCACCGGCTGACGGCCGCCGACCCGCGTGTAGCTCTGCAATTCGATCGCGCCGAGAACGGCCTTTTGCGCCCCCATGCTCAAATCCTCGAGGCCGTTCAGATACAGCGTTCCGCCGGCGGCCTGATCGAAGGCGCCCGGCTCGATCCTGCCGTCCTGCTCCGTGCCGAACAGCGCCGCCGCGCATTCGGCCCCCAGGCCGGCGGCCACCACCATGAAAAACGGCTTGGCCGCCCGCGTGCTCAGGGAGTGCAGGTAGCGCGCGTACGCCTCGCGACCCGAGCCCAGCTCCCCGATCAGCAACACCGGCGATGTGCTCGGCGCCGCCTGGTGGATCTGCTCGCGCAGCGCCTGAGTTGCCTTGCCCTTGCCGATCGGCAAGGCGAGCGGTGCCCCCTGGGAGCGCGTCGACAACCGTTTGCGGCGCCCGGCGTCGAGCGAACGCTCGACCGTGCGCAGCAGCTTGGTCAGGGACAGGGGTTTTTCCACAAAATCGAAGGCGCCGAGGCGCGTGGCCTCGACCGCGGTCTCCACCGTGCCGTGACCCGACATCATGACCACCGGGCAATCGTAGCCGTCGGTCGCCGACCATTCGCGCAGCAGGGTTATCCCGTCGGTATCCGGCATCCAGATGTCGAGAAGCACGAGATCAGGGATGCGGGCGGCGCGCGCGGTCCGCGCCTGCGCCGCGTCGGCCGCCACTTCCACATCGTAGCCCTCTTCCGTGAGAATCTCCTTCAGCAATCCGCGGATATCCGCCTCGTCGTCCACCACCAAAATTCTTGCAGCGGTCATACGCGTTCTCTCCTCTGTTCACCCTTCCGCGGTTCGCGCAACTTGGTCGAGCGCCCGCTCTCGCCCGACGGCAATGAAATCCTCACCCTTGCGCCGCCGGCCCGTTGATTATCCGCCTCAATGCGGCCGCCGTGCTCCTCGACGATCTTCTTGACGATCGCAAGCCCCAGACCCGTTCCCTTCGGCTTGCTGGTGACATACGGATCGAACACCGTGCCGAGCAGATCCCGCTGGAAACCCGGACCGTTGTCCGTCACCACGATCACCACCTGACGCCCGCCGCCGTCCTCGGCCAGATGCGTCTCGATGCCGACGCGTGCATCGTCCCGGCCCTCAAGGGCCTCCAGCGAATTGGTGACGAGGTTGTTGAGGATCTGACGGATGCGCATGCGGTCGGCGGAGATCTCTGGCAGATCGGCATCGAGCGCGAGCTTCAGGTCGGCGCCGCTGTCCTGGACCCTGTACAGGTCCACCACCTCCGTGATGAGCTGGTTCAGATCGAAGCGCGCGACGTGCATGTCGGGCGCGCGCGCATATTCGCTGAAGGCATTGACCATCTGCTTCATCGCGTCCACCTGGGCGACGATGGTATGCGTGGCGCGCTCGAGAATCTGCGCGTCCTGCGCGTTCATGCTGCCGAGGAACTTGCGCCGCATGCGCTCGGCGGACAGCTGGATGGGGGTCAGCGGATTCTTGATTTCGTGCGCCAGCCGGCGTGCGACCTCGCCCCAGGCGGCGTCGCGCTGCGCCTGCAGCAGCGTGGTGATGTCGTCGAACACCAGCACCACGCCGGCCTCGCCGCCGATGTCGCTGGGCAGAGCCGTGCAGGCGCACATCAGCACCCGCCTGCCCGATTCGGACTGCAGTTCGATCTGCTCGCGCCAGTCGAGGTCCGACGCCTCGATCCGCGATTTGACGGCGCCCAGGAACTGCGTGAACAGCTCGGAATCGCCCGGCGAGTCGAAGAAGGGTCTGCCGATCGCACCCTCGAGGTCCACTCCAAGGATGGCGCTGGCCGCTTGATTCGCCGTGCGCACGGTGCGGTTCGGCTCGAGGGAGATCACCCCCGTGGACAGGCGCGCCAGGATCACGGCGAGACCGGCGCGTTCGGCCTCCACGGTTTGCTGGCTGCGCCGCGTCTCCTCGCGCGCCCGCGCCAGACGCTTGGTCATGTCGTTGAATGAGGTGACCAGAAATCCGAGTTCGTCGCGTGCCGGCAGCGGCAGCTTGGTGTCATAGTCGCCCTTGGCCACCGCGCGCGTGCCGGCGATCAGATCCTGCACCGGCTTTACCAGCCGCTGTGCGGCGAACAGCGCGCCGTAGACCGCGGCGATCAGCGACATCAGCACCACGAACGTGAGGATCAGCACGAAGCTGGACTTGAGCGGCTGGCGCAACTGCACGAAGTGGGCGTACTGCGTGTAGGAGCGCTGCACCGTGTCGGCGAGCTGGCTCAACTGCTGCGGCACCGGGTACATGGCCACCAGCACGCGCGAGCCGGAACTGGCGTTCGCACCGAGCGGCGCGGCCGCGCGGATCACATAGCCGCCGACGGAATCCGTGTCGAGGCTGATGTACGGCCGGCCGCGCCTGACCTGCAGCATCATTTCGTCGGTCGCGGGTGCAGGCATTGTGTCCAACGGCCGGTCGGAACTGGTGGCAAGGATGCGCGACTGCGCGCCGATCACCGTGAATTCTAGCGCCGTGCTTTCGCGCCGCTCCCGGTCGAGGGCGCCGATCAGTTCGTAATCCTGAAGCAGCGACAGGTTGTGGGCCGCCGCCTGTGTGTTTTGCAGGAATTCCCGCACGCGCACATCGAGCGCGGCGCGCGACAGCTCGCGGGTGTCCTTCAGACCCTGGTTCACCTCCAGCTCGAACCAGCTGTCGATGCCGCGGTTCAGGAATTGCAGCGCAAAATAGTAGACCACCAGGATCGGTGCAAGCGCGAGCGCGCTGAATATCGCCACGGTTCTCGCCTTGAGCCTAGAACCCGGCACGTGCCGGCGGTACTCGCGCATGAGGCGCAGCAGTTTTCCGGCGAGCAGCACGAACATCGTGAGCAAACCGGTGATGTTGATGAACAGGATCCACGGCAGCCACCGTTCGAAGGTGTCGGGGTGCTGCGCAGCCGCCGCGAGCAGGTACAGCGCCACGAGCCACGCCGCGATGCCGATGCCGGCGAGCAGAGTCGAACCGTGTTTGCGGATCACAACTGCAGCGTCCATGTGTACCACTCGCTTTCGCGGTGCCATTCATTGACCCAGAACATGAGCATGCGCACCGTGAAGGGCACGCTGCCGTAATCCACCTTGGCGCGCACATTGGCCTCGTAGCGCCGGTCGGCCGTCAGCAGCGCCTTGTCGAGGACCGGCAATCCGCGGACCTGCGACAGCTGCTCGAGGGCCGCATCGACGGTCGGCAGGGATTCCTGCTCGCCGCTGTTCTCGTTGCGCAGAACGTAGTGCGCGCTCACGGTGTTGTACTGCAGGTGATAGCGCTGAGTGAGCTCCGCCACGCCGGCGTTGGGCAGCAGCTGGCGCACCCTTTCGATCGCCAGATTCAGCTCGAGGGTGAGGGGCACGCCCTCGGCCAGCCCCTGGCGGACCGCCTCGCCCACCGGCAGATCCAAGCGTGCGTTGAGCTGGTAGACGCCGTCCTTGAGTTGCAGGTCGGCCGAGCGCACCTCGAAGCGGCCCTCGAGCCCGTCGGCGTGCGCGCCGAAGGACAACATGACGGCACCCAGCAGCAGCCAGGTACGCGCTCCCCCGAATCGCGATGTAGCGGGAAATTTCATCGTTTATTCAAGGCAGCATAATAGAAGCCGTCGGCAGCCGCCTCACCCGGGAGAATTTGCCGGCCCAAACCGTCGTCTTCGCCGAATCCCGGCCAGCCGTCCCAACTGTCCGTACCGCAAATGACGGCATCCGGGGTCGCGGTCGCGAATGCGGCCACCAGATCCCGGTTTTCGCTGCGCGTGAGCGTGCAGGTGGCATACACCAGGCGCCCCCCCGGGGCCAGCATCCGCCAGGCCGCGGCGAGCAGGCGCGCCTGTATCGGCGGCATCCGGTCGATGTCCGCCGGGGACTTGCGCAGCCGGATGTCCGGGTGCCGGCGGATGACGCCCAGCGCCGAACAGGGTGCATCGAGCAGGATGCGGTCGAAGGGTTCGCCGTCCCACCAGGCGCCGGGATCGGCGGCATCGCCGGCAATGAGTTCGGCATGCAGGTTCCCGCGCTGTAGGTTTTCATGCACCCGTGCCAGGCGCGCCGGAGAAATGTCGATGGCCACCAGCCTGGCGAGGTGCGCTTCACGCTCCGCCATCAGGGCGGTCTTGCCGCCGGGAGCGGCGCAGGCGTCGAGCACCCGCAATCCGGCCCCGAGGTCCAACGGGAATGCGACGCACTGCGCACCGAGATCCTGCACCGATACCAATCCTTGGGCGAACCCCGGCAGCTCCTGCACGTCGCAGGGCACGTCGAGCACCAGCGCGCCCGGCACCCGCGGCTCGGCGCGGGCGCCGATGCCGGCGGCGCCGAGGGTGGCGAGGTATTCCTCCATGGTGGTGTGCCGGGCGAGGCGCAGCCACATCGGCGCCTGGGCGTCGCCGGCGGCGAGCAGCTGGGTCCAGCGCACGGGCCAATCGGCCCGCAGGCGTTCGGCGAGCCAGGCCGGGGCGCCGTGGCGCGTCGCCGGGTTGCGCTCGATGCCGGCATCGATGCCGGCGCGCTCGCGCAAATAACGGCGCAACACCGCATTGATGAGTCCGCTGGCACGCGCGGCGTCGGTGGCCTTCGCGGTCTTCACCGCGGCATCGACCACGGCATACGCCGGCGTCCGCGCGTCCTCCAGCTCGAACAAGGCGACCGACAGGATGGCACGTACCAGCCGGTCGAGGGAGCGGACCGGCTGTGACAGCAGCATGCCGAGGATGGCTTCGTGGCGAAAATAGCCGCGCACCGCCCCGTAACCGAGTGACCGTACCGGCGGGACCAAGGCGCCCGGCGCCCCGGCCAGCGCATCCTGCAGGGCCGAATCCAGGGTGACGCCTTCGCCGAGGACGCGCGCCACGGCGTGCGCGGCGATGGAACGCGCTCCGGCAGCCGCCGCAGCCGGTATCATTGGCCGCCGAGTCGGACGCCGGCCAGCGGGCGCGCCGTGAGGAACTCGGCGGCCCCGAGCGGCTTGCGCCCCGCGAGTTGCAGCCGCGTGATGCACAGGACTCCTCTGCCGCAGGCAATCTCGATGCCCCCCGGACCCGTGTCGAGCACCGCCCCCGGCAGGGCCTGAGCGGCCTTCTGGGCGGCCGGCGTCGATTCCGGGCCGAAGTGGGCCTCCCAAATGCGCAGCTGCTCGCCCTTAAGGCGCGTCTCCGCCACCGGCCAGGGGTTGAATGCGCGGATCTTGCGCAAAATGACGCCCGCGTCCTCGCTCCAGTCAATGAGGGCTTCGGACTTGCCGATCTTGGCGGCATAGGTCGCGCCGCCCTCCGGCTGCGGTGTCTCGCTCGCGCTGCCCGCTGCGAGGGCGTCCATGCACTCGAGAATCAGCCGACCGCCGAGCTGCGCCAGCCGATCGTGCAGCGTCCCGGCCGTCTCCTCCGGGCCGATGTCGACGCGCCGCGAGGCCAACACGGGGCCCGTGTCCAGTCCCGCCTGCATGCGCATGATGCAGATGCCGGTAGTGCCGTCGCCGGCCAGGATGGCGCGCTGAATGGGCGCCGCGCCGCGCCAGCGCGGCAGCAGGGACGCATGGATGTTGAAGCATCCGAGCCGCGGTATCGCGAGCGCCTCCGGCGGCAGGATCAGGCCATAGGCGACCACCACCCAGGCATCGATGTCCAGGTTGCGCAGCAACTCGAGCGCCGGCGGCGATCTGAAGCTTGCGGGTTGATGCACGGTGATCCCGAGTGTCTCAGCCTGCCGTTTCACGGCGCTTTCCTGCAGCAGGCGGCCGCGGCCGGCCGGGCGATCAGGCTGGGTGAAGACTGCGCGCAGCTCGTGCTGCGAACCGGCCAGGGCGCAGAGCGCGGGTACGGCGAACTCCGGCGTGCCGGCAAACGCCAGGCTGAGCGACCTGGGGGCGTGGTTCAAGGATCACAGGGCCGGCACGGATAGGCGGTCGCCGCTCGTCGACCGCTGCCGGCGCTCCTTGTCCACCCGACGTCGGATGAGCTGGCGCTTCAGCTCGGACAGGTGATCGACGAACAGCACACCCTCCAGATGATCCATCTCATGCTGCACGCACACCCCGAGCAGACCCTCGGCATCCATTTCGTAGCCTCGCCCCTCGCGGTCGAGCGCCCCAAATCGGATCTGAGTGGCGCGCGACACCTTGTCGTAGATTCCGGGCAGCGACAGGCAGCCCTCTTCGGTGATGGCGCGGCCCGACGCGGCCAGGATCTGCGGATTGATGAGCACCATGGGCGAGTTGCGTGCCTCGCTCACGTCGAGCACCAGCACCCGCTGCTGGACGTCGACCTGGGTCGCGGCGAGGCCCACGCCGTTGGAGGCGTACATGGCCTCGAGCATCCCGTCGACGAGTTGGCGCACTGCATCATCGACCACCGTCACCGGCGCCGCTTTCTTGCGCAGCCTGGGATCCGGGTACTCCAGGATTACGAACTTTGTCATGGGAGTTATGAGAGCAATATCGTGTTTTCGGCTCGAATTTGTTGCTAAAGTTCCGGAACTGCTTAACTTAATACCAGGGCGAAGGCGCCGGGCGCCACCGCACGGCAATTTCGGGTGATACGTCCCAGTCTTCGGCGGCAGGAGCGCAGTATACCAGCCAGCCCGGCACCATAAGACCAGGTGAATCGAGGGAGCAAAACGCATGCAGCTGCAGACCATCCGCCGGAAATTGATTCGCAATCCCTTGATTGCGCTGGCCGCGGCCATTGCCTGCGGTTGCCACGGAGAGGCGCCGCGCGATTCCATGCCGCTGCGCTCGACGCCGGCGGAAGCCCCCCCGCCGAGCCAGCCGGTGGGCGACAGCCGCACCGCCATGCAAGCCGCGATCGACGCGGCACCCGCCTCGTCCCTGCCGTCGTCCGTGCCTACGACGACGATTGCGCTCGCCCCCAATGCGCCGGAAACCTATGTGGTCAAACGCGGCGACACCCTGTGGGGCATCGCCCGGGTGTTCCTGCGCGATCCCTGGTATTGGCCGGAGATCTGGCAGGTCAACCCGCAGATCCAGAATCCGCACCTGATCTACCCCGGCGATACGCTGCGACTCGTGTATATCAACGGTCAGCCGCGAGTCGTGCTGCAGCGCGGCGACGTGGTGCGCGTCGATCCGCGGGTGCGCAGCGAGGCTCTCGAATCGGCGGTGACCACCATACCCTACGAGACGGTCGCGGCGTTCATGTCGAAGCCGTTCGTGCTGGCGAACGATGAGGTCAAGGGAGCGCCGTACCTGTTCGCGGCCCGCGACGTGCACGTGGTCATGGCCGCAGGCAACACCGTGTATGCGAGCGGCTTCAGCCGGCCCGCGGAGCTCGGCCAGATCTTCAATGTGGTGCGCATCGGCGACGCACTGCGCGATCCGGATGACAACAAGATCGTCGGCTATGACGGCATCTACACCGCCACCGGACACGTCACCCGCGCGGGTGAGCCGACCACCCTGATCCTGACCGAATCGAGCCTCGAAGCCGAGGCCGGCGACAAGCTGTTTCCCGGATTGGTGGATGTGCCGCTCGATTTCATTCCGAGCGCGCCCAAGGCCAAGATCAATGGACGCATCATGGCCGTGCGCGACGGCGTAACCATGATCGGTCAGTATCAGGTGGTCGTGATCAACCGCGGAGCGCGCGACGGCCTCGCGCCGGGAAACGTGCTGGCGGTGTTCGGCAAGGGCGACAAGGTGCGCGACAATCACGAGACCGGGTTCGTGAACTTCACCAGCGATATCTTTGCCAAGAAGGTGCGCCTGCCCGACGAGCGCAACGGCACCTTCATGGTGTTCAAGACCTTCGACCGCATCAGCTACGGACTGATCATGGAAGCCACGGACATCATCCGCGTCGCGGACCGGGTCGAGAATCCGGAGATTTCCACCCCCCCCTGAAGGCGGCCGATGGATTCCGGTCAACCGATTCTCGACATCAGATTCTCGACATTCGATTCTCGACATTCGCGCCGCTTCGAAGTCCCGCCGGCCGCCCGCATTGGGCGATAATGAGCGCATGCCGCCCTGCGACGAGGACCTTGCCTGGCTGGCGCTGACGCGGGCGCCCGCACTGAGCGTGCCGATCCTGTCCACCGCCCTCGAGACGCTTGGACAGGCGGGCGGTCTGCTGCGCGCGCCGGATCACTTGCGCTCACGAGCCGGACTGCCCGCGGCGACATGCGAGTATCTGCGCGCCGCCGCCGCGGCCCCGACGGCCGCCGAACTCGCCTGGCTCGAATCCTCCGGCCATCATCTGCTGCCCTTTACCGACCCGCGCTTTCCCCAGCTGCTGCGCTCGCTCCCGGGCTGCCCGATCGCGCTCTATGTCGACGGCGACGTCGATGTGCTCGGCGATCCGCAGCTCGCCATCGTCGGCAGCCGCAACCCCAGCGCGCAAGGACGCGACACGGCGTTCGAATTCGCCGCCTATCTGTCGCAGGTCGGGCTCACCATCACCAGCGGACTGGCCGAGGGCATCGATTCCCAGGCGCACCGCGGTGCACTGTCGGCCCACGGATTCACCGTGGCCGTGCTCGGCTCCGGCGCTGATGTGATCTACCCGCGCGGCAACCGCGGACTGGCCGCCGAGGTGGCGCGGCATGGCGCCCTGATCAGCGAGTTTCCGCTCGGCACACCGCCGCGCCGCGAGCATTTTCCCCAGCGCAACCGGCTCATCGCAGGCCTGACCCTGGGCACGCTGGTGGTCGAGGCCGCGAGCCGCAGCGGCTCGCTGGTCACGGCGCGCCACGCCGGGGAGTTCGGCCGGGAGGTGTTCGCCATCCCCGGTTCCATCCACAACCCCGTGGCGCGCGGCTGCCACCAGCTGATTCGACAGGGCGCGAAGTTGACGGAATCCGCCGCCGACATCCTGGCCGAACTTAACTTTTCCCCGTACCTCGACCCCCGGCCGGCGGCCCTCTCGTCGCGCAATCAGCGGCCCGTTCTTGATTCGGGAATGGACAAGGATCACAAAATCTTGTTAGATGCGCTCGGCTTTGATCCCACGGACCTCGACGCGTTGGTGGTCCGCACCGGATTCAAACCGGAAGCCCTCTCCTCGATGATGCTGATCCTCGAGCTCGAAGGCCACGTTCAGGCGGCGCCCGGGGGCCGCTACTCCCGAGTCGCCAGGAGATGAGGTGAAAGACAACGTTCTCGATCTGCTCATATATCTTTTCGAGAATTACATGAGTGCGGACGACGAGCCGCGCCCGGACCGCGAGACCCTCAAGCGCGAGCTGGACAAGGCCGGATTTGCCGAGCCGGACATCGAGCGGGCGCTGCAGTGGCTCGACGGCCTGTCGGGCGAACAGCTCGGCAAGGTGGCCGAGGCCACGGCACGCGCCGTGCGCGTGTTCAGCGGCCAGGAACTGCTGCGCCTCGACACCGACGTGCGCGGCTATCTGATGTTTCTGGAGAATCTGCGGATATTGTCGGGCACGCAGCGCGAGCTGGTGATCGACCGTCTGATGGCGCTGGAAGCCGATGAGATCGACATCGAACAGGTCAAATGGGTGGTGTTGATGGTTCTGTTCAGCCAGCCGGGCCAGGAATCCGCGTACGCGCAGATGGAAGATCTGGTTTTCGAAGAGCGCTCCGAAGCACTGCACTAGACGACTTTGAGCAGCAACCTCGTTATCGTGGAGTCGCCCGCCAAGGCGAAGACCATCAAGAAATACCTCGGAAAGGATTTCGAGGTGCTCGCATCCTACGGCCACGTCCGCGACCTCGTCCCGAAGGAGGGCGCGGTCGATCCGGCGCACCACTTCGCGATGAAGTACCAGGTGGTCGAACGCAACCAGAAGCACATCGACGCCATTTCCCGCGCGCTGAAGAAGGCCAAATCGCTCTTTCTGGCGACCGATCCTGACCGCGAGGGCGAGGCGATTTCCTGGCATCTGCACGAGCTGCTGAAGGCCAAGGGCGAGCTGAAAGGCAAGCAGGTGCAGCGGGTGGTGTTCTACGAAATCACCAAGAACGCCGTGCGCGAGGCGATGGCACAGCCGCGCGAACTGTCGGTCGATCTGGTCAACGCGCAGCAGGCCCGCCGTGCGCTCGATTACCTCGTGGGATTCAATCTCTCGCCGCTGCTGTGGAAGAAGGTGCGTCCTGGCCTGTCGGCCGGCCGCGTGCAGAGTCCCGCGCTGCGCATGATCTGCGAGCGCGAGGACGAGATCTCGGCTTTCATCGCGCGCGAATACTGGACCATCGACGCCGAACTGGAACATTCGGCCCAGAAATTTCCGGGCAAGCTCACCGAGTACGCCGGAGAAAAGGTCGAACAGTTCAGCTTCACCACCGAATCCCAGGCGCGCGAGGTGGAGCGAACGCTGCAGTCCGCAGCCGGCGGCGAGCTCAGCGTGCTGTCCGTCGATCGCAAACAGCGCCGCCGCAATCCGGCGCCGCCGTTCACCACCTCGACCCTGCAGCAGGAGGCCGCACGCAAACTGGGCTTCAGCGCCCAGAAGACCATGCGCGTCGCGCAGCAGCTTTACGAGGGGGTCGACATCGGCGAAGGCGCCGTCGGCCTCATTAGTTACATGCGCACCGATTCCCTCAATCTGTCCCAGGAGGCGATCGGGCAGATCCGCGAGGTCGTGGTCAAGCTCTACGGCCAGGAGGGCCTCGCCGACGAGCCGCGGATCTACCGCACCAAGTCGAAGAACGCCCAGGAAGCGCATGAGGCCATCCGGCCGACCACGGCGAGCATCCTGCCGGCCGACATCGAGAAGCACCTCGATTCCGACCAATACCGGCTGTATGCCCTGATCTGGAAGCGCACCGTCGCATGCCAGATGGCACCCGCGGTGTTCGATACCGTCGCGGTGGAGATGCTGGCCGGCCCTGACGGTCCCGGACGGCATACGCTGCGCGCGAACGGTTCCACCCTGGTCAAGCCTGGTTACATGTCGGTGTACCAGGAAGGCATGGATGACGTCGTCCAGGATGATTCGGACCATGTATTGCCGCCCATGCAGGAAGGCGACAAGGTGAAGCTCGCCGGCATCGTGCCGGCGCAACATTTCACCGAACCGCCGCCGCGATTCTCGGAGGCATCGCTGGTCAAGGCGCTGGAGGAGTACGGCATCGGACGCCCTTCCACCTACGCATCGATCATTTCCACGCTGCGCGACCGCCAATACGTGGACATCGAGAATCGGCGCTTCACCGCGACCGACATCGGTAAGATCGTCAGCCGGTTTCTCACGCAGTACTTCACGACCTACGTGGATTACGACTTCACCGCCAAGATGGAGGATTCCCTGGATTCGGTCGCCTCCGGTGAAGCCGAATGGGTGCCGCTGCTGGAGAAATTCTGGAAGCCGTTCATCGAACTGGTCGATCACACCGAAACGTCGGTGAGCCGCGAGGAAGTGGCGCAGGCTCGCGAACTCGGCACCGATCCTGCCAGCGGCAAGCCCATGACCGTGCGCATGGGCCGCTTCGGACCTTTCGTGCAGATCGGCACCAAGGACGATGCGGACAAGCCGCGTTTTGCCGGACTGCGTCCCGGCCAGAAAATGGACGCCATCACCTTCGCCGACGCGATGGAGCTGTTCAAGCTGCCGCGCAAATTGGGTCTCACCGAGCAGGGCGAGGAGATGGTGGCGAACGTCGGACGCTTCGGCCCGTACGTCAAATACGGCGCCAAATACGTCTCCCTCAAGACCGACGACCCCTACACCGTGACGCAAGAGCGCGCCCTGGTGGTGATCCGCGAGAAGGAGATCGCGGACGCGAATCGGTTGATCCTGGATTATCCGGATGCCGGTATCCAGGTGCTGAACGGCCGTTACGGTCCGTACATCACCGACAAGGCCCGCAATGCCAAGATCCCCAAGGATAGGGATCCGAAGAGCTTCTCACTGGAGGAATGCCAGACGCTGCTCGCCGCGGCGCCGCTGCGCAGCTTCGGGAAGTGGGGCCGGAACAAGGGCAAGGGCGGCGCCAAGACCGGCAAGGCCGCAGCCGATGCCGCTTCGCCCAAAGCCGCCGCTTCGCCCAAAGCCGCCGCTTCGCCCAAGGCCGCCGCCTCGCCCCCCAGGCTGGCGGTGGCCGCTGCGAAGAAGAACCTGCCGGCGAAGGCCGCCTCGCTGCCCGGCAGGAAGGCCGCAAAAAAAAGGCCCGCCAAGAAGAAGGCCTGACCGGCCATGAGCGTGGACGTCACCGCGGTCGAGACGTATCTGCACGGTCTGCACGATCGCATCACCGCGGCCGTGGAACGCATCGACGGCACCCGCTTCCGACGCGACGCCTGGCAGCGGGCGGAGGGCGGCGGCGGCGAAAGCCGCGTCTTGAGCGAAGGCAGCGTGTTCGAGCGCGCCGGCGTCTCGTTCTCCCACGTGTTCGGCGAAAAAATGCCCCAGTCGGCGTCGCAGCAGCGCCCGGAAATCGCCGGTGCGCCGTTCCAGGCCATGGGCCTGTCGCTGGTCTTTCATCCGCGCAATCCCCATGCACCGACCACGCATTGCAACGTGCGCTTCCTCATCGCGACACCGGCCGGCGGCCGGCCGGTGTGGTGGTTCGGCGGCGGCTTCGATCTGACACCCTATTATCCCTGTGATGAAGACGTGCTGCATTGGCACCGCACCGCGCGGGCAGCCTGTCTGCCCTTCGGCGCCGGCTTGTACGAACACTACAAGGACTGGTGTGACCGGTATTTCTTCCTGCCGCACCGAAACGAGACCCGTGGCGTCGGCGGCTTGTTCTTCGACGATCTCAACGAAGGCGGCTTTCAGCGTTGCCTCGACCTGTGGCGCAGCGTGGGCGACCATTTTTTGCCGGCCTACCTGCCCGTCCTGGAGCGCCGCAAGGATCGGAGGTACGGGGAACGCGAGCGAAATTTCCAGCTCTACCGGCGCGGCCGCTACGTCGAATTCAACCTGGTTTATGATCGCGGCACCTTGTTCGGGCTGCAATCGCGCGGACGCACCGAATCCATCCTGATGTCGCTGCCGCCCCTGGTACGCTGGGAATACGACTGGATCCCGCTGCCCGGCTCGCCGGAAGCGCGCTTGTATGAGGAGTTTCTGCGGCCGCGGGATTATCTCGCCGAACTTGCGGCACCCGCCCCATGAACTACCGGCATGCGTATCACGCCGGGAATTTTGCAGATGTGGCCAAGCACGTGGGTTTGCTGTACTGCCTCGACGCGCTGAAGCGCAAGGATGCCGCGTTTTTCGTGCTTGACAGCCACGCCGGCCGCGGGATCTACGACCTGCAGGCCGCGCCGGCGCGCAAGTCCGCGGAGGCCGACCGCGGCATCCAGCGGCTCATCGAGAACGGCATCGGCACGGCGCCGCTGGCGGATTACTTCGACGCGGTGCGGGCGCGCCGCGGCAAGCGCCTGGCGCGCTATCCGGGCTCCCCGGCGCTCATTGCTGCCGCGTTGCGGCCGCAGGATCGCGCGCTGTTCTTCGAGGTTCTGCCGGCCGAGGCGCGCGCCACCGCACGGGAGGTCGAATCGGCGGGACGCATCCGCTGTGAAATCGGCGACGGCTATGCCGCGCTCAAGGCGTATCTGCCGCCGCAGGAGCGCCGTGGTCTGGTGCTGATGGATCCGCCCTACGAGAGCTTGGATGAGTTGAAAACCCTGCTGCGCGCCTTCGCGGATGCCTATCGGCGCTGGCCGAGCGGCATCTATCTCATGTGGTACCCGATCCGCAGCGCTTCCCAGCGCCGCCAGGTGCACGCAAGATTCGATGCCCTCGAGATTCCAAAGATGCTCTACGCCGATCTGGCGGTCCATCCGGACGACGCCGGGGTGGGGCTTGCAGGCAGCGGCTTGATGATCGTCAACCCCCCGTACGGCACGGATGAGCACCTGCGCAGGGCCTATGAGGCCATTCACCGCGCCATTGCGGCCACCGGCGCAGGTTACGTCGAAGTTGCGCGCCTGACGCCAGAACGGATGGCACAATAGGCGCATGGATCATCAGGCACTGCGCGACCAATTGACCCGGCTGCACCGTGAACTGAGCGGCGCCCGGCGTGTCGACCCGCAGTCGCGGCAATTACTGGTCGACATCATGCACGACATCACCCGTCTGACCGAGGTGTCGGACGGTGCCGCAGGCGCGAATTCGCCCGTCGCAGCACCGGCGGCGGCGGCCAGCCTGCCCGACCGCCTCGAGGGCGTGGCGGTGCAGTTCGAAGCCGATCACCCGGCGCTCGCCGCCAGCGTCCGCCGCTTCGTCGATCTGCTCGGCAAGGCCGGTCTGTAGATTTAACGGGGCCTCAGGCCGTCCAGACGATCGCACCGAGCACGCGCGCGGCGATGCGCTCGACCGTCGCCCGGTCTGCCGCTCCGCGGGTCAGGACGGCGATGCTGCCGTGACCCGGCACCGGCAGGATCACGCCCCGATATCCCGAATCGGCGAACTGCACTTCGGCCGGCACCGATTCGTGAACCAGCACCATCACCGTGACCGGACCACCGTCGCTTTGCACCACCAGATGTGGCACCTGATGTCCGCGGAACAGGCAGCTGTTGGCATAGCTCACCAGGCCGGCTTTCGCGGTCAAACGCATGTGCGCATCGTGCAGCACCGCACCGAGAGCCGCGGAGGAAACCGGCACGTCGGTCGAGCGCCAGGCCTGCGGCTCCTCAGCCATGTGGGTCACCACGTCGGCCGCCAGGCTGGCTCGCGGCGCCGCCAACCACAGCCCCGCGGCCACGCCGATGGCCATGGTCAAGCTCGCCGCGAGCGCCATCCAGCCGCGCCGCCCGACGCCGGCGCCGCGGTATCCGGAGCCTGCGCGACGGGCGCGAAACGGGCGCGCCGCGCCCGCCGCCGCATCCAGGTCGATCGCCAGCGCGCGCGCCAGCCGGGATTCGAAGCGCGCCACGCGTTGCGAGAATTCCGCGCACTCGGCACAGGAGTCGCGGTGCGCGCGCAACTTAAGGTCCGCGTCGCGCGGATCGGCGAGGATCGACCTTCGATAGGCGGCGCAGACAATCGTCATTCGGGATCCGAGCGGGTGTTCTCCCCGCACAGCACCCGAAGCTGCTGTCGGGCGCGGAACAGGCGGGTGAGCACGGCGGCATTCGACAGGTCGAGCTCGCGGGCGATTTCGGCGGTGGTATAGCCCATCAGAACCTGAAGCACCAGCGGCAGGCGATAGTCGTCCGGCAGCCTGAAAACCGCACGGCGCAGTTCGGCGAGATCCTGCGCCTCCTCGGCCGCGAGCAGCGGCTCCTCGCTCGCCACCAGTGCGTCGACATCCACCGTATCGAAGCGCTTGCGCTCGAAGGTGCGTGCGTATTCGCGCCGGATTATCGTCAAAAACCAGGGTTTGGCGGCGGCTTCGTCGGCGAGCGAGTCCTGGGCCTTCCATGCACGCAGCATGGTTTCCTGGACCACGTCTTCAGCCACGCTGTGGTCCCGGGACAGCCAGAACGCAAAACGCAGCAAATCCGGGCGCAGCGCCTGACAAAGCGCCTGGAAGCGGGCGCGCTTGGCATTTCCGGCGGCCTGGTCGTTCATATATGAATCGGCACCCGACTTAAGGTATCTTCGCCGCGATATTAACGCGTTGGCCGGAAAAGGCCGCAATTCGAACGGCGCCGTGACCAGGTTTGCCGATATTGCTGCGGTAAGTGCGTCGCGAGGAGCCATAACAAAGATGACCGGTAATACCGCCGATTCATTTCCGAATACGCGTATGCGGCGCATGCGCCGGGACGACTTCTCGCGCCGCCTGATGCGCGAGACACAGCTCACCGCCGACGCCCTGATTTATCCGGTCTTCGTGGTCGAGGGGCGCGCCCAGCGCCAGCCGATTGCGTCCATGCCCGGCATCGAACGGCTCTCCGTGGATGAGCTGCTGCGGGAATGCGCGGCATTGGTGAAATTGCGGATCCCGGCGATAGCGATTTTCCCGGTGGTGCCCACGGACAAGAAAAGCCTCGATGCACGCGAATCCTGGAATCCCGACGGCATTGCCCAGCAGGCTGTGCGCGCGGTCAAGCAGGAATTTCCAGAGCTCGGCGTGATCACCGACGTGGCGCTGGATCCGTTCACCACCCACGGCCAGGACGGACTCATCGACGCGGCCGGCTACGTGCAGAACGACGTGACCGTCGAAACCCTGGTTCGACAGGCCCGATCGCACGCCGATGCCGGTGCCGACGTGGTGGCACCCTCCGACATGATGGACGGGCGCATCGGCGCGATCCGCAGCGCCTTCGAGACCGCGGGTCTGGTGCACACCCGGATCCTGGCGTACGCCGCCAAATATGCCTCGAGCTTCTACGGCCCGTTCCGCGAGGCCGTCGGCTCCGCGGGCCAGCTCGGCAAGGGCGGCAAGCACACCTACCAGATGGACCCGGCCAACTCCGACGAGGCGCTGCGCGAAGTGGCGCTCGACATCGCCGAGGGCGCGGATATGGTCATGATCAAGCCGGGGCTCCCTTACCTGGACATCGTGCATCGGGTCAAGGATCGCTTCGGCATGCCCACTTTCGTCTATCAAGTGAGCGGCGAATACGCGATGATCATGGCGGCGGCAGGCAATGGATGGATCGATCAACGTGCCGTGGCCTTGGAGGCTTTGGTGTCAATCAAACGCGCCGGTGCGGACGGAATCCTCACGTACTTCGCCCGACGCGCGGCAGAGTGGCTAGCGCAGTGACGCAGATGGATTCCGCGGCGCCGGATCAATACGGGGTGGCCGGCCACCCGATCGCGCACAGCTGGTCGCCGTTCATCCACGGAATGTTCGCGAAGGCGACCTCGCAGCATCTGGTTTACCGACTGTTCGACATCGGCCCGGAGGACTTCAGGCGCGAGGCGCTGCGACTGTTCACGAGCGGCGTTCGCGGACTCAGTATCACGCTGCCCCACAAGCAGGCTGCCGCGGAGCTCGTCAACGAATTGTCGGGACGTGCGGCGCGCGCCCAGGCGGTCAATACCATCGTGTTGCGGGAGGACGCAACGCTGCTCGGCGACAATACCGATGGCCTCGGCCTGTTGCGCGACCTGGAGGAGAATCTGGGCCTGCAACTCGCCGACAAACGGGTGCTGATCCTGGGTGCCGGCGGCGCCGTGCGCGGCGTGCTCGCGCCGCTGCTGCAGAGGAGCCTGCGCGAGCTGGTGATCGCCAACCGGACCCCGGCGCGGGCCCAGAAACTGGCGGTCGAATTCGCCGATTTGGGGCGCATCGAGAGTTGCGCGTTCGCCGAGACGCACGGGCCGGCCTATGATCTGATCATCAACGCCACCTCGGCCAGTCTTGCCGGCGAGATGCCGGGGCTGCCGCCCGGACTCGTCGGCCCGGCGACCACTTGCTACGACATGGCCTACGGCCGCGGCCACACGCCGTTCACCCTGTGGGCCAGGTCATTGCACGCCGGACGCACCTGCAAGGGCTGGGGCATGCTGGTGGAACAGGCCGCCGAGTCGTTTCTGCTCTGGCGCGGCGTCCGCCCGGAAACCTCGCCTGTGCTCGAGGCGCTGTCGCAACACTCCTAACCGAACTTCGCGGATTCGAGACTAAATGAGCCGCCCCGTCCGGGGCGGCTGCATTTCAAGCGTTTGATTTTCTTTGTCTACGGGTCGCGCGTTCCTGCGGAAAGGCGTGTAGTGCCGACCTACCCACTGGTCAACGACGCCGCCATGCGGATAATGCGATTCCGACATGTTTCTGCGCGCCAAAACTCGCAAGAAGGACGGCAAGGAACACCGCTATTGGAGCGTGGTGGAGAACCGCCGTGTCGCCGGGGGGCGCGTCGTGCAGCGGCACGTGCTGTATCTGGGCGAGATCAACTCGTCCCAAGAACTCGCCTGGCGCAGGTCCATCGAGGTGCTCGAGGACGGGGAGTCGGCGCCGCGCACGTACGCGCTGTTTCCGGAGGATCGCTGCGAGGGGCTGTTGCCCGACGAGTCGATCGTGCGGCTCAAGCTCAAGTCGATGCAACTACACCGGCCGCGGCAATGGGGCGCGTGTTGGTTGGCGTTGACGCTGTGGCAGACCCTGGACTTGGATGTCTTCTGGGCCGAGCGACTGCCGCCCTCGCGCAAGGGCACGCGCTGGGATTTGGTGCTGTTCGTGCTAGCCGCCTATCGACTGATTGCGCCGGGCAGCGAGTGGCGGCTGCACCGCGAGTGGTTTGGGCGCACGGCGCTTGGCGATTTGCTCGGCGCCGATGCGGCGCTGGCCGATCCACACGTGCTGTACGGTTGCCATGATCGGCTACTCGCGCACAAAGAGGCGCTGTTTACGCATCTAACGGGTCGTTGGCGGGACTTGTTCAACGTGTCCTTCGAAGTGCTGCTGTACGACCTGACGAGCACCTACTTCGAGTCCGATCCGCCGCTCGATGAGAATGACAAGCGCCGCCACGGCTACAGCCGCGATCACCGCTTCGACTGCGTGCAGATCGTCATCGCGCTCATCGTCACGCCCGAAGGGTTGCCGCTGGCGTATGAGGTTTTGCCCGGCAATACCAACGACTCGAAGACCCTGCGCTCGTTCCTCGCGAAGATCGAACACCAGTACGGCAAAGCGCAGCGCATCTGGTGCATGGATCGTGGTGTGCCGACCGAAGAGGTCCTGGCCGAGATGCGCCGCAGCGAGCCGCCGGTGCAGTACCTGTGCGGCACGCCAAAGGGGCGGCTCAATCGACTTGAACAATCCCTTGTCACCAAACCCTGGCGCAATGCCCGGACGGGCGTGAAGGTCAAGCTCCTCCCGGAGGACGGCGAGCTCTACGTGTTCGCAGAGAGCCAAGACCGGATCGCCAAGGAACGCTCCATGCGTCGTCGCAAACTGAAGTGGCTGTGGGCCCGACTCGCGCAGCTTCAGGATATGCAACTCTCGCGCGACGCGCTGCTGATGAAGCTCGGCAGTGCGCAGAGCAAGGTCGCCGCGGCGTGGCGGCTGGTCGATGTGAAAGTCGACAAAGACGGTGCCGGATTTACCTATCAGCTGAACCGAAAGAAGCTCAAGCAGGTTCGCCGCCGCGAAGGCCGCTACTTGTTGCGCACCAATCTGACCGAGACCGATCCGGTGAAGTTGTGGAACTACTATCTGCAACTCGTGCAGGTCGAGGAAGCGTTCCGCACCTTGAAGAGCGATCTGGCGATCCGCCCGATCTTCCATCAAGAACCAGGCCGCATCGAGGCACACGTGTTCATCGCCTTCCTCGCGTACTGCTTGTACGTGACGCTCGGGCGGCAACTCAAAGGCCTCGCGCCCGGGCTCACCGCGCGCAGCGCGCTCGAGAAATTTGCCGCCGTGCAGATGGTCGATGTGCGCATCCCGACTACCGACGGTCGAGAACTTCTGCTCACTCGCTACACACAACCAGAGCCCGAGCTTGAACTCCTGCTGGAGCGTTTGCACCTCACGCTTCCCGCCCAACCGCCGCCCAAAATCAGCGCCGCTCAGACCGCCTCCGCAACCCTTCTGTAGTGCAGACCTTGGGGGCTGCACCCTAATCGCATCAATTACTTAGCGTCGCTGAAGCCTCGAATCCGCGAAGTTCGGCTAAGGTCCGGGATCCCCGGCCGGTCCGGGATCCGGCGGCCGGTAGTGGTCCTTGATCTTCACGTAGTTGCGCGCGCTGTAGAGCAGCTGCTCGATTTCCGGCGCGGTCAGGTCGCGCACACGCTTCGCCGGATTGCCCATGTACAGGCCGTGCGAGGCCAGCCGCTTGCCGGGAGGCACGACACTGCCGGCGGCCACCAGCACCTCATCGTCGATGACCGCGCCGTCGAGCACCACCGACGACATGCCGATGAGACAGCGGTTGCCGATGCGTGCCGCGTGCAGCATGGCCTTGTGGCCCACCGTGACGTCCTCGCCGACGATCAGCGGCAGTCCGCCGGGGTCATAGGGTCCGTCGTGCACCACGTGCAGCACGCTGCCGTCCTGGATGTTGGTGCGTGCGCCGATCTCGATGCGGTTGACGTCGCCGCGCAGCACCGCGAACGGCCACACGGATACGTCATCACCGAGCGTCGCGCGTCCGATCACGAGCGCGTACTCGTCGATGTACACACGTGCTCCCAGAGTCGGGTAGATTCCCCGATAGGCGCGGATTCCCATGTGCATCCTCAACGCATGGTGACGAGCTCTTCGGCGCTCGTCGGGTGGATCGCCACAGTATCATCGAAATCCCGCTTGGTCGCACCCATGCGGATCGCCACCGCGAAGCCCTGCAGCATTTCATCGGCTCCGGCGCCGATGATGTGGCAGCCGAGGATTTTCTCGTCCGGGCCGGCGCACACCAGTTTCATGTCGGTGCGCGGTTTGCGGCCGGTCAGCGCGTTATACAGGCCGACGAATCCGGTCTCGTAGATCTTCACCGCGTCGCCGTGCGCGGCGCGCGCCGCGGCCTCGCTCAAGCCGACCGTGCCGATCGGCGGATGGGTGAACACCACGGTCGGGATCAGATCGTAATCCAAACGCCGGTCGGGGCGGCCGCCGAACAGGCGGTCTGCGAGGCGCCGGCCGGCCGCGATCGCGACCGGCGTCAGCGGCGCGCGACCGGTCACGTCGCCGATGGCGTAGATGCCGGCAACCGCCGTGTTCTGGAAGCCGTCGGCGGCCACGAAGCCATGCCGGTCGGGCGAGATCCCCGCCCGATCGAGGTCCAATCCATCCACGTTCGCGGCACGGCCCACGGCCCACAGCACGCAATCGAAGCCGTCGAATTGCCGGCCATCCTCAGCCAGCAGCGACTTGCCGGCCGTGCCGGCGCGCACCGCCACCGGCACGAAGTGCTCGTGGATCACCATCTGCAAGGCACACATCTCGCGCATCAGGGACTTGCCCAACATGGCGTCGAAGTGCGTCAACACCCGGTCTCTACGCACGAACAGCTGCACCTCGCTGCCGAGCTCGTGAAACGCGCCCGCCAGTTCGCAGGCCACATAACCGCTGCCGACCACCGCCACGCGCTGCGGCCGGCGTTCGAGATCGAAGAAGCCGTCGGAGGTGATGCCGAGCTGCGCGCCCGGCACCGCCGGCAGGCTGGGCTTGCCGCCGGTGGCTATGACGATGTGCGGGGCCTTCAGCCGCCGGCCGTCCACCTCGAGCGTGTGCGCGTCCAGAAAGCGCCCCCTTCCGCGCACGTACGCGACCCCCTTGTTGGCGAGGTTGCGCTCGTAAATGCCGTTGAGGCGCAGCACCAGCGCATCGCGCTTGCCCTTCAACACCGCCCAATCGCCGCCGCCGCTCGCGACGTCGAATCCGTAGTCCGCCGCGTCGGCGATGGACCGGGCGATGCCCGATGCGTTCCACATGACCTTCTTCGGAACGCAGCCGACGTTGACGCAGGTACCGCCCAGACGCTGCGACTCGATGACCGCGGCCTTGGCGCCGTGCTCTGCCGCGCGCTGCGCGCAGGCGAGCCCGCCGCTGCCGCCGCCCACGCTGATCAGATCAAAAGCCTGTTCGGGCACTGTAGACTCCATCGGGTCCGTGATGCGCCAATGATATACTGCGCAGCCGCAAGTACCCGTTGTAAGAGGTTCCCGTGGCCGGTTTTCTGCTGGCGTCTCTGATTGCCGCACTGGGCGCGTATTTCATCGGCCTGTACAACACGCTGGTCGGGTTGCGCGAGGCGGTCACGATCGCCTGGACCGACGTCGAAGCGTTGCTCGCCGAGCGCGACGCGGATTTCGCGAAGCTCCTCGAGATCTGCGCGCGGCACATGACGGCCGAGCAGGAGTTGCTGCAGAAGCTGCGCCGCGCGCTCGACACGGTGAACCGCGCGCGCGCATCCCGGGCGGTGACGGCGCTGGGCGCGGCCGAACAGCGGCTGCGCCACGCGGCGGCGCAACTGTTCGCGGCCGCCGCGAACCATCCGGGGCTGCTCCGCGACGCCGAATTCCGCGCGTTGCAGAACCGCCTCGGCGCGGCGAATGCCTCATTGGTGGAGCGGCGCGAAACCTACAACCAGCAGGTTGGCATCAACAACATCCGGCTCGGGGTGTTTCCGGAAATGTTGATCGCCCGGAACTTCGGCTTCGCGGCGGCCCAGCCGCTCGAGTTCACGGGCGAATAGTTCGCGGGGCGAATGGCCAGCGGGTGCTCTGCGCTGCGCACCGGCCACACGCCCGTTCCGCGGTTCACGTCTGATAGAATCGCCGCGTGAACAATCCACTTCTCGAACTGGAATCCCTGCCAGCCTTCGGGCGCATCGAGGCGCGCCATGCCGCGCCGGCGCTCCGCCAGGTGCTGGCCGAGAACCGCGCGCGCCTCGCGGAACTGACGGCACAGGCCGCCCCGACCTTCGACTCGCTGGTGGTGCCGGTGGAGGAGTTGAGCTACCGCCTGAGCCGGGTATGGAGTCCGGTGGGTCATTTGAACGCGGTCGCCAATTCCGCCGAGATGCGCGCCGCGTACAACGAATGCCTGCCCCTGCTCACCGAGTACACCTCCGAGCTGGGCCAGAATGCGGCGCTGCAGACGGCCTACTTGCATGTTTTGCAGCATGAGGGCGACAGCCTCGATCCGCAGCAGAAAAAAGTCCTGGAGAACGCGCTGCGCGACTTTCGCCTGGCCGGAGTCGATCTGCCGGCCGGGCGCAAACAGCGCTTCCGCGAGATCATGCAGCGTCTGGCCCAGTTGGCGACGAAATTCTCGGAGAACGTGCTGGACGCGGCGCGCGCCTACACGCGCATCGTGACCGACGAGGCCGAGCTGGCCGGGCTGCCGGCGAACGCGGTGGATCGCGCGGCGGCGGATGCGCGTGAGGCAGGGCAGAGCGGCTGGCTGCTCAAGCTCGATCAGCCGACCTACATGACGGTCATGACCAGCGCATCGAGCGGGCGGCTGCGGCGCGACATTTACGAAGCCTGGGTCACCCGCGCATCGGAAGTCGGACCGAGCGCCGGCCAGTTCGACAACAATCCGCTGATCGCGGAAATTCTGCCGCTGCGCCACGAGGCCGCGCGGCTGCTGGGTTTCGAGAGCTTCGCGGACTACGCGCTGGCCACGCGCATGGCGAAGAGCAGCCGCCAGGTTCTGGAATTCCTCGAGGATTTGGCATCGCGCTGCCGGCCCGCGGCCATCCGGGAATTCGCGGACCTGGAATCCTTTGCCGGCCGCAAGCTCGATGCCTGGGACGTTGCCTATTACACCGAGAAACTCCAGGAGAGCCGTTTCCGGGTCTCGCAGGAGGAATTGCGCCCTTACTTCCCGCTGCCGAAGGTGCTGGACGGATTGTTCGCGCTGACGCAGCGGCTCTACGGGATCCGGGTTCGGGAGCGCCCGGGGGCCGCTGTCTGGCATCCGAGCGTGCGCTACTACGACCTGCTCGATGCGGACGGAAGTCCCGTGGCCGGCTTCTACCTGGATCCTTATTCTCGCAACGAAAAGCGCAGCGGCGCCTGGATGGATGAGTGCGTGATCGGGAAGTCCCTCCCCACGGGCCATGCGCTGCCGGTGGCGCAGTTGGTCTGTAATTTCACGGCCCCGGTCGGCGCGGAGCCGGCGTTGCTCACCCACGATGAAGTGACGACGCTGTTCCACGAATTCGGCCACGGTCTGCACCACATGCTGACCCGCGTCGCCTATCCGAGCATCGCCGGCATCAACGGCGTGTCCTGGGATGCGGTCGAACTGCCCAGCCAGTTCATGGAGAACTTCGTGTGGCGCACCGAGGTGCTGCCGCTCATTTCCGCACACGTCGACAGCGGCGCGCCCCTGCCGCCCGACGTGCTGGGGCGTTTGCTTGGCACGCGCACCTTCAATGCCGCGCTCGCCACCCTGCGGCAGATCGAACTGGCGACATTCGACTTCGAACTGCACGCCGAATTCGATCCGGTTGCGGGGGCTGCGGCCGCAAGGGTCGCGCAAATCCTCGACGGGGTGCGCCGGCGGGTGGCGGTCGCGCCGACCGCGCCGTTCAACCGCATGCCCGCGAGCTTCGCCCACATATTCGCGGGCGGCTACGCGGCGGGTTACTACAGCTACAAGTGGGCCGAGGTGCTGGCCGCCGACGCCTTCGAGGCCTTCGAAGAGGCGGGTGTGTTCGACAGCGCCACCGCCGGCCGTTTTCGGGACTCCATTCTGGCGCGCGGCGGCAGTCTCGACGCGATGGACGCGTTCGTGATGTTCCGCGGACGCCGGCCCGACGTGCGGCCGCTGCTCAGACAAACGGGGATAGCCGCTTGAAGCAGGGCGCGGTGTGCCTGCTGGCGCTCATCGGCGCGTGGGCGCAATGCGGGCGTGCCCTGGCCGCCACCGCCTACGTCACCGATCAGCTGATACTCGGCGTTTACGCCGAGCAGAACCAGCAGGGCCAGCGTCTTGCGACGCTGCATTCGGGAACCGGCGTGGAAACTCTCGGCAGCAGCGGCGACTATACCCAGGTGCGCACCGGCGACGGCATCACCGGTTGGGTCAAGAGCAGCTTTCTGGTGTCGCACGAGCCGGCGGCGGCCCGCGTCAAGGAGCTGGAGGATGAATTGAGCCGCGCACATGCAACCACGCCGGCGCTCGCCGAAGCCGCGGCGCAGAGCGAAGCACAGGGGCTGCGGCAGGCATTGGCGGCGAGTCAGACGGAGCTCGCGAGCGTGCGCGCGAGCCTGCCGGCGGCGCGCGGCGCCCCGGCGGCGGCGGCCGGTGGATTACCGCCGAATCTCTGGCGTTATGCCGCTGCCGGCGGTGCGTCGCTCGCGGTCGGATTCTGGTTCGGATACGCCACGTTGGCGCGCCGCATCAGTCGGAAATTCGGCGGCATCAAGATTTATTAGCGTCCCGAAGCGCGCGACTTTACATATCGGAATTGCGTTGACTTATCGGCCGCCGGGCTGAGCCTCGGCGCCCAAAAAGGAGAACCGGGCACATGGCGCCGGGGCGGCTAAGAGCTTAGACTTCCGCGCATGCAAGACGTCCGCCGTAACGATTACGACGTTACGAACTCCATCCAGGTCAGCTCGACGGCATCGGTTGCGATTGCGGTCCGTGACCTGTTTGCCGCCACCTGGCACGGAGCGTCGTTCGACCGGGTCGCGCTGGCGTTCGACGAATTCGACAAGCTGTTCACCGGACGCATGCCCGGCTATCACGGCGTCGACACCGTGTATCACGACCGTCAGCACACGCTCGACATGACGCTCGCCATGATGCGCCTCATGGTCGGCTATGAGCGCTCCGCGGACGCGGCCCTGAAGCTCGGTCCCGAGCGGGCGGTGATGGCGCTGGTCACTTCGCTGTTCCATGACGCCGGTTATATCCGCGAATTCGGAGATCGCGAGCACACCAACGGCGCGGAGTTCACCCTGTACCACGTGACCCGCAGCGCGCGCTTCCTGGGGCGTTTCCTGCCGAGCGTGGGCATGGACGACTGGGTGCGGGTGTCGACACGCATCGTGCACTTCACCGGCTATGAGATGAAGCTCTCCGACATCCAGCTGTCCGACGGGCGCGACCGCAAGGTCGGTCACCTGCTCGGCACCGCGGACCTGATCGCGCAGATGGCCGATCGCTGCTACTTGGAGAAGTGCCGCGACCGTCTGTACTTGGAATTCGTACTGGGGGGCGTCGCGACGGCGGCGGGCAGCGACGGCGCGATGCAGGTGCGCTACAGCTCGGGCGTCGATCTGCTGAGACAGACCCCGCAGTTCGTGCGCGACACCCGCATACGCCGGCTGGAAGGGGAGTTCGGGCACGCCTATCGCTACCTCGAACCCCTGTTCGGCGGCAAGAACCCGTATGTCGAGGCCATCGACCGCAATCTCGGCTATTTGCACCGGGTGTTGCGCACCGAGCGCTGGCCGATGCTGCGCCGCAATCCGCCATTGTTCACGGTGGGCGAGAACCAGCTTCCACAGGTGCGCGGCATGATGCTGAATCGCCTGAAGTCGCTCTGGGCCTGACCGGCCCCGATTCTGATCGGATACTACGGCGGATCGATTGCCGCCACGAATTTGGCGTGCAGCTCATCGAGCTGCGCCAGCACCTCCTGCTTTCCCGCCAGCGGCGCCGCCTCGATGGCCTGCGCCAGCACATCCACGCCGAGCGCCCGCCGAGCGCCTTCGGCCAGTGGTGCGAAGCTGTAATGCCAGGGCTCAGGCCGCACCCCGGACAGAACGCCGCGATACGGCCGGAAGAATCCGAAGCGCGCCGCATTCGTCTGCAGCCACTCGCCGAGCCGCCCGAAGGGTCCGTCGCCGGCGTACTCCTCGGGCAACAACTGCACCCGATAATCCGGCGCAACGGCGCGCGCGTCGATCAGATCCACATCGGTGCCCCAATGGTGCCGGCTGGCGCCCGGCAGGGCCGACCAATGCAAGATGGCGGCAATCCGGCCGGCCGGATCGAGGCTGTGCATGTCCACCGCCCGTCCGGCGGCATCGTAGGTGGGCCGCGTCCCCTGGTATTTGCCGTTCCAGATCGCGAGCTGGCGCTCGAAATCCCGAAAGCCGCTGTGCGCCACCAGATCGAAGCCGTCGAGCAGCGCCTGTTTGCGCAGGCTCAGGAACGGCGCGATCACCTGCACGTGCAGGTCCGAGGCGAGCTGCGGTACGGTCGCGACATGCGTGCGCGCGCGTCCGGTCAACTCCGCCGCATTCAAGACGACGCCACTTCCCGCGAGGACGAATATTCCATGACTTGGTCGAACACCCGTGCCATTGCATTGACCGGTTGTGCGCCGGACAGGGTGTATTGGCCGTCGAAGATGAAGTTCGGCACCCCGGTAATGCCCAAGGCTGCGGCATGCCGCTCGGCCGCGATGATGCCGTCCTGTCCGGCGCGCAGCACCAGGGTGTTGCGGGCATCGCTTTCCGCCAGTCCGCACTCGACCGCCAGGCGGACGAGCTCATCCAGATCGCCGATGTCGCAGCCCTCCTCGAAGTAGGCCCGCATGACGCGATCCTTCATCTGGCTCTGGCGGCCATAACGGGCGGCATGCGCAATCAGCAGATGCGATCGGCGCGTATTGGGCAGCCGCTGGATCAGGTCGAATCGAAAATGAATGCCGACGGCCTCCCCCTGCTCCGTGAGGGAAGCCTGGGTCTCCAGCATCCGATCCCGGTCGCCGCTGCGCGTGGCCAGATGGGCGGCGCGGTCGACCCCGTCCACGGGCATGTCCGGATTGAGTTCGAATGGCCGCCAGATCACCCGCGGCTCGTAGTGCGGGCGCTCGGCCAGCGCCAGCTCGAAGCGCCGCTTGCCCAGCAGGCACCAGGGGCAGACCGTGTCGGAATACACGTCAATCCGGAATTTGGAGACCATATTTTACTAATTGTACCGGCCCCTTATGGGCTTTGGCGTGAACGGGTATCATTCTGTGGCTGAAAACTGCCGAAACGGCCGGTGCGTTGAATGGCCCAGAGCCTGAAAACTAAATATTTGCTGGTCGCGTTGGCGGTCGGCGGCTCGCTGTCGCTGCTGTTGGTGGGCCTCGCCTATTACGAACATCGCATCGATGCCGCGGACGTGAACCAGCTCACGTACCAGATCGTGGGCCAGAAGCTCGAGGCGGATCTCGAACAGCGCGCGGTCAGCCTGAGCAGGATCGCCGCCTCGATGATGGCCGCCACGGCCGCCACGCCGAATCCCGCCAGGGTCCCGTTCGCCGTGAAACCGGCCGCCGTCGCCACGATAGCCGAGCGGCTGCTCGACGAGCGGGACATCGAGCGGGTCGAAGTGCTGGACGCGAACGGCCAGGTGCTGTTCAACGGCAACAGCCCGAACCTGCAGCATTCCTCCTTCGGCCCGTTCACCTTGCAGACCCCCATCCAGGCCGGCGTGGGCGCGGCGGCCGTCCAGCGGGTCGGCAGCCTGCAAATCTGGATGAGCCGCGCGGCGATGCAGGAGACGCTCGGCGGCCTGGCGCAGCGGCTGGCGAACCAGCAGCTCCTGCAGGCCAAGCGCTCGCAGCGGGTGCTCGCCGCCATCACCCTGCCGCTGCTGGCCCTGGGGCTGCTCGGCGCCTGGTTCATCGCCCGCCAATTGGCCAGACCCATATCGGCGCTGGTCAAGACCGCGGACCGGATCGGCCAGGGCGACTACACGCGACCGCTCGCGGTGGTGCGTCACGACGAACTCGGCGATCTGCAATATGCGCTGGAGCACATGCGCCAGAAGCTGCGCGAAACCACCATCACCAAGAATTATCTGAATACGGTGCTCAACAGCCTGAGTGATGCAGTGCTCGTGACCTCGCCGGAGGGCGTGGTGAAGAGCTGCAACGAGGCGGCGCAGCGGCTGCTCGGCTTCGGCGAGAATGAACTGCTGGGCAAGCCGCTGGTCGGTTTCATCGACGAGGTGCATCGCAGCGCATTCGACTCCTCGCATCCCGCGCCCGAAGCGCGCGAGACCGTGTTGCGCACGGCCAGCGGCCAGACCATCCCGGTGTCCATGGCCGGCTCGACCATCACCACCGAGGACCCGCAATTCCAGGGGAACATCTACGTCGCCCGAAACATTACCGAGCGCAAGCGCGCGGAGCGGCGCATCCGCTATCTGGCGCGATACGACACGCTGACCAAGATGCCGAATCGCATGCAGTTCCAGCATCTGCTGCAGCAGGCGATCGCGCGCTCGCGGCGCAATCAACGCTCGCTTGCGCTCCTGTATCTGGATCTGGACCGCTTCAAGGAGGTCAACGACACCTTCGGGCACGCCGCCGGCGACCGCACATTGGAGATATTGAGCGAACGCCTGACGCGCAATCTGACCAAGGACACGGTCATCGGCAGGCTGGCGGGCGATGAATTCGCCATGTTCGTCGACGACCTGCCGGTCGATGCCGACAACCGGGCCGCGATCGGCGCGCTCGCGCGCACTTTGCTCGATGAGATCAGCCGCACCTTTTACGTGAACAATCAGGAGGTCTATCTGACCGCGAGCGTCGGCGTCGCAATCTGCCCCTATGATGCGGAGAACGTCATCGATCTGATCCGCAATGCCGACGCGGCCATGTATCACTCCAAGCAGAACGGCGGCAATTCCAGCGCCTTCTATGTCCCGGAGATGAATGCCGCCGCGGTCGAGCGGCTGATGCTGAAGAGCAAGCTGCGCCGTGCGCTGGAGCGCAACGAGCTGGTCATCCTGTACCAGCCCAAGGTGGATCTGCGCGACGGTCACGTCGTCGGGGCGGAAGCGCTGTTGCGCTGGCGTTTGCCGGGCTACGGCGACATATCCCCGTCGCACTTCATACCGCTGGCCGAGGAAACCAGCCTGATCCTGGACATCGGCGAATGGGTCTTGAATCGGGTGTGCGAGGATTACCGCGAATGGCAGAAGTCGGTGCCGCAGCCCGGACGCATCGCCATCAATTTGTCGTTGCGCCAGCTGAAACAGGCGAGCTTCATCGCGCGCTGCCGCGCCGTGTTCCGCAAGCACGAGGTCTCGCCCACCTGCTTCGAACTCGAGGTGACGGAGACCACCTTGATGACCGATCCGAAACGCACCATCGGTCTGCTCAACGAGCTGTACGCGATGGGTCTGCATCTGGCGATCGACGATTTCGGCACCGGTTATTCGTCGCTTTCCGCCCTGCAGCAGTTTCCCATCGGCACCTTGAAGATCGACCAGTCATTCGTCCGCGACGTCGCCGTGGATTCGGACGACGCGGCGATCGTGCGCACCATCATCGACATGGGCAAGAGCCTCGATCTGGAGGTCATCGCCGAGGGCGTCGAGTCGAGCGAGCAACTCGAGTTCCTGCGCAAGCACGGCTGCTACTTCGCGCAGGGCCGGCTGTTCGGGGACGTGATGGCGGCGGCTGAACTGCTGGCCATTCTGGTGAACCAGAGCCAGGGCGGCGGCTCCGCCCACCACGCGGCCTTGTGCGCACCCACGGTGCGGCCGTTGACCGCGGCATCCTGATGGCCGCCCGGATGCTGCCGGGTTAGAATCGCCGGCCAAGCTATCGGCCCGGGATCTCACCCTGCGGCGCGGTCCTTTGCCGCTGTTCGAGCGGGTCAACGCGGCGCAAGCCGGAACGGTGTCCTGATGGCCGACAACGACGGTGCCTTGTACTCGATCCGGGCGGTGTCGCAGGCAACCGGTCTGACCGTCGAGACGCTGCGTGCCTGGGAGCGGCGCTACGGGATCATCGAACCGAAGCGCGACCCGAGCGGCCATCGCATCTACACCGCTTGCGACGTCTCGAGGCTGCGTCGGCTGAGGGAGAGCACCGACCGCGGCCATCCGATCAGCAAGATCGCGCACCTGTCCGACGAGGACCTGATTTCGCTGCTGTCCGATCGGGACAGCGACAGCGGGATGGCCGCGCGCGCCTTTGTGCAGCGCATACTGTGCGCGGTCGAGAAGTACCGCTCGGACGAATGCGACGCTGCGATCGCCATGGCGTTCGCGCTGCTGCCGGCGGTCGACGTGGTTCGCGACGTGCTCTCGCCCGTGCTGCGCGAAACCGGTGAACGCTGGCATCGTGGGGAATTCACGGTCGCCCAGGAGCGGCTCCTGTCGAGCGCCGTGCGCCGGCTGGTCAGCGGACTGCTCAACACCTTCAGCGGACTGGCTCAGGGCGAGACGGTGGTGTTCGCCACCGTCAGCGGCGAGCAGCACGAGTTGGGGATCCTGATGCATGCGGCGCTCGCGGCCAGCCGCAGTTTGCGCACGCTGTATCTTGGTCCGGACCTGCCGGCGAGCGAGATCGCGGATCTCGCGCGCCGGTCGAATGCGGCCGCCGTGGCGATCAGCCTGGTGATGCCGGATGAGATCAATCTGTCGCTGCAGCAGCTGGCGGTGCTGCGCGATGCACTGCCGCCGGAGACCGAGATCTGGATCGGCGGAGCCGCGTCGTGCTACGTCGATCCGGCCCAGTTTCCCGCCGGCAGCATCCATATGGCCAAGCGCAGCGACTTCGAGCATCGCGTGGACCTGCTGGCGAGCCGCGGCCGCTGAATGTCGGCAGCGGAGCCGCCGGCCTCCCCGCCGAGGCGCCGCCGCACGCGGACTCTGCTCGCGGTGTTTCTGGCGGCATGGGCGGCGCTCGGCTTCTGGCATTCGGTCAAGCCGCTGCCACCGGGCATGCACGTCGCCTCTCTGACCACGCGGCTTGCCGAGCCGGACGTCGAATTTCTCTACGATTCGAGCCCGCCGGCGCGGCCGGGTCCGCCGGCGCACCGCGAGATCTTTGCCCATGTGTTCTCCGCGATTGATCATGCCGCGCAGCTCCTGGTGCTGGATTTCTTCCTGTTCAACGATTTTCGCGGCAGCGCCGATCCCCGCCATGACGAACCGCTGGCGCGCGAACTGACGCAGCATTTGCTGGCGCGCAAGCGCGCGCGGCCCAACCTGCGGGTGGTGCTGATCACCGACCCGATCAACGAGGTGTACGGCGCCGTGCGATCGCCGTACCTGGGAGAATTGGAGCGTGCCGGCGTCATCGTCGTGCGTACGCGGCTCGAGGCGCTGCGCGATTCGAATCCGCTGTACTCCGGGCTGTGGCGTTTGTTGATCGGCTGGTGGGGCGGAGATTTTCCGCAGCTTGGCTGGCTCGACAATCCCTTCGACGACGGGCCGCAGAGGGTCGGGCTGCGTGCGTGGCTGCAGCTGCTCAACTTCAAGGCCAACCACCGCAAGCTCCTGGCAGCCGACGACGGTGCGGGAGGCTGGATCAGCATCGTGACCTCCGCCAATCCGCATGACGCCAGCAGCAATAACGGCAATGTCGCGCTGCAACTCCGCGGCCGCCTGGCCGGCGCCATCATCGGCAGCGAACTGCAGATCGCGGCATGGAGCGTCGATGACGACCGCCTGCCGCCGCGACCCTCCATCGAGGGCGGTGGAATCGGTTCGATAGACGCCCGCTTCCTCACGGAAGGCGCCATACACGCCGCGATGCTCGACGCGGTCGCCGCGGCCGGTGCGGGGGACGAGATCTGCCTGGCGATGTTCTACCTTTCCGAACGCCGGCTGATCGAGGCGCTGCTGCGCGCGTCGGCGCGCGGCGTGCATGTGCGCCTGCTGCTCGACGGCAACCAGCGGGCGTTCGGCAGGACCAAGGACGGCATTCCGAACCAGGCTGTCGCCGCAGAACTCGTGCACGGCGGAGCCGGCCGCATCGAGGTGCGCTGGTACAAGACCCAAGGGGAGCAATTTCATTCCAAGATGACGCTGATCGCGCACGGTGCCGATCTGTGGATGAGCCTGGGATCGGCCAACGACACCCGGCGCAATCTGGACGATTTGAACCTGGAGGCCGACGTGGAACTGCGGCTGCCGGCGCGTGCCGCTGCGGCGCGTGCGGCCACCGCCTATTTCGAGGACCAATGGGCCGGTGCCGCGCCCTACGAGCAGTTGGCGGACGAATCCGCGGCCAAGTACTGGCGATACCGCTTCATGGAGGCGACCGGCCTGTCGACGTTTTGAACGCACCCAGCAGCGCGTCGCTGTGGGCGACCAATCGGGCGAGCGCGTCGCCCGCCGCGCGGTTGTAGGCCTCGACGATGGCGCTCAGGCGGTTGCCGGCGGCGGCCTGCTGCGCGGCGGCTTCGAAAGTCCCGAGCACGCGGCCGTCCGTGGAATCGCCGATGCGCGCCAGAAATCGCACGTGCACCGTCGGTGGGGACGCGCCGTCGGTCTCGGCCTGAAAATCCACCACCTCGACTTCCAGCCAATAGCCGCCGAAATGGGAGCCGTCCTCGCTCACGCTGCGCAGGCCGGAGCCGGCGCGAAACGCCTGCAACTCCAGATCGCGCACCACCTCGTCCAGCGGTCCGCTCCAGCGCGCGCCGGCATAGAAATCGAGGTGGTGGTCGGGATACAGCACGGCGATGTGGTCGGAGTTCAGCCCGGTCCGAACCTTCGGCCTGCGCATCTGAAGATCCGCGGCGATCGCCGCCGGTGGCATGGCCAAAGTCGCGGACAGCAGGTACACGGCCACCGGTTCGCTCTTGTTTTCGAACAGCGATCCACAGGCGGCCGACCCGAACAAAATCACGAGCGCAACGGCGGCGCGTGCCGGCGGACCGTTCATTTCGGCACCTGCACGCCACGATCCACCGGCTGGTAGATCAGCTGGGACGGATCCTGCTTCAGGCTGCGGGAGAGGTCGCGGAAGTCCCGTGCCGCGTCCTGACTCTCGCGCAACAGGCGCTCGAGCTCGGGCAGGCTCTGATTGGTGAAGTGCGTCAGGCCCGGCTCATTGTCGGCCACGAAGCGGTCCAGGCGGCCGGTGGTGACGGCAAGGTTCTGAGTGACCTCCCGCACCCGCGTCAGCGCCTCGCGGATGTCGGGCGCGGAATTCCCGGCAATGCCCCGCAGTTCGGCCGCCGTCCCCTGGATTTCCTGGGAAGCACGCCGTGCATCCGCGATCAGGGTCTGCGCGTCGCGCAACGCCGCCGGCATGCGCTCGCTCGCCTTACGCACATTGTCCAGCGTCGTCTTGAAGGCGCGCATGTTCTGCTCGCTGAACACCTGGTTCATGCGATCCACCAGATCGACGGCGTGCGTCGCCAGCGTCGGCAAGCTGGAGAGGAGCAGGTCGAAATCCGACGGCGCCGAGCGGATGATCGGATATTGCTCCCCCGGCGCCAACGGGCCCGCCGCAGCCGCGGTTTTCTGCTGCTCCAGGTCGACGTACAGCAGGCCGGTGATTCCCTGCAGACTGAGCGATGCCAGCGTGCGGCTGTCGATGGGCGCGGCGGAATCCACGTCGACGATGACCTGAACGGTCTTCTTCTGCCGCGGATCCAGCCTGATGCGCTTGACCTGGCCCACGTTGACGCCCAGATAGCGCACCGGACTGCCCTCGTTGAGCCCGCTGACCGTACCCTCGAAATAGATCTCGTAGCGTTCGTACGCGCGTTTCTCGCGGGCATCGGTGTACCAGAAGACGAAGCCGCCGCCGAGTGCGATGGCCAGCATGACGAAGGCGCCGACGGCGACGTAATTGGCATCCCTATCCATGGGTCTCCAGTTCCGCCCCGCGAGCGCGTGCGCCATGGAAGTACTCGTGTATCCACGGATGCGGATTCGACAGGATCCCTTCGAGCGTGTCGCTGACCATGCGGCCGTCGACCAGCACGCCGACGCGGTTACAGGTTCTAAACAGGGTATCCAGATCGTGGGTGACCATGACGACGGTGAGCTGCAGCTGCGTATGAAGATACAACAGTAGCTGATCGAAGGCCGCAGCGGAAATCGGGTCGAGACCGGAGGTCGGTTCGTCGAGGAACAGCAGCCTCGGCTCGAGGCTCAGTGCGCGGGCGAGCGCAGCCCGCTTGACCATGCCTCCCGACAACTGGGCGGGGAATTTGGCGGCTGCGTCCGGCGGCAGTCCGACCAGCGCCAGATTCAGCCCCGTCAGAAGATCGAGCGTATGTTCCGACAGTGCGAAATTTTCCCGCAGCGGCAGCTGGATGTTCTGGGCGACCGTCAGCGAGGATATCAGCGCACCGTTCTGGAAGGTCACCCCGTAGCTGCGCACCAGTGTTTCGCGGCCGGATCGCGACAGCGACTGCATGTCGCGGCCGAATATCTCGACGGTGCCTCCATCCGGCTGACGCAATCCCAAAATGGTGCGCAACAACACCGATTTACCGGTGCCGGAGCCGCCGACGATGCCGAATATCTCGTGTTCACGAACCACCAGATCGAGTCCGTCATGCACGGTTTGTGCGCCGAAACGGGTGACCAGCCCGCGCACACGGATCACCGCTTGGGCGTCTTGCGGCATTCAGAAATCGATTTTCACGTACAACACGGCGAACAGCGCATCGGCGAGAATCACCAGAAAGATCGACTGCACGACGGCGACCGTGGTCAGACGCCCGAGCTCGCGCGCGGATTCGCGCACCTGCATACCGCGGTATGTTCCCACCATGCCGATGAGCACCGCAAACACGGGCGCTTTGATCATGCCGGACCAAAAGGTGGTCGGCGACAGGGCTTCGTGCAGCCGGTTGAAAAACTCCGTCCAGGGGATGTCGAGCTGCAGCGCAGCCAGCAGCCCGCCGCCGGCGAGCCCCATGGCGTCCGCAAGGATGGTGAGAAGCGGCATGGCGATGACCAGGGCCAGAATTCGCGGCAGCACCAGCAATTCGATCGGGTTCATGCCCATGGCGCGCAGGGCGTCGATCTCGTCATTCAACTGCATCACCCCGATCTCGGCGGCGAACGCACTGCCGGAGCGCCCGGCCACGATGATGGCGGTCAACAACACCCCCATTTCGCGCAGCACCGAAATGGTCACCAGATCGACGACGAAGATGTCGGCGCCGAAGCGTGCGAGTTGCTGCGCGCCGAGATAGGCGACGATGACGCTGATGAGAAAGGCGATGAGTGCCACGATCGGAATGGCGGTCACGCCGGTCTCGTACAAGTGGCGGACCAGCGACGGCACGCGCAGCGCGCGCAGGCGGGTTAAGGCCTCGCCGCAGACCGCGACCACCCGCCCGAAGAAGCCGGTAGCGGCTCGCGCCGCGCGGCCCTGGGCGATGGACCAGTGTCCCAGGCGGTCCGCGATGCCCTCGATTCCCTGCGGCGCATCCCGCCCGTCTATTGGCGACATTTCACCGGGCGGCGCCAGCTTGCGCAACAATTCCAGATGACGCGGCGGTCCGCCGACGTGCGTTACGTTCAGATCGGCCGCGCCGATCGCCGCCAGCCGCGCCAGCAGCGCCCAGGTGGGTCCGATGCCCGGCGATTCGGCACCGGACCAATCGCACGACAGCGCGCCGTGCAACTCGGGCAGCCCGGCCAGGCTGTCCTCGATCTGCGCCATCGCGGCCAGCGACCAATCGCCGTGCAGACGCAGGCGCCAGCTTCGGCGTTCGCCGTCCAGATCCAGCGGTGCGGTCATTTCGTCCGCGGCGCGGCGTCGGCGAGACCCGCGGCCTCGCGCGCGTGGCTACCGTCGCAATACGGCGGGGTTGCGGTGCGCTTGCAGGCGCAGAGCCAGATCCGGCCGCCGTGCACCGGCGTGAACTTGAGCGGCGAGGAATCCCCGCCCTTGTGCGAACCGTCGCAGAACGGCTGCTGTGCGGCGAGTCCACAGCGGCACCACCAATAGGTCTTTCCGGCCTCGACGTCGACGGGCAGCGGATTCATGCACGTATGCTAGCAGGGGCGTATGCCAGCAGGCGCCTTTTGGGCTGTCCTTGATTGCGTCGCGGGCCCCGGAGGGTCTAACGTCGGCGTCAGCGATGCACAACGACCCCTTGCTGCAAATCCTGATCCTGCTGACCGCTTCGGTTTGCGTGGTGGCAGCCGTGCGCAAACTGGCGCTGCCGGCCATTCTCGGATACCTAGCCGTCGGCATGCTCCTCGGCCCGCACGCCCTGGCACTGGCAGCCGACAACGAGACGACCCGGCTGCTGGCGGATTTCGGAGTGGTGTTCCTGGTGTTCACGCTCGGCCTCGAGTTCTCCCTGCCCCGCCTGGTGGCCATGCGTTGGGAGGTACTCGGGGTGGGCGGTGCGCAGGTGCTGCTGACCACGGCGCTGGTCGCGGCCGTGGCGTTGCTGGCGTTCAGCGTCGCACCCGCGGTCGCGGTGGTCATCGGCGGCGCCGTCTCGATGTCCTCGACGGCTATCATCATCTCCCAACTCACCGAACAATCGGAGAACAACCGCACCCACGGCAGGCTGGCCGTCGCCATCTGCCTGTTTCAGGATCTGTCCTTTCCGCTGCTCCTGGCGCTTTTATCGTCGCTCACCATCGAGGGCCGCTCCGCCGATGCGCAGCAGATCGCGCAGGCGATCGCGATCGCTTTGCTGGCCCTGGGGCTGGTGCTGGCGGCCGGCCGGTGGCTGCTGCGGCCCCTGTTCCTCGCCATCGCCTCGGTGCACTCGACGGAATTGTTCTCGCTGGCGGTGTTGCTTGCGGTGCTGGCGTCGGCCTGGGCGACGCATGCCGCCGGACTGTCGCTGGCGCTCGGCGCCTTTCTGGCGGGCATGATGCTGGCGGAGACGGAATTCCGCCATCAGGTCGAGGCGACCATCCGCTCCTATCGCGAAGTACTGCTGGGATTGTTCTTCATCACGGTCGGAATGCTGCTCGATTTCGAGCTTCTGCTGCGGCACCTGCTGCTGGTCAGCATGCTGCTGGTGGGCATGCTGGTGATCAAGACCGCCGTCGTGGCGCTGGTGGCGGAGCCGGCGACGCACAGCTGGTTCAAATCCATCCGCACCGGCGTGGTGGTGGCGCAGGGCGGTGAATTCGGCTTCGCCCTGCTGACACTGGTGCTGCGCAACGAATTGCTGGTCTCGGCAGTCGTGCAGCCGCTGCTTGCGGCAACGGTGCTCAGCATGGTGCTGTCGCCCGTATTGATCCGGCACAACCGCCGGATCACCCGCTTCCTGCTGGCTGAATCCGGGCCTGCGCATTCGGAGGCCATGCGCGAGCAGCAGGCCACGCTCGCGGTGGCGGGACGCGATCATGTGATCATCTGCGGATTCGGCCGTGTGGGGCAGAACATCGCGCGGGTGCTCGAACAGAAGGGTTTCGAGTACATTGCGCTCGATCTCGACCCGTACCGCATCCGCGTCGGCAGACAGGCCGGCGATCCGATCATGTATGGCGACGCCGGCGAGGCCGGAGTCATGGAGAACGTCGGCGTCGCGCATGCCAGCTGCGTGGTGATCACGTTCGCGAATCCGAGCGTGTCGCTGCGCATATTGCGCGCGGTGCGCGGTCTGCGCAGCGATGTGCCGGTGCTGGTGCGCACCCAGGACGACACCAAGCTGGAGGAGCTGCAGTCGGCCGGAGCGACCGAGGTGGTGCCCGAGACTTTCGAGGCCAGCCTGATGCTGTTGTCGCATCTGCTGTTGCTGCTGAAGGTTCCGGTGTCCGGGGTGATTCGCACCGTGAACGACATCCGCGGCCATCGCTACGGAATGCTGCGCCAGATATTTCGCGCCGAGGGTGCGGAATACCTCGACGACAGCCATGCGTACCGCGAGGAGCTGCACAGCGTCGTCCTGCCGCCGCATGCCTGGGCAGTGGGCCGGAGCGTCGCCGAGCTGCAGGGTCGGGGATCGAAGGCGTCGGTGAGCGCGTTACGTCGCGACGGCATCGTCGGCCGCGAACCCGCACCCGAGACGGTGTTCAAGGTCGGCGACGTCGTGGTGGTGTGCGGCACACCTGAAGCCGTCGAGCATGCAGAGACATTGCTGTTGATGGGATGACCTGCTGCTGTTGGGATGGCGTTGATTTCCAGGCCGGTGTCGCGCCGGGTCGGTGTCGCATGATAATTTTGCGTGATAAATTTGTAATTTTTCCGCGCCTTGAACTCTTTGACAGTGCTGCGATGATTGCATAGTATCGGCTGAACCCCGCGCGTGTCGGCGAACATCATCGCCGCGCGTCTCTCGTCCCCTGAACTTGAGGCCCTGAACCCTGTCCCGATATTATTTTTGCGTTCATCATCATTTCAGAGGCAGCTAGATGGTATTGAAGGTCTCGCGTCCGGCCAATGCGGACAATTCCGGCGTTTATCGGCGACCGCAGGTCCTGCTTCGGCCGGTACGCTGCGACGAGATACCCGGCATTCTGGGCAAACCCAAATCCTATCCGGCGCCGGTGCGGCCGGTTGGCGCGAATTATTCACAGACGCGCTGCGTGGCCAGCGACGGGGGAACCGCGCTCGACATGGGCGGCCTTTCCAAGATCCTCGAGTTCGACGACGGCTGTGTGCGTGCACAGGCCGGCGTACGCGTCGGCGCCCTGGTCCGGGCGCTCGCCGAACGCGGCCTGGAGCTGCCGCTCACACCTGAGATCGGTAACATTTCGGTGGGCGCGCTCAGCGTGACCACGCTGCCGCAGCCGTCTTACGGCCCCGGTCTGGCGCAGTTGTCCTCCTGCGTGACCGAGATGAAGCTGATCACGCCCCAGGGCAAGCAGATGACGGTGAGCGAGCGCCAGCGGGATCTGATGCGTGTGCTGCGTTCGAGCTTCGGGATGCTCGGCATCGTGCATGAGGTCGTGCTCCGGGTGCGGCCCCTGACGCCGGTCAAGATCGATTACCAGGCCCTGCCGCTGGCGGATTTCGCCGCCCGCTTCGACGAGATCACGACCGCGCCGGGCGCCCTGCGTCTACACCTGTCTTCGTTCCAGGACCGCGTCACCGTCGAGCGGCGCACGCTCGATGAGGAGGCGAATGTCGGCCGCTCGGGGATATGGCAGATCCGCAATTCCGTCATGCGCAACGTGTTGCCGGCATTCGGCTCATCGGTGGGCAGCGTTCTGTCCGCGCCCGGTATGCGCCACGCCGTGCTGTCCGGCGTGCAGCGCGCGTTGCGCGCCACCCTGGACCGCGCCGCCAGCGGCGTGGTGATGCATGCCCATGACTGGATGCGCGATCTGCCGGAGGAGGCCTGGAAGGCCCGCTATACCTACAGTCTGTGGGCTTTTCCCGAGCGGGATTTTCCGCGCATCGTCGGCGAATATTTCGCCTTTTGCCGCAGCCATCAAAAACAGCATCGCTACCGCTGCAACGTGGTGAGCGGCTCGAGCCGGCTGCATCAGGACCGCGGCTCCCTGTTCAGCGTGAGCTATGCGGGCGCCGCCTGCACCATCGAGCCGTCATCCGCCGGAGAGAGGGGTTGGGACGATTTTCTCATCGACTTCAATGATTTTGCCTCCGCCTGCGGCGGCACGCCGACGTTCAATCAGACCCGCTCACTGCTGCGTGAACACGTCTCCAAGGCGCTGGGCGACCGCGGCAGACTGTTCCGTCAGCTGCGAAATCGGACGGACCCCCTCAACCGCCTGCAGAACAGCTATTTCGCCGCGCTGCTGGGCTAGGGCCCCGACATCTCCTAGAGATTGGCGATGATCTTGGCCTTGATGGTCTCGAATTCCGCGTCGCTGATGAGCTTCGCATCCAGCATTTCGCGTGCCTGGCGCAGGCGGCGGGCGGATTCGGATTCAGCGCCCGCCGTGGAGTCCGCGGCGGCGAATTGGTTCTGGCCGCCGCCGATCTGCACGCCGCCCGACCTGGCGCGCAACTCCTCGAGTTCGCGCACACGGCGTTTTTCGCGCCACACCTGATCGTGCTGCTGACAGATGCGGTAAATCGCCGCCGCTTGATCCTTGCGCAGACCCTCGAATGTCCACACGCGGTTGACCTCGGAGGCGATGTTCAAATCGGCGCTGGACTGCGCCACGAGGGTCAGGTCCGCGGCGATGATACCGGCCTTGATGTGCGATTCCTTCAGGTCCTGCCAGCGGATGTCCGCGGAATCGTAACCGCCGATCAAGCGGCGGCTCAGGGAGATGAAGCGGCCGGTGGTCGCCGCGATGAGCACCCGCCGGTGCGCGATGGCGAACAGGCGGTGCTGGACCGCCCAGGCCTCCAGGGTTTCGTCGACCGTCAACAAGCCCTTCAAGGTCGCCAGGGCTTCGGCGATGCTCGAATCCTCGTCGGACTGCAGCGCGGCGGCGGGGTCATTCATGGCGGAATCGCGGGGCGCCTATTGCAGATGCGCCTCGAGGAACCACAGGTATTTGTCGACGGCGCGTGAAATCTGCGTGAACAGGTCCGCGGTATCGGCATCGCCGAGCTTGTCGCTCTCGTCTATTGCGGCCCGCATCGCCTTGCCGTACACCGACAGCTGGGTCGACAGATAGAACAGGTGATCCTTGCCGGCGGTGATGTTGAGGGGATAATTCTTCAGCTTGCTGCGCTTGGCGGCCACCGCCACGGTTCCCTCGGCGATGCCGCCCAGGCTGGTGACCCGCTCCGCGATGTCGTCGATCTGTTCCAGCACGAGATCGGATATCTTGTCGAACAGCTCATGCAGCGCGATGAATTGGGGACCCTTGACGTTCCAATGCGCCTGTTTGACCTGTGTCTGCAGATCGATCGCGTCGGCAAGGCGGAGGTTCAGCAGCACGATGACGCTGCGCCGTGTTTTCTCCGACAAGTCTATCTTCGTCTTGTACATTTGCGCTCCTTCGATGACGACTTTCAACGATACCAGCCATTTTGCCAATTCTACATAGGTCCGGTTTCGTCAATCATGAATGCCGAAGAAAAAACCGATGTCGGGGGCGGTGTTCACGGCGAGGTCTTCCATGAATCCCATTTCCACCCGCCAGCGGCCGCGTAACCGATGCGCGGCCCCCAAGGTGAGCTGCAGGCTTGGACCGAGAAAGCGCAGTTCGCTGTCGACGCGGCGGGTCTGCCCGTCTATTTGCGCGCGCAGCGACCAGCCGCCCAGGCTGCGGGTGAGCGCGGTGCGCATGAAGGCGGCGGCTCGATGCCCGGAACCGGCGAACAATTCGTCGCCGAACGCCTGTACCACGCCCGCCTCGGCGCCGATCTGCCAAAGGATGCCGCGCTGCGCCATGTGCGCCCACACGGCGGCGTCCCAGGCGCCGTCGCTGGTGAGTTTGGCCGTGGAGCCCGTCGGCGCCTCCAAGCCGCCCCATAACGACACCGTTCGCGCATCGTCGTCCGCGGCAAACCAGCCCGCCTCGGTCGCCGTATTCCCGAAGCTCGTCTGGGAATGATCCAGGTGGATCTGGCCGTTGCCGCTGTAGAAGTAATCCAGCTGGTTCTTCGGATAATAGGGACGTTCGCCGCGCGGCAGACCGAATAACTGGTGCCAGGTGTCGATGGTGGTGTCCAGGAAGCCGCCGCCGTCGCGAATGAGCGGTACGGTGAACCGGTAGCGCCACCCGGCCGCCAAGACATCGCCGTAGCTGATCCGCAGGGTGTCGCTTTCGCCGTCGACGAACAGGTTCTCATCACCCCTGGATTCGACGTTGATGGTGTTGCTGATCGTAAGCGCGGCGGTGAGCATTGCGGGATCATTGCTGCGCGCGTCGCTCGCCAGCGGCAGGTAAAAGCCCCGCAGCAGCGGGTTCTCGTCGCGGATGGGAAAGAATTCCTCGGCGCCGCTGCCGGCGGCGTGCAGCAGACCGAGACCGGCGACCGCGGTCAGTGCGCCACCTACGGTGCATCGCCGGCCGGTCATCCGGCGTCGGTTCGCCGGTAGCGCACCTGGATGACCCCATAGATAAGTGCGAATCCGACCGCGGCGCCCGCCCACGTGGCCGCGTTCGACAGGAATGCCGCCGGGTTCATCAGGTCCCAGGCGCTGGCCGCGACCGCCGGTCCGTCCAAGTGCGCCAGGCCGTCTGCGCGCGCGTGGAATGCAACGGCGATGTAGCCGAACAGACGTCCGGCAATCTGGGTTCCCAGGACGTCGGTGCCCAAGAACCAGCGTTCGGCCAGATACAGCGCCAGCGGCGGCAATATCGACCAGAGCATGACGGCGCGGCGCGCCCACGCGGACACGAGCATCAGCCACCCGGCCACCGGCAGGTACCAGATGGCCAGGGTGACTATGAGATAGAGCCACAGCGCCTGCAGCTGCAGCCACAGGTCCATGCGCCACAGCGATCCACCGAGCAGCGAACTGGCGCGCACCGAGATGATGAATGCGATCAGCAGGCTCGTCAGGTCCGCAACCACGAAGTACACCACGGGAATCACCAGCAGTGCGGTCGCGAGTTTGGAGAGCACCGTCTCGGTATCCGACACCGGCAGGGATTTCCAGAACAGCACGCTGCGGTCCTTGCGATCGGTATACAGGCAGTCGAGCAGATACCACGTGGAATAGATCGACATCACCAGAAAGAAGGTGATGCTGAAGCCGAACAGCAAGCTGACGCCGACGCCGCTGCCGGCGTGCGCGGGCACTTCGATGTCGACGCGGCCGAACAGCGCCGCCAGCAGCAGCAGGCCGCCGAGAATCAGCGGCATCAGCCAAATGGAGCGGTTTTCCCACAGTTCACGGCGGATGAGCCACAAGGTGTTGTTCAGCGCGGCGTGCGGCGGTGTGGTCATGCGGCTTGCCTCGACAGTTTGGCCACGAACAGGTCGGCAATGCTCGGCGTGTGCAGCTCGCCGAAGGCCCCGAGCTTCTGCAGGTCGGGCGTCTCGTAATAGAAGAGCGTCTTGCCCAGCATGCGGCGCTCGTAAAACGGCTTCGCGGCGCGCGCCGTCTCGGTCTGATCCTCGTTCACCGCGACGACGGCGAAGCGGGTGCCCAGTTCCTCGACCGGACAGTCGAGCGCGATCCGCCCGCGCTCGATGAACATCACGTCGGTCAGCAGATTTTCGATCTCCTCGACCTGGTGGGTGGTGATGAGTATGGTCCGGCTCGCGTCCATGTAGTCGTTCAGCAGGGCGTCGTAAAAGCCGCGCCGCGCCAGCAGATCGAGTCCCAAAGTCGGTTCGTCGAGCACCAGCAGTTTCGCGTCGATCGCCATGGCCAGCGCCAGGTGGACCTGGGTTTTCATGCCCTTGGACAGTTCGCGCAGGGTCTGTTTGCGGGTGATCTGAGTCCTTGCGAGCAGTTCCAGGGCGCGTTCCCGACGGAAGCGCGGATGCACGCCGCCGACGAAATCGATCGCGCGGTCGACCCGCAGCCAGGACGGCAGCACGGCAACGTCGGCGATGAAGCAGACATCGCGCATCAGCGCTGCGCGCTCGCGAAACGGCTCGCGGCCCAGCACGGACAGGCTGCCTTCATAGGGGGTGAGGCCGAGGATGGCGCGCATCGCGGTGGTCTTGCCGGCGCCGTTCGGACCGATCAAACCGACGATGCGCCCGGGTTGAATGGTGAAATCGGCGTGATCGAGGGCCAGATGCGCGCCGTAACGCTTGCTCAAGCCGTGAGCTTCGATGATTGCGGTCATGTCACGCTTCCGGGTTCTTTCGGCTCGCCGCCGCGGGACGGCGGCGCCGGATGGGTGATTGCGGGGGTCCGTGCGAACAGTTCCGTCGCGGAAAATCCGAGCCGATGGATGACCGCCAGAATCTGCGGCCATTCCTCGGTCAGGAAACGGCTGCGCTCGCCGGCCAGCAGCTCGCGCCGTGCGCCCGCACTGACGTACATGCCGAGCCCGCGGCGCTTCTCCACCAAGCCCTCCTCGACCAGTTGTTGGTAGCCCTTGAGCACCGTCAGGGGGTTGAGCCGGTAATCGGCCGCCACCGCGCGCACGGAGGGCAGGGGATCACCCTCCTTCAAGGCGCCCTCGAGAATCAGCGCCACCATGCGATCCCGCAGCTGGCGATAGATGGGCTGGTTGTCGTTCCAAGAGGGCTTCATGGCATGTGATTTGGTAAGTTGGTTATATAGTACGATATAACACCAGATCACACGATGCACGTTTTTTTGCAGCGATTTTCTTTGCAGCATCGGGGCGCCCGAGCCATGCTTGACCCCGATGGAGGCGTTTGCGCGTTGCTGACTCTTGGATCTTTGAAATGCCGCACACCGTCCCCAACTCCTTATCGCCCCATCCCGACTGCGCGCCCGAGCCGGCCGTTGCGGCCGAGGCCGACGTGGTGCTCATGCTGCAGTACCGGGACGGGGATTTGCGCGCCTTCGAGACGCTCTATGCCCGGCACCGGGGGCCGCTGTATCGGTATCTGCTGCGCCACGTGCGCAATGCAGCAGCCGCGGCCGACCTCTTTCAAGAGGTTTGGTCGCGCGTGATCGCCACGCGCGCGCGGTATGAACCGAGGGCGAAATTCGCCACCTACCTGTTCCACATCGCACACAACTGCGCCGTCGATCATCATCGCCGCAGCGGCGCAGGCCGCAGCCATGCGGCGCCGCTCGACGCGCAGTTTGCCTGCCCGGAACCGGAAGTCCCGGAGCACGAGCGGCCGGATCGGCTCGCCGAATACGCAGAGCGGCAGCTCGCCCTGCTCGCGGCATTGGCCGCGCTGCCACCGGAGCAGCGCGAGGCGTTTCTGCTGCACGAGGAATCCGGGCTCGGCATCGAGGACATCGCCCGGGTCACCAGCGTCGGCCCCGAAACGGCCAAGAGCCGTCTGCGCTACGCCGTGCGCAAATTAAAGAAATCCCTGTGCGAGGCATCGGACCCCATGACGCAATCCGTCAAAGCACGCGCCTTTTGATCCGGGGCCAATCCCATGAACCCCCGGCTAGATGATCTGCAAAAATTCCGGCTCGACAGCGCCTCGGTGAGCCGCGCCTATCACCGTCTGCCGGCGCCGGCGCCGCCGCGGACCCTCGATGTCCGGGTGCTGCACGCGGCACGCACGGCACAGGCTGCGGCATGCACGGCCGCCGAGCGCACGCCGGTCAGGTCGCAGTATCTGGCACCCCTCGCGCTCGCGGCCAGCGTGCTGCTGTCTGTGGCCGTGGTGCTCGCCATGGTCTTCGGGCCGCAGGCCATCCGGCGCGGCGAGGAGTCGCCGCGGATGCTTCCGGCCGCCGCCCGGGCGGCGCGGCACGATGCGCCGCCCGGCATCATTCAAAATCGGCAGCTGTATACCAGCGATCCGCCGGCGCCGCGCGAGACGCCGTCGGCCTGGCTGGCGCGCATTGCCGCCCTGCGCAAGGCGGGCCGCGAGGCCGAGGCCGATGTGCAGTATCGCCGGTTTCTCGAGGCCTATCCCGCGTTCGCACGCGACACCGAATGGTAGCGCGCAGGAGCGCCGCGCCGTTGCCATGGATGGCGGCGGCGCACTGCACCGCGGCGGCGCCCGTGCTGCGGGAATCGCCCGCCACCGCGACCTGGGAGTCATCGACATGCGGCAAATCGCACCCACGGTGGCCGGGATTCTCGGGGTGGGACTGCCCGCGGCGGGGGCCGCGCCGCTGCCCGTGCATCCGTAGCGCCCTCGAGGGCCCCTCGATCCGGATTTTCGGCTACCATTGCCGACTTTTCGCCGCGGAGCGTTCATGAAAAAGCCAGTCACGGTCACCATCACCGGCGCAGCCGGCAACATCGGCTACGCACTCGCGTTTCGCGTGGCATCGGGACAGATGCTGGGTGCGGATCAGCCGGTAAGCCTGAACCTGCTGGAGATCACCCCGGCGCTGCCCGCGGTACGCGGCGTGGTGATGGAGTTGAACGATTGCGCATTTCCGACCCTGCACGCCGTCAGCGCGACGGACGACGCCAGGGTGGCCTTCAAGGACTGCAATTTCGCGATGCTGGTGGGCGCGCGGCCGCGCGGCCCGGGCATGGAACGCAAGGACCTGCTGCTCGAGAACGCCAAGATCTTCTCGGCCCAGGGCAAGGCCCTGGATGCCGTGGCCAGCCGCGACGTGCGTGTGCTCGTGGTCGGCAACCCCGCCAACACCAATTCGCTCATCGCGCAGCGCAATGCGCCGTCGCTGCCGGCCGCGAGTTTCACCGCCATGACGCGGCTCGACCACAACCGCGCCCTGGCGCAGCTCGCTGAAAAGACCGGCGTCGCCGTGGCCGACGTCAGGAAGGTCATCATCTGGGGCAACCATTCCGCCACCCAGTATCCCGATCTGCATCACGCGACGGTCGGCGCAAAGGCGGCGCTGTCGCTGGTGGAGCAAAGCTGGTTCAAGGAGAATTTCATCCCGACGGTGCAGCAGCGCGGCGCCGCCATCATCAAGGCGCGCGGCACCTCCTCGGCGGCATCGGCCGCCTCCGCGGCGCTCGATCACATCCACGACTGGATCCATGGCACCGCCGCCGGCGATTGGGTCAGCATGGGCGTGCCCTCCGACGGCAGTTACGGCATCCCCGCGGGCGTCATCTACTCCTATCCGGTGACCTGCAAGGGCGGCGCCTACAGCATCGTTCAGGGCCTGTCCGTCGACGAATTCAGCCGCGGCAAAATGACCGCCACTCATCAGGAATTGCTGGAGGAGCGCGACGGGGTCAAAGATTTGATCTGACCGGTGCGGGGCCTATAGTGGCCCGCATGGACACTTTCCCCGCCGCGGCGGCCGCGGCTGTCGGCTGGTTCGCTTTGCTGCTGGTGGTGCTGGCGGTCCTCACCTACCGGCGGGTGGGTCTGGCGGCGTCGACCGCGGTGCTCGGCGCTTTGTTGCTGGCTTTTTGGGCGGCCAGCGGCGCCGCGATCGGTTGGAAGATCGCGCTGTCGATTCCCTGGGTCTGGCTCGGCCTGCTGAACCTGCGACCGTTGCGCCTGGCGTTTTTCACGCGGCCGTTTCTCAAGAATTATCTGAAGATGCTGCCGTCCATGTCCGCGACCGAGCGCGAGGCCCTCGAGGCCGGAACCGTGTGGTGGGACGGCGAATTGTTCACCGGCGGCCCCGATTGGCGCAAACTCATGTCGGCGAAGGTGCCGGCGCTCACCCCCGAGGAGCAGGCCTTCCTGGACGGCCCCTGCGAGCGGCTGTGCGCCATGCTCGATGACTGGGACATCACCCACCGCCGCGCCGATCTGCCGCCGGCGGTGTGGGATTTCATCAAGGCCGGCGGCTTCTTCGCGATGATCATCCCGAAGCGCTATGGCGGATTGGAATTTTCGGCCTATGCGCACTCCTGCGTGCTCATCAAGATCGCTTCGCGCTCGGCCACGGCGTCCTCGACCATAGCCGTGCCCAATTCACTGGGCCCCGCCGAATTGCTGCTTCACTACGGCACCGACGAGCAGAAGGATCGCCTCCTGCCGCGCCTCGCGCGTGGCGACGAGGTGCCCTGCTTCGCCTTGACCGGCCCGCGGGCCGGTTCGGACGCGGCTTCGATTCCCGACACCGGGATCATCTGCAGGGGGATTTGGCAGGGTGCCGAGGTCGTCGGCATCCGTCTGAATTTCTCCAAGCGCTACATCACCCTGGCGCCGGTCGCGACCCTGGTGGGACTGGCGTTCCGGCTGTTCGACCCGGATCAGCTCATGGGACCTGCCAAGGATCTGGGCATCACCTGTGCACTGATTCCCCGGGACACTCCGGGCGTGAGCATCGGCCGGCGGCACTTTCCGCTGAACATCCCCTTTCAAAACGGCCCGATCCACGGCCACGACGTGTTCGTGCCCCTGGACGCCATCATCGGCGGCTTCAAGATGGCGGGTCAGGGATGGCGCATGCTGGTGGAGCAGCTGTCGGTCGGACGCTGCATCTCGCTGCCGTCGAACGCCACCGGCGCGGCACAGGCCGCCGTTTACGCGTCCGCCGCCTATGCGCGCATTCGCCGGCAGTTCAACATGCCGGTCGGCCGCTTCGAGGGGGTGGAGCAGGCGCTGGCGCGCATGGCGGCCCGCACCTACATCATGGACGCGGCACGCTCCGTCACCGCCGGGGCGATCGACGGCGGCGAGAAGCCCTCCGTTCCATCGGCCATGCTCAAGTATCACGTCACCGAACTCGGCCGCCTGGTCGCCAACGATGCCATGGATGTGCACGGCGGCAAGGGGATCTGCCTCGGACCGAGAAATTACCTGGGCCGCAACTATCAGATCGTGCCCGTGGCGATCACGGTGGAGGGCGCCAACATCCTCACGCGCAGCCTCATCATCTTCGGCCAGGGCGCCGTGCGCTGCCATCCCTGGGTGCTGAAGGAGATGAATGCAGCTCGCAATCCGAGCCGCGACGCCGGCATCCGGGAATTCGACACAGCCGTGCGCGGCCACATCGGATACGCCATATCGAACGCGGTCAGATCGCTGGTGATGGCCTTCAGCCTGGCGCGCTTCACCCGGGTTCCGCAGCCCGGCGCGACGCGCCGCTATTTCCAGCACATCAACCGCTTCAGCGCCTCCTTTGCGCTGGCCACCGATGTCGCGATGCTTGCACTCGGCGGATATCTAAAGAAAAAGGAGTCCTTGTCGGGTCGGTTGGGCGATGTGCTCTCCTCGATGTATCTGGCTTCGATGGTGCTCAAGCATCACCACAACCAGGGCGCTCATGAGGAGGACCTGCCGCTGGTTGAATGGGCCTGCCGCAGCCTGCTCTACCAGGCGCAGGAGCAATTGCATCAGTTTCTGCGAAATTTCCCCAATCGCCTGCTGGCCGCCGCCATGCGCCTGTTCATCTTCCCGCGCGGACTCACCTATTTCCCGCCGAGCGACGCCGAGGGCCGGCGCATCGCCGACCTGATCATGAATCCCACCGCGGCCCGGGAGCGCATGAGCGCCAATTTGTTCAAGACCCTGGCCCCCGGCAACGCCCTCGGGCTGCTGCAGGAGGCGCTGGTGCTGTGTGCGCCCGCAGAACTGCTGGAGAAGCGCATTCGCGTGGAGGGTATCAAGACGGGGCGCGTCACGGCCCTGGAGTTGCCGGGGCAGATCGAGCAATCCCTGCAGGCCGGCATACTCACGGCGGCCGAGGCCGGGTTGCTGCGCGAGTATGATGCCAAGGTCATGGACATCGTCGACGTCGATGATTTTGCGGCGGATGAATTGAGCCGCGCATGAACCTGCGGGCGATATTGCACGTCGACATGGATGCCTTCTACGCGTCCGTGGAAGCGCTCGACCGCCCGGAATTGAGGGGCAAGCCGCTGATCGTCGGGGGCACCGGCGTACGCGGCGTGGTTGCCGCCGCCAGCTACGAGGTGCGACGCTACGGCGTGCGGTCCGCGATGCCGATGCGCGAGGCGCTGCGGCTCTGTCCGCAGGCGGTGTGCGTGGCACCGCGCATGTCACGCTACGCGCAGGTTTCCGCGCGCGTGTTCGCGATCTTCCACGAGTTCACGCCGCTGGTCGAAGGCTTGTCCCTGGACGAGGCTTTCCTGGACGTCACGGCCAGCCAAACCCTGCTCGGGGAGGCCGCAGCGATCGGCGCGCAGATCCGGCACCGCATCCGCGCGCACACCGGCCTCACCGCCTCGGTCGGCGTGGCACCGAACAAGCTGCTGGCCAAGATCGCCTCGGACCTGAACAAGCCCGACGGCCTGTGCCGCATCGGAGCCGACAATCTGCGCGAAGTTATCGACCCGCTGCCCGTTTCGCGCCTGTTCGGCGTGGGCAAAAAGACCCTGCCGCGGGTTCTCGCCGCCGGCATCCACACATTCGGCGATCTGCGCAAGGCCGCCGACGAGCAGTTGTGGCGGGCGTTCGGCAAGGATGGACGGGCGATGCGCGATCTGGCGGACGGCATCGATGACCGGCCGGTCATTGCACGGCGCGAGGAGAAATCCGTCAGCGCGGAACGCACGTTCGCCGTGGATCTGTGCGACGCGGCGCGCATGAGATCCGAATTGCTGCGGCTCGCCGACCGCACCGCATCGCGACTGCGCGCGCAGGATCTGGCGGCCGCCAAGGTGGTGGTCAAGATCCGCCGCGGCGATTTCACGACATTCACCCGGCAGCGCGCCTTCGAACCCGCCACGCAGGATACCGCCGCCATCAGTCGCATGGCGCAGGCCTTGCTCGACGAATGGCTGCGCGGGCATCCCGGATCGGCGGTGCGCCTGCTGGGGGTCGGCGCCGGCGAACTGCAGTGCATTCCCGGGCCGGGGTTGTTCGCCGGCGGCGCGCTCCGGGATGCCCGCCTGGATGCCGCCGTCGACGACATCAGGCGCCGGTTCGGCGGCGATCTCCTGACGCGGGCCAGCCTGCTGGATGCGGATCCGCCCGGTCCGGGCGCGCCGCGCAACAGGGCTTGATATCATCGAGTCCTCATGTATACGAGTTTCTTCGGTCTCAGCGAAAAGCCGTTCGCCATCACGCCGGATCCGCGCTACCTCTATCTGAGCGAGCGCCACGCCGAGGCGTTGGCGCATCTGCTGTACGGCATCAACGAATCGGGCGGCTTCATCCAGCTGACCGGCGAAGTGGGCACCGGCAAGACCACGGTGGTTCGCACGCTGCTGTCGCGGATTCCGCACCACGCCGATGTCGCCGTGATCATGAACCCGCGCATCACACCGGTGGAGTTTCTGCTCACCATCTGCGAGGAGCTCGGCATCGCCGTCGAGGATGCAGATCGCGGCAGCGTCAAACAGATGGTGGACGCACTGAACCGGCGGCTGCTGACGGCGCATGCCGAAGGACGCCGCGTCATCGTCATCGTCGATGAGGCCCAAAACCTGTCGGCCGACGTGCTCGAACAGGTCAGACTGCTCACGAATCTGGAGACCCCGACGCAAAAGCTGCTGCAGATCATCCTGATCGGCCAGCCGGAGCTGCGCGACCTCCTGGACCGCACCGAACTTCGCCAGCTTGCGCAGCGGATCACCGGCCGCTACCACTTGAACCCGCTGTCGAGGGAGGAGACCAAGGGGTACGTGCGGCACCGGCTGAGGGTGGCCGGCGCCTCCAGCGAGATATTCGGCGCCTCGGCCGTGAACGAAGTGCATCGGCTCTCCTCGGGCATCCCGCGCGTCATCAACGTGACCTGCGACCGCGCCTTGCTCGGCGCGTACACCCGCGAGGTGCGCAAGGTGACGGCGGCGCTGGTACGCCGCGCCGCCGGCGAGGTGTACGGACGGCGATTCACTCCGCGGTGGATGGGCTGGTTGGGCGCCGGTGCGGCCGCGATCCTGGTCGCGGCTGCCGCTTTCGGCGCCTGGCGCACCGGCTACTGGCCGCGGCCGGCCAGCAGCCTGCACGCCGGCATGCCCGGTGCGGTGCACGAGCCCGCGTCGCCGATCCGACCGGCTGCAGGGTCGGCGGGCGCCGCCGAGCCCGCCCTGCCCGCGGCCGCACCCGCGGCCGGTACCACGAGCGCCGGTGCCACGAGCACCGTGGCGACGGCGCCCGCGCCCGTGTCCATCAACGCCCTGTTGAACGCAAACGCCGCTAGCACCACCGATGCGGCGGCTTATCGCCGGCTGCTGGCGCTGTGGGGAACCGCGCTGGCGAACGATCGCGATCCCTGTGCGCAGGCCGCCAAGGCCGGGCTCGCCTGTCTCGATCAGCGCGGCTCTTGGGCGCAGGTGAGGGTGCTCAACCGCCCGGCGATCCTTACCCTCACCGACGATCAGGGCCAGCGACATCGGGTGGTGCTGCGCAATCTGGAGGAGAACATGGCGACGCTGGTGTTGGGTGAGCGCGACGTGCGCGTGCCGTTGAGTGAGCTGTCGCGGGCGTGGTTCGGCGAGTTCACGGTGGTCTGGAAGCCGAAGACCCAGCTGCCCCGCGATTTGTCGGTGGGCATGAGCGGCGACGCGGTGCGCTGGCTGCGCCGCAGCCTGGCGGCGCTGCGCGGCGCGGCGGCGGACCGCGATCACGGCGACACCTATGATGAGGAGCTGGCCATCGCGGTACAGAATTTCCAGCGCGAACATCGGCTCAACGTCGACGGCATTGCCGGCATCCAAACCCAGGTCGTGCTGGACACGGCGCTGGCCGAGCCGGGCTCACCGCTGCTGCAATCCGCCACTCCGCGCGGCGGGTGAACACCGATGTCCTTCATACTCGACGCGCTGAAGAAATCGGAGACGGAACGGCAACGCCAGTCGGTGCCGGGCTTGATGGACGCCGGAGGTGCGCCGTCGCGCCCCTACCTGCCGCGCTGGGCCATCGCGCTCGGCATATTGCTCGGCATCAATCTCATCGTGCTGATCATCGTACTGGTGCGCAATGCCGCGCCCGCACCGCTCGACGCGGCCGCGCCGCCCCACGCCCCGGCCGCGGCGGCAGCCGGAGTCGCAAGCGCGCAGGCCCCCCACTTCAGCCCGCTCGACGCGCCGCCGGCGGCATCAGCGGCGGCGGCGGCGCCCGCATTGGCCGATGCGGCCCCGGAGTACGCGCCGGAAATCCCGGTGGATGGCGCCGACGATGCGCCGTCGGCGCACAAGCCGCCCGCCGCGGGCCACGCCGCCAGACCGGCCGGGCTGCACCGGGATCCGCTGCTGAGCGACGCCGCCGATTCGGACAATGACGAGGTGCTGCCGTCGATGAGTGAATTGAATCTCACCGGAGCCGATGGTCTGCCGGAGCTGCACATCGACGTGCATGTGTTCGCTACCAAGCCCTCGGACCGGTTCGTCTACATCAACATGCGCAAATACCGCGAAGGCGCCACGCTTCAGGAAGGGCCCGTGCTGGAGCGCATACGGCGCGACGGCGCCGTACTCGACTATCACGGACTGCGGTTTCTGCTGCCGCGGCAGTGATCCGCCGGGCTGGCCGTCGGCGATCTTTCGGGGCTCAATCGGACAGGACGAAGGTGACCTTCAGGCGCACCCGGTATTCGGTCACCCTGCCCTTGGCGATGACCAGTTCCTGACTCGCCACCCACGCGCCGGCGACGTTCTTCAGGGTCTTGGTCGCACGTTTGACGCCGTTGTCCACGGCGTCCTCGAAGCTCTTCTTGGACGAGGCGATGATTTCGGTGACCCGGGCGACTGACGACATGCTGTTCTCTCCTTGCGGCATATGCGCCCCGGCATCCTGCCAGAGGCGCGGACGGCTGTACATCGACCGGCGCCGCTATCGGGTTCAATCGCCCTGCGCCAGCCGGCGCAGCGCTTCGCCCGAGAGACGGTGGCTGACCCACTCGGCATTGGCTTTGGCGCCGAGCGACTCGTAGAAATCACGGGCGGGCCGGTTCCAATCGAGCACGGCCCACTCGAACCGGCCACAATCCCTTTGCAGCGCGAGCTTCGCCAGGTGTATCAGCAGGGACTTGCCGACCGCGCGGCCGCGAAATGCGGGCCGCACGTACAGGTCCTCCAAATACAATCCGCGTTTGCCGAGGAAGGTCGAGAAATTGTGGAAATACAGGGCGAATCCGGCGGGTTCGCCACCGCACCTCGCCACGATTGCCTCCGCGACCGGATGGTCGCCGAACAGACTCTCCCGCAGGGAGGCCTCGCTGGCCACGACCTCATGCTCGAGTTTCTCGTACGCGGCCAACTCCCGGATGAAAGCCAGCATCAAGGGTATGTCCGCGGCGGTGGCGGCGCGAATGTCCGGATCGGCTGCGGTCATGATGATCCGAGTTTAGCCCTTTGCCGGCTTTGGAGTACGAGCGGCGGGCCGATCGTGCGATGATTGGTTCATGCGCAAGATATTGACCCTGACCATGAGCGGCCTGGTGACGGTGCTGCCGCTCGCGCTGACCGTCTATGTGATTTGGTGGCTGGTCCACACCGTCGAGGAATGGCTGCGGCGCGCATTGATCGCGCTCAAGATCGTGAGTCCCGAGCACTACTGGCCGGGACTCGGATTGATCGCGGGTTTTTTGCTGCTGCTGGCGGTCGGCGGCCTGGTCAATGCCTACGCCGGCCGGATATTCCTGGGCTATTGGGACGATTTCCTCGGCCGCATTCCGTTCGTCAAGACCCTGTACGGCGGATTTAGAGACGTGGTCAGCCTGCTGCCGTCCGGCAGCGGCGAGAAGCGCGACCTGCAGCGCGTGGTGGTGGCGCGATTCGGTGAAGTTCACGCGATCGGCTTCGTGACCCGCGAGGACGTGCCGTCGGTGCTGTTCGCACACGGCGGCCATGACTGGGTCACCGTCTACTTTCCGATGAGCTACGCGTTCGGCGGCTATACGCTGTACGTGCACCGCGATCACGTCCAGGCGTTGGACATCTCGGTCGAGGATGCGATGCGGCTTGCCATCACCGCGGGTCTCACCGCCGCGGGCGGGCGGCCTAGAAGCGTATAGACGGGCCGCCTCGATCATGCGCCAGTGGCTCCAAGTGTTGGTCATCTGCGTGGCCCATTCGAGTTTTGCATGGTGTGCCGTCGCGGCGCACGACGCCCAGCAGAAATCCGCGGCCGAGCGCTTTCAGGCTTGGAAAGCCGCGGCCGCGCAGAAGCTCGGCGCGCGCGCCGACGCGGACTCTCTGGCCACTGCGGCGGCGCTGCTGTTTGCCGGCGCGTCCGCCAAACCCGGTGCGGATGCGGCCGCGCTCGACCTCGCCGCCCGCGCCAGCGCCTTGGCGCCCTCCGATGCCGCAATCGCCTGGTTGCGCCTGCAGCTGTGCAGGGCGGCGCCGGATTGCGACTTTCGCGATGCCGCCACCGCGATGCGCTGGATCGCCGCCGACAATGCCGCCGCTTGGCTGCCCAACTTGTCCCTGGCGCAAAAGGATCGGGACAAGACCGAGGTGGATCGGATCCTGGCGGACATGGTCCTCGGCAAGCGTTTCGACATCTACTGGAACCGCATCAACGTCATGATGATCGACGCGTTGAAATCGGTGGCCGGCAGCCTGCCCGGCGCGTCCTTCAATTCGGATGCCGGACGCCTGCGCATCGTGCGGGGAATCGCGGGTTCCGAAGTAGTGCCGGCCTACCACCCGTTGATCGATGCCTGCAGGTCGCCGGGCGGGGCCGGCGAACGGCGCGATTCCTGCTTGAAGCTCGCCAGAATCATGCAGCAGGGCGATGTGATCAGCAGCCAGCTCGTGGGATTCGGCATGGAGCGGCGCTTCGCGTCCCCGGACGGCAGGGAGGCCCGGGCGATCGACGATCGGCGGCATGTTCTCGATTATCGCTTGTCGACCGCCGCGAAATTCGACGACCCGTTGCTGCCCTGGCTGAGGAACAAGCGCGCCCGCTGGCGCCTCGCACGCATGCGCAGCACCCAGCGCGAGGAGGACGTTTGCCTGGCGATCATCCGCGAACAGGGAATGGCACCCGACCCTCCCGGCGAACGACCGGTGAGCGATCCACAGCACCCGTAGGCGCTCCTGGCAGGATTTACGCAGCGTCGCACCCCGCGCCCTGTCAGCGATTCGCGGGTGTGGCCACCCAGCAATCCCGCTGGTGTTCGTCGACGATCCCGACGGCTTGCATGAAAGCGTAGCAGATGGTGGTTCCGACGAAGCGAAAGCCCCGGTGTTTCAGGTCCTTGCTCATGGCATCGCTGATCTTGCTCGAGGCGCGAAACTCACTGCGTCGGGCCGGCCGGCGGCGCAGGGTGAGGCCGTCGGTGAACCCCCAGATGTAGGCGTCGAAAGCGCCCGGCGCATCGCAAATGGCAAGGTAGGCCTTCGCATTGTCGATGAAGGCCGCGATCTTCAGCCGGTTCCTGACGATGCCCGGATCGTGCATCAATTGCCGGCGCTTGGCGGCGCCGTAGCGGCTCATTTTGGCGGCATCGAAGTCGTCGAAGGCCCGCCGATAGGAGTCGCGCTTGCGCAGGATGGTGAGCCAGGACAGACCGGCCTGCGCGCCCTCCAGGCACAGCATCTCGAACAGTCCGCGGTCGCTGTGGACCGGCACCCCCCATTGCGTGTCGTGGTAGACCACGTACAGCGGATCCGGCGGACACCAGGCGCAGCGTCGCCTGCCGTCCACGTGCGGCGCCCGCGCCATCAGCCCGACTTGAATCCGATCTTGACGTGGCTGCCGTCGCAATACGGCTTGTTGGCGGAGCCGCCGCAGCGGCACAAATAGGTTTCCACGGTGCGCAGCAAGGTGCGACCGGTGCCGGACACCAACTCGAGCGCGCCGCTCACCTTGAGGGGACCATTGGGCGCCGGCGATATCTCGAGTGGACCGTCGCGCACCGCGAGCGGCTTCGACTCGGCGCTCGGCGGTTCACCGCTCGCGACGAAATGCGCCGCGATGTGGCTCGAGTCGCAATAGGGTTTGTTCTTCGATGCCCCGCAGCGGCAGAGCGTGGCGCGCAGGCCGGCATCGACGCCCCCGATGCGCAGCGGCGCGCGAAATGCCAGCGGCCCGTTTTCCCGCACCCGCACCACATTGACCAGCGGCGGGCGCTCCTCCTCACCGCCGTCGAGCCGCTCGACTTGAATGGCGCCGGAGGGGCAATTGCGCGCGATTTCGGTGAGCTCATCCGGCGTTGCGCTGTCCGGATGGATCCATTCGCCGGACACATTGGGCACGAAGACGTCGGGCCGGTCGAGAACGCAATGCCGCGAGTGGATGCATTTTTTCGATTCGAAGCGGATGACGGCCCGTTTGCCGCGGACTGTTTCGATGCTGTCTGCCATGTTTACCCCGGTGCAAAAATCCCGTGGAGCCGGTTCGCTGCCTGGTTCGCCGGACCCTGGGTGTAGACCAATTCGATGTGATTGACGCCATGCGTGCGCCGCGCCAAGCGGCGGATCTCATGCATCAATTTGAGCAATATCGTGGAGTTTCGCGCCGCGGCATCGAGTCCCGGCGCCACGCCGAGATGCAGCACGACGAAGCGTTCGTCGGTGAGGTGCACGAACACGGCCACCCCCACGGGCCGGCCCGCAGCGGAAACCGCGAACAGACTCTGAACGCCGAGGTTGCCGATCCGTATCCGCAAGGCACCGTCCTGTGCATGGATCTCCGGCGCACCGTAGGCCTCTATCGAATGCTCGATGCCGTTGCGCACGCGGTGCTGGTTGGCGTTGAAGAACAGCAGCTCTTCCAGCGCCGGGCGCTGCTCCAGGGCGAGTGTCGAGGTGATTACGATCGACTCGTGCAAAGTCACCCCGGATCTGGAATTGGCGCAATGTGTAGCGAGTCACAGACACCGCTGCCGCGATGCAGCACGATCTGTCTGTTCCCTGAGACCCCGTATCGTATAGCGTCGCCGGCAGAATGGCACTAGCGTTACGGAGTACCCTGGATGGACTGCTGCTCTGCGGCATAAGTCCGGGACCTGCGGTCATCATGAGGTACCCGTGCTCGCTTCGAACGAGAATGACGGCGCGCTCGAAACACAGCATTTCAGCCTCGCCAGCGACATCGTGGAATTGGTGGTTTTCACCACCGACGGCGCGACCATGCAAACCTTGCGCGAGGCCGTGAGCGGCGCGCGGCGGCTATGGCACGTCACCGCCGCGGACAAGATCAGCGACCTGCTGGTGGCCGGCGAGGTCGGCATCGTGATGCTCGATGTGCACGATCTGCAGGACTCCGCCGCGCGGTTCATCGGCGACATCTGCCGGCAATTCCCCGATCTGGTGGTGCTCGCTACCGGCAATCGGGATGCCGAAACGACGCTGGCCGGCCTGATCAGCGCCGGCACCGTTTATCGCTTCGTCCACAAGCCACTCTCGCCGGGCCGCGCCAGATTGTTCGTCGATGCGGCCGTGCGAAAGCATGGCGAGCAGCGCCGTCGGCTGCCGCCGCCGGCGCCGATGCGCACCGCTTCCAATCCCCGGATCCTGGGCATGGTACTCGGCCTGCTGGTGCTCATCGTCGCGGCCTGCCTATTGCGGCTGTACCGGTCCGGCATGGAACGCCTGGCGCAAAGCGCTGGCGCAGCCCCGGCCGCACAGTCCGTGGCAGGTGCGCCCGCTGCGCAGGCCGCGGCGGCAGCCGCGGAGGACCGGGAGCGCCTGCTGGCAAGGGCCGAAAATGCCCTGCTCGAGGATCGGCTGGATGAAGCCGGCGCCGCCATCGACGCCGCGCGCAAATCCGGCGTCGAGGGCAGTCGCATCGACTTCCTGGCGGCGCAACTCGCCAAGAGTCGCGAGCGTCTGCGTCTCTCGCAGACGCATTCCCGTCCCCCGACCCCGGGCCATGCCGCCCGTGAGCAAGACACGCCGGCCCAAGGTCCTCTGGCGCAACAGCCGCTCTCCGCGGCGCGCAGTGCCATCGAGCGCCGAGATTTCGACAGGGCCGACGCCCTGCTGCAAACCGCCGCCGGCGTGGCCAGCGAGGCCGACATCCAGGACGTGCACCGGCAACTGGCCGAAACCCGGCATCAGGCCGACAGCGAGTCGCGGGAAGCGGCCGCCGCGCGGCCGGATCTGGATGCCGCCGTCAAGCAGCATTTTTTGGCCGACATCGTGCCCGCCAGCACGCTGGTGCTCGCCAGGTCGACACCGCTCGAATACCCGGAGAAGGCACGGCGCTCGCAGGTCGAGGGCTGGGTGGAACTCGATTTCACCGTGGCCGAGACCGGCGAGGTCCGGGACATCGCGGTACATCGTGCCAGTGCGCCCGGGCTGTTCGAACAGGCTGCTATCGACTCCTTATCGCAGTGGCGGTATCAGCCGGTGGTGCGCGATTCCAGGCCGGTGCCGCAGCGCGCCCGCATCCGGATCCGTTTCTCCCTCGTCTCCTGATCAGTCGTCTCCTGATCAGGCAGGGCGGCCGCCTCACACACCGCCGCCCGCCCCACGCACCACCGCCTCCCCGGCGAACTCGTCCGCGCCCGGCAACTCGGGGCCGTTCGGCACGCCATGGTCGATGCCGCCGGGCGCCGGATTCCAGTCGTTGACGGTGGCCTCATAAATAGCGAGCTCCGCCAGCAGGTCCTCGAGCCGCTGCGCCTTGCCCATGGCAAAACCCTGTCCGAAGTCGACGCCCAAATCGGTCATGCGCACGCGCAAGGCGTCGGTCTCGACGTATTCGGCAATGGTCTCCATGCACATGACCTTGGCCAGCTGCGCGATCGCCTTGATCATCGATTCCGAACGCGGGTTGGCGATGGCGTCACGCACGAAGCTGCCGTCGATTTTGATGTAATTGACCGACAGATCCTTCAAATAGGCCAGGGAGCTGACGCCGGTTCCGAAGTCATCCAGGGCGAACTGGCAGCCCAGGTCCTGCAGACTGTGGATGAAGCGCTGTGCCTTGGTCAGATTGCCGATGGTCGCGGTTTCAGTCAGCTCGAAGCAGATCACGCTGGGAGCCACGCCCGAGGCGTTGATCTGTTCGGTCACGAAATCGAGGAACGTGTCGTCCTGCAGGGATTGGCCGGACAGATTGATCGCGAATCGCGCGATGTCCTCCCCGACGCTGGCCACGTGCCGGCCCAGCAGCTCGCATGCACGGCGCACGACCCAGCGATCGATGGTCGGCATCAGCTGGTAGCGCTCCGCCGCCGACAGGAATTTTCCGGGGGGGATGATCTCGCCCCGGTCTCCGACCATGCGCAGCAGCAGTTCGAAGCGCGGTCTCCCGTAATTACCGCGCAATGGCAGGATCGGCTGCGCATCCAGTCTGAAACTGTCGTTGGCGAGCGCATCGCGCAGCCGGCCCACCACCAAGATGTCGGTGTGTCGGCGGATGATGCTCTGGTCGGAATCCTGGAACACCTCGATGCGATTGCGGCCGCGATCCTTGGCGGCTTTGCAGGCGATCTCGGCAGTCGCAAGCGCATGCGCGAGCGGATGGTCGGAGACGCCGATGGGAGCCACCCCGACGCTGACGCTCACCTCGAAGGATCCCTGGCCGGCACGCGGCACGATGGCGGCCACCGCGGCGCGCACGGACTCGGCGACCGCCGTGGCCGATTCCAGGCCCGTATTGGGAATCAGCGCGGCCAGGCGATCGCCCGAGATCCGCGCGGACAGGGCGGCGGGCGGCAGCCCCTTGGCGAGACATTCGGCGACGCTGACGATCACATCGTCGCCGACGTGCATGCCGAAGGTTTCGTTGATCACGTGCAGCCGGTCGATGTCCAGATATAGGATGCTGTGCGCCACCAGCGGGGTGCCGGAGGAGAACAGGACGGCGGCCTGCCGTTCGAAGGCATGGCGCGTCATGAGCCCGGTGCTGGGGTCATACTGCGCCTGGATGACGATGGTCGCACGTTTGGCGAGCAGCTCCGCGATTCGCGTCTGATGCAGGTCGAAGTCGGGGCAGCTCGGCGGGTTGAACAGTGCGAGCACGCCCATCACCCGTTCCGACGGATGGCGGATCGGGCAGGCGAGGATCTTGTAAGGCGCCGCGACCTCGCTCGCGATCCTCGCGATGCGATTGATGATGATGGTTCTTTGCTGCAACGACATCCAGGCCATCAGGTGCTGCTCGGCGCGAATCAGCAGCCCGGGCTGCATCGGCGCACCGCTGCGCGTCAGGGACAACGAGATGTTCTTCTCGGGCACCCATAGGGCGGCCAGTGTGCAGCCCATGTGTTCCAGACCCGTTTTCAGGATCAGATCGAATTCGTCGGCATCGCTGGCGGTGGCGGATTTGTGCGAGGACATCTCCAGCATGAGCGTCATATCGCGTTCGCGCACGGTCAGATCGCGCTCGCGCGATCCGAGCTTCGAGCGCAGCGCCAGCTCCCGCTTGAGGCACTCGAGCGCCGGCTGCACCAGCTGGCGGATGTAATGCAGGGGACGCGGTTCGGCCTGCGTGCCGGTCATCCGGACCGACAAACTGACCACGCCGAGAAGCTCGATGTGATCGCCCCGGACGGCGAACGAATACACCGTCCGATCGGCATCGAGCGTGACCATGATGCCTGCGAATTCCCCTGGATCTGACAGGGTGTTGGTGATCGCCTGTTTGACGATGTCGGCGCCTTCGGGCACGTCCCAATCGTCGGTGGCCCACACCTGGTTGGTGAATCCATCGTGCACGACCACGCCCCGAAGACTCGGCATGAGCATCCTGAGCAGACGCGCATAAGGTTCGAACGAGGCTTCCGAGGGGGAGCGCTCTGTGTCGGAAGACTCAATATCCAGCACTAAGGCCGTCCTGTTGATCACGAGCTTTTGAATGCCGGAGAATGTGCGCGAATCCATGGCGCGCATCCTTGATGGGTCTCCCAAATACACGTGAGGAGCCGCGGCGCCGGTGCCCCAATTGACAATAACCCTGGTGGGTTGTGACGAGGGTCTCGGACCGGGGCTGGATCCGGGCGCCGGTCAAGCGGCGCGGCGCGCGAGGAGCCCCAGCAGAAATCTGCCTCCCGGGAGCCGCACCAGTGTGAAAACCCGGCGCCAAAAGCGCCTGGCCGGGTCATCGAAGCGGGCGAGCGGCAACGCGTCGTACAGGTGCCCGCGCGGTTCGTGGACCACCACGTCCTGCACGCGGCGGGAGCGGTCGCCGCGCGCCGACCCGAGAGTGAGCAAAGTCGCGCCGCCCCACTCGATGCGCACCCCCTGGAATGTCTCCGGTTCGCCGGCCACGCGCACGCCCGCGGCATGTACGTGGATTTGCACATCCGGGGGCTCGAGGCTGCGCAGCAGCCAGCGGTCTTTGCCGAGATCCTCGCACCGGAATTTCGCGCTGAAGTGTCGAACGGCCGGCATCATGGCAGTGTACCGTGCATCCGGATCGGCCATGCTAAGTTACGGCCATGCGGGATTTTTTCAAACGCGATTCGTCCGCCGGCTTGGTTCTCGGCGCGGCAGCGCTCGCCGCCGTGGGGATCTGCAACTCCGGGCTGGCTCCCGGCTATCGGCAGCTGCTCCACACCGAGCTGGGCGGGCGCTTCGGCGAATTGGCGGTTATGCAGCCGCTGCTCGTCTGGATCAACGATGGGTTGATGGCGGTATTCTTCTTCCTGGTCGGAATCGAAATCAAGCGCGAGATCCTCGCCGGTCAGCTGTCCTCGGCACGGCGGCTGTCGCTGCCGATGGCGGCGGCCGTCGGCGGCATGGCGCTGCCGGCGGCGATCTACGCCGCCGTCAACTGGCGCGATCCGATCGGCATGTCGGGCTGGGCCATTCCCACCGCCACCGACATCGCCTTCGCACTCGCGGCCCTGTCGTTGCTCGGGTCGCGGGTGCCGGATTCCCTGAGGATTTTTCTCACCGCAGTGGCGATTCTCGACGATCTGGGCGCGGTCGCCATCATCGCCGCGTTCTACACCGACGATCTGTCGGCGACCATGCTGTGGGCCGCGGCGGTATGCCTGGCGGCGCTGGTGACGCTCAATCGCCTGCGGGTCCGCCCGCCCGCCGCCTACCTGCTCGTGGGCGTGATGCTGTGGGTCTGCCTGCTCAAGTCCGGCGTGCACGCCACGCTCGCCGGCGTTGCGACGGCATTCGCCATACCGCTCGCACCGCCCGGCACCGATCCGCAGGCGCCGCCACCGCCGCTGGTCGGGCTCGAACGTGCGCTGGAACCATGGGTCAATTACGGTATTCTGCCGGTGTTCGCGCTGGCAAACGCCGGCCTGTCATTTGCGGATGTGCGCTTGAGTTCATTACGGCATACGGTCACGCTGGGGATCGCGTTCGGGCTTTTTCTGGGCAAGCCTGCCGGTGTGCTCTGCGGCGTGTGGGCGGCGGTACGCAGCGGATTCGCCGAGCTACCGGAGGGCGTTGATTTCGCCATGCTGCGGGGCGCGGCCTGCCTGTGCGGGATCGGCTTCACCATGAGCCTGTTCATAGGATCGCTGGCTTTCGGCGACGGCGGCGGGTATCCCACGCTGGTGAAGCTCGGGGTCATTCTCGGCTCGGGCGCCGCCGCGGCGGCGGGCACGCTGCTGTTGCGCGGCGCGTTGCAGCCGCCACCGCCATGAGCCGGCGGCCGCGCGCGCGCGCCGGCGGAGTGCTCGCCGCGGCGTGCCTGTGCTGGCCCGTGGTGGCGCTGCCGGCGGCACCCGTCGAAATGGCACGGGCCATGGCGGCCCACGGCCTGTCCGACTCCACGGTGAGCTTCGTGGTCCTGGATCCCGAGACCGGTCATGCGGTGGCGGGCCAGAACGTCGCGACACCGCGCAGTCCTGCCTCGACCATCAAGCTGCTCACCACCTTTGCCGGTCTTGACATGTTGGGTCCGGCCTTCACCTGGCATACGCGTGCGCTGATCCGCGGCGCCATCAGGGACGGAGTTCTGGACGGCGACCTGATATTGCAGGGCGGCGGTGATCCGTACATGACCCTGGAACGTTGGTGGGCCTTTGCGCGCCAATTGCGCGGACTCGGCCTGAAGAGCATCCGCGGCGACGTGGTCGTCGACAATACCGGCTTTGCGCTGCCGGCCGAAGATCCGGGAGCCTTCGACGGGCGCCCGAATCGGGCCTATAACGTGCTCCCCGACGCGATGATGGTCAATTTCCAGACCGTCGAATTCTCGCTGGTGCCGAACCCGGACACGCGCACGGTCGAGGTGCTTGCCGACCCCGCGCCGGCCAATCTGAGCATCGACAACCGCATCCGCTTCGTGTCCGGTCGCTGCAGCGGTGCCGCCAGCCGCGTCGATTTCGAGGTGACCTCGGCGCGCTGGAACCGCGTGCAGTTCACCGGCGCCCTGTCCGGCCGCTGCGCGGCGCGCAGCTTCACCCGTGTGCTGTTGACCCCGGCGGAATACGCCTACGGGACCTTCACGCAGCTGTGGCGCGAACTCGGCGGCGACGTCGCCGGCAGGCTGCGCGTCGAAGCCGCGCCGGCCGACGCACGCCTGCTGTTGAATTTCGATTCGCTGACACTGGGCGAGATCGTGCGCCTGACCAACAAATACAGCAGCAATCTCATGGCGCGGCACATTCTGCTGGCCATCGGCGAGGAGCGCTTCGGCGCGCCGGCAACGCCGCAGAAGGGTGTGGCCGCGATCGGCGACTGGGGCCGGGCGCGCGGGCTGGCGCTCGAGGACCTGAGCGTCGACAACGGATCGGGGCTGTCGCGCACCACCCGGGTGTCGGTGCTGGCGCTGGCGAACGTGCTGAATGCGGCGTATCACAGCCGCTATGCGCCGGAATTCATGGCATCCCTGCCGCTGGCCGGCATCGACGGCACCCTGCGCACGCGCATGAAGGACATTCCCGCCGGGGCTGTGCGTCTGAAGACCGGTCATATCGACGGCGTGAGCGGCGTCGCCGGCTACGTCACCACCGCCGCCGGCAAGACCTATGTCGTGGTCTGCCTGATCAACGACGTGCGCGCCGACACCGGCGCCGGTGAGCCGGTGCACGCCGCGCTGGTGAACTGGGTGCTGGGAAATCTCTGAGGGGATCGTCAGCCGCCCCGGTATGTTTCTCTACGGCGCGGGCCGCTCCATGTCCCACACGATCGCCGTGACGTTCCTGCGGACCCATACACCGAAGCCGAGATGGCGAAAGTGCCTGCGCAGCCGGCGCCGGTACCAGAGTCCGGAGCGCAGATGCACGTTGCGATCGGTGCGGCTGCGGTCGCAATTGCTGCGCCAATCCTCCAGGGTCAGCGCCGAAACGTACAAGGCCGCGCGGCTGAGTGCCGCCAGATTCACGATGGCGCGCGCTGCATCCCGCTCCCCGAGGTACTGCAGCACGTCATAGCAGATGACCAGGTCATAAGGTTTGACGGGCCGGAAGTCGACCACCGACCCGAAGCTCCAGTTGAAGCGCGCGCACAGATATTCGCTGGCCTCGAGGCCGCGGTAGCGAGCCCGCGGCAACAATTCGGCGAAGGCGGTGCGCATCAGGCCGAGGCCGCATCCGGCATCGAGGATGCCGTGCACGGGAATGCCGGCGTGCCGCAGGATGGCCGCGATCAGCGCCGCGCGGGCACCCATTTCCGCCGCCGTGGTCACGCGCGTCGCGCGGTTCAGGTAGTACTTGCGGAAATAGGCGGGGCCGAAGGGCTGGTTGTGCGCTTTGATGTCCATTCCCTTCCCACATCGATTTCCGCCGTTTTCTGCGCCTATTGCATTGTAGCAATGTGCAATCTCGTCGGGCGACCGGCGCCGACTCAGAGCGGTCGTACATTCCCTCTCGAGTGCACAATTCCCGCAAGTATCATTTCGCGGCAAGCGCGCCGCCACGGCTCATTCGACCGTGAGGCTCTTGGCCAGATTGCGGGGCTGATCGACGTCCGTGCCCTTGAGCACCGCCACGTGATAGGCCAGCAACTGCAGCGGGATGGTGTAGACCACCGGCGCCTGGAACGCGGTGATCCGGCCGGGCATCCTGACCACCGTGACGCCTTCGGTGTTGTCGATTCCGGCCACCGGGTCGGCGAACACGAACAGCTTTCCGCCGCGCGCACGCACCTCCTGGAGGTTGGACTTGAGCTTTTCGAGCAGCTCATTGTTCGGTGCCACCGCCACCACCGGCATGTCCTCATCGACCAGCGCCAGCGGGCCGTGCTTCAGTTCGGCCGCCGCATACCCCTCGGCATGCAGATAGGAGATTTCCTTGAGCTTCAAGGCGCCCTCCATGGCGATGGGATACAGTGCACCGCGTCCCAGAAACAACGCGTGACGCTTGTCGACGAATTCCTCGGCCAGGGTTTGGATGCGGGCATCGAGCTCGAGCGCCTGTTCCACCAGTCCCGGCAACTGCAGCAGCTGCGTCACCAGATCGCGCTCTTGCTCGGCGTCCAGGCGACGGTTCTTGGCGAGCGCCACCACCAGCATGCCGAGCGCGGTCAGCTGGGTGGTGAATGCCTTGGTCGACGCCACGCCGATTTCCGGACCCGCGCGCGTCAACAGCACCAATTCCGAATCCCTCACCATGGTGCTCTCGGCCACGTTGCAGATGGTCATCGTGGACAGATAACCCGATTCCCGGGCGGTGCGCAGGGCGGCGAGTGTGTCCGCCGTTTCCCCGGACTGCGAAACGGTCACGAACAGCGTGTCGGACGTCACCACCGGGTGGCGATAGCGGTATTCGCTGGCGATTTCGACGCGGGCCGGAATGCGGCAGAATTCCTCGATGAAGTGGCAGGCCACGAGACCGGCGTGGTAGCTGGTCCCGCAGGCAGCGATGTGCACCCCCCGAGTTTTCGCGAACACCTGCTGAGCGCCGGGACCGAACGCGGCATCCAGCAGTCTCGGCCCCGCCACCCGCTCCTCCAGCGTCTGCGCGATGGCGCGCGGCTGCTCGTGGATCTCCTTGAGCATGTAATGCCGGTATTGGCCGCGCTCGACCGCATCGGCTGCCAGGTCGCTTTCGTGCACCGGACGCGACACCACCCGGCCGGCGGCATCCGTGATCCTGATCGACTTGCGGCGGATCTCCGCCACATCGCCCTCCTCCAGGAACATAAAGCGGCGCGTGACCAGCAGCAGGGCCGCCACATCCGAGGCGACGAAGTTCTCGTCGATGCCGAGGCCGACGACCACCGGGCAACCTTCGCGCGCGAGCACGATGCACTCCGGATCTTTCTCGCAGACCACCGCCAGCGCGTATGCACCCCGCAATTCGGCGACGGTCTTGCGCACCGCCTCGTGCAAATCCGCGGAATTCTCCAGATGCTGATGGATGCGGTGGGCGATGACCTCGGTGTCGGTTTCCGAGGTGAACAAATAGCCGCTGTCGGTCAGCTCGCCGCGCAGGCTCTCATGATTCTCGATGATGCCGTTATGGACGATGGCGATGCCGTCGCGCGAGACGTGCGGATGGGCGTTCTGCATGGTCGGAACGCCGTGCGTCGCCCAGCGGGTGTGGGCGATGCCCACGTGACCCGATATCGGGCTGGCGTCGAGGGCCTCCTGCAGGATCTTGACCTTGCCGACGGCGCGCAGGCGCGCCAGATGATGATGGCCGTTCAACACGGCGAGGCCCGCCGAATCGTAGCCGCGGTATTCGAGCCGTCGCAGACCCTCGACCAGGATGGGCACCACGTTGCGCTCTGCGACCCCACCCACGATTCCACACATGGGGTCCATTATAGGTCAATTGCTGCGGATCAGGTCGCTCCGCCGGGCGGCGCAACGGAACCGCCGAGGGCCTGGAACAGGGCCGCCGTATCGGCATAGCGATTCGCGCGAGCCTGGGCGAGCGCAATCACGGCTTGCTGGTAGGTCTGCTCCGCGTTCACCAATGCCAGATAGCTCACCGATCCGAGTTCGAGTTGGTGGCGCACGACGTCGAGGCTCTTGCGGGCGGCTTCCTCCGCGCGGCCCGCCGCACTCATGGCGTCCGCATCGGTGGCGAGCGCGTGCAGAGCGTCGGCCACGTTCTGAAAGGCGGTGAGCACGGCCAATCGGTACAGCGCGCCCGCTTGGTCGAGCGCCGCATCTGCGGCGCGCTTGCGATGCACCAGCGTGCCGCCCTCGAACAGGGTTTGCGACAGGCTCGCCCCCACGGACCAGAAGCCGGTGCCGGCTTTGAAGAGATCGGCCATCGCGGTGGCGGTGCTGCCGGCGCCGGCGGTGAGCGTGATCTGCGGCAGCAGATTGGCGATGGCGACGCCCACCTGTGCGGTGGCCGCATGCAGTTCGGCTTCGGCCGCGCGCACATCGGGACGCCGTTCGACCAGCTGCGAGGGCACACCGAGCGGCAGGTCGGCCGGCAGCTGCAATTGTTCCAACTCGAAGTGCACGGGCCCGAGGTCCGCCGGCAGACGACCGGTGAGCGCCGCCAGCGAATCGCGGGTCTGTTGCAGCTGGCGGATCAAGGGTGGCAGGGTGGTTTCGATCTGCGCCAGCGCCGCATCCTGTGCGTAGACGTCCCCCTCCGCGATGGCGCCGAGTTCGAGTTCGCGCCGCAGCACCGCAAGCGCCTCTTTCTCCAGCTCGATCACCCGCTGCGTGGCCGCGATCTGCGCCCGCAGCCCGGCCTCCTGCACCGCCGCCGTGACCACATTGGCGGTCAGGGTCAAATAGGTGGCATCGAGCTGGAAGCGGCTGGCCTCGGCCTGCGCCGCGAGCGATTCCACCTGGCGTCGATTCGCACCGAACACGTCCGGAACGTAGCTCACGCTGACCTGCGTGGTGAACAGGTTGAACAATGCCGTGCCGGAGTTCAGGGTCGGCGCCAGCACGCCCACCGCATTGCGCTGGCGGCTGGGATCGAAGCTCACCTGCGCGTCCGGGAAATACGCGCCGCGCTGCGCGGCGGTGTTCTCCAGGGCTTGTCGCAACGCAGCCTGGGCGGCGCTCACGCTGGGATTGGCGTGCAGCGCCTGCTCCACCAGCGCGTCCAGATCCGCGCTGCCGAACAGGGTCCACCAGTTCCGCGGCACATCGGTGCCGGCCAGGAAACGCTGCGCCGCGCCGCCCGGGCCGTTGCCCGCGGCTGTGACGGCGGGCAACGGTTCCTCGGTGTAGCGTTCGGCCGCCGGCGGCGCCGGTCGGTGAAAATTCGGCCCGACGCAGCCGGCAAGTGCCGTCCACAGGCCTGTCCACGCGGCGATGCGCAGCGCGTGACAACCGGGTTTGCGCGAACCACGCCTCATGTCCCGGCCTCGCGGGATTCCTCCGGCGGCAATTCCTGGGCCCTGGAGAATCGCAGAATCAGCACCGGCAACACCAGCAGGATCAGCACCGGAGCCAGCAGCATGCCGCCTACCACCACCAAGGCCAGCGGCCGCTGTACCTGCGAGCCGATGCCCGTGGACAGAGCCGCCGGTATCAGGCCCACGCAGGCGACGATGCAGGTCATCATCACCGGCCGCAGCTGGGTGCGGCAGGTGGTCAGCATAGCGCTGGGCCGATCCAGGCCGGACTCGAGGCTCAGATTGTAGTACGACAGGACCAATATCCCGTCCATTGCGGCGATGCCGAACAGCGCCACGAAACCGATGGCGGAGGACACGCTGAAGGCCGTGCCCGTCAGCCACAGGGCGAAGATGCCGCCAAGCAGCGCCATCGGGATCACGCTCGCGGCGAGCAGGGCATCGCGCAGATTGCCGAAATTCAGATACAGCAGCAGGATGATCAGTGCGATGGACAGCGGCACCACCACGCTCAGGCGGGAAATGGCTTCCTGCAGATTCCCGAACTCGCCCACCCATTCGAGGCGGTAGCCGCCGGGCAACAGCACCTTCGAGTCCACCGCATGCTGCGCCTCCAGCACCGCACCGCCCAGGTCACGGCCGCGCACGCTGAACTTGATGGGCACGTAGCGCTGCTGCTGTTCGCGGTAGATGAACGCGGCCCCGGACACCAGCGTGACGTCGGCGACATCCTCGAGCGGCACCTGAATGGGGCTGCCATTGCCGGCGGTGGCCTGGATTGGAATGTGCCGTATGGAGTCGAGGCTCTGGCGATACGGGGCCGCCAGACGGACCATCATGGGGAAGTGCCGGTCGCTGCCGGCCTCGTACAGGTCGCCGGCACTCTGGCCGCCGATGGCGGTCTGCACCACGGCGTTGACGTCGCCCGGGGCGAGCGCAAAGCGCGCCGCGCGCACCCGGTCGACGTCGATGCGGATGGTCGGCTGCCCGAGCGAGCGCAGCACCGCCAGATCCTCGATGCCCGGAATCTTGGCGAGCACGGCCGCGATGCTGTTGGCGGTCTTCTCCAGCGTCTCCAAATCGTTGCCGAACACCTTGACCGAGTTCTCTCCCTTGACCCCGGACGCCGCCTCCTCGACGTTGTCCTGGATGTACTGGGAGAAATTGAAGTCCACGCCGGGGAAGTTCTGTTCCAATGCCTCGGTCATGGACTGGGTGAGCTTTTCCTTGTCGATGCCGGCCGGCCAGGTGTCGAAGGGCTTCAGCGGTACGAAGAATTCCGCATTGAAGAATCCGGTCGCATCCGTGCCGTCGTCCGGACGGCCGTGCTGCGAGACCACGGTCTGCACCTCGGGGTAGGATTTCATCAGCACCCGCATCCGGTTCACATAGGTGTCGCTTTTCTCCAGCGAGACGGATTGCGGAAAGGTGGCCCGAATCCACAGATTGCCTTCTTCCAGCTTGGGCAGAAATTCCAGTCCCAGGGAGCGCACCGCGAAGAACGCGAGCAGGCCGATCAAGCCGACACCCGCAAAGGTGATGATGCGATTGGCGAGCACGAACTCGATGGCGGGCTCGTACACCCTGCGCAGGCCGCGGACTACCGGCGTTTCCCTCTCCTCCACCTGATCGGGAAGGATTAGGAGGCAGAGCGCCGGCGCCACCGTGAACGTGGCGATCAGTCCGCCGGCGATGGCATAGGCATAGGTCTTGGCCATGGGACCGAAGATATGGCCCTCGATGCCCGACAGCGTGAACAGCGGCACGAAGCCGGCGATGATGATGGCGGCGGCGAAGAATATGGACTGGCTGACCTCGGCGGCACCGATGGACACGGTGCCCATCTTGCCGCGGAATCCGCTCGGCGGACGGATGCGGTGCAATGTGCTGGGGCCGGTGCCCAGATGCGCCGAGGCCTCGGCCAGATGGCGGAAGATGTTCTCCACCATGATGACGGTGGCATCCACCACCAGCCCGAAGTCGATGGCGCCCACCGACAACAGATTGGCCGATTCGCCTCGGATCACCATGAGCCCGATGGCGAAGGACAGCGCAAAAGGGATGGTCATGGCGACGATGACGGCGCTGCGCACGTTGCCGAGGAATGCCCATTGCAGCAGGAAAATCAGCACTATTCCCTCCACCATGTTGTGCAGCACGGTGTGGGTGGTGAGGTTGATGAGATCGCTGCGGTCGTAGATCCGCTGGATGCTCACGCCCGGCGGCAATATGCCGCTGGAATTGACCTTCTCGACCTCGGCTTCAACCCTCTGGATGGTGGGCACGCTTTCGGCGCCGCGCCGCATGAGCACGATGCCCTGCACGATGTCGTCCGACTCATCCGTGCCGGCGATGCCGAGGCGCGGCAGATTGCCGATGGTGACCTCGGCCACGTCGCCGATGAGCACCGGTGCCCCCTGGACGTTGGCGATCAGGGTCTTGCGGATCTCCTCGGCGGAGTGGATCAGCCCCACCCCCCGCACCACCGCCGATTGCTCGCCGAAATTGACGGTCTGGCCGCCGACATTGATGTTGGCGTTGCCCAGTGCGGTCAACACCTGCGGCACCGACAGTCCGTAACCGACCAGCTTGCGCTGATCGATGGCGATGTCGTAGGTCTTGGTCTTGCCGCCCCAGCCGGTGACGTCGATCACGCCGGGGACGGCCTTGAAGCGCCGCTCCAACACCCAATCCTCGAGGGTCTTGAGGTCCGTGACCGAATAATTGTCCGGTCCGACCACCCGATATCGGTAGATCTCGCCGATGGGACTGGTGGGCGAAATCTGCGGTTGCGCACCGTTCGGGAGGGGGCCGAGTTGCGACAGACGGTTGGTCACCCATTGCTCGGCCTGTTGATAGGTGAAGTCGTAGGTGAATTGCACCTTGACGTCGGACAGGCCGAACAGCGATATGGTGCGGATGGCCTGCAAATTCGGGATACCGGCCATCTGGATCTCGAGCGGTATGGTGATGTAGCGCTCGATCTCCTCGGCCGACTGTCCCGTGCTCTGGGTGACGATGTCCACCAGCGGGGGCACCGGATCGGGGTAGGCCTCGATGTTCAACACCTTGAAGCTGGCCACGCCGGCGGCCAGCATCATCACCAGCAGCACCACGACCAGAACGCGTTGCCGCAGCGCGAAGGAGACGATCGAGTTCATGTGGACGCGGGGACGGCGGCCTGATCGATGAAAATGCCGCCTTTGGTGACGATTTTTTCACCGGGTTTCAACCCGTCCAGCACCTCGACCAGGCCGTTCTCCGTGCGCCCGGTATGGACGGCGCGATACGCCAGCAATTTGTCGTCCAGCACCCAGACATGCGCCGTTTCACCTTCATAGACGACGGCGGCCTCGGGCACGGCGGCCGACTGGGTCGCATCGCTGGTGACGATCCGGAAATTGGCGAACATTTCCGGTTTGAGCGCGCCGTCGTGATTGTCGATCTCCGCGCGCACCGCGATGCGGTGCGTGACCGGATCGACCACCGCCGCGACGTAGGTGAGGCGCGCCTTGAACACACGCTTCGGATAGGCCAGCACGTGGACTTCGACGGCCTGTCCGGGGTGCACCAGGGCGGCATCGGTTTCGCGCACATTGGCGAGCAGCCAGACGCTGGTCGGGTCGGCGATGGTGAATATCGGTGTGCCGAAGCCCGGCTGCAGAAACTGACCGGGACCGACCTGGCGATCCACCACCACGCCGGCGATCGGTGCGACCAGGGTCGCCACCGGATCGATGCCATGCGCCGTCTCGAGTTGATCGATCTGCGCCTCGGACCTGCCGAGGATGCGCAGCCGGTTGCGCACCGAATTCACCGCGGTTTCGGCCGTGGTGAGGTCGGCCTGCGCCTGCTGCCAATCCTGCAGGCTGCCGCCCTTGGCCTCATACAGCGCATGCTTGCGCGCTTCGTTGATTCGCGCGAGTTTGACCTGCGCGAGCGCGGTGGCGAGATCGTTCTGCGCCTGTACGAATTCCGAAGCCTCGAGCGTGGCGAGCGGCGCGCCGGCCTTCACCGTATCGCCCAGGCCCGCGATGACCCGTGTCACCCGACCCGAGTAGGGAGAGTACACCGGCGTGGCATGGTCGCCGTTGACGGCGATCTTGCCCTCGGTCAATTCCTCGCTGACGAAGCCATGCTCGCCGACGGTCTCGATGGTCAGCGTCTTCAGCTGCTGATCGGTGGGCCGGAAGGTGCCGGGCGGCGAGGCGGCCTGCGCGGGCGAGGCTTCCGGCTTGCCGAAGAACCGCCCGCCCAGCCAGGGGCCGGCAATGACCAAGATCACGACGGCTGCGGCCACGCCCACCACCCGCCACTGGCGCCCGGGCGGCCAGGCTCGACGGCCGATGGTATTCCCGTTGCCCGGTTCTCCGGCATCGTTCGCCACTTCAGTCATTCACCTTCCCGTTCGAGAACCAACAATCCATGCCCTGCAACAAACCAGGCCCTGCGCCCTTCGTTGCGTGGCGTAACTTCGCGACGCCCCCCCCAAGCGCGACGCGCAGCATAGCAAACCGCCGGCAGCGGAAATCCTGCGGATTGCGCTCAGAAGTGGAAAATGGCGTCCATGGCAATCATGGCCTGGGAATTCCTGCCGGCCCCGGGCGTCGCCGTCGGGTTGTCGTAGGCATCCACATCGCGCGCATGTTCGAAGCGCAGCTCCGGCCGCAGTTCGATGGTGTCGCCCACCCAGTGCGTATATCCCAGATCGAACTCGTAATACCGCGTCTTGAAGCCGGTGCGCTGTCCGCGGGCATCATTGAAGTAATCCGTGCGCCAAGTCACGACGTCGCGCGGACCGAATTCATAGTTCAAATAATTGACCGCGGCCCATTCGTAGGTGTAGCAATACACCAGGGTCGGCTTGCAGATGCCGCCGGACGGCGCGCCGTAATTCAGATACGAATACTGCTGGGCGATGACGGCGGTACCCAGATCCGAGCCGCCGGGGCCGGTGTCGTTGGCGACGTTGGGCGTGTGGCTCTCCCACATGTACCAGACCTCGGTGTCCATGTGCCATTTGGAGTTGAATTTGTGGTACCAGGTGACCACCGCGTGCTGGATGTTGTTCCAGCGCCAATTGCCGTCGTTCAATCCGTTCATGCAGGGATAGATGTTGTCCTTCCCGGAATCCGAGGTCCAGATCGCGCACAGCGCAGGCGTCAAATGCCGCTCGTTCTTGTCCCACGGAGCGATGTCGTTGCCGCCGGAGAGTTCGCCCTGGAGTGACCAGTTTTTGTCGAGCCTGACGGTGCTTACCACACCATTCTGTGTATAGGGGTCGTAGCTGTACAGCAGCGAGTGACTGTAGGTGACGTTGTTGGGCGCCAGCTGTGCCTCGATGTCCGGGATCGAGATGTAGCGGCCGACGCGGATGTTCATGCCCTCGGCCACCTTGGGAAACCAGAAATCGAGGTAGTACATCACTGGATCGAAGCCATATTGCTTGGCGCTGTCGGTGTATTGATTGCTGAAGATGCCGTTGCTGAACGTGTACTTGTAGTCGGTGCCGTACAGGCCGGTGAAGCGGAAGCCCCAGTCGAAGTGATCACGCTGGATCTCGTCGGGGGTGCGCTCGAAGTACAGCGCCACCTGGTCGACCTGCACGGCATTGGGTTCGAACGAATACGCCGCCGGGTAGTTACCGCCGGTGCCCGTGGCATAGTTGAATCGCGTGTGCGAGGTGCTGACATTGCCGCCGGGCTCCACCCAGCCGTAGATGGTGAAGCGGCTGTCCTTGAGCTTCTGGCCGCCCTGTCCGCAGTACAGTGCGTCCATCAAAAAGTTGTAATACATGTTCTCGACGCCGATGGCCGTGGAACCGCCGACATTCCAGGTGGCGTAGGGCCACGGTGGGTTGTTTTCCGGCACCTCCGCACCCCCGACCACCAGGGTGGGCGGCGCATTCGGATCGCCGCCGTTCCAATTCAAGTGCGACAGATAGCTATCCTTGACGCGCTGGAAGAAGCCCTCGTTTTCCGATCCCTTGGCGCAGCCCTCCGCCGGACCGTCGGGATTGGCCGCGGCCGTTGCAGCGGGCGCAGCGCCGGAGGCGGTGGGTGTATCGGCGGGCGCAGCGCTGCCTGCGTCGGACGCCGTCGCTGCGGGGTCTGCGATGGCATAGCCGGCCCACAGACATAAAAGTCCCGAGGCCAGCGAAGTTCGGGCTGCACGCAAGCGCATGTTCATCATCGATTCGGTCCTCCTTCAGGAGGCTCCATAGCGTACGGAGAGTACCGCGTGAGGATAGACAGCACCGTGTTAAGAAAACGACGCGATTCATTCCGCGACCGTAAAAGTCTTGTAAAAGTTGTATGTTGCACGCAACGCCGGTCGCGCGAGCGGCCTCCGGCGGCGGCTTTCCGGGCCTACGACACCCGCCGGTGTGCCTTCAGCAACTCGGTGACATCATGCAGGGTGGCCGCCGCGGCCGCCTCGTCACCGCGGCCGCAGGAACCCAAGATGGATTTCAGCTGCCCCTTCAGCCACTGGGCTTCGCCCGCGCTGTACTCGGACCCGTCGCTGGCGAACTCCCGCATCTGTCCGGCCTTGTCCGGGCGCAGCGAATCGACGATCCGCTCCGCGCTCGCGATTTCTTCGGTCAACGCCGGACTGCAGCCGGCCTGCAGGCTCGATGCCATCAGGTAGGTGGATCCGAGAATAAGCACAAAACCGCTGCTGCTCATGACGGTACGCCGCTCGATGTTGATCGACATGCTACTGCTGTGGGGGCCCGCGCAAAGACCGGAAGCCGTTAAAAATTGCGGCGGATCAATCCCCGGGTTTGGAGGCGTCGTCGAGTTCGGTGTTGAGCCGGTAGCCGACCCCGGGTTCCGTCAGGATGTAGCGCGGACGGCTGGGCTCTGCTTCGAGCTTGCGGCGCAGGCTGCCGATGTAGACCCGCAGCGAGCGCGAGTCGTCGCGATGCGGGCCCCAGACCTCCCTGATCAGGGCGGCGTGGGTCACGATGCGATCGCCGTGACGCGCCAGGGTCTCCAGGATGCGGTGCTCCAGCGGCGTCAGTCGTACCTCGCGGCCGTCGCGGCGCTGCGCGGTGCGCCGGCCCAGATCCACGGTGACGTCCCCGAGTGCGAGCACGCCCATGGGCAGTTCGCCGCGCACGTGGCGCCGCACGGTGGCGCGCACCCGCGCCAGCAATTCCGGCGCGCTGAACGGCTTCATGATGTAGTCATCGGCGCCTCTTTCGAAGGCCGCGAGTCGCTGGGTCTCGGCGGTGCGCGCCGACAGCACGATGATGGGCACCGGTGACCACAAGCGCACCGAGGTGATGACGTTCAGGCCGTCGCGGTCGGGCAGCCCCAGATCGACCACCAGGATGTCGGGCCGGTGCAGGCGGGCGTCCTGCTCGCCGCGGGCCGCCGTATCGGCGACCACGACGCGAAAGCCGTTTGCCTCGAACAGCATTCGCAGAATGTTTTGGATCGCCGCATCGTCCTCGACGATCAGGACCAGATGCATGGCCTCCGTCATGCCGTACCGGCCACGGCCTCGCGCGTCACGGCCGGCTGCGGCAGGGTGATCTCGAAGCACGCCCCGCCCGACCGGCCGTTCATGGCGCGGATGTCGCCGCCGTGCAACCGCGCGACCGCTCGGCAGATCGCAAGCCCCAGGCCGGCGCCCGCGACGTTGCTCTCCGCGCGGCCGCGCTCGAATTTGTCGAACAACCGCTCGGTGTCGGTGGACCCGAATCCGGGTCCGTCATCCTCCACGCTGATCACCACCTGCTCATCCTCGGTACGCGCCGCGATCGCGATGCGGGTCTCGGGCGGCGTGTGCTTGGTGCAGTTCTCGACCACATTGCTCAGGATCTGCACGATCAATCCGGCTTCCACGTACAGCATCGGCAGATCCGCCGGCAGATCCACGAATACCCGCCAGCGTGCCAGTCGGCCCTCGTTCTGCCTCAGGGTCTGGCCCACCAGGTCCTCGAGCAGGTGCCAATCGCGCTTGACCGCACCCATTCCGGTTTCCAGGCGCATGAGTTCGAGCACGTTCGACAGCAGTTCGGTCATGTCGCGCGCCTTGTCCTCGATCAGGTGGCCGAGGGTGGTGCGCCGGTGAGCGTCCAGCGGAAAGCTGTCCTGCGCCATCATGCTGCCGGCACCGGCGATGGCCGACAGCGGGGTGCGCAGATCGTGCGAGATCGACGCCAGCAGGGTGTTGCGCAGCGCCGCGCGTTCCGCGCTGAGGCGCGCGGACTCCGCCACCTGGGCGAGGCGCGCGCGCTCCAGCGCCACTGCCAGCAGATGGCCGAGGGCCTCGAGCAGGCGGCTTTGTTCGGGCAGCAGTGCGCGCTTCGGATCCGCGGGGCGCAGCACCAGCACCCCCCGGGCGTCCTGGCTGCCGATCAGCGGCAGATAGATGCAACGGTCGGCGCCGAACTGCGCCGATCCATGGCCGGCCCGCTGTCGATGCTCCACCACCCACTGGCACAGTGCCAGATCCGGCGTGCGCCCGGTCGCGGAAGGCCGCTGCCGCAGCCGCCCTCGCTCGTCGCACACCAGGACGATCGCGGGTCCGTGGGCCACCTCGGAAATGATGCGCTCGGCGACGTCGGCCATGCCGTCGGCTTCGCGCGTGACGGCGAGTTCGCGGCTCATGGCGTACAGCGCCGCGGTGCGGCGCTCGCGGGACACCGCCGCCAGGGTCTGTTGTTGGACGGCGGACACGAGGTTCGCAATGATGATCGCCACCACCAGGATCACGCCGAAGGTCACCATGTAGTGCGGATCGGAGACGAAGAAGCTGAAGCGCGGCGGGACGAAGAAAAAATCGAAGGCGGCGATGTTGGCCAGGGAATTGACGATGGCGGGACCGCGGCCGAGACGCAGAGCCGCCAGCGTCGCGCCCAGCATGTACACCATGACCATGTCGATCAGGTCGAAATGATCCAGCATGGGCAGTGCCACCGCGGTGCACAGCACGGTCAATCCCAGGGCGGCGGCGTAAGCCATCAAGGCCCGCCTGGAGGCCGGGGGACGGGCGCCTGGCGACGCCGCTCCACGTTTCGCGCCGCGGGAGATCAGGATGACGTCGGCGTCCGCGGCCAGGCGCAGCAGCGCCGACGCCGTGGATTCGCGCAGCCACCGCCATGCCGCCGCACGCCGCGGCGCGCCGGCGATGATGGTGCGCGCACCATGCAATTCGGCGTATTCCCGGATCGCATCGGGCGGCGATGCGGCCACCATGGTCACTGTTTCCGCGCCCAGGGATTCGGCCAGGCGGAACATGTCGATGCGCACGTCCCGCTGCGGGGCCGCGGTCCGCAGGAAGGCCGGTGTCTCCACGGATACCACGGTCCACTGCGCCGTGAGCGCGGCGGCCAGGCGCTGGGCGGCCCGCAGCAGCTGCTCCGCAAAATCCGCGTCCTCATCCGGCGCAATCGCCACCACCATGTGCTCGGCCGTCACGGTCTCCGGCGCGCCTGCCGCAGCCTCCCGTGCGCCTGCCGCGGTCGCGGATTCGGCGCCGCGTGCCGCCTGGGTGTCGCCCACGCTGAACTCAGCCCGCATCGGCCGCTAAAGCTGCGGCGCGTCCGACGCCAGTCGATAGCCCACACCCGATTCGGTGAGTATTTGTACGGGCCGGGAAGGATCCCTCTCCAGTTTGCGGCGCAGGCTCATGACGTACAGGCGCAATGCGCGCATGTCCGCCTGCTCGGTTCCCCACACTTCCTGAAGCAGCCGCTGGTGCACCACGACCCGGTCAGGATGGCGCGCCAGAATTTCGAGAATGCGATGTTCGAGCGGCGTGAGGCGCACCTGTGCACCGTCCCAGCGCCTGGCCACGCGCTTGCCCGTGTCGATGAAAATTCCGCCGGGCGAATCGCCGCTCTCCGGCGGATCGCAGGCGGTGCGGCGAATCAGCGCTTTCACGCGTGCGAACAGCTCGGGCGAGCTGAAGGGCTTGACCACGAAATCGTCGGCGCCCGCGTCGAAGGCCGACAGCTGGGTATCCACGGCGCGCGCCGACAGCACGATGATGGGCATGTTCGACCAGGTGCGCACGCTCTCGATGAAGCAGATGCCGTCCCGATCGGGCAATCCCAGATCGACGATGGCCGCATCCGGCCGGTGCGCCCGGGCATCGCGAATCCCCGACTCGCAGGTGCCGGCCAGCACCGTGCGAAACCCGTGGGCCTCGGCCAGCAACCCGACCACCTTGTGCAGCGCCGGATCGTCCTCGACGATCAGCAACGAGTGTTGGACCCAGTTCATCCACCCTCCGAACCCGTTGTTGTCTGGATCAGGGTCCTGTTGATGGCAGGTTATTGAGAGCGGTGTATTGATGTCGTTAATAAATGGCTTCCGGGCGGCGCGGCCCCGCATTGAAAGTGTATAGAAAAAAAAGAAGGGCCGGCCGCGCCTCCGGCGACCACTGTGCGGGCGCCGGTCGGTGTGATTGTCATCCAGGGCGCGTGCGTGCGGCAACAAGCCCGCTTCGCCCGGCGGATCGTGAGCGTCCGGGAATCACCATCCGGGTATCTTAGCAGCGCGTGCCGCAATCACCCTACGGCAAAATATGGGCTGCGCCTTTGTGGCAGTCGATGCACGTGTAGCTGCTCGCGAGGGATTGGTGCATGACTGCCGCCGAGATGCCGGCCATTGCAGGCACCGGATGCCGCGCCAGCGTCATGGCGGCCGGCGTATGGCAGGTGCGGCATTCCGCGGAATCGTCGGCCTTGAGCTCCTGCCACACCTTTTGCGCGAGCTCGAGCCGGTGCCTTTCGTATTTCAGCGGCGTGTCGAGTTCCCCCTTGAGATGTCCCCACAGCTCCAGCGAGGAGGCGATGTGGCGCATCAGCTCCGGTACCAAGGCCGGCGGCACGTGGCAGTCCGCGCAGCTCGCCTGGATGCCGAGCACGTTCGAGCCGTGCACGCTGCGCGAGAGTTCCTGGGACGGCGCGTCCATTTCATGGCATGACGTGCAGAACGCCTGGCTCGACGCAAATTTCAGGCCGCCGGCGATTCCGCCGATGAGCCCCGCGCCGACGACGAAGGCGATCACCGCGCCGGCCGGAATGCCCAGCAGCCACCAATGCCGAGGACGCCGCCACAACCAGGCGCCGAAACCGCCGCGGTCCGGCCCGGGTGGATCAGAACCGTTCAGCGGTGGCATTGTTCACACGTGGCAAACGCGACCTCGCCGTTGTGGCAGGCGAAGCATTTGCCGTCGCTGCTGTGGTCGGCGACGGATATCAGGCCCTGTTTGTGCGTCTCGAACAACTGATTGCCCGTCGCCGGCAATCTCGTATGGCAATCGGCGCAGACATAGCCCCGGGAGGCATGCTGTTCGTGGTCGAAGGTGACCGTCCCCTGGCCGCCGCCGCGGTAGGTGAATGTCGCCACGCGCTGACCCTCTGCACTCACACAGAACAGGCCGATGAACAGGCAGCCCAGCACCGGTCGCACACCCATGACTGCGCTCCTAGAGCAGAATGCGGCCGTCGACGGCGGCAATATTGGGAACCGCCGTGAGGACCATGGCGGCCGTCAGTTCATCACGCATGGTCTTCATGAACAGCGCCACGCCCGGACGGGCATCGCCATGCGCGGCACGCCAGATGTGCCGGCCCACCAGCACGGCATCCGCGCCCAATGCCACATATCTGAGCACGTCGGTGCCGTAATGCACGCAACCGTCGACCAGCAGGACCATCTTGCCCTTGACCTTCTCGGCGATGGCGGGCAACACCTCGGCGGTCGATGCCGAGTGGTCCAGGACCCGGCCGCCATGATTGGAGACGCAGATCCCCGCGGCCCCGGCCTCCCCGGCGAGCAGCGCATCGTCCAGGGTCATGATGCCCTTGATCACGATGGGGATCTTGGTGGCGCGAACCAGTTCGCGCAGCTGGGCCACGGTCTTGGGTTCGACCGCGGTGTCCTTCGAGGAATCCATCCAGCCGCGGCCGGCCGAATCGATGTCGATGGTGATCATGAAGGCCTTGGCAGCCTCCGCCAGCCGGATGACGCGGATGAGGTTTTCGTTCGGCCGCGGTTTGATGCCGGCGATCACCTTGCCGGGGTAGCGGCCGGCCACCTCATAGCGGGCTTTGGTGACGTCCCAGGGATCCGATTGAATGTCGCCCACCGAACCCATGGTGCCGGCGTCCACGCAACCGCCGATGATCGCTTCGAAGTAATCGGCCTCCGACATGTTCCGCAGCGTGGGAAAGTTCACTGCCAGGCCGCCCAGCGGCGCCGCCATCGCAGGGAAGGACAGCTTCTGGCCGAAGATGACGGTCGAGCAGTCGGGTTTCTTGTTGCCGCTGAGCGGGCGCGTCTTGAGTTTTACGCGTTGCAGGCCGGTGAAATTGTTTTGAAATGACATGCCGGAATCCAGGCCGCCGATGCCGGGAAACTCACCGGCGCAGGCCACGCCGTCGCATTGCGGGCAGACGCGGCACACCGGATAAAGCGCCTGACGCGCTTTCTGGTAGACGACCGCCACGCTGCCTGTGGCGCTGCGCGGTCCGTATTGGGTGGCGGGCACCGGCGCCGGGGAGCCGGTCTGAGGCGGCGCCGCGGCGGCGGCGGGTGCTTCCGGTGCGGTTGCGGCGGGTGCAGCCGCTGCCGTTGCCGTCGCGTCCGCTGCCGTTGCGGCCGGAAACATCACGCGGCTGGCCAGCGCGCCGGCGCCGAACAGGGCCGAGGCCTTCAACGCGGTTCTTCTGTCGACGTTATCCATCTGCGACCTCCGTAGCTAGGCAATGACGGCAAACACCAAGGCGGCGCCGACCATCATGACGACGGTGAGGACAGCAGCGGCTCGATCAGGACCTGCAGGGGCGAAACACCGACCAGGTCACGCCAGCGCACGGCGCGCTGGCGCGGATCGCGCAGCGTATCCGTCCCGGATTCGGCTTCCTGCGGCTGAGCGAAGGGGTTGAGAGCGGCGTCTTGCATCCAGTGGCGTTTCGGACCTGTTGGCGGTGCTGAGCATAGAACGTCGCGCGTGCCATCCACCGTTCGCTAGCGTACACAGCGCCGCGGCGGCGATCGTCCGGCGGGCGGTCCGCCGCGCATCGGCCCACCGATGCTCTCACGCCGGTACTCGCGGTCCGGCCGCCGACACCTTAGAATCTGCGCCGGGGAGACACCATGCACAGGCCGACAATTCTGGTGACGTCATGGGCGCTGTTGGGCGCCGCCGGACTCTGCGCGCAGGAGTTAAGGCCGCCGCCGCCGCCGTCTGCATCGGCCGTGCCCGTGACCATCGAGGTGGATCTTGGCAAAAAGGTCGGGACCTATGAACCGCTGTACGCCTGGTTCGGGTACGACGAGGCGAACTACGGCACGTTCCCCAACGGCCGCGCGCTGCTGCGCGAACTGCATGACCTCAGCCCAGTGCCGGTCACCATCCGCGTCCACCATCTGCTGACCTCGGGTGACGGCGTGCCGGATTTGAAATGGAGTTCGACCAACGTCTACCGCGAGGACGCGGACGGCAGACCGATCTACGATTTCACGATTCTGGACGGCATCTTCGATGCCTATCAGCAGGCCGGCGTGCGGCCGCTGGTGGAGCTGGGCTTCATGCCGAAGGATTTGGCGGCGGAACTTGCGGATCGGCACGAGCCCTACCAGGTACGCTACCCGCAGAGCACGATCTCCGGGGCATCCAACAATCCGCCCAAGGACTATGCCAAATGGGGCGAGCTGGTCCGCGTCGTCACGGCGCACCTGGTGCAGCGTTACGGGCGGGAGAACGTGCGGCAGTGGTACTTTGAGGTATGGAACGAGCCCAACATCGCGTACTGGCACGCTAGCGCCGAGGATTATTGGAAACTGTACGACTACGCGGTCGCCGGCGTGCGCGCCGCACTGCCCGCGGCCCGGGTCGGCGGCCCGGCGAGCACCGGACCTAACGATCAGGCGGCCTACAGATTCCTGGACGATTTCCTGCGCCACGTGACTGCGGGACGAAGCGCGGCGACCGGGAGGCACGTGCCGCTCGATTTCATCTCTTTCCACGCCAAGGGCCGGCCGCAGATCGATCAGGGTCGCGTCACCATGGGAATCGCCAAGGAACTGCGCGATGCCGACAGGGGATTCGAGATCGTCGCGAGATACCCGGCCCTGCGCGGGCTGCCGATCATCCTGAGCGAGGCCGATCCCGAGGGCTGCGCGGCCTGCTCGAGCAAGGTCAATCCCGCCAACAACTATCGCAACGGCACGCTCTACCCGGCCTATACGGCTGCGGCCTACAAGGGGTTGTTCGAACTGCGGGACCGCCGCGGCGTCAATCTGCGCGCCATGCTCAGCTGGTCGTTCGAATTCGAGCACAAGGATTACTTCGAGGGCTTTCGCTCGCTCGCCACCAACGGCATCGACAAGCCGGTGCTCAATTTCTTCCGCATGACCGCCCTGATGAGCGGCGATCGGGTGCACACGGCGAGCGATGGTGCGGTACCGCTGGACACGCTGCTGGCAGCCGGCGTGCGCGATCATCCGGACGTCGACGCCCTGGCCACGCGTGCAGCGCGCGAAGCGGCCGTGCTGCTGTGGAACTATCACGATGCCGATGTGCCGGCGGCCTCGACACCCGCGACACTGCACATTCGGGGCTTTCCCGCGACATCTCACCGCGTGCTGCTGACGCAATACGGCATCGACGACACGCACAGCAATGCCTACGCCGCCTGGCTCGCGATGGGTTCGCCGCAGCAGCCGGGCGCAGCACAATACGCGGAACTCAAGCGCCGCGACGGATTGGAGTTGCTCGGCTCGCCGCAGTGGCTCGAGCTGGAGCACGGCCAGGCGACGCTCAGCAGCGAGCTGCCCCGGCAATCGGTGTCGCTGCTGCGCTTCGAGTGGTGAGCCGGCTGGCTATTCGGTCTTTTTGTCCGGCAGGGCGGCAGTCTTGCCCAGCACCCGGTCGATGTGCGCGTCCTTGTCGGCCTGCGAGTATTTCGGCGGCCGGGACCAGCCGCGCACGGTGGTCTGCGGCGCGCGGCTCAACGTCAATTCGCCGTCCGGAATGCTGCCCGATACGGTCGATCCGGCGCCCAGCGTCGCGCCGGCGCCGATGCGCACGGGCGCCACCAGCATGCTGCCGGAGCCGATGAAGGCGCGATCTTCGATCAACGTCGGCCACTTGTTCTCGCCGTCGTAATTGCAGGTGACGGTGCCGGCGCCCACGTTCACGTCCACACCGACGGTGGCATCGCCGACATAGGTCAGGTGATTCGCCTTGCTGCGCGCGCCGAGCTCGCTGTTCTTCACTTCCACGAAATTGCCGATGTGCACCTCGCCGCGCAGCGTGGTGCCGGGCCTCAGGCGCGCGAACGGGCCAATGCGGCAGCGCTCGCCCACGATCGCATTGTCGATCATGGAGTTCGCAAAGACCTCCGTATCGGCGCCGATCTCGGCGTCCTGGATCACGCAATTCGGCCCGATCCGGGTGCGCGCGCCCAATTTCACCCGGCCGGAGAACACCGCGTTGACATCGATGAACACGTCGCGCCCCACCTCCACCGCGCCGCGGATGTCGATGCGGGCCGGGTCAGCCAGCGTGGCGCCGGCGAGCATCAGCTCCTCCGCCCGGCGCCGCCGGTAGCAGGCCTCGACGTGCGCGAGCTGGATGCGGTCGTTGACGCCGAGCAGTTCGGATTCGCCCTCCACCGGCAGGGCGTTCACCTTGATCCCGTCCGCGACGGCCGCAGCCACCACGTCCGTCAGATAGAACTCCCGTTGTGCGTTGTCGTTGCGAATCTGCAATAACCAGGCGCGCAATGCTTTGGCGGGCGCGGCCATCAGGCCGGTGTTGAGCTCGCGGATCTTGAGCTGATTCGCATCGGCATCCCGGTGTTCGACGATGGCGCGAACCTGGCCGCCGGCATCGCGCACGATGCGGCCGTAACCGCCCGGATTGGGCAGCGTCACGGTCAGCAGCGCAAGTCCTCCGGCGGCGGCCGCGATCAGCTGCCGCAGGGTCTCCAGGCGCAACAGCGGCACGTCGCCATAGAGCACCAGCACCTGGTGGTCGTCGGGAATCAGCGGCATCGCCTGCATGAGGGCATGGCCCGTGCCGAGCTGCTGCGCCTGCAGGATCCAGTCGACGTGGTTGGGCACCGCGGCCTGCACCTGGGCGCCGCCGTAGCCGTAGACGACGTAGATTTCCTTGGGCTCGAGCGCCTCGGCGGTGTCGAGCACGTGACGGATGAGCGGCCGGCCGGCGAGGGGCAGCAGCACCTTGGGCAGGTCGGATTTCATCCTCGTGCCCTGACCGGCTGCCAAAATGACGACGGAAAGCTGCATGTCCGTTGCGCAAGCGGCTCCTCAGCGTTTCTTTCGAATGCGCTCGATCGCCCGCAATTGTGCCACGGCGCGCGCCAGTTCGGCCTGCGCCTCGGCGATTTCCAGCTTGTCGCCGCGGGTGCGCACGGCGTCCTCCGCACGCGACTTGGCCGCGAGTGCCGCCGCCTCGTCGAGGTCATGGGCCCGCGCCGCGGTGTCGGCGAGCACGGTCACCTGGTGCGGCTGGATCTCCAGGGCTCCGCCGCCGACGTAGAAGCTCTGTTCCTCGCGGCCCTCGGTCTGCACGCGCACTTCACCGGGTTTGAGCGTGGTCAGCAGCGGCGCATGGCGCGGCGCGATGCCGATCTCGCCCTCCGATCCCGGCACGAACACCATGCTGGCGTCCCCCGAGAAGATCTGGCCCTCGGCGCTGACGATGTCGACGTGGATGGTGTTCGCCATGGATGGATCAGCCCAGCGACTTGGCTTTCTCGACGGCCTCTTCGATGCCGCCGATCATGTAGAAGGCCTGTTCGGGCAGGTGGTCGTATTCGCCCGCGATGATCGCCTTGAAGCCGCGGATCGTATCCTTGAGCGGCACGATCTTGCCGTCCTGGCCCGTGAAGACCTTGGCGACGTTGAAGGGCTGCGACAGGAAGCGCTGGATCTTGCGGGCGCGGTACACCGACAGCTTGTCCTCCTCGGAAAGCTCGTCCATGCCGAGAATCGCGATGATGTCCTGCAGCTCCTTGTAGCGCTGCAGGACGGCCTGCACGCCGCGGGCCGTATCGTAGTGTTCCTGGCCCACCACCAGCGGATCGAGCTGGCGGCTGGTTGAATCGAGCGGATCGACCGCCGGATAGATGCCGAGGGACGCGATCTGCCGCGACAGCACCACGGTGGCGTCCAGATGCGCGAAGGTGGTCGCGGGCGACGGGTCGGTGAGATCGTCCGCCGGCACATACACCGCCTGGATCGAGGTGATCGATCCGGTTTTGGTGGAGGTTATACGCTCCTGCAGCACGCCCATTTCCTCCGCGAGGGTCGGCTGGTAGCCTACCGCCGAGGGCATGCGGCCGAGCAACGCCGACACTTCGGTGCCGGCCAGCGTGTAGCGATAGATGTTGTCGACGAAGAACAGCACGTCGCGGCCCTTGCCGGATGCCTGTTTTTCGTCGCGGAAATACTCCGCCATGGTCAGTCCGGTGAGCGCCACGCGCAGGCGGTTGCCCGGCGGTTCGTTCATCTGGCCATACACCATGGCCACCTTCGAGTTCGCGAGATTGTCCTTGTCGATCACGCCGGACTCGATCATCTCGTGATAGAAATCGTTGCCTTCGCGGGTGCGCTCACCGACTCCCGCGAACACAGACAAGCCGCTGTACTGCTTCGCGATGTTGTTGATGAGCTCGAGCATGTTGACGGTCTTGCCGACGCCGGCGCCGCCGAACAGGCCGACCTTGCCGCCCTTGGCGAAGGGCACGAGCAGATCGATGACCTTGATGCCCGTGACCAGAAGATCCTGGCCGCCCGCCTGTTCGTCGTAGGGCGGCGCCGGACGATGGATGGGCAGGTACTCGGTGGCGACTACCGGCCCTTTTTCGTCCTGCGGCGTGCCGAGCACGTCCATGATGCGGCCGAGGGTGCCGGCGCCGACCGGCACCGAGATCTCCTTGCCGGTGCCCTTGACGGTGAGGCCGCGGCGCAATCCTTCCGAGGGGCCCATGGCGATGGTTCGCACGATGCCGTCGCCGAGCTGCTGCTGCACCTCGAGGGTCAGATCCACGTCATCGAGCTTGAGCGCTTCGTAAATCTTGGGAATTTGATCGCGCGGAAATTCGACGTCGATGACGGCGCCGATGATTTGCACGATTTTGCCGCTGGACATGATATTACCTCGTTGCCTAAACCGCTGCCGCGCCGCCGACGATTTCCGAAAGCTCTTTCGTGATCGCCGCCTGCCGGGCCTTGTTGTAGATGAGCTGCAGCTCGTCGATGAGATTGCCGGCATTGTCGGACGCGCTCTTCATGGCCACCATGCGCGCCGCCATTTCGCACGCCACGTTCTCGACGGCGCCCTGAAAAACCTGTGATTCGATGTAACGCAAGAGCACGCCGTCGAGGATCTCGACGGAACCGGGCTCGTAGATGTAGTCCCAGCGCTCCTGCAGTTTGCCCTGGTCCATGACCTGCAGCGGCAGCAGCTGCGTGACCACGCCCTTCTGGGTCATGGTGTTGACGAAAACGTTGTGCACCAGCAGCAGCTGATCGATGGATGCGTCGCGGTAGAAGTCGAGCATCACTTTGACCGCTCCGATCAGATCCTTGACGTGCGGCCGGTCGCCCAAATGGGTGACCGACGCCGAGATCTCGACGCCGGAGAGGCGGCGGAAGAACTGCAGGCCCTTCGATCCGATCAGGCACAGCTTCACCTTGGCGTTCCTGGCCTGCGCTTCGCGGATCGCGGTGAGCGTGGCCTTGAACAGGTTCAGGTTGAGCGAACCGCACAGTCCGCGGTCGGTACTGATCACCACGATGCCCACGGTCCTGACCGGGCGCTCCAGGGTGAAGGGGTGCTTGTAGTCCAGATTGACCTGGCGCAGATGGCCGACGATGACGCGGATCTTCTCCGCATAGGGGCGCGCCGCACGCATCCGCTCCTGCGCCTTGCGCATCTTGCTCGCCGCCACCATTTCCATGGCCTTGGTGATCTTGCGGGTGTTCTTGATGCTCGAGATCTTGCCGCGGATTTCCTTTGCGCCTGCCATGATCTTCCCTTACAGAGTCGCGAAGAATTCGTCGCAGCACTTCTTCAGCGCCGCCTCGACGTCTTTCGAGAGGTCCGGCTTGTCATTGATGCCCTTGAGCAGCGAGGCATAGCTGCCGCGCGCGAAGGTCTGCAAGGCCGCCTCGGTTTCGACCACCTTGACGCGGTCGACCTTGTCGAAATAGCCGCTGTTGCCGGCGTAAAGCGACAGCGCCATCTCCGCCACGGACATGGGCGAGTACTGCTTCTGTTTCATGAGTTCGGTGACCCGCTGGCCGCGCTCCAGCTGCCGTCGCGTCGCCTCATCGAGGTCCGAGGCGAATTGCGAGAAGGCGGCGAGTTCGCGGTATTGCGCCAGCGCCAGGCGGATGCCGCCGCCGAGCTTCTTGATGATGTTGGTCTGTGCCGCGCCGCCGACGCGCGAGACGGAGATGCCGGCGTTGATCGCCGGGCGCATGCCGGCGTTGAACAGGTCGGTTTCGAGGAATATCTGCCCGTCGGTGATCGAGATAACGTTGGTCGGCACGAACGCCGTCACGTCGCCCGCCTGGGTTTCGATGATGGGCAGTCCCGTGAGCGATCCCGTCCTGCCCTTGACGCGGCCGTTGGTGATCTTCTCCACGTATTCCTCGTTGACGCGCGCCGAGCGCTCGAGCAGGCGCGAATGTAGGTAGAACACGTCGCCGGGATACGCCTCGCGGCCGGGCGGGCGCCGCAGCAGCAGCGAAATCTGCCGGTACGCGACCGCCTGTTTGGAAAGGTCGTCGTACACGATCAGCGCATCCTCGCCGTTGTCCATGAAATATTCGCCCATGGCGCAGCCGCCGTAGGGGGCGAGATATTGCATGGCCGCCGGCGTGGAGGCGGAGGCCGCCACGATGATGGTGTGCCCCATGGCGCCGTGTTCCTCGAGCTTGCGCACCACGTTGGCGATGGAACTTTGCTTCTGGCCGATGGCGACGTATACACACTTCACGCCCGTGGCCTTCTGATTGATGATGGTGTCGATCGCCACCGCGGTCTTGCCGGTCTGGCGGTCGCCGATGATGAGTTCGCGCTGGCCGCGGCCGATCGGCACCATCGAGTCGATCGACTTCAGGCCGGTCTGAACCGGCTGCGACACGCTCTTGCGGAAGATCACGCCCGGCGCGACCCGTTCCAGCGGCGCTTTGAGCTTCGCGTTCACCGGGCCCTTGCCGTCGATGGGCAGCCCGAGCGCGTCGACCACGCGGCCGAGCAGTTCCGGCCCCACCGGCACCTCCAGGATGCGCCCCGTGGTCTTGACCGTGTCGCCCTCACCGATACCCTTGTAGTCGCCGAGCACCACCGAACCCACGGAATCCTGCTCCAGATTCAGAGCCAGGCCGAAGATGTTGCCCTCGAACTCCAGCATCTCGCCGTAGCGCGCGTCGGCGAGCCCGTGGATGCGCACGATGCCGTCGGTGACGCTGACCACGGTGCCGACGTTGCGCGCCTCCGTGGTCGACTGGAATTTATCGATTCGCGCCTTGATGAGGTCGCTGATTTCCGAAGCCTTGATGGACATATAACCTCTAGCTTGCCAATTCGGTTGCGAGCCGTTCCAGACGGCCTTTCAACGATCCGTCGATCACCATGTCCCCGGCGCGGATCACCGCACCGCCGAGCAGCGCCGGGTCGACCGAGTTTTGCATGCGCACGCGGCGTTTCAGGCGTGCGGTCAGGGCCTGGCCGAGCTTCTCGCTCTGCGCGGGGCTCAAGGGCACGGCGGAGACGACCTCGACGTCGACGGTGTTCTCGACGCGCGAGCGTTCGGCCTCGTAATGCGCCACGATTTCCGGCAGCAGCAGCAGCCGGTGATTTTCCGCCAGCACGCGCACGAAGTTGCGCATGCCGGCGTCGAGATCGCCTGCGGCCACATCGGTGACGACGGCGGCGGATTCCGCGGCGGTATGGGCGGGATCCCCGATGAGGGCGGCGACCCGCGGATCTGCGACGATCCGGGCGGCCTTCGCCAGGCCCTGCGACCAGGCGGCGAAGGCATTCGCGTCGCGCGCGTACTCGAACGCCGCCTTCGCATAGGGACGTGCGATGGTCGCGCGCTCAGCCATTGCTGATCTCGGCCGCCAGGCTGTCGAGGAGTTCCGCGTGCGTCTTCGGGTCGATTTCACGCCCGAGCAGCCGCGCCGCGCCGTCCACGGCGAGTTTGCCGACTTCGCGACGCAGGCCCTCCCGCGCCCGTGTGCTCTCCAGCGCCGCATCCTCATGCGCCTGCGCCACCAGACGCTGCGCCTCGGCGGACGCCGTGCCCTTCGCCTCGTCGATCATTTCGTTGGAACGCTTGCCCGCCTGATCGATGATCTGCGTCGCCTTGTCGCGCGCCTCGCGGATGATCTCCTTGGCGCGCGTTTCCGCCTCGCCCAGATCCTTTTCGCTTTTGGCGGCGGCGGTGAGCCCGGCTGCGATCTTGCGCGAGCGCTCCTCCATCGGCCCGAGAATCATCGGCCACACGAATTTCATCGTGAACCAGATGAGCACGATGAATACGAGCATCTGCACGACCAACGTGAGATTGATGTTCACAGTTCTCTCCTGACCAGCGCGAGCCGGTCGCCCCGTCAGTGAGTCAGCCCGGAGGTGAAGGGATTCGCGAACGTGAAGAACAGCGCGAAGCCGATGCCGATCATGGCGACGGCGTCGACCAGTGCCGCCACGATGAACATCTTGACCTGCAGCATCGGTGCGAGCTCAGGCTGGCGCGCGGCGCCCTCGAGAAAGCGGCCGCCGAGTATGCCGAAGCCGATCGCGGTGCCGAGCGCGCCCATGCCGAAGATGATTCCGACGGCGAGCACGGTCATGGCCTGGACGTGTGCTAAATTTTCCATTCAATTCTCCTAAGCGAAACAAATGCCAAATTGATGCCCAAATTGCGGCTGATAACGGACACGAGAGTTCAATGGTGTTCCTGCGCCATCGCCAGATAGACGACCGTCAACACCATGAATATGAAGGCCTGCAGCGTGATCACGAGCAGGTGAAACACCGCCCATACGAAGCTCAGCAGAAACTGCATGGTCAGGAAGAACCAGCCGCCGAAGGTGGACAATTGCTCGACGCCGTGCAGCGTCAGGGTTGCGAGCAGCAGGAAGATCATCTCCCCGGCAAACAGGTTGCCGTACAGGCGCAGGCTGAGCGAGATCGGGCGCGCCAGCAGCGGCACGATCTCCAGCAGCAGATTGGCGGGAACCAGCAGGGTCTTGACGACGGGATTCTTGGCGGTAAAGGGCTGCAGCGTCAGTTCGGCGAGGAATCCGCCCAGGCCCTTGCACTTGATGCTGTAGTAGATGATCAGGACGAAGACCGTCAACGCCATGGCGAAAGTGACGTTCAGATCGGTGCTGGGAACCACTTTCAGATGGCCGATGCCCGCGCCGTGGGCCAGGGCGGGCAGCAGATCGACCGGCAGGACGTCCATGGCGTTGAACAGGAACACCCAGCAGAAGATCGTCAGGGCGAGCGGCGCCAGCAGCTTGTTGGTGCCGTGGAAGCTGTCCTTGACCTGCGTATCGATGAATTCGACCACCAGTTCCACGAAATTCTGGAATTTTCCCGGCACGCCGGCGGTCGCCGTGCGCGCCGCGAGGTAGAAGGATCCGCCGAAGACCACCGCCAGCACCACCGAAAAGAACACGCTGTCCAGGTGAATGACGGAAAAATCCAGCACCCCGTGGGGTTCCTTGTTCGACAGGAACGTCAGGTGGTGAAGGATGTATTCGTTAGCTGTGGTGGGTTGCTCGACTGCCATTTGAAGTATTTGCGCTCGCTCTCGCCCCTATCCCGACAACAGATCAATTACCCGTCCGCGTCCGTTTGCGGGGCATCCCGCCCAACGGCGGCAGCGCATTGGCCAGCGCAACCCAGAACACGAAGAAAGTTGCGATGTACGTGCCGAGCATCGCCAGCGGAACCACCTTCATCGTCTTGAGCACCGCCACGAACAGCACGATCACCAACGTGAGCTTTGCCGTCTCGCCCAGAAAGAACGCGCGCAACGCGCGTTGCGGATCCGACGCCGAGCGGCCGCCGAAGCCCAGCAGGGCCATGGCGAGACTCGCAACGGTGCTGATCCCGCCTCCCAGCACCGCCGACAGCGCGGCATGGGAATCCACGACCAGCCGGCACAGCAGCGCGCAACATATCGTCACGACCGCCTGTCCCAGAACGACGCTGAGAGCCAGGCGCCGCGCAAGGGCCGAGTCGATCGCGATCACGTCAAATCCCGCTCGTGGAGCGAGGCGTGCGATCCCGGACTGTCGGGAAGACTCGAACGCTTCGCCTTAGCTTTGCATTTCCGCAAGTGAAGAGATTCCACCTGCGTGGCCCGCCACCCCGGCCGTTAAAACCCGCGCATTATAGAGACGCGGCTCCGGTGCATCAAGGCGGCGAAATGGTTTATTTTCGGGGCCGGCTTATGTTGCGTCCTTGCGGCAATTACCAACGTCGTTCTGCGCCCGTTCCATTGTGGGCGCCCACTCCCCCGTTCAGCCCCCGCTCCGGGTTCAGCACTCGCTCCGGTCAGCACCCGCTCCGGATTCAGCGAATGTGCCCCAGTATCCCCTCGAGCTCGTCCAGACTGTTGTACGCCACCACCAACTTTCCCCTGCCCGAGGCCTGGTGCTGGAAAAGCACCTTGGCGCCCAGTTTCTCCGCCAGCTCGAGTTCCAGCCGCCGGATGTCGGGGTCGGCGGCCGCCGGCACGGCGGCGGCGGCGGATGGCTGCAGCAGCCGCCGCACCAGCGCTTCGGTTTCGCGGACCGACAGCGCTTTTTTGGCGACCAGGGCCGCCACTTCGATCTGCTGGCGGCGCAAAGTCAGCCCGAGCAGCGCCCGAGCATGCCCCATTTCAATGCTGCGCGACTCCAGGAGCTGCTTCACCTCGTCAGCCAGATCCATGAGCCGCAGCAGGTTGCTCACCGCGGCGCGCGACCGGCCCACCGCTTCGGCCGCCGCCTGGTGCGTCAGACCGAATTCCTCGACCAGCCGTGCCAGGGCACGCGCCTCCTCCAGGGGATTGAGGTTCTCGCGCTGAATGTTCTCGATCAGCGCCATGGCGACGGCGGCCTCGTCGGGCACGTCGCGGATGACCGCCGGTATGTCGGCGAGGCCCGCCATCTGCGCCGCGCGCCAGCGCCGTTCCCCGGCGATGATCTCGTAGCGCTGCGTCTCGGCGGCGCTGCGTTTGCTCAACGGCCGCACCAGGATGGGCTGCACGATGCCCTGGGATTTGATCGAATCCGCGAGTTCGCTCAGTGTTTCCGGCCGCATGTCGATGCGCGGCTGGTAACGGCCGCGCTGCAGTACGTCGAGCGGCAGGCTCGCCAGCCGATCGCCCACCGGCACGGCCATTCCCACCGCAGCCGTCCCTGCGCGCTGCGCCAGCAGCGGGGAGAGCTCCGCAAGCCCGCGACCCAGGGATGGCTTTTTGCCGGACATGCTTGATTATACGGGGGCGACAGGTTCCTCGTCGCGGCGAATCATTTCGCCGGCCAGGGCGAGGTAGGCGAGCGCGCCGCGCGACTCCCGATCGTGGAACAGGGCGGGTTTGCCGAAGCTCGGTGCCTCGGCCAGCCGGATGTTGCGCGGAATCATCGTGCGGAACACCTTCTCGCCGAAATGTTGGATGAGCTGCTCGGAGACCTCGTTGGCCAGATTGTTGCGGGGGTCGTACATGGTGCGCAGCAGCCCTTCGATCCTCAGTTCCGGGTTGATGTTGCCGCGGATCTGCTCGATGGTCTGCACCAGGGCGGTCAGGCCCTCGAGCGCGTAATACTCGCATTGCATCGGCACCATCACCGAGTCCGCAGCCACCAGCGCGTTCAGGGTCAGCATGTTGAGCGACGGCGGGCAATCGATCAGGATCACATCGAAATCGGCGCGGATGGACTTGAGGGCATTGCGCAGCTTGAACTCGCGTCCGGCGCTCATCATCAAGAGGCGCACCTCGGCCGCCGTCAGGTCCTGATTGGAGGGCATCAGCATGAAGCCCCCGAATTCCACCGGCACCAGGGCCTCCATGGCGGCGCAGTCGCCGAGCAGCACGTCGCAGCTGGTGCGCGATTGCGCATACTTGTCGATGCCGCAGCCCATGGTGGCGTTGCCTTGCGGATCCAGATCCACCAGTAAAACCCGGCGCTTGGTCGCGGCCAGGGACGCGGCGAGATTGACGGCGGTCGTCGTCTTGCCGACGCCGCCCTTTTGATTGGCAACTGCGATGACCCGGTTCATGGCGCGCTCGAGGACCGTCGGGCCGCAGAGAGTTCCACAAGATGGCGTTCGGCGTCCAGCCCCGGCACATGCAGCCGGTGGACGGCCAATACGCGGAAGGATTTCGGCATCGCGGAGATTTCCTCGTCGGGCCGTTTGCCCTTCATCGCCAGCAGCCGTCCGCCGGGCCCGCACAAATGGCCGGCGTACGCTGCGAATTCGGCCAGAGGCGCCAGCGCGCGGGCCGCCACGGTATCGAAAAGTTCGGGCGGCCGATAGTCCTCCGAGCGCGAGTGCACCACTTCCACATTGCCGAGACCGAGGTCCAGGGCGGTTTGCGCGGCGAACCGGGCCTTCTTGCCCGTGGATTCGATCAAAACGAAGCGCCGTCCGGGATTGACGATGGCGAGCGGCAGGCCCGGGAAGCCGGGCCCGGTGCCGACATCGGCCACGCGCCGGCCGTGCAGATGGGGCTGCAGGGTGAGGCTGTCGAGCACGTGCTTGAGCAGCATGCCGGGCCGGTCGCGAATCGCCGTCAGATTGAAACGCGCATTGCCGGCCTCGAGCGCGTCCACCAGGCGCAGCAGCGAGCGGCCTTGTGCCTCTTCGAGGACGAATCCGATCCGCTCGGCGCCCGCGGCGAGACTCTTGAGTTCGGCCGCGGACAAGGGATCAGCCGTTCTTCACCAGCGTTGCGGCGAATTCGTCGACGGGCGTGCGCAGCAGCGCGTCCCGATCGGCGAAACGGGCCCGGATCAGCGCCGCCTGGTCGGAGCCGAAATGGCCGGCGACGCTGGCTGCGAATTTTTCGAGCAGCAGGGGAATGCCCTCGGCACGGCGGCGCCGGTGACCCACGGGATACTCGACCGCGATGCGCGGCGTGCTGCCGCCGTCCTTGAAGAACACCTGCACCGCGTTGCCGATGGAGCGTTTGGCGGGATCGTAATAATCACGGGTGAAACCGGCGTTTTCGATCACGGTCATGCGGGCGCGCAAGGCGTCGATTCGCGGATCCCGCGCCACACCGTCCTCGTAATCGGCTGCTTCGAGCCTGCCGAAGATCAGCGGTATGGCGGTCATGTATTGAATGCAATGATCCCGGTCCGCCGGATTCGACAGCGGCCCGGTCTTGTCGATGATGCGCAGCGCCGGCTCCTGGCTCTCGATGCCGATCCTGTCGATCTGATCGATCCGGTCCTTGACCAGCGGATGCAGGCTCATGGCGCACTCGACGGCCGTTTGCGCATGAAATTCCGCGGGATAGCTGATCTTGAACAGGACATTTTCCATCACGTAGCTTGCGTAAGGCCGCTGCAGCGTGAACGCCCGGCCCTTGAACAGCACGTCATAGAAGCCCCAGCGCGGCGCCGACAGCGCCGACGGATAGCCCATCTCCCCGCCCATGGCCATGAACGCATGGCGCACGGCGCGGCTGGTGGCGTCGCCGGCGGCCCAGCTCTTTCGCGATCCGGTATTGGGCGCGTGCCGGTAGGTGCGCAGCGCAGCGCCGTCGATCCAGGCGTTGGAAACGGCGTTCACGATCTGCTCGCGGCTGCCGCCGAGCATGGCCGTGACCACCGCGGTGGAGGCCACGCGCACCAGGATGACGTGATCGAGTCCCACGCGGTTGAAGCTGTTGTCGAGCGCCAGGACGCCTTGGATTTCGTGCGCTTTGATCATGGCTGTGAGCAGGTCGCGGACCACCAGCGGTTTGCGTCCCTCGTTGCGCGCCTTGCGCGACAGATAATCGCCAACCGCGAGGATGCCGCCGAGATTGTCGGACGGGTGGCCCCATTCGGCCGCCAGCCAGGTGTCGTTGAAATCCAGCCAGCGCACCATGGCGCCGATGTTGAAGGCGGCCGTCACCGGGTCGAGCTCGTAGCTCGTGCCGGGCACGCGCGCGCCCTGGGTCATGGTGGCGCCGGGCACCACCGGGCCGAGCAGCTTGGTGCAGGCCGGATAGCGAAGCGCCAGGAAACCGCAGGCCAGGGTATCCATCAGGCAGTAATGGGCGGTGTCGTAGGCGGCGGCCGAGTCGATGGCAAAATTCGCGACGTACCCGGCGATGTCGACCAGAACCTGGTCCGGGGGCGGGCGCTGCGCCGATTTGATTCCGATGTCCGACATGGTTCTAGGTCCGCTTGGCAAGTGGAATGAAGGTCTGTGCTTCCGGCCCGACGTAGTTGGCGCTGGGCCGTATGATCTTGCCGTCGGCCCGCTGCTCGATCACGTGCGCACTCCAGCCGGTGGTGCGGGCGATGACGAACAACGGCGTGAACATGGCGGTGGGCACGCCAAGCAGGTTATAGGACACGGCGGAGAACCAGTCGAGATTCGGAAACATCCTCTTCGCGTCCCACATCACGCCTTCCAGCCGCGCCGCGATGTCGTAAAGCCGGGTGTCGCCCGCCTCCTGGGCAAGCCGCCGCGCGACGGTCTTGATCACCTGGTTGCGGGGGTCGGAGATGGTGTAGACGGGATGGCCGAAGCCGATGACCACCTCCTTGGCCGCCACACGCCGGCGGATGTCCACTTCCGCCTGGTCCGGATCGTCATAGCGCTGCTGGATCTCGAGCGCAACCTCGTTGGCGCCGCCATGCTTCGGACCGCGCAGGGCCCCGATGGCACCGGTGATGCAGGAATACAGATCCGACCCGGTCCCGGCGATCACCCGGGCGGTGAACGTCGATGCATTGAATTCGTGTTCGGCATACAGGATGAGCGAGGTATGCATGGCGCGCACCCAGGCGGCGGACGGCGCGCGCCGGTGCAACAGATGCAGGAAATGACCGCCGACCGAGTCGTCGTCGGTGGCAACCTCGATGCGGTGGCCATCGTGGCTGAAATGGTACCAATAGGCGAGCATCGAGCCCTGCGAGGCGACCAGCCGGTCGGCGATGTCGCGCGCACCCGCGGCACCGTGATCATCCTTCTCCGGCAGGGCGCAGCCGAGCGCCGACACGCCGGTGCGCAGCACGTCCATGGGATGCGTGGCCGCGGGCAGCTGTTCGAGCACCTTCTTGACCAGATCCGGCAAGCCCCGCAGCGAGCGCAGTTTCGCCTTGTACTGCGCGAGTTCGGCCGGGTTCGGCAGATGCCCGTGTATCAGCAGGAAGGCGATCTCCTCGAACTCGCAGGTCTCTGCGATTTCCAGGATGTCGTAGCCGCGATAGGCGAGATCGTTGCCGGTGCGCCCGACGGTGCACAGCGCGGTATTGCCGGCCGGTACCCCGGACAGCGCGACGGATTTCTTCGGTTTCGGGGCGGCGCCGCCGGGTTCGTCGGTCATTTCTTGTCCACGAGTTTTTGATAGGAGTCGTAATTCAGGTATTTGTACAGATCGGCGCGGGTCTGCATCTGGTCGAGCACGTTCTTCTGCGTGCCGTCCCTGCGTATGGCGGCGTACACGGCGAGTGCCGCGGCATTCATGGCGCGGTAGGCGGCACAGCAGTAAAGCACGATGTCCACGCCCACCGATCCCAGTTCGGGCGTCGTATACATGGGGCTCTGGCCGAATTCGGTGATGTTGGCGAGGATCGGCACCCGGACGGCGTCCTTGAAGCGCCGGTACATCGCCAGTTCGGGAATCGCCTCCGGGAATATCATGTCGGCACCGGCTTCGACACAGGCGAGGGCGCGTTCGATCGCGCGCTCGAGCCCCAGACTCGCGAGGGCGTCGGTGCGCGCCATGATCACGAAGGACTGGTCGGTGCGCGCATCCACCGCGGCCTTGACGCGATCGACCATCTCCTCGAGCGGTACGATCTCCTTTCCCGGCAGATGCCCGCAACGTTTCGCCTGCACCTGATCCTCGATGTGCAGGCCGGCCGCGCCGGCCTTGGTAAAGGACTTCACGGTGCGCGCGATGTTCAGGGCGCCTCCCCAGCCGGTGTCGGCGTCGACCAGCAGCGGCAGGGTAGAGGCATCCGTGATGCGGCGGATGTCGGTCTGCACGTCGTCCATGTTGCTGATGCCGAGATCAGGGACACCGAGCGAATTCGCGGCCACGCCACCGCCCGACAGGTACAGCGCCTTGAAGCCGGTCGCCTCGGCCATCCGCGCCGCATACGCCGTTATGGCGCCCACCATCTGCAGCGGCCGCTCCGCCGGCAGCGCCGCGCGCAACCGGGAGCCGGGCGCTTCATTCGCCATGAGGGGCTCCCGCGATCCGCACGATGGTGCGGCCGGTGACGGTGCCGCGCAGATAGTCGCCGAATGCGGCGGGCAATGCGTCGAAGGCGATCTCGCGGGAGATCAGCTCGTCGAAATGCCGCGGCTTCAGGTCGGTGGAAATGCGCTGCCACACCGCGAGGCGCGTGTCCCGCGGCGTTGCCGACGAATTGATTCCGAGCAGGTTGATCCCCCTCAGGATGAACGGCATCACGGTCGTATGCAGCTCCGCACCGCCGGCGAGGCCGATGCTGGCGATCGATCCCCAGGAATCGACGCTGCGCGTCAGCCAGGTGAGAATCTCCCCACCGACGTTGTCGATCGCGCCCGCCCACAGCGCCCGCTCCAGCGGCCGCCTGCCCAGGTCGATGTCCTGGCGGCGGAGAATGCGCGCGGCGCCGAGCGCGGTCAAAAAACCGTCGGCGGACTCCTTGCCGCTCACCGCGACGACCTCATAGCCTCGTCCCGACAACATGTCGATGGCGATGCTGCCGACCCCGCCGCTCGCGCCCGTAACCACCACGGGCGCACCGCCGGGTTTGAGGCCGTTGTGCTCCATCCGTTGGATGGCGAGCGCGGCGGTGAAGCCCGCGGTACCCACCGCCATGGCCGTGCGCAGGTCGAGCCCGGGGGGCATCGGAACCACCCAGTCGCCGGACAGCCGTGCATATTCGGCGTAGCCGCCGTCGTGGGTTTCCGACAGGCCGCAGCCCGTGACCAGCACCGCGTCGCCTTCGCGGTAACGAGCATCCGACGAGCTGACGACGATGCCGGACAGGTCGACGCCGCCGATCAGCGGCGAGCGGCGCAGGATCTTGCCGGCGCCGGTGGCGGCCAGCGCGTCCTTGTAATTGATGCTCGACCAGGCGACCCGCACGACGACCTCGCCGGCGGACAGATCCTCGAGCGACGACCACTCGTAGCCCGCCCGCACCGCGTCGGCTTCCAGATGGATTCGAAATACCCTGAAGCGCTCCATGTGATCGTGTTCCCCCGTCAAGGCATGCTGTCCGGATCCTTGGAGATGATCATGGACATCGATGTGGTGGATTCGCCGCGATCCTCGTCCAACCGGGCGTCGAAAGCGATCTGCCCGGCCCGACCCCGGCAGTTTGCCCCGTCGCGGGCTACCAGCGTGCTATTTTCGAGCCAGGCGTCACAATAGCGGGCAAAGAGCGCATCCGCGTCCGCAGTTTCCACGTGCAGATCCGCTTCGATGCGGGCGAGACGATCGCGACGGTAGCACAGCACGTAGTCGTCGAGTTCACGGTCGACGAAGCGCGGCGTGCCCTGCCCTGGCCGATAGCATTCCTCGCCGCCGGACGGCTCGCCGGCCGCACGCGTTTCCTCGCTGAACTGCAGCAGCTCGTGCACCGCGAACGGTAGATCCTTCAAGGTGCTGTCGAGCGGCGCGGCGATCAAGCCGTGCCAATCGACGGACGGATCGGCGGAAGCCGGGAGCGGCGCGGCAGCTGCAGGCGCCGCGCGGCCCGGCGCATTGGTGCAACCGGCCATGGCGGCCGCCACGCTCACGGCGCACGCCAGGGGCGCGAGGCGGTACAAGCCGCGGCCGGCCGCGATGCAGGCGATCATGAAGCACCGCGCGCCAGCCACGCGGCCAGTCCCGCGGCATTGAGTTCGATGTCGCCGTCGAGAATCGCGTGCCGGCGGGCCGAGTCGCCGGCGAAGCCATGCGCGTCGAGACGCGCCGACAGATGGGCGAACAGCTTTGGCGCCATGTCGGCGACGGGATCCGCAGCCGACGCGGCGCCGCGCGCAATGCTGACGAAGGCATCGATGTCGGCGTGCAAATCGGCGCCGAGCCTGGGCGCGTCGCCGACGCGGCCATAATGCGTCAGGTACAGGGCGCGCGGCTCGAACTTCAGCAGGCGCTCCACCGAAGCGTGCAACTGGCTCGGATCGAATTGCGTCGGCGTCGACGTGGTGAAGACGAATTCGCCCGCGGCGGTGTCGAATTCACGGTAGCTGACGCCGAAGGTGTCGCCGGTGAAGATGTCACCCGCTTCCCGGTCGACGATGCACACATGATGCAATGCATGCCCCGGCGTGTGGATGAATTCCCAGGTGCGTGTGCCGAGCACGATCTTCTGGCCGTCGGAGACGGCCGCGATTCTGGCCGCCGGTATGGGCCGGATGTCGCCGTACAGCTCGGCGAAGCGCTGCGCTCCGTACACCGCCCGCGTGGCCGCGATCAGGCGCGACGGATCGGCCAGGTGCGGCGCGCCGCGCGGGTGCACCAACACCTTGGCGCGTGGCAATGCCGCCGCCAGCCGGCCGGCCCCGCCCGCATGGTCCAGATGAACATGGGTGAGCATGAGGTAGTCGACCTGGGCCGCGTCGATGTTGTGCTCGGCCAGCGCCTCCAGCAGAAACGGCACCGAATGCTCACTGCCGGTGTCGACGAAGGCGGCGCGGCCGCCGTCGAGGATCAGATGGCTGGCATCCATTTGCGGCCGCACGTAGCGGGTGTCGATGGTGAAGATTCCGTTCACGCGGCGCCCAGGCGGCGTTCGAGCTCCCCGAGCTCGGCGGCCACGGCGCCCTTGTGGGCCGGGTCCGGCGGGGCGGGGTCGGCAATCGCCGAATCGCGCAGCCGCGCGCGCTCGAGCGCCCGGGCTGCCGGCTGCGCCATTCGGGCGAAGGCCGGCTGGTAATGTGCCCGCCAGTCCGCCATCAGTTCGGGTTCGAAGCCCGGGTATTCGCGCCCGCTCAGCACGGCGTCGACGGCCATGGCGCACACGGCCAGCTGCTGTATGCGCGGCCAGGACAGGTACGGCGCCGACAGGCCTTCGGCGAAGCAGCGCACGAGATAAGCGGGAGGATCGGCGCTCGCGATGTCGTCGAGCAGATCTGCGACATCGACGGATTTCAACAGATGAGTGAAGCCGGCCACGATCCCATTATCCTCGCGGTGTGCGAACATGGGAAATGATCGGTCGGATTCTGGCAGGGTGTTTGGCGTCGGCGATGGCCTGTCTCTCGGGACGGGCGGCCGCAGCGCCGGCCGTGGAGCACGCCGCGCCGCTGCTCGAAGGCATTCCCACCGCGCCGCAGGAGAGCGGCGACCGGCTGGGCGATTACCTGAACGCGCGCCGCGCCGATCCCCTGGGCTGGTCTCCCCAGGGACAGCTGCTGGTGGTGACCCGCTTCGGCGACACGGACCAGTTGCACGTGGTGGAGACGGCGGCGGGCGACCGGCGCCAGCTGACGTTTCATCGCGAACCGGTCGGCCACGGCGCCTTTTCTCCCGATCCCGGACGACGCGCGTTCATGTTCTTGAAGGATCTGGACGGGAACACCCAGCTTTACTACCAGCGTGTCGGCGAGGCCTCGGCGAAAATGCTCACCGACGGCAGGTCGCGCAACGGCGGCGCGGTCTGGTCGAATTTCGGCCGTGAAATCGCCTTCTTCAGCTCCGCCAGGGACGGCGCCACCACCGACGTCGACATCGTCGAGGCCGAGTCCGGGTCCCTGCCGCGGCTGGCCATGGCGGGCGACGGCGCGGCTTGGCGGCCGCTCGACTGGTCGCCCGACGACCGCAAGCTGTTGGTGCTCAAGACGCTGTCGGACGGGGAGAGCTATTTGTACGTGCTCGACATCGCCGGCGGCCAGAAGCGCGAGGTGGAGCCCGCTCCGTCCCGGGTGCGGATCACCGATGCGCGCTTCTCCCGGGACGGGCAGGGCGTGTATTTGCTGTCGGATCACGACGGCGAGTTTGCGCAGCTGCGATACGTGAGTCTGTTCAGCGCGGAGAAATCCGTGATTTCGGCGCACATTCCCTGGGACGTGGAGGGCCTGGCGCTGTCCCGCGACGGTCATTATCTCGCGTATGTCAGCAACCAGGGCGGCGCCGGCCGGCTCAACCTGCTGGATTTGCGCACGCACCAGGATCTGGTCGCGCCGCAGCTGCCCGGTTCCGGAGTCCTCGATTCGCCGAGCTTCGACGGTGAAGGAAAGCATCTGGCCTTCGGATTCGGCACAGCCACCCGGCCGCACGACGCGTTCGTGCTCGACATGGATTCGCTGCGGGTGGAGGCCTGGACGCGCAGCGAGGCGGGTGCGGTGGATCTCTCGACGTTCGTGAGTCCGCGGCTGGTGCAGTTCCCCACCTTCGACCGGCCGGACGGGCGCGCGCGCCGCTTGGCGGCGACCGTGTATGAACCGCGCGACCAACGTCCCCACCCCGTGCTCATCGTGCTGGGCGCGCGCCCGGGCGGGCAGTTCCGGCCCGACTTCGATCCGTGGATCCAATACGTGGTGAACGAATTGGGATTTGCCGTGGTGGCCCCCGACGTGCGCGGCTGCTCGGGTTACGGCAAGACCTTCCGTTCGCTCGACAGCGGCCTGCTGCGCGGGGATGCGGTCAAGGACGTCGGCGCGCTGTTGGTGTGGCTCGGTTCGCAGGCCGAATTCGATGCCGCACACGTGGTCATCTCCGGCAGCGGCTATGGCGGATATCTGAGCCTTGCCGCGCTCATCAACTATGGCGACCGATTGCGCGGCGGCATCGACTTCGGCGGCATGGTGGATTTCGTCGATCTGTTGAGCGGCGCCGAGCCGCGCCTCAAGACCCGGCTGCGCGCCGAATACGGCGACGAGCGCGATGCGGATACACGCGCATTCCTGCGGCGCATCTCCCCGTTCACCGGCGCCGACCGCATCACCAAGCCCGTGCTCGTGGTGCAGGGCCGCGGCGATCCGCTGGTGCCCCCCGGCCAGTCGCAGCAGCTGGTCAACCGGCTTCGCGCCCGCGGGGCCGAGGTGTGGTACTTGCTGGCCGACGGGAAGGGCGGCCCATTCACCGGGCACGCCGACGAGGTCGCCTACCGGCGCATCTTTGCGCAGTTCCTGAACGCCGTCCGCTGACGCCGCTACTTGCCGCCCGTCTTGGCGGTGACCAGCGGGGAATACTGCCTGGAGAAATACTCGGCGACGACTTTCACGTCGGCGTCGCTCGCGAGGGTCTGCGCCATGCCGTTCATCACCGCGTTCTTGCGGCGGCCGTTGCGATAGGCGGCGATCGCCTGTTCGAGGTAGTCGACGTGCTGGCCGGCGAGCAGCGGTGGTTTGGGCACCAGGGGCGCATCGACGCCCAGGCCGTTTTCGCCATGGCAAGCTGCGCAGGTCGCAACCTGCGTGGGGACCGTGCCGGACACCAGGGTGCTGGGCTTCACCGGCTCGGGACCCTGCAGATAGGCGGCGATGTCCTCCATGTCCTGGTCGGTCAGCGAGGCGGTCTGCGCGTGCATGGTGGCATGCGGACGATCGCCCGAGCGGTACTCCTGCAGCGCGGAAATGATGTAGGCCGCGTTCTGATGACGCAGCTTCGGAACGCTGTAATCAGGATACGCGTTGCGGTAGTTTTCGACGCCGTGGCAGCCGAAGCAGGTGTAGAACTTTTTCTCGCCCAGACCCGAATCACCGGCTGCATGCGCGAAGAGGGAAAAACACGAACCCAATGCCGCCGCGGCCGCAAGCCACATCCGGCCATTCAATCGACAAGCCATCCAGTTCTCCGAAATACGGGGATATGATCGGACGCTGATGTTAAAGAGTGCAGGCTCAAATTGCCACTGTGTCCGCCAGGTCCTGCAGCAGCCCCGAATCCTCGGGCTTGGTGGCCGACGGGTAACGGCGCACCACGCGGCCGCGGCCGTCGATCAGGAATTTCTCGAAATTCCAGGCGACGTCGCCGGGAAAGCCGTTTTCCGGCGCGGTCAGCCAGGCGTAGAGCGGATGGCGATGCGCGCCCGTGACCTCAATTTTCTCCGACAGCGGAAAGCTCACCCCGTACGTGGCCGAACAGAATTCGGCGATTTCTGCGGCGCTGCCCGGTTCCTGCGCGCCGAATTGATTGCAGGGAAATCCGAGCACGGTGAAGTTCTGGTCCTCGAGCTCCTGCTGCAGACGCTCGAGCCCGGCATATTGCGGCGTGTAGCCGCAGCGGCTCGCGACGTTGACGGCCAGAACCACCTTGCCGCGCAATCCGGCGAGCAGGTCGGGGGCGCCATCGAGGCGGCGCACGGCAAATCCGAAAAAATCGCTCATGCCGCCTCGCGCTTCTTCAGGTGCACCAGCAGCAGCGAGACGGCGGCCGGTGTCAAGCCGGGAATTCGCGCCGCCTGGCCCAGCGTTTCCGGGCGCACCTCGAGCAGCTGCTGGCGCGCCTCGTTGGACAGCCCGCGCACCTCGGCATAATCGAGGTCGGCGGGCAGACGCAGGTCCTCGTGACGCGCCTGGCGCTCGATCTCCAGGATCTGGCGCTTGAGGTAGCCGGAATATTTTGCCTGCACCTCGACCTGCAACTTCACCTGTTCGGCGAGCGGGTCGTCGCCGCACCAGCCGCCGTCCGGCGCGCCCGCGGCCGCGCTCAAATCATCGTAAGACAGCTCCGGCCGGCGCAGCAGGTCGAAAGCCGGCGTCTCGCGCGCCAGTGGCCTGCCGAGCTTGGCGGTCAGCGCGGCATCCACCGCATCCGGCTGCACGACGCATGCGGACAGGCGCGCGATCTCCTGCGCCACCGCGTCGCGCTTGCGCTCGAAGAAAACCCAGCGCGCCTCATCGATGAGCCCGAGCCCGCGGCCGCGCGCCGTGAGGCGCAGATCCGCATTATCCTCGCGCAGGGACAGGCGGTATTCGGCGCGGCTGGTGAACATCCGGTACGGTTCGGGCGCGCCGCGCGTGATCAAATCGTCGATCAGCACGCCGATGTAGGCCTCGCCGCGCGTCGGCCACCAGGGTTCGCGGCCGAGCACCAGAAGCGCGGCATTCGCGCCGGCGATCAGGCCCTGGGCCGCGGCCTCCTCATAGCCGGTGGTGCCGTTGATCTGGCCGGCGAAGAATAGTCCGGCTACCTGCTTGGTCTCCAAATTGTGCTTCAGATCGCGCGGGTCGAAGAAGTCGTACTCGATGGCATAGCCCGGGCGCGTGATGTGCGCGCGCTCGAAGCCGGCGATGCTGCGCACGAATTCACACTGCACGTCGAACGGCAGGCTGGTCGAGATGCCATTGGGGTATATCTCGAGGGTGTCCAGGCCTTCCGGCTCGATGAAAATCTGATGCGAGCTGCGGTCCGCGAATCTCGCGACCTTGTCCTCGACCGAAGGGCAGTAGCGTGGTCCGACGCCTTCGATCAGGCCGGTGAACATCGGCGAGCGGCCGCTCGCGCGGCGGATGATGTCATGGGTGCGCTCGTTCGTCGCCGTGATGTGGCAGGGCAGCTGCCGCGGGTGCATGGCGCGCGTTGCCAGGTACGAAAAAACCGGCCGTGGATGATCGCTGTGCTGTTCGCGCAGCGACGCGTAATCGATGCTGCGGCTGTCGATGCGCGGCGGAGTACCGGTTTTCAGGCGTCCCACCCGCAGATTCAGTTCGCGCAATTTCGCCGCAAGTCGGTCCGACGGCGGATCCCCCGCGCGGCCGCCAGCATGGCTCTGCAACCCGACGTGGATCTTGCCGCCGAGAAAGGTGCCGACCGTCAGCACCACGGCGCGTGCGCGCAATTCGATGCCGCTCTGGGTGGTGCAGCCGACGGCGCGTCCGCCTTCGATCAGCAGATCGGCCGCTTCCTGCTGGAACAGGACGAGGTTGGGCTGGGTCTCGAGCCGGCGGCGGATCGCGCGCTTGTACAGCTGCCGGTCCGCCTGGGCACGAGTGGCGCGCACGGCCGGACCCTTGCTGCCATTGAGGGTGCGAAATTGTATTCCGGCCTGATCGGCGGCGAAGGCCATGGCGCCGCCGAGCGCGTCGATTTCCTTGACCAGATGGCCCTTGCCGATGCCGCCGATCGCCGGATTGCAGCTCATCTGTCCCAGCGTCTCGATGTTGTGCGTGAGCAGCAACGTGCGCCGGCCCATGCGGGCGCAGGCGAGCGCTGCCTCGGTACCGGCGTGGCCGCCGCCCACCACGATCACGTCGAATTCGCTCGGCATATGCATGGCATTGAATCCAAGGAACTTTTGGCAGGGCCGATCACTGTAATGGGCGCCGCCCGAAAGCGCCAGTATGATAATCGTAGCCGTCACACGATCGTCATCGGAGGTCTCATGCGTACCCTATTCCGCTGGATGCTGCTTGCACCACTGGCCGCGCTGTTCGCCGCCGTCCCCGACCGTCCCGCCACCGCCGAAGCCGGCCCGCCGCAGGTGGGTCAGGCGGCGCCGGACTTCAGCGCCGTCGACAGCAAGGGCAAATCCGTCACCTTGAGCGAGTTTCGCGGCAGGACCGTGGTGTTGGAATGGACCAATGCCGACTGTCCCTATGTGCGCAAGCACTACGGCAGCGGCAACATGCAAAGCGTGCAGGCATTGGCGCAGCGCAGCGGCGTGGTGTGGCTGAGCGTGATCTCCTCGGCGCCCGGCAAGGATGGCTATGTCGACGGACCGGCGGCCGACGCGCTCACCCGCTCGCGCGGCGCGGCGCCCACGGCCGTGCTGCTCGATCCGGCCGGCAAGGTGGGGCGCCTTTATCACGCCAGAACGACGCCTCATCTGTTCGTCGTCGACAAGAACGGCACGCTGCAATACATGGGCGGCATCGACAGCCTCGCCACGGCCGACGTCGACGACATCGCCCGGGCGGAGCCTTATTTGAAGGAAGCGATGCTCGCGGTCGTCGCCGGCCAGCCGGTGGCGCATCCCGTGACCCGGGCCTACGGCTGCAGCGTCAAGTACTGAGCGGCCGCGCACGGCGGGCGCGAGCCGCGTCGCAGGCTATTCGACGGACACGGGAATGCCGGCGAATTTTCCGCGCCAATGCTGCGGACCGGTCTCGTGCACGGACACGCCGTCGGCGCTGACCGCGACGGTGACCGGCATGTCGCGCACCTCGAATTCATACACCGCCTCCATGCCGAGTTCCGGGAACGCGACCACCCGGCTCGAGCGAATCGCATTCGAGACCAGGAACGCTGCGCCGCCCACGGCGATCAAATAGGCGGATCGATGCCGCCGGATGGATTCGACGGCCTGCGGGCCGCGTTCGGCCTTGCCGACCATGGCGAGCAGGCCTGCCCGGCCGAGCATGGTGTCGGTGAAGCGGTCCATGCGATTGGCGGTGGTCGGCCCGGCGGGTCCGACGATTTCCGTGCCCACCGGGTCGACCGGGCCCACGTAGTAGATCACCCGGCCGGTGAAATCGAGGCCCTCGGGCAACGGTTTGCCGGCGTCGAGCAGGGCGCAGATGCGCTTGTGTGCCGCATCGCGCCCGGTCAGCAGCTTGCCGGACAGGAGCAGGCGCTCGCCGGGCTTCCAGGTCGCGATCTGCTCGCGCGTCAGACCGTCGAGCGACACCCGCCGCGCGGCGGCGTCGGCTGTCCAGGTCACTGTCGGCCACAGATCGAGATCCGGCGGCTGCAGCCGCGCGGGGCCCGAGCCATCCAGGGTGAAGTGCACATGGCGCGTGGCGGCGCAATTCGGGATCACCGCCACGGGCAGGGAGGCTGCGTGCGTCGGGTAGTCGAGCACCTTGACGTCGAGCACCGTGGTCAGGCCGCCGAGCCCCTGCGCCCCGATGCCGAGGGCGTTGACGCGCTCGTAGATCTCCAGGCGCAACTCCTCCAGGGCGGACTTCGCTCCGCGACGTCTGAGTTCGCCGATGTCGACGGGCTCCATCAGCGATTTCTTGGCGAGCAGCATGGCTTTCTCCGCGCTGCCGCCGATGCCCACGCCGAGCATGCCCGGCGGACACCAGCCCGCGCCCATCTCCGGCACCATCTCGAGCACCCAGTCCGCCACGGAGTCGGACGGGTTCAGCATGGCGAACATGGATTTGTTCTCGGATCCGCCGCCCTTGGCGGCGACCGTGATCTCGAGCAGGCCGCCGGGTCCGAATTCCGTGTGGATCACCGCGGGTGTGTTGTCGCGGGTATTGGACCGTTTGAACGCCGGATCGGCGACGATGGAGGCGCGCAGCTTGTTCCCGGGGTCGAGGTAGGCACGCCGCACCCCCTCGTTGATCATCGCATCGAGATCGCGCTGCGCATCCCAGCGCACGTCCATGCCCACCTTGACGAACACCACCACGATTCCCGTGTCCTGACAGATCGGCCGATGGCCCTCGGCGCAGAGGCGCGAATTGGTCAGAATCTGCGCGATGGCGTCGCGCGCGGATGGGCTTTGTTCCATCGCATAAGCCCGGCCCATCGCCTGGATGAAATCCGGCGTGTGATAGTAGGAGATGTATTGCAAGGCGTCGGCGACGCTCGCGATGAGGTCCGCTTCGCGAATCACGGTCATGGCATTTCCCGTCAAGAATGTCGATGTGGGCCGCAAATCTACCAAGTTGCGGGCGGCCCGGGGCGGCTAATCGCTACACTGCGGCCTCTCGAACGTGAACACGGGGGACGGGTATGCGGCGCGGATGGGCCTGGTGGGTGCTGATGGGCTGCAGCGGCTGGTTGGACCCGGCGGCGGCCGGCGCTGCTGCACCGGCGGCCGCAATCGCCCTGCACGAGTGCCGGCTCGAACATCCGCTTCGCCTCAGCTCGCCGGCGGCGCGCTGCGGCGAGTTGCGCGTGCCCGAGAATCGCGGCGTCCCGGGCGCCGGCACCATAGACCTGCAGCTGGCGGTGGTGCCCGCGCTCAACCGCCGCGCCATGGCGGCACCGCTGTTCCTGTTGGCGGGCGGCCCCGGACAGAGCGCCATCGACCTGTACGTCGCGTTCGCGGCGGCGTTCGCACGCATCGGCCGCGATCACGACATTGTGCTGCTGGATCAGCGCGGCACCGGCAGATCCGCGCCGCTGGTCTGCCCCTACCCGGAAGACTGGCAGCAGCAAGCCACCGACGCGCTGCCGGAGCTGCGGCGCGCCACCCAGGCTTGCCTGGCCAAATACGGTGAACGGGTGCGCTATTACACCACCAGCGTCGCGGTGCAGGATCTCGAGGAGGTCCGACGGGCGCTCGGTTACGGGCGGATCGAGCTGTATGCGGCCTCCTATGGCACGCGCGTGGCCGAACTCTACATGCGCCGCCACCCCGAATGGGTGCAAGCCGCGATCCTCGACGGGGTGACCTATCCTGAGCAGGCGATCGGCCCGCAGACTCCTCTGGATGGCGAGCGCGCGCTCGGGCTCATCATCGCGCGCTGCCGGGAAGCGCGCGATTGCGCCACGGCATTTCCGCTTCTCAGCCAGGAATTGCAGGGGCTGCGGACCCGCTTCGGTCCGCAGGAGCTGCCGCTCACCATCGAGGATCCGACCGCCGGCACGCCGCAGACCGTCGTTTTCAATCGCGCCCTGCTGAACGCGGCGTTGCGCCTGCTCAGCTACAGCTCGAGCACCAGTTCGCTGCTGCCGGCGCTGCTTCATCAGGCTGCGTTGGGCAATCTGGCGCCGCTCGCCGCGCAGCCCATCATGGCGGCGCGACGCATCGGCGAGCAGCTGGCCGGCGGCATGCAAAACACGGTGATCTGCAGCGAGGATGAGCCTTTTTTCGGATTCGCCGGCGTCGACCGCGCAAGCATTCTGCCGACCTACCAGGGTGCGGATCAGCTCGACGCATTCCGGGAGATCTGCAAATGGTGGCCGCGCGGGCCGGTGGATGTGGATCTGCACGCGGCCTTGCACAGCGACATTCCGACGCTGCTGCTGTCCGGCGAGGCCGATCCGGTGACGCCTCCCGCCGATGCCGAGCGGGCGGCGCAAGATCTCTCCCGCCACCGCCTGGTGGTGCTGGCGGGCGAGGGGCACGGCCAACTGGCGACGGGCTGCGTGCCGCGCCTGATGGCGCAATTCCTCGACCATACGGACCCGCGGAATCTCGATATCCGATGCCTGGCGCAGCATCGCGCGCCGCCGTTTTTCGTGAGCTTGACGGGGCCGGTACCATGATCGAAGCGCGCGCCCTGTGCAAGCGCTTCGGCTCCATAGACGCGGTGCGCGATGTCTCGTTCACGGCGCGCGACGGGCAGATCACCGGACTTCTCGGACCGAACGGCGCCGGCAAGTCCACCAGCCTGCGCATGCTGTACGGGGTGCTCACGCCAGACAGCGGCCAGGCGCGCATCGACGGCATCGACATCCTCGGCGAAACTTCGGGAGCGCGGGCGCGCCTCGGCGTGCTGCCGCATGCCGCCGGGCTCTACGGCAACCTCACGGCGCGCGAAAACATCGCCTATTTCGGTTCCCTGCAGGGCCTGGACGCGGCGCGTATCCGCGCGCGCACCGCACTGTTCGTGCGCGCCCTCGACATGGGCGAGTTCATCGACCGGCGCGCCAAGGGCTTCTCCCAGGGGCAGCGCATCAAAGTGGCGCTGGCGCGGGCCCTGGTGCACGACCCGCGCAATCTGATCCTGGACGAGCCGACCAACGGGCTCGACGTGATGGCGATTCGCAGCCTGCGCGACATGCTGGCGGCACTGAAGAGCGCCGGACACTGCATCCTGTTCTCCTCCCACGTCATGCAGGAAATCGGTGCGCTGTGCGACCGGGTGGTGATCATCGGCCACGGACGGGTCATCGCGGACGACACCCCGGCGGCCATCCGCGAGGGCAGCGGCGCAGGCACGCTCGAGGAGGCGTTCGTGCGCGTTCTGGGCGTGAACTAGACGATGCGCGCGCTGTTCACCGTGTTTCGCAAGGAATTCCTCGAGAACCTGCGCGACCGCCGCACGCTGTTCTCGGCGCTGCTGTTCGGACCCCTGTTCGGCCCGCTGCTGTTCGGCGCCATGGTGTCGCGCATGCTCGATCAGAGCGTGCTGGAATCGGACCAGGCGCTGCACCTGACCGTGAGCGGCGCCGAGACGGCGCCCGGTTTGGTGCGCCATCTCGAATCCCAGGGCGTCAAACTCATCCGCAGTCCGCTCACCGAGGACGGCGCGGTGGCCGCGGTGCGCCAGGGCAAAGCGGCCGTGGTGCTGATCGTGCCGGCGGAATACGCGCCGCGCTTCGCGGCCGGTCAGCCGGCTCCGCTGCTGCTGGTGGCCGACAGTTCCGATTCGCAGAACCGCAAGCTGGCCGATCGCGCACGCAGCATTCTGTCCGCCTATGGCAGCGGTATCGCCCAGCTGCGGCTCGAGGCCCGCGGCGTGGATCCGCTGCTCACGGTGCCGGTTGCCGTCAATGACGTGGACGTCGCGACCCCGTCGGGTCGCGGCGCGGTGATATTGGGATTCATGACCTACTTCGTGCTGTTCGCGGTGTTGATGGGAGGGCTGTACCTGGCCATCGATTCGACCGCGGGCGAGCGCGAACGCGGCTCGCTGGAGGCGCTGCTCAGCCTGCCGGTGCCGCGAGCTGCCTTGGTGGGCGGCAAGATCCTCGCCACCTGTGCCTACATGAGCTTCTCGCTGGCCATCACGTTGGCGGCCTTCGTCACGGTGTTCCGCTTCGTGCCGCTCGAAAAGCTCGGGATGAGCTCCAATTTGGGAGCCGGCTCGGGCCTGATCCTGTTCGCGATTTGCCTGCCGTTCATACCGCTCGGCGCGGCCTTGATGAGTCTGGTCGCCTCCTTCACCCGCAGTTACCGCGAAGCGCAGACCTATCTGACCTCGGTGCTGCTGGTGCCCACCCTGCCGATCGCCTTCGCCGGCATCTATTCCCTGAAGACCAGCCGACCGCTAATGCTCATCCCCTCCTTGAGCCAGCATTTGCTCATGACCAGCATCCTCAAGGACGAGCCCGTGGCGGCTCCGGATGTGCTGATTTCCGCGGCCGCCAGCCTGGGTTTGGCGGCCGTACTCATGGTGCTGACCGCCAGACACTGGCGTACGGAGCGCATTTTGGGATGATGTTCGGGTCTTTGGTGTATCGCGCTTAGGGCAATTGCTGATTCGGACCGCCCCGATTGACGACCCGGTGGCTTGCAGATAATGTGACGCAAGTCCTAGTGAAACACGAAAGTTTGTGAATCGGGTGGGGGAAGAGGCATGTCCGACTTGGCCAACGCGCGGAATTCGTCGCTGCTGCTGTGCATTCTACTGACATCGGCGGTGGGCATGCTGTGGTTGTTCTGGCACCATCCCGTTCCTACCTCGATCGCCACCGTCGCGGTTCTGGCGGCCTTGGCCGTTTCCGTCGCGCTGGCCCGTTCCAGCGACACCGACGGCGTGGCCGTCATCGATCAGACCGAAAGCGCCCACTTCCAGTAAGCGACGCTCGCGGCTTGTACCAGCAAGCCGAGCACCATGATGGCGACGTTCCAGACGCTGTAACGGCGATTGGGGTCGTGTCCCGGGGCTTGATTCGCGTTCACCCGGTTTGCCACCCTCTGCACCGCCAGCAGGGGCAGTACGCCCAGATTGGCGATGATCAGCCCCCAGTCGGAAGCTAACCAAAAGACGCTCGTGACCACGTAGATCGCCGCCAGCATGCCGGCACGCAGGTGCCCGGCATCGGCCGCCGCCCCCGCCGTCGCGACCCGTGCAAACAGCCGGTAACAGAAGAACACGGAGAACAACGCGCGCGCCATCAGGGCGAAGTCCCGACCCTCGCGCTTCTCGATGAGCTGCCAGTTCCTGTAGAACCAGTACACCTGATACAGGCCGAAGCTGAAGATCGACATGATCGCAAGCTTCGGCAGGGACACCGCGAAGAAGGGAGCTGATGCTGCCGATGGCGCCGCCGCCGCCGGTGCCGGCGCTGATGGGTCGGAGGGCTTCATTTGCCGATGCAGAAGCTGCTGAAGATCTCACCGAGCAGATCTTCGCTGGTGAATTCACCGGTGATTTCGCCGAGTGCGCGCTGCGCGAGGCGCAGGTGCTCGGCGATGAGTTCGGTGGCGCGGGTTTCGCGCAAAGCCGCCGCCGCAAGCACCAGTTCCCCACGTGCCCGGTTCAGGGCATCCAGATGCCGGCGGCGGGCGCTGAACGCGCCGCCTTCGGTGCCTGCGAAGCCGGCGCTGCTCTTCAGATGCGCGCGCAGCAGATCCAGGCCGGCACCGCTCCTGGCGCTCAGGCGGATGCGCGCCGGTTCCGCGGACAGATCAGCATCGGCGACGCCGCCGGACAGATCGATTTTGCTGAACACCAGAGTGACCGGCACTCCCGGCGGCAGCGGCGCGAGCTCGGCGGCCAACCCGGCCGGTGTGGTGTCCTGCGGGCGGGCGGCATCCAGTACATAGAGCACCCGGTCGGCGTGCTGCATGGCGCCGCGGGCGCGGCGGATACCCTCCGCTTCGGCCGGGTCGGCGGCCTCGCGCAAGCCCGCAGTGTCGATGAGATTGACGGGCAGTCCATCGATATGGATGGGTTGGCGCAGCAGGTCGCGGGTCGTTCCCGGTGCGTCCGTGACGATGGCGATTTCCTCACCCGCCAGTCGGTTGAGGAGGGTGGATTTGCCGGCGTTCGGCTTGCCGGCGATCACCACGGTCAGCCCTTCGCGCAGCAGCGCACCCTGGCGCGCGGCTGCGGCGAGGGAATCCATTGCGCCGCAGACCGCGGCGAGGCGCTGCCCGAGCGCGCCATCGTCGAGGGGCTCGGTCTCCTCGTCCGGAAAATCGATGGCCGCTTCGACCTGGGTGCGAAGCCCCGTCAGCGCGGACTGCAGCGCCCGGATGTGGGCCGAGAATTCCCCCTGCAGCGAGCGCACCGCGGCGCGCGCCGCCGCCGCCGTGCCGGCGTCGATCAGGTCGGCGACCGCCTCGGCCTGCGCCACGTCGATCTTGCCGTTCAGGAAGGCACGTTCAGTGAATTCCCCTGGCTTGGCCTGCCGGCAGCCCAGCTGCAGCAGGCGCCGCACCAAAAGGTCGGCGACCACTGCGCCGCCATGCCCGTGCAGCTCGAGCACGTGCTCGCCGGTGAACGAGGCCGGTGCGGGAAAGTACAGCGCCAATCCCTGATCCAGCGTGTCGCCCGCGGCGTCGAGAAAACGCGCCACCTCGGCGCGGCGCGCCGCCGGCAGGTATCCCAGAACCGCGACCGCAAGGCGCGGCACCAGCGCGCCGGAGACCCGCACGATGCCAACCGCCCCGCGGCCCGCGGGGGTTGCGATGGCCACGATGGTATCCGGCGAGGGCACCGGCTTCGTCAGCCGCGCTTCTTGGCGACTTCCGCTTCGACCACCTGGTTGACGCGCCATTGCTGCGCGATCGACAGCACGGTGTTGGTCAGCCAGTAGAGCACCAGACCGGAGGGGAACCAGGCCATCATGCCGGTCATCACCAGCGGCATGAATTGCATGATCTTCGCCTGCATCGGATCGGGCGGCGCCGGATTGAGCTTGAACTGCGCGAACATGGCGCCGCCCATCAACAGCGGCAGTACGAAGAACGGATCGCGTGCGGACAGATCGTTGATCCAAAGGAGGAACGGCGCCTGGCGCATTTCGACGCTTTCGAGCAGCACCCAATAGAACGAAATGAAGAATGGAATCTGCACCACCATCGGCAGGCAGCCGGCCAGAGGATTGATCCTCTCCTTCTTGTAGAGGTCCATCATGGCGCGGCCGAGCTTTTCGCGGTCGTCCTTGAAGGTTTCCTGGATCTGCTTCAGGCGCGGCGCCACCGCGCGCATCTTCGCCATCGATCGGCCGCTCGCCTGGCTCAGCGGATAGAACAGCAATTTGATCAACGCCGTGACGATGATGATCGACCAGCCCCAATTGCCGATGATGCCGTGGATCCAATTCAGGAGGGCGAACAGCGGTTTGGCGAGCACCGTGAGCTTGCCGTAGTCGGCGGTCAGCTCGAGCCGCGGTCCGGCGGCTTCGAGCTGCGCCTGCAGTTTCGGGCCGATGAACAGCCTTTCGCGAAATTGACCGGTGCCGCCCGCGGCGATTTCCGTGATCGGGCCGGTGGCCCCGAGCAGATAGTCGGCGCCGCGCACCTGCAGCAGGTATTTGTAGGGCTTGTCCGCGGCCGGCACGATGGCGCCGACGAAATGATGCTGCATCGAGGCCAGCCAGCCGTTGGTGATGGTCTCGGCGAACTTGCTGTCCTCGTCGCTCTCGACGTTGAGCTTGCGGTACTTGGTGCCGTCGTAGATTGCCGGTCCCTTGAAGGCATAGGTCTCGACGTCGAAATACGAACGCGACGCGTGTTCCCAGTGGCGCAGGAACTGCGAATACGCGGCCAGTTTGCGGGCGGCGGTCGAGTCGTTGCGCACGTCATAGATCAGATCGATGGCATAGCGGCCGCGGGTCAGCACAAAGGTCTTGGTGACGGTGAGACCATGGCCGTCGCTCCAGATCAGCGGCACGCGCAATTCGGTCGCGCCCGCACCGAGTTCGAAGGAGCTGCCGCTCGAGCTCCAGGTGGCCAGATGCGAGGGCGCGGCTTCGCCCGCCTCGCCGGTGAGACCCGATTGCAGCACGTACAGCGTCGCCGGACTGTCCTGATTGAGGAGCCGTACCGGTATGTTCGGGGCGTCCTTGCGCAGCGGATAGTCCCGCAGGTCCGCACGATCGAGTTCACCGCCCTTCAGGTTGATGTCGAGCTCGAGCACGTCGGTGCTCACGTGCAGCATGGCGGCGGCGGACACGGTGGCCGGCGCCGACGGAACCGCCGACGCAGCGGCTTGCGGCACAGGTATGGACTGCTGCAGGTCGGCAGCGCCGGCCGCAGCCGGGGTGGCCGGCACGGCGGCCTGTGGCACGGACTCGCCCAGCGCGGGTGCGGTGGACGGCGTGGCGGCGGCTCCCGCCGCCGCTGCGATATCCGGGTAATCGCGGACCCAGGCCTCGTAATTCAAGTAGAGGATCGCCGCCAGTGCGAGCCACAGCATGATTCGGATGTTAGGCATCGATCGGTCTCTCGTCCGGCACCGGATCGTAGCCGCCCGGCGCGAGCGGGTGACAGCGCAGCAGGCGGCGCAGACCGAGCCAGCTGCCGCGCCACGCGCCGTGCCGCTGGATGGCCGCGTGCGCATAGCAGGAACAACTCGGGTAGTAGCGGCAGCTCGGTCCGAGCAGCGGACTGACGCACAGCTGATAGAGGCGAATGATGATCAACAGAGCGCCGCGCATGGCGTCACCAGCGATGCGCAATGGACTGCCAGTGCCGGTCGAGGCTGGCGCGCAATTCCCGCGGCAATGCGGTTCGCGCCGCGGCGCGAGCGGCGAGCGTGATGTCGATCGGCGGGAGCGCATGCTGGTGCATGCGGAAGGACTCGCGGGCGATCCGCTTGACGCGATTGCGCAGCACCGCCGTGCCGAACGTGCGCGTTGCGATCGCGAGCCCCAGACGCGGATGAGATTCATGATTGGCCAGGACGGATAGGCTGAAATAAGCATCGCTGAATCGCCGGCCGCGCTCGCGCACGGCGCGAAATTCTGCCGGTTGATGCAGGCGCTTACGGGGCTCGAACGTCTGCCGCCGAAGCGATCGGGAATTCGGCGGACGTGTTACGGACAGAGTCGCTTGCGGCCCTTGGCTCGACGCCTGCTGAGCAGTCGGCGGCCGCCCTTGGTGGCCATGCGGGCGCGAAAACCATGGGTGCGCGCGCGATGCAGATTACTCGGATTAAATGTGCGTTTCATAGCTGATAGGCCCCCGGCGGCGGGCGAAAACTTTGGTTTAAAACAATAACCTGCGGCGTTCGCGAAAGGCGGCAAGGGTACTGAGCCGGGTTGGATGTGTCAATAGACGCACCGGCAAGTTGGAGCTAGACTCCCTGCCCTTTCGTTTGCATTGCCCCAACGCCGGAATTTCTAGGGAGTGCGCTCTTGTCGGAGACGCTATGGAACCGCTGTCTGCGGATACTCGAGAGCGAACTCCCGGGACAGCATTTCAACACCTGGATCAGGCCTCTGCAGGCGCTCCAACAGGGCGGGCAGCTGCGCCTGCTCGCCCCCAATCGTTACGTGATCGACTGGCTGGAACAGAATTCGCTGCCGCGCATCAAGGAGCTGGTGCGCGGTTTCGCCGGGGGGTCCGCACCGGAGGTCGTGCTGGATGTGGGCACCCGGGCCGCCACCAATGGTTCGGACGCCGTACAGGCGCCCGCCAAGCCGCTGCGGCTGGCGGCCTCGGCGCTCGGCAGCCGAATCAACCCGGATTTCACCTTCGACAGTTTCGTCGAGGGCAAGAGCAATCAGCTCGCGAAAGCGGCGGCGATCCAGGTAGCGGACAATCCCGGCAAGGCCTACAACCCGTTGTTCATCTACGGCGGCGTCGGCCTGGGTAAGACGCATCTCATGCATGCCGTGGCGAACAAGCTGAAGGAGCGCAATTCCGAGGCGCGCCTCGCGTATGTCCATAGTGAACGCTTCGTCGGCGACATGGTGAAGTCCCTGCAGCACAACACCATGAATGATTTCAAGACCGCCTATCGCAGCCTGGATGCGCTGATGATCGACGACATCCAGTTCTTCGCGGGCAAGGAACGTTCGCAAGAGGAGTTTTTCCACACCTTCAATGCCCTGCTCGAGAGCCAGCAACAGGTGATCCTCACCTGCGATCGCTACCCGAAAGAGGTCGACGGGCTGGAGGAGCGCCTCAAGTCGCGCTTCGGCTGGGGTTTGACGGTCGCCATCGAGCCGCCGGAGCTGGAGACCTGCGTGGCGATCCTGATGAGCAAGGCCGCGATGTCGCACGTCGAACTGCCCGAGGAAGTGGCCTTCTTTATCGCCAAGCGCATCATCCGCTCCAATGTTCGCGAACTCGAAGGCGCACTGCGTCGCGTGGTGGCGACCTCAAATTTCACCGGGCGGCCCATCACCTTGGAATTTGCCAAGGAGGCGTTGAGCGATTTGCTGGCGCTGCAGGCGAAGCTCGTGACGGTGGAGAACATCCAAAAGACGGTGGCCGAGTATTACAAGATACGCATCGCAGATCTGTTGTCGAAGCGGCGCAGCCGCTCGATCGCCCGGCCGCGCCAGGTGGCGATGGCGCTCGCGAAGGAATTGACCAACTACAGTCTGCCGGAAATCGGTGATGCGTTCGGCGGCCGTGATCACACCACCGTGCTGCATGCATGCCGGCGGATCAAGGAGCTGCGCGAGTCGGAACGGCGCATCGCAGAGGACTACTTGAACCTGTTGAGAACCCTGGCAGGCTAGTAGGGTAAAAGCTGTGCATGAAACTGTGGATAAAGATATCCACAGTTGGATGACAGATTGCCAGCAGTTAGTGGGCTTGAATCGAGCGGGTTTATTGCGATTGTATGTTTATGATAAATAAGGTTAAATTTGGCTTATCCCAAGATCGACCGTCGGCTCATAGTCATAGTCATAATCTTTATATCATGAATTTAAATCTAAGAATGTTCGAAGGGTATGCGCATGAAATTGACGGCTGAGCGGGAAAAGCTACTGAGTCCTTTGCAGGCGGTGATCGGCGTGGTCGAACGTCGACAGACCATGCCGGTGCTGGCCAACGTTTTGCTGAGCGTGCGGGACGGGCGGTTGGCGATCACCGCGACGGATCTCGAGGTGGAATTGGTGGCGGCCACCGAGGTTACCGTGCAGCAGGCCGGCGACATCACGGTGCCTGGTCGCAAGTTCCTGGATATTTTGCGGGCGCTCCCGGATAAGGCGTTGGTGTCGCTGGCGGTGGAGGCTGAAAAGGTGGTGATCAAGGCGGCCCGCAGCCGCTTCAGCCTGTCAACGCTGCCGGCCGTGGAATTTCCCACCATCGATGACATCAATTCGCAGCAGACGGTCCGTTTGCCGCGCAAAGAGTTGCTGCGGCTCTTGGAGAAGACGCATTTTTCGATGGCGCAGCAGGACGTGCGCTATTACTTGAATGGGATGCTGCTCGAGATCGATGGCCAGTTGCTGCGGGCAGTGGCCACCGATGGCCACCGCTTGGCGCTGTGTGAGACGGCGTTGAGCGCGAATGCGAAGTCTGCGCAGCAAGTCATCGTGCCGCGCAAGGGCGTGCTGGAACTGCAGCGGATTCTGGGTGATGAGGGGGATGCTGATTTGGCGATCGGGTCGAATCATGTTCGCGCGCAGATTGGCGACGTGCGATTTACCTCCAAACTGATTGATGGGCGCTTTCCGGAATATTCACGGGTCATTCCGGCGGCGCCGGCGGCGGCGATTCGGGCTGACCGGGACGTCTTGCGGCAGGCTCTGCAGCGTACCGCCATTTTGAGTAACGAAAAATATCGCGGCATCCGGATCACGGTCAAAAAGAACGCAGTAACCGTACAGGCGCACAACCCGGAACAAGAAGAAGCTGAGGAGGAGATCGAGGTCAATTACGATGGGGCCGATCTAGAGGTGGGATTTAACGTGAATTATTTGCTGGATGCCTTGGCGGCCATCGATGGCATCGAAGTGGAATTGGGGCTAACCGACAGCAACAGCAGCTGTCTGATCCGTTCGCCCGGAAACGCTGCCGCGCGCTACGTCGTCATGCCCATGAGGTTGTAAGCCGGGTGGCGCTGCGCCGGATGCAAGTAACGGACTTCCGCTGCTTGCCGATTGCGGAGCTCGAATTTGATCCGCGCTTCACGCTGATTAGCGGACCCAACGCATCCGGTAAAACCACGCTGCTGGAGGCCGTTTACATCCTGGGTCGGGGGAGATCCTTCCGTACACGGCGCTTGGAGCATCTGATTCGGCGGGGAGCCGATCGCTTTGTGGTTTTTGGGGAGGTCGATTCCCCGGGACGCCGGATGACCATGGGAGTGGAAGGGAGCGTGGCCGGAACGCGCGCCAAAATTGACGGCGCGTTCGCGACCTCGTTGGCCGAGCTGACGCTGGTACTGCCGGTTCAAATCATCGATCCTGAAGTTCACAAGCTCGTCGAGGAGGGTCCCAGCCGGCGGCGTCGCTATTTGGACTGGGGCGTGTTCCACGTGGAACCGGATTTCGTGGCGCAATGGCAGCGATACCATCAGGTACTGAAGCAGCGCAATGCCGCTTTGAAGGCGCGGCAGCCGCGAGCGCTGGTGGCCATCTGGGACGAGGAGCTGGTGAGTGTCGGGGAATCATTGACGGCGGCCCGTTCGCGTTATGTCGCGAATCTGGCCGATGAAGTGCGACGCCTGAGTATGACGCTGCTGGGCCAGGAGTTGGAGATTCAATACCGCTGCGGCTGGGCCCGTGGCCTGAGCCTTGCGCAAGCGCTGAAACAGAGCTGGGTGACGGATTCTGAGCGTGGACTGACCCATGTGGGCCCGCAACGGGCTGAATTGACTCTGCTGATGGGCGGTGCGCCGGTCAAGGATCGCATTTCGCGAGGCCAGCAGAAATTACTGGCTGCGGCGCTGCTGATTGCGCAAATCCGATTGTTTCCTCCGGATTTCCCGGTGCGGCCTAGCCTGCTGCTGGACGATCCAGCAGCCGAATTGGACAATGACTCTTTGGCATCCTTGATTAATGAGGTTTCTGGGCGGGCGGTGCAATTGATCGTCACCACGCTGCAGCAGGATTTCAGTGTATTTGGATCGCCCGGACGTCGATTTGGGGTACTTGCGGGCGGGGTTCGACCGCTCTGATGGGTTCCACGTGGAACGGCCGCTATCACGGCCAATGGACATCAGCCAACCCGATGATTTAATTACGATTTTTGCAGCCCACGGATTCGTTTTTATGGCTGAGAAATGCTAGAATGGCGGGTCACATAGCCGGGATCCACCATGGCCGATAACGACGTTTACGATTCCACCAAAATCAAAGTCTTAAAGGGCCTCGACGCGGTACGCAAGCGGCCTGGCATGTACATCGGTGACACCGATGATGGCAGCGGCCTGCACCACATGGTGTTCGAAGTGGTGGACAACGCCATCGATGAGGCCTTGGCGGGTCATTGCGACCGTGTGGTCGTCACCATCCATGCCGACGAATCCGTCACCGTCTCCGACAACGGCCGCGGTATTCCCGTGGATATTCACACCGAGGAGGGCCGCTCGGCAGCCGAAGTCATCATGACCGTGCTGCATTCCGGCGGCAAATTCGACGACAGCTCCTACAAGGTCTCCGGCGGTTTGCATGGCGTCGGCGTGTCGGTGGTCAACGCCCTGTCGGAGTTTCTGGAACTCACCATCCGGCGCGACGGCAAAGTCCATCGTCAGGAATACCGTCTGGGCGAGCCGCAGGCGCCGCTCGCCGCCGTCGGCAACACCGATGAACGCGGCACCACCCTGCGCTTCAAGCCGAGCGCGCAGATTTTCACCAACATCTCCTTCATTTATGAAACTCTCGCCAAGCGCCTGCGCGAACTGTCCTTCCTCAATTCGGGCCTGCGCATCGAGCTCAATGACGAGCGCGACGAGAAATCGGAGGTTTTCAAGCACGAAGGCGGCCTGAAGGCCTTCGTCACCCATCTGAACCGCAGCAAGACGCCGGTCCACGACACCGTGCTCTGGTTTCAAACGCGCGACGGCGACACCCAGGTGGAAGTCGCCATGCAGTGGAACGATTCCTATCAGGAAAGCATGTTCTGCTACACCAACAACATTCCGCAGAAGGACGGCGGCACGCACCTGGCGGGTTATCGCGCCGCCCTGACGCGCACGCTCAACACTTATATCGAGAAGGAACTCGCCTCCAAAAAGGAAAAAATCGCCACCACTGGCGATGATTCCCGCGAGGGCCTGACCGCCATCCTGTCGGTCAAGCTGCCGGATCCGAAATTCTCCTCGCAGACCAAGGACAAACTCGTGTCCTCCGAGGTCAAGGGCGTGGTCGAATCGGCGGTGGCGCAGCGCCTGGAGGAGTTCCTGCTGGAACATCCCCAGGAGGCACGCGCCATCGTGAACAAGGTGCTCGAGGCAGCCTACGCGCGCGAAGCGGCGCGCAAGGCGCGCGAGATGACCCGCCGCAAAGGGGCTCTGGACATCGCCGGACTACCGGGCAAATTGGCCGACTGCCAGGAAAAGGATCCGGCGTTGTCGGAAATGTTTCTGGTCGAGGGTGATTCCGCCGGCGGCTCCGCCAAACAGGGCCGCGACCGCCGCACCCAGGCCATATTGCCGCTAAAGGGCAAGATCCTGAACGTCGAGAAGGCGCGCTTCGACAAGATGCTGGCATCGGCCGAGGTGGGAACGCTGATCACCGCGCTCGGCTGCGGCATCGGCCGCGATGACTTCGACGTCGAGAAATTGCGCTATCACCGCATCATCATCATGAGCGTGGATGGCGACGAACACGTTTTCGTGCGCGACGATCGCCACGGTGTGCGCATGGTGCGCATCGGCGGCTTCATCGATGACGCATTGGTGTCGCACGACCCTTCGGGGGACGTTGACAAGCTGACCGGCGCGAATCTGGGCGAGGTCCTGTGCTTTGGACTCGACGACCACGAGGTGCGTTTTCGACGCATCAAGGGCGTTATCCGCCACCCGCTGCAGGAAAAGCTCTTCCAGGTACGCACCGCCGGCGGCCGACGCGTGCGGGTCACCTCCAGCCACAGCGTTTTCGTCCATGACGAGGGCGCGCTGAAACTGAAGCGCGGCGACGAGCTGCGTCTGAACGATCGCGTGGTGGCGCCATTTCGGGTCCGATTTCCGGCGATCGCCCCGAACCGCATTGATTTGCTGCGCACCCTGCACGCCGTGCCTCGGGCCGCCGAGTTGATCGGGGTGCGCGGTGCGGCCGTCGAAGAGTGGTTCAAGGTGGCGGTGCCGCAGCAGACCCACGCGGTCGGCGCCGACGCCGCGGCCGCGCTGCAGAACTCCGCGAACTCGCCCAGCCGCCTGGAACGGATCTGGCAGGAGAAATACACGGGTTCCGGCGCCAATCGGGTTCGCGACCACGTCCGCCTCTGCGATCTCGATGCCGAAGATCTGGACTGGTTTGCCGCGCGCGAGGATCTGCGGCTGACGTCGGAACACCACGGGCGCAACGGCATACCGCGATTCATCGCCGTCGATGCAGAGCTCATGGGATTGCTGGGTTTCTGTCTCGCCGAAGGTGCCTCATCCGACCGCAATGGCATTCGATTGCCCATCGTCAGCAGCAATCAGCCGTTTGCCGGGGAGATGGCACGCAAGTTCACCCATGTATTCGGTCTGCCGGCAATGACCTATGCGTCGCCGCAACGCTGCACGGAACTCAAGCTCGTCAATCGGGCAGCCGCCCTGGTCTGGCGGCATGTGTTCGGTTTCACCGCATCCGACCCGGCATCCAAGAGCGTTCCCGACCTGGTATTCAATGTTTCCGAGGAGCTGCGGCGTGCCTTTCTGCGCGGCTATCTGCTCGGCGACGGCACGGTCTGCGAGAATCAAATCGCATTCGCAACCTCATCGTACGACATCGCCAGCGGCATCGCTTACGCGCTGAGTTCGTCGGGTGTCGTACCCGCGCTGTCGGAACAGCAGCCCGACGGCGCGCTTCGCGCAGCGGACGGTGAGCCCTGCCACACCCGGCACCGCCGTTGGATCATCAGCATCACGGCCAAGCAGGACTTGCGCATCCTGCGGGATGTGTGGCAGGACCATGCCGGCACCTCCGGGCTCGACGCCTTCCTGGCTTCCACACAGCCCGGCCCGGAGCAGGATTTCGAGATGATCGACGGTGACCTGATGGCGCTGCCGATCCACGGGATCGAAGAGGTGTCGGCGAGCAACGGCAATGTCTACGATTTCTCCGTGGAAGGCGACGAGAATTTCGTCGCCGGCATGGGCGGCATCTGTTGCCACAACACCGACGCCGATGTCGATGGTTCGCACATCCGGACCCTGCTGCTGACGTTCTTCTATCGCCAGATGCCCATCCTCATCGAGCGCGGCCACATCTACATCGCGCAGCCGCCACTGTACAAGGTGAAGAAGGGCAAGCAGGAAACCTACGTCAAGGACGATTTGGAGTTGAACGCCCTGCTGCTCAACACCGCCATCGAGGGTGCGGCGCTGCACGTGAATTCCGAGGCGCCGCCGATGTCGGGGCTGGGTCTCGAGTCCCTGGCGCGGCAATACGTCGAGGTGCTGGCCATCATCAAGCGATCGGCACGGCGCTACGACGAGCGCTTCCTGGAACAGCTGCTGTATGTCCCGCGGCTCGGCACCGAGCTGTTCGACAGGCCGGACGAACTTCGGGACTGGTGCCGGAAATTGGAATCGGCCCTCAACCATCTGCACGATGCGTCGCGGCGTTACCGCGTCAGCGTCGAATCCGTTGCCGGCAGCGGCCAGCGTATCAACCTGCAGCGCATGCAACATGGCCTGACCGCCGAGAAGCACATTCCACGGGAATTCTTCGACTCCGCCGAGTACCGGCGGATCAGCGATCTCGCACGGACCCTGAACGATCTGATCGGACCGGGCGCCCATGTGGTGCGCGGCGAGGACCGCCAGGAGGTCGCCAGCTTCAAGGCCGCAATGTCATGGCTGTTCGATCAGGCGAAGAAGGGCCAGAGTATTCAGCGCTACAAGGGATTGGGCGAGATGAACGCCAGCCAGCTCTGGGACACCACCATCAATCCGGAAACCCGGCGCCTCATGCAGGTGCGCATCGAGGATGCGGTGGCGGCGGACGACATTTTCACGACGCTGATGGGGGATGCCGTGGAACCGCGCCGCGAATTCATCGAAAAGAATGCGTTGCAGGTGTCGAATCTGGACGTGTAGTCACTCATGAATTGCGGCAGCACTTGCCGTCTAATGGTGCATCGCCTCCCACAGATTGCTGTAATCGTCCGTCCAGACGCCTCGGCCGGGCAGCGGGGCGACGGGCGTTTCCTTGGCGCCGATCCAGGCAAAGCGCCGCGACAGCTGCGTGCCGATCAGCATCCAGTCAGAGGAGAACGTCGCGCTGGCCTCGTCCTCCTCGTTCACGATCAAATGCGCCTCGCGGCCCAGGTCGTGCGCCACGGCGGCGACCGGATGGCTGAGATCCAGATAAGAGTTCGTGACGTGCACCGCCAGGATTCCGTCGGGCCGCAGATGCCGAAAATACACCTCAAAAGCTTCGCGCGTGAGCAGATGCACGGGAATCGAATCGCCGGAAAAGGCGTCCACCACCAGCACGTCGTACTGCTCGCCGGCTTCGCGCTCCAGGGAGAGTCTGGCGTCGCCCATGATCACCTCCGGCCGGCAGCCGCAATCGCCGAGATAGCTGAACTGCGTACGCGCGATGTCCACCATGGCACGGTTGATCTCATAGAATCGCACCGTATCGCCCGGTCTGCCCCAGGCGGCCATGGTGCCGGCGCCCAGACCGATCACGCCCAGACGCAGCCGGCCTTGCCTGACCATGTCCTGCATCAGCAGGCCGACGCCCGTGCCGGGCGCATAATAAGTGAGCGGAATGCGCCGCTTGTCGGCGGCGAGATATTGCTCGCCATGAATGATGGTGCCGTGCGCCAACTCGCGCAGGTCGGGATCCTCGTAATCCGCGACACTCAGCGCCCCGTAGAAATTGCGGGTCAGGAGGCGCGCAGCGCTGCGATCCTGCCATTGTCCCTGCGCGAGGTAACCCGCCAAACCGACGACCGCCAGCGAGGATAGCGTCCACAGGGACCAGAAGCGCGCGCCGCCGCCGAGCCAGCTGAACGCCCGCGACCCGGTGAGCGCCGCGGGCGCCGGGATGACCCGCGGGTCCCGATGTTCCAGCAGCAGCCGGATCAGAATCACCGCCGGCGTGAGCACCAGCAGGATGGGAAACTCCCACAGGGCCGGAAACGTCTCGGGCGCCACCACGGCCACGAACAAACCGCCGAGCGCGCCGCCGAACGCCACCATCAGATAAAAGCTCGTCAGCCAGCGTGTCGCAGGCTTGGTCCTCGCCAGTTCGCCGTGGCATACCATGCAGCACAGGAACAGGCCGCCGAGGAACAGCGGCAGCAGAATCCCCAGGCGCTGAACCTGCCCGCGTTCGTCCAGCGCGTATCCCATCTCCAGCAGCACCGGTGCAAACAGCGCCAAAAGTGCGCGGTGGTACCAGCGCGTGCTCTCGAATGTCAATATGAAGCTCAGCAGGTAGACTGCCAGCGGCACCACCCAGAACAGCGGTATGGCCGCGATGTTTTGCGTGATGTGATTGGTCACGGCGAGCAGCAGGCCCGATGCACAGGCGGGCAGCAGCACCCACATCAGCCGGTCGCGGCCCCGGGGTGCGGCCGCCGGCGGCCAGCCCGGGTCGGCGCCGCCCACGCTCTGCGCGGCCGGGATCCGGCGAAACAGCGCCGCGTTCAATGCCACGCACACCAGAAACGCCGCCGACCATGCCCATGCCTGGGCATGCAGGGATACATGTGGTTCGATCAGCAGCGGATAGCTCAGCAGTGCCAGCATTGAGGCCAGATTCGACAGCGCAAAGAACCGGTAGGGCGCCCCGTCGCGGTACTGGCGCGCATACCAGCTCTGCAGCAGCGGGCTGGTCGACGCCAGCATGAAATAGGGCAGCCCGACCGTCACCGACAGCAGCAGCAATATCCGCCCGATCGGGTCGCCGTCCTGGGTGGGCTTCCAGGCCTCGTTCGGGATGATCTTGAACATGAGCGCGGCCGCGCCGAGCACCACGGCATGGGCCCACGGCCATCGGCTGCGGGACAACCCGTGCGCGTAGGCATATCCGCAGAGCAGCAGCCATTGAAAAAACAGCATGCAGGTGGTCCATACCCCTGCCGAGCCGCCAAACCAGGGGAGGATTTGCTTGGCGACCAACGGCTGCACTTCGAACAGCAGAAAAGCGCTCAAAAATACGCAGGCCGCATAGAGCAGCGCCAGGTTGTAGGGGGTCCTCTGCAAGGGTTTGTCAACCTCTTGGCCGGCATGATAGCCTCAAACCGCTGTGAGGCGTGCGTTGAGCACCCGGTTCCGATCCTTTATAAATAACCATGTTGTGAGGTTTGATTTATGAGCATGAAATCGCTTATCGCCGCAGGTCTCGTCAGTGCCGGCTTCGCCGCCGTCGCCGTTGGCTCCGTGGTGGCGCCGAGCCTGACGCAGTCCGCCCGTGCCCCCGCCACGCAGTCGCCGGCCGCCAGCACCTTGAGAGTTGCGCAATCCGACACCGCGACCAAGGCCACCAAGAAGGCCCATAAGCATAAGGCCAAGAAGACGACTGCCACCGACACGATGAGCGCACCGAAGTAAATTCGTCCGCGGCCGCCGGCTCGCCCGCCGCGAGCCGGTGGTCCGCACCCGGCGTGGACCCTGACGGAACGGGCCCGCGGCATCCGGATACCCGTGTGACACTGACCCTCGAGGCCGGCGGCTAACGTGCATGTTGTGAGCGACTCGGGCGCGGGTTCGGCAACCGGAGAATGGACCTGGGCCGCGGTGTTCGGTCTCACAGCCCTGATCACGGCGGGCGAAGTGGTCTATTCCCAGACCATGGCCTGCGTGGTCGACGAAGGCTATCACCTGCTGGCGGCGCAGCTGATACTGCTCGGCAAGCGCCCGTATCTGGATTTCGTCTTTCCGCAGACGCCCTTGAACGCGTATTGGAACGCACTGTGGATGGGCATCCTCGGCCAGAGTTGGCGTCCGATCCATCTCATCGCCGCGCTCGAGACCATGGCCGCGGTGTATATCACCGCGGACTTCGTATTGCGCCGTTTCCCGTTCGCCGGCTGGCGGTTGGCCGCCGCCCTGACCACCGTGGTGGTGTTCGGACTCAATGATGCCGTGTTCAAATTCGGCGCCGTCGCGCAGCCGTATGGCATCTGCCTGCTGCTGTCGGCGGCTTCGCTGCGATCCGCGGTGGCCGCCGTGGAACGGGAAAGCCGCTGGCTTGCCGCCTTGGCGGGTGCCTGTGCCGCCGGCGCGGCGGCCAGTTCGTTGTTGACGGCGCCGGTGGTGCCGGTGCTGCTGGTATGGACCTGGTTCTACTCGACGCCGGCACGCCGCCTCGGCTCCTGCCTGTCGCTGCTCGGCGGGGCGGTGGTGCCGTTTCTGCCCAGCGTGTGGCTGCTGCTGCACGGACCGGAACAGGTCATCTTCGGCACCATCGCCTACCAGCTGCTGTATCGCCGCCTGGACTGGCCGGGCGCAATCGACCACGATGCCGGCGTGATGCTCTCCTGGGTGGACAGCGGCCAAGCGCTGATCCTCATCGTGCTGTCGCTGGTCGCGTTGGGATTCGTGCGAAGCCGCAAGGACTGGACGCGCCTGCAGCGTGCACCCTTTTACCTGTGCGGTTGGATGGCCCTGGCACTGGCCTTCCACATATCCCAGGCGCACCCCACCTTTGCGTGGTATTACCTGCTGATGCTGCCCTTTCTCGGCGTGCTCGCGCCGCTCGGGCTGTACGCACTGGGCTCCAAACTCGGTTATGCCGACCGGCCGTTCATGGCGTTGCTGCCCGTCGCGGTACTCGGCGTCCTGGGCCTCGCGAAATCCGTGCATGCCGAATGGGGCTACATTCGCTGGAGCAGCTACGAGGAGCTGGCCGCGCGGGTCGACGCCGTCAGCGCGCCGCAGACGCGCATCTTCGCCGATGAGCAGATCTACTTCCTCACCCGCCGCATGCCGCCGGAAGGACAGGAGATCGAGGACTCCCACAAGATGATCCTGCCCGCGCAGAAGGCGGCACTGCTGCACATCGTGCCGCGCGCGGACGCCTACCGGCACATCAAAGAGGGCTACTTCGGCACCGTGGTCATGTGCGACGACGACGCCATCAACGATCTCGACCTCGCGCATCGTTTCAGCCACCAGGAAAGTTTCGAGGATCTGGACTGCACGCTGTTTTGGCAGCTGGCGCCGCTCAAGACCGCGACGGCGGGCGCGACTTGAACGCGACACCGGAGCCCTGCGCGCGGCCGGCTGCGGCTGCGGCACCCGCGCGGCGGCGGCTGCTCATTTTCATCGTCGCCTACAACGCGCAGCGCACCATCGCCGACGTCATCGCGCGCATACCCGCGAATCTGGCGAGTGTATTGGACGTCGAGCTGCTGCTCATCGATGACTGTTCGCAGGACGGCACCGTCGCGCGCTGCACGGCGCTGCACGATTCGGGAGGCGCGCCTTTCAAGCTCAATGTGCTGTCCAATCCCGAGAACCAGGGCTACGGCGGGAATCAGAAAATCGGCTACCACTACGCCCTTCGCGAAGGATTCGATTTCGTGGCGCTGCTGCACGGCGACGGGCAATACGCGCCGGGCTGTCTGCCGGACATGCTCGCGCCGCTGCTCGCCGGTGAGGCCGACGCCGTCTTCGGCTCGCGCATGCTCACCCGGGGCGCGGCGCGCGACGGCGGCATGCCGCTCTACAAGTACGTCGGCAACCGCATCCTCACCAACATTCAGAACCGGCTGCTGCGATCGCACCTGAGCGAGTTTCACTCCGGCTACCGCCTTTACTCGACCGCCGCGCTGCGTGCGGTGCCGTTCAACCTGAACTCGCAGGGCTTTCATTTCGACACCGAGATCATCATTCAGCTGATGATCGCCGGCAAACGGATCAAGGAGGTGCCGATTCCCACCTACTACGGCGATGAGATCTGCCACGTCAACGGGCTGGGCTACGCCTGGAACGTGGTCTGCCAGACGCTGCTCGCGCGCGTGCAGCGCTTCAGCATCTTCTACGACCGCAAATATGACTGCGCACCGGACCTGGGCAGCGGCCCGTACCGCGCCAAGCTCGGCTTCATGAGTCCGCACAGCGCGGTGTTGGAAGCCGTTCCCGCCGGTGCGAGCGTGCTCGATCTCGGCTGCGGCGGCGGCGAGGTGGGTGCCGCGCTGCGCGCCAAGGGCTGCCGGGTCGGCGGCGTGGACATCCGGCCTCCGGCGGGCATCGAGAGGCTGGACGAATTCCAGCAGGCGGATCTGAACGACCCCGCCTTCCACCCGGATTTCAGCCGCTACGACTACGTGCTCATGCTCGATGTGCTGGAGCATTTGTCCGCGCCGGAGGAGGTCCTCGACCGGCTGTTCGATCCCGCCAAGCGCATGCCCGCACTCACCATCATCGTCAGCACCGGCAACGTCGCCTTCATCGTCACGCGACTGATGCTCCTGCTCGGACAATTCAACTACGGCAAGAGCGGCATCCTGGACCTGACGCACCGGCGGCTGTTCACCATGCGCTCGTTGACCCGGCTCCTGGAGCAAAGCGGCTTCGACGTGCTTGCGCGCCGCGGGATTCCGGCGCCGATACCGCTCGCCCTCGGCGATAACGCCCTGTCCCGCTGCCTGGTCGCAATGAACCGCGTGGCCATCCGGGTGGCGCGCGGTCTGTTCGCGTTCCAGTTGATCGTCATCGCCCGGCGCCGGCCGTCGCTCGAGTATCTGCTCGATGCCGCCCATGCAAAGACGCAATGGCCGCCCCCGACGCGGCGCATCGAACGCCAACTGAAGGAGTAATGTCTTCGCATATTGTTGAACGCAGAGATTCTTTGGCCTGGTTTCACGCGCGAGCTATTGGCCCGGAACGGTGGGCGCACCCCCGCGCAGAGCGGTAGCGACGTTACGCCACTCTCAGGTGACACACCCGGCTCCCCCGGAATTTACGTACAGTAGCGGGCGATGCACAATCAATGAAACAGCGGTCACCGCGCGCACCACTACTTGCAGATAAACGGGCCTGTGCTCATCGGCTCAGATTGGGTCAGCCGCAGGACGGACCCAGACGTTACCGGCAGCCGAAGGCGTTTTCGATCGCAAGCGCCCGATCGGTGAGATCCTTCGTGCCGCTCGGGCCGAGTCGGAACGAGTAGGCAAAAACTTCCGAGACGAACTCGCCGAGCGCGCTACAGGTTGCGGCAGTGTTTCCGGAATTCACAGCCTTGACGACTGATCGGATGACATCTTCTAGGCGGTCGCCGTCTTCAGCCGCCGCACGTGCAAGATCGCTCACCTCGGCCGCCGCCGTCAGCGGCGTCATCGTTCCGGTGAACTTGCCGGTCGCGGTGAATGTCACGCCCGATACGAAGGCAGTCGTATTTGATGGGTTGAGCGCATTGGCAGGGTCGATGCCGAGCACCTGGAACGATTCGACGCCGCGCTCAAAGCCTCGCTTCGTGAAATCGAAATTCTGGCCGGCGGCAACTGTGAACGCCTGGCCGTGCGTCAACAGCGTGTACTCGTTGGAGCCCTTGCTGAGAATGGGGAGCGACACGGAGGCGAACGATGGGTTTTCCTTCCCGATCGCGTAGTCATAGCCGACCGCAATGGGAGGATCGATGAAGTACGTGGTCACGGGGCTGCTGACGATGACGTTGAATTGGAACCCTCCTTCCGGAGTGACCGCCACCGGTATCCCGAGGTCCGGATAGGCCACCAGTGGATGGTTTTGGCCAGAAGCGTCCCGCCAATCACCCGTCAATACATTTTGATTGTCGACGCCCGTGAATCTCCAGGCCACAATCCCGGAAATCTGTTGGGCGCCGGTTTGTTGGTCGCAATTGACGGTCTGCGGTTGCTCGAATTCGCCTGTGGAGGAATCGAAGTCCGCAAAATAGCCCACATAACGAATGGGAATGTCATACGTCTGCATCGTGCTGGAGTCGTAGGCGGCCGTCCAGCCCGTGATACGGTAGCACGTCGAGGTGGCGCCGTTTGGGCAGTTGGTCGCGCCACCCGCGGTATCCCCATCGTTTATCGCGCGCGCCATGATGATGGCATTTGAACTGGCCAGATAAAACTCGTGATGGCCGGTGGGATCGTAGACGATCGCTTCGCGCGGCTGACTTGCCGACAACCCGCCCCCGACGAACCAACCCTTTGTGTTGAAGTCCCAGATGACCGAGAATCCTGAGCCAGCCAAGGGTTTGGACCCGTCGCTGAGGATTGGCTGGATGGTAGTGTAGCCAGGATTAAAGCCCTGGACAGGACTCTGCGTAGGGTTGTAAATGAACCCGATGCCCGCCGTGTCGGTACTTACGTTCGGATCGTAGGCCTCTCCGCCGATGAGGCCGTTCTTACCGATGCCCTCGAACTCGGTAATATAGTATGACCCGAATCCCGGATTCGCCACGAACACCGCTGGGTCTGCGCTCGAGAACCATGGGTTCGCAATGACGTAGCCGTTAATCGGATCCCAGCTGAATCCCTGCTCAAAACCCCACACCGTGCCCGCCAGCGGCGGCGAGGGCCACGGATACACGCCCAAGGCGCCGACGACGGTACCCGCGTCGTTGATTCCGACCGCATAGACGTATGGCGTTTGGGACGGGTATGGAGGAGCACCCAGGTAGGAATCCGCCGGAGTGTTGAGCAGCGGCGCCAACGGCAGGGGCGCCCAACCCACTCCCGGCGTGTAGGTGTAGCCTATGTCACCGAAGTTGCCCACTTCGACGCCGTTATTGTTGATGTGTTCGAGCGTGCCTTGTGTCGTGCTGGTCGGCCCCGGCTGCGTGCTACACGTATACGTGTCAGCCGCGTTCCCGAGCACCGGTAGCGCGTAACCAAGTACAAAAATGGTGGCAGATAAGCGAGCTTTCTTCCGCATTACGATCTCCAATCAGTGGGCTGCGTTGACCATCAAATCCGTTCTCAATGCAGGCCACATGAAATAGCAAACCAGACCAGCACGTTCCAGCAACCATGTTTGCACTCTCCCTCTCGAAACAGTTTTCTATTCTGGCTTTTAAAATTCTTCCCTTGGTTCGGTACCAGTAGACGCTGAGCAATCAAGATCACGCAAGGCGTTTATATGTGCACAAGATATGTCTCAATTGCCCGTGCGCGTCGTGGGATGCGCGCATACTTCGATGCGCGTCATCGCTGCCATCATATTTTGGAAAAGCGCGCGAATCGTGCTCAAACCATTGGCGCGAAAACAAAAAACAGAGTCAAACAACAGAATGGAAGCTGCCGACGCATCGCATCCAACGCGGCGCCATCGAGAAAGCCCGGATCTGCTCTCAACTTGTGTTCTGGCGCGAGCATCGACCGCGCGAAGGATACGGTGCGGCAATGTGATGTTGATCCGCGCCGAATCGCCAGCACTACCCCTCGCGTTCGCGAACGATCTCGGCCGTTCGCGCCGATTCAGTTGGGTTATGTAATCTACCGTGTAGAGGCCCCATCGTGAATCGGCCTCCATTTCCGGCGCGCGGAGCGCGCAGCCGGGGCCCCCGGCCGGACGCCCCGCGGCCTTGCCGAACTCGCGCAAAACGCGGATGATAATTTTCAAGACCAACGCTATCGGCGACACAAGCTGTCGCTCAAGCAAGGGATCGTCAGGTGATGCAGAACCTCGACTCATTCATGGCCGCGCAACGAAGGCCGCGCACGCGCGTCATCGCGGCGCTGTTGGCATTTCCGGCGGTATCGTTCGCCGTCTGCCAGAACACCAATCCCGTGCTCCAGCAACAGTGCATCAACAATGAAAACGCGCTGCGCGCGCAGCAGCAGCGGGCGGCGCAGCAGCCGGCACCCGTGAACCCGTTGCTGCAACGCCCGCAGCTGCCGGGCGCGCCCGGCCAGCTGCGTGCCGCGGGCGCGCCCGGCGCACCGAACGCCGGCAACCTGCGCAATGTCGCGGGCAACCGCCCGGTTTACACGGTGCCACCGATCGCGGTGGCATCGCGCACGTCGAACGGCAATTCGATGCTGACCCCGGCCGGGTCAGCCTCCGTGCTGCGCGACGTCAACTCCGCGCGCTCGAACTTCGGGGGCATCAATCAGCGGCCGATCCCGCAGGGCCAGGTGACGGCCCGCAATGACGGCAGCCTCAGCGTCGCCACCAAGGATGGACGTCAATTCGGCGTTCGACCCAACGGCACACTGGCCACCTTCACCACCGGTGATCGCACGGCTGCCTTTCGCGGCAACGGCCAGATCCGTTCACTGCACACGCCGACCATGGACATTGCGCGAACCGTGCATGGACAGCGCACCGTGGTGCTGCGGCGTCCTGACCATTCCTTGTTGGTGAGCACCGGAGCGACCAGCGGGTATTTGCAGAGGACCGTTAACCGCAACGGCAAGACGCTCATCCAACGCAGCTACGTGATCGGCAATGTGCACTACGCCCGCCTCTACAGCCCCTACCGCTTTCATGGCGCCGTTCTCGCCAACTATGTGCCGACGACGCGCTACCCGCCGGCCTTTTACAGCTGGGCGCGGCAATCGTGGCCGGCGCCGACGGCCTATCGATGGGCCTTCAGCGCCGCGCCCTGGTACTCCCACTATGGGGCGTACTTCGCGGTCTCCCCGGCATACCGCGCTCCGTCCTCCTGGCTCACCGATTATTTCCTGGCCCTGACCATGGCGGAAACCTTCCAATCCGACTCCCAGCCGGTCCGCGAACCGGCGCCCGCAGCCGACGGCGCCGGTCAGGCCCCCACCGATGAGCTGCAGGCGTCCTCGACGGCGCCCATCAGTCCGCAAATCAAGGATCAGCTGGCCGTCGAAGTGCAGCAGCAGATCGAAATGGAAAGCACGGGGTCCGCGGGGTTGGACAAGGTGCTGGTCCCCAATCATCTGTTCGTTGCCGCCACGCCGCTGACGGTGGCCACCGCCGACGGACAAACCTGCGGTGTGGCGGGCGGCGACGTGCTGCAATTGAGCGCGCCGCCGGCCGCCAACGCGGCGGCGGCAACCCTCACCGTGGCCGCGAGCCGCGAGTCGGACTGCCCCGTGGGCGCCCAGGTGTCGGTGCAGCTCGCGGATCTGCAGGACATGCAAAACGGTCTGCGGGAAAAGCTCGATTCGGGCATGCAGACACTGCACAACATCCAGGGACAGGGCGGATTGCCGGCGGCGCCGCCGGCCGCCATGGCTGCGACCGTTCCGGTGGAACCGCCGCCGCCGGAGGATCCGGGTGTGCAGACGCAATTGGCAGCGGCACAGCAGCAGGCCACGGAAACCGAATCACAGGTGTCGCAGGCCGCGACACTGCCCTCGCTGATCTGACGCCGGGCGCTGCGGCTCTCGAGGCCTCAGACGGGGCGGATGGCCTCGATGCGGCGGCAGGCCGTTTCGATGGCTGCGCGAATCTCCTCGTTCAGGTCGCGCGGCTTCTTGCCTGCCGTGATGATGGGCTTGCCGATGATCACGTGGATGGTGCCGCGCTTTTTGAGAAATCCGCGCCGCGGCCAGAACCTGCCGGCGTCGTGAGCCATGGGCACCACGAGTTTGCCGGTTGCGGTCGCGAGCAGTGCGCCGCTCAGGCCGTAGCGGCGCGTTTCACCCGCTGTCACCCGCGTGCCCTCGGGAAAGATCACCACCCACAGACCTCCTGCAAGGCGCTCTTTGCCCTGCTCGATGACCTGGTTGACGGCCCGATGTCCCTCGCCGCGATTGATCGCAATGGGATTCAGCAGCTTCAGGCCCCAGCCCACGAACGGTATCCACAGCAGCTCGCGCTTCAGGACCCACACCTGCGGCGGAAAAATCACGAAGGGCGCAATCGTCTCCCAGGCGGAGCTGTGATTGCACATGACGATGTGGTTGCCCGCAGGCAGGTTCTCCAGTCCCTCGATCACATAGCCGAGGCCGCACAGCCCCTCGAGCAACCGCAGCAGAACGCGCGCCCAGCTGCGCGCAATCGCGAAATGCGCGCGGTAGGGCAGCCAGAAGCACAGCGTCATGAAAATGCCGTACAGGCAGGCCGACAACATCATGTAGGTGGTGAACAGCAGCGATCGCAGATGTTGCATCTGCGCGCTACCCGGGCAGGCGGGACAGATCCGCCACTCCGCAGAGCAGCGTCTGGGCATCGCGCAGCAGCGCCAGCCGGTTGCTGCGCCTGCCCGGATCCTCGTCCATCACCATGACCTGTTCGAAGAAACCGTCCACCGCCCCGCGCAGTCCGCCGAGCAGCAGCAGACTGTCGGTGTAACGGCTCTCGCCGATGCTCGCCGATACGCGCGCGCCGGCGCCCACCAGTGCCTCATGCAGCCGCCGCTCCGCCTCCTCGGTGAAGCGCGCGCTGTCCACCGCGACGCCCGGCTCCAGACGCACCTTTTTCAGGATGTTGGCGATGCGCTTGTTGGCGGCGGTCAGCAGATGCGAGTCCGGCATCTGCAGAAAATCCTTCAATGCCGCGAGCCGCGCAGCCGCATCGAGCGGCGAACGCGGCCGGCTCGCCAGCACTGCATCCAGCATCTCCGCGGTGGTGCCGTCGTCGCGCTCTAGAACCAGGCCGCGCAGCCGTTCGGTGATGAACGCCAGCACCTGCTCCGCGGTGCCGGGCCTGCTGACCGGCTGCGCCGCGGCTGCGAATTCGATGACCTCGGGCAAATCCAGATCCAGGCGGCCTTCGAGCAGGATGCGCAACACGCCGATTGCCGCGCGGCGCAAGCCGAAGGGGTCCTTCGCACCCGTCGGCTTCTGGTCGATGGCGAAGATGCCGACCAAGGTGTCGATCTTGTCGGCCAACGCCAGTGCCTGTCCGGTTCGCGTCACGGGCGGCGAGTCGCCGGCGAAGCGCGGCCGGTAGTGCTCGCCGATGGCCTCGGCCACCTCCGGTGCTTCGCCCTGCGCGGCCGCGTAGTAGCGGCCCATGGTTCCCTGCAATTCCGGAAATTCCCCGACCATGGCCGTCATCAAATCGGCCTTCGCCAGTTCCGCGGCGCGTTCGACGAATTCACCGGCCCCGATGCGCCGCCCGATCAGGGCGGCAAGGCTGCGCACGCGGCGGGTTTTGTCCGCATAGGTGCCGAGCTTGGTCTGGAAGGTCACGCCGCCCAGCCGCGCCGCATGCGAGTCCAGTGACATCTTCGTGTCCTGATCCCAGAAGAATGCGGCGTCGCTCAACCGCGGCCGCACCACCCTTTCGTTGCCTGCCCGCACCACCGCCGGATCGCGGCTCTGGATGTTGCAAACCGTGATGAAAAAGCCGTTGAGTCCGCCGTCTGCCGACTCCACCGGAAAGTAGCGCTGGTGATCCTGCACGGTGGCGATCACCACCTCGCGCGGCAGCCTGAGAAACCGGTCCTCGAAACGGCCCGCCAACGCGACCGGCCACTCCACCAGGGCGGTGACTTCGTCGAGCAGCTGCGCGTCGATCAGCGCGCGTCCGGCGACCTCGGCCGCCGCCGCGAGCACGCCGGTTCGGATGAGCTCGCGCCGCTCTGCGAAGTCCGCCACCACCCGGGCGCGGCGCAGCGCGCCCGGGTAGCGCCTCGCGGTCGAAAGCTTGATGGCGCGCGGCGCATGAAATCGATGGCCGAAGGTGGTGCGGCCGGAGCTGCGCCCCAACAGCTCGCAGGGAACGACGTCGGCCCCGAACAGCAGCACCACCCAATGCACCGGCCGCACGAACTCGGCGGCGCCCGCGCCCCAGCGCATGCGCCTCGCGATCGGCAGCGCGGCGACGGCCGCCGAGGCGAACCCGCCGAGCAGGCTCGCCGTCGCCGCGCCACGTTCCGTGCCGCGGTACACCAGCCATGCACCCTTGTCGGACCGCAGGGTCTCCAGCTCCGCCGGTGCAACCCCGCAGCTTCTGGCGAAGGCGATGGCGGCCTGGGTGGGCTCGCCGGAGGCGTCGAAGGCATTGGCGAGCGGCGGCCCGCGCCGCTCGATCTGCCGGTCGGGCGAATACTCGGCGCAGGATTCCACGAGCACGGCGAGGCGCCGCGGCGTCGCGAAGCGGCGCACCACGCCGTGCGCGATGCCGGCGCCATCGAGGCTCTTTTGCAGATGATCGGCGAGCGCGGCCGACAAGCCGTCGAGCCCCCGCGGCGGCAGCTCCTCGGTTCCCAGCTCGAACAACACATCGCGGGTGCTCATGAGGCCGCCTGCAGGCTCGGGCGATCCTTCAGGAGCGGAAAGCCCAGCGCTTCGCGGCTGTTGCGGTAACCCTCGGCCACGCCGCGGGCAAGCTGGCGGACGCGCAGAATGAACCGCTGGCGCTCGGTGACCGAGACGGCGTGCCGCGCGTCCAGCAGGTTGAAAGCGTGCGATGCCTTGACCATCTGTTCGTAAGCGGGCAGCACGAGCTTGTCCACGAGCAGGCTGCGGCAGGCCGCCTCATGCGCGTCGAAATGCGTCAGCAGCATCGCCGTGTCGGCCTTCTCGAAGTTATAGGCGGATTGCTCCACTTCATTCTGGTGGAAGATGTCGCCATAGGTGATGTTGCCGGACGGTCCCTCGGTCCAGACGATGTCGTAGATGCTTTCCTTGCCCTGCATGTACATGGCGAGCCGTTCCAAGCCATAGGTGATCTCGCCCATGACCGGCCTGCAATCGAGTCCGCCGACCTGCTGGAAGTAGGTGAACTGCGTGATCTCCATGCCGTTCAGCCAGACCTCCCAACCCAGACCCCAGGCCCCGAGCGTCGGCGACTCCCAGTTGTCCTCCACGAATCGGATGTCGTGCGTCAGCGGATCGAAACCCAGTGCGCGCAGCGAACCGAGATACAAATCCTGGAAATCATCGGGCGAGGGCTTGATACATACCTGGAACTGATAGTAGTGCTGCAGTCGAAAGGGATTGTTGCCGTAGCGGCCGTCGGTCGGCCGCCGCGACGGTTGCACATAGGCGGCACTCCAGGGCTCCGGTCCCACCGCCCGCAGAAAGGTCGCGGTGTGGAAGGTGCCCGCACCCATTTCCATGTCGTATGGCTGCAGGATGATGCAGCCCCGCGCCGACCAATAGGTCTGCAGTGCGAAGATCAGGCTCTGGAAGGTGCGCGGCGGCGGCGCGGCTTTTGCCATCGGTTGCTCGCTTAAGTGACAAAGCCCACTAGTATAGCCACCCCGACCGCCCCGATGCAGCGCACGCCTCGGTCCGGGGTTTGTGCCGCCGTGCACCCAATTCGCACATCGCCGGCGAATCGCCGCGCTTTTGGCCGCTGCCGGCACGGATCCGGGGACAAAATGTCGCGCGTGCACTATCATGGAACATGATTTGCGGCAATTTGCCCTACCATGAGGCATGCGGTCCGGATTTCTCTTTGCAAATTCGCTGCAAGCCTTTGATCTGCCTCAATCGGGGGCATGGCACGCTTGCTGCATTGCTTCATAACCCCGGTACCGCCGGACACAAAAAAGCATTACCCGCACCCCTCGGAGGAAGATCATGACTCCCGCTGATGTTCTGAAATTGATCCAGGAGAAAGAGGCGAAATTCGCAGATCTTCGCTTTACCGACACCATTGGCAAAGAACAGCACGTGTCGATTCCGGCGCGTTTGGTGGACGACGGCTTTTTCAGGGATGGCAAGATGTTCGACGGCTCGTCGATCGCCGGATGGAAGGGCATCAACGAGTCGGACATGATATTGATGCCCGACGCCGAAACCGCGGTGATCGATCCGTTCTACGAAGAGACCACGGTCAACATTCGCTGCGATGTGATCGAGCCCATGACCATGCAGGGCTACGGCCGGGATCCGCGCTCGCTCGCGAAGCGGGCCGAGGCTTATCTTAAGTCGACCGGTATCGCGGACTACGCCCTGTTCGGTCCCGAGAACGAGTTCTTCATATTCGACAGCGTCAAATGGGGCGCGGAGATGCGCGGCTGCTTCGCCGAGATCGACTCGGTTCAAGGGGCGTGGAACAGCGGCAAGGATTATGTGGACGGCAACAAGGGCCACCGGCCCGGCGTGAAGGGCGGCTATTTTCCGGTGCCGCCGGTGGACGCCTTCCAGGACATCCGCAGCGCGATGTGTCTCGCACTGGAGGAAATGGGCCTGAAGATCGAGGTGCACCATCACGAAGTGGCGACCGGCGGCCAATGCGAGATCGGCGTCGGCGCCAATACGCTGACCAAGAAGGCCGACGAGGTGCAGATACTCAAGTACGCTCTGCAGAACGTCGGCCATGGCTATGGCAAGACCGTGACCTTCATGCCAAAACCCCTGGTCGGTGACAACGGCAGCGGCATGCACGTGCACCAATCCCTGCAAAAGGACGGCAAAGCGCTGTTCGCGGGCGACAAATACGGCGGCCTGAGCGATACCGCGCTCTATTATATCGGCGGGATCATCAAGCATGCGCGCGCCATAAACGCCTTCACCAACGCGAGCACCAACAGCTACAAGCGCCTGGTGCCGGGATTCGAGGCGCCGGTCATGCTCGCCTACTCGGCGCGCAACCGATCCGCCTCGATCCGCATCCCCTGGGTGTCCAATCCGAAGGCGCGGCGCATCGAAGTGCGCTTCCCGGATTCCACGGCAAATCCATATTTCGCGTTCGCGGCGATGATGATGGCCGGTCTGGATGGCATCCAGAACAAGATCCATCCGGGCGATCCGGCGGACAAGGACCTGTATGACCTCGAGCCGGAGGAAGCCAAGCACATTCCCACGGTCTGCCATGCCCTCGACATGGCGCTCGAATACCTCGACAAGGACCGCGCCTTCCTCAAGGCGGGCGGCGTGTTCACGGACGATGTGATCGACGCCTACATCGAGCTCAAGATGAAGGACGTGACCCGACTGCGAATGACCACGCATCCGATCGAACTGGAGATGTACTACAGTTTGTGAGTTTTCAAAAAATGCGGGTGCTGAGTCCCAAGGCCCTCGAGGTGACGGCGCTCCGCCGTCACCTCGTTTTGTGACCGGGAGGCGATAGGACTATGCTTCGAACTTATGCACCTTTGGCGGGCACTGATCGCACTCTGCGTTCTCGCGGCCTTTGTCGGGCGGGCGGCCGTCGTCTACAAATGGACCGACGCGGACGGGGTGGTGCATTTTTCCGATCAACCGGTACCCGGCGCGGAAAAGATCATCACGGGCGCGGCGCCGGCGCGCGCCGCGGCGCCTTCGCAGGTCGCACCACCGGCGGCCGCGGCCAAGCCGAAACCGCCCGCCGAGACCGCGTTCTCCATCGAATCGCCGACGCCGGATGCCACTTTTTTCGCCGGGGCGATCAGCGTCCGCGCCCATCTCGAGCCGGCGCTGCAGCCGAACCAGGCCATCGCATGGCTTCTGAACGGCGAACCGCTCGATCAACCGCCCGATGCGCTGGCATTCCAGCTCGACGACCTGGCGCGCGGCACCTATACACTCAACGCCACCGTGACCGATACGGACACGCACGAAACCCAGTCGAGCGCCGCGGTCACCTTCTACGTGCAGAAACCCTCGATGCTCTCGCCCGCGCATCAAAAATAGCCTCCGCACCCCGCGGCCGGCCGGAGATCCCGGTTGGCCGCTGAATTGCACCCGTCTCCGCTGCGCATCGAGGGCACCGAGCTGCTCGATGCGCTCGTTACCAGCGTGTTCCTGCTCGGGCCGGATTTGCACATCGATTATCTGAATGCAGCTGCGCAAACCCTGCTCGGCCTGGGCCCCAACCAGGCCTTGGGAAGGCGCATCAGCGAGCTCACGCGCGGTTCGGAGACCCTGATGCCGCTGTTCGACCGCGCGCGTATGGGAGGCGAAGGCGTGGTGCAACGCGAGCTGGCCTGGCCCGGCCATGGCGGCGTGGACCGCATCCTCGACTGCGCGGTGACGCAGATCACCATCGGCACGGACAGTTCGCGGCTGCTGCTCGAGATCGAGGACATCACCCAGCACCGGCGCCTGATCCGGGAAAACGCCCTGCTGGCGCAATTGGGCGGCAGCCGTCTGATGGTTCGCCAGCTCGCGCACGAGATCAAGAATCCGCTGGGCGGCCTGCGCGGCGCGGCGCAGCTGCTGGAACGCGAGCTCCTCGACCCCGCACTTCGCGAGTACACGCGGGTCATCATCAGCGAGTCCGACCGGCTCACGAACCTGCTCGACTCCATGCTGGGACCCGGGCGCCCTCCCGCAAAGCAGCTAGTCAACGTGCATGAGCTGCTGGAGCGCGTGTACCACCTGCTGCGCAGCGAGGCGGCCGAGGGCGTCGCCGTCGATCGCGACTATGACCCCAGCCTGCCGCCGCTCACCGTCGATCCGAACCACATCATCCAGGCGATGCTGAACCTGGGACGCAACGCCCTGCAGGCGCTGTCCGGCGTCGTCGTCGAATCACCCCGGCTGGTCCTGCGCACGCGCGCGGCAACCAATGTCAGCGTCGGCGCGCGCCGCCACCGGCTGGTCGCGTCCATTCAATTCGAGGACAACGGACCGGGTGTCCCCTCGGAGATTCGCGACACCATATTTTATCCCCTCGTTTCCGGGCGCGCCGACGGCACCGGCCTCGGACTCGGCATCGCGCAGGATCTGGTCAGCCGCCATGGGGGCCTGATCGAATTCGACAGCGCTCCGGGCAGAACCATCTTCGTCATTTCCCTGCCCATGGACACGGTATGAGCGCGAAACCGCTTCAGGTCTGGCTGGTCGACGACGATGCATCCATTCGCTGGGTTCTGGAAAAGGCGCTGAAGGGCAGCGGCATGGTCGCCAAGTCCTTCGACCAGGCCGACAACGTGATTTCGGCGCTGCGCTCCGACGCTCCCGACGTGCTGATGACCGACATCCGCATGCCCGGCCGCAGCGGCCTCGATTTGCTCAAGGAAATCCAGGTGTCGCGCCCCGGCCTGCCGGTGATCGTCATGACGGCGCACTCCGACCTCGATGCCGCCGTCGCGGCCTATCAGGGCGGCGCCTTCGAGTACCTGCCCAAGCCCTTCGACATCGACAAGGCCGTGGACCTGGTCCGCCGCGCCGCGCAGCAGGCCACCGTCTCGATCGATGTCGACGCGGCGCGACGCAGCATTCCGGAGCTGCTCGGCCAGGCCGCGGCCATGCAGCAGGTCTTCCGCGCGGTCGGCAGGCTGTCGCGCTCCAGCATGACCGTGCTGATCACAGGTGAATCCGGCACGGGCAAGGAGCTGGTGGCGCGCGCGCTGCACCGGCACAGTCCGCGCTCCAACAAGGCCTTCGTCGCACTCAATACCGCGGCATTCACCGCGGATCTGCTCGAATCGGAGCTGTTCGGCCACGAAAAGGGCGCATTCACCGGTGCCGACACCCTGCGCCGCGGCCGCTTCGAACAGGCCGACGGCGGCACCCTGTTCCTGGACGAAATCGGCGACATGTCCCCGGCGCTGCAGACGCGGCTGCTGCGGGTGCTGGCGGAGGGCGAGTTCTACCGCGTCGGCGGGCAGACGCCGGTCAAGGTGGACGTACGCGTCATCGCCGCCACCCACCAGGATCTGGAAACCCGCGTCGGCTCTGGTCATTTCCGTGAGGATCTGCTGCATCGGCTCAACGTCATCCGCATCGAGATTCCGCCGCTGCGCGAGCGTCGCGAGGACATTCCGGAATTACTGCGCCACTATTTGAACGTGGCGGGTCAGGAACTCGGCGTCGAGCCGAAGCTGCTGATGACCACCGCCGAAACGGCGCTCGTCACCTTCGATTGGCCCGGAAACGTGCGCCAGCTGGTCAATGCCTGCCGGCGCCTCACGGTGACGGCACCCGGGCGCGAGATACGCGCGGAGGACATACCGCCGGACCTCGGCGGCACGCCGGCCGGCCGCGCACCCAATCACGATTGGACCGCGAAGCTGGCACATTGGGCCGAGCAGGAACTTGATGCCGGCACGCAAAGGCTGCTGGATCAGGCGGTGCCCGAGGTGGAGCGCATTTTGATCGGCGTGGCGCTGCGCAAGGCCGACGGACTCAAGCAGGACGCCGCGAAGCTGCTGGGCTGGGGCCGCAATACCTTGACGCGCAAGATGAAGGAACTGGGGATGGAGGACGTGAGCTGACAGCACGGATGCTGCTCGGCAATTCGATTGCCGACTGGATAGTCGCCGGTGTGGTCGCCTTTGCCGTCTGGTCCGGCCTGTGGATCGTGCGTCGCAAGGTGGCAGCGCGTTACAAACGCTACTCGGGCAGCGGAAATCCAACTCCGGTCCGCCTGCTTGCGTATCTGATCGGCAACACCAAACAGGTGTTCTTTCTCGGCATCGTGCTGTTCGCCGTGCAGGAGAGCCTGAATCTCGCGCCACGCGTGCATCGCGTCAGCTCCAACATCGTGCTGCTGCTGCTGCTGCTGCAGCTCGGCGTCTGGGCGGCGCGCAGTCTGCACTTCTACCTGGAACTGAAGGAATCCGGCCAGGCCGCGGATCGCAACTTCGCGGGCTCCCTCGACATCATCAATTTCGTCGGGCGCATACTGATCTGGTCGGTGCTCGTGCTGGTCGCGCTGGACAACTTCGGCGTCAACATCACCGCGCTGCTGGCCGGCCTCGGCGTCGGCGGCGTGGCGGTCGCGCTGGCCCTGCAGAACGTACTCGGCGACCTGTTCGCGTCGCTGTCGATCGCGCTCGACAAGCCCTTCGTGATCGGCGACAGCCTGGTCATCGACTCCTTCGCCGGCAAGGTCGAACACATCGGAATAAAAACCACGCGGCTGCGCAGCGAAAACGGTGAACAGATCATCCTGTCCAACGCCGATCTGATCAAGAGCCGCGTGCGCAATTACGGGCGGGCCGAGGAGACACGCGCTCTCGCCACCGTGCGCGTGGCCTACGACACGCCCCCCGAGAAGCTCGCTGCGATCCCGGCCACGCTCGAACGCATCGTGCGCGCGCAGCCTGAAGCACGCTTCGAGCGCTGCTGGCTGAAGAGCCTGGGGGAATCCGACCTGCAGTACGAATTGTCGTTCTTCGTGCGCAATCCCGCGGCACACCCGTTGCCCGATCTGCAGCATGCGGTGCACATGCGCATCATCGAGGAGTTTCGCATGGCGGGAATACAATTCGCCCACCCGACGCGCCGCCTGCTGACGGACCCGCGCCCCTAGCGGCGCCGGGCGACCCTAGCGGCGCAGGCTGCCTGTGAGGGCGTCGAGGCCCGACAGCCCGTGCCGGCGCAGGTAATCGGCGATGCCGGCGTTGATCTTCTTCACGGCAAACGGATCGTAGAACAGCGCCGTGCCGACGCCGACCGTCGTGGCGCCGGCGATCAGGAATTCGACCGCATCGACGGCGCTGTGGATTCCGCCCTGGCCGATGATCGGCACCCCGTGCCGCGCCGCGACCTGGTAGACCTCATGGACCTTGAGCAGCGCGATGGGCTTGACTGCCGGTCCGGACAGACCGCCCTGGAAATTGCCGATGACGGGACGCCGCGCTTCGGCATCGATCGCCATGCCCGTGATGGTGTTGATCACCGCCAACGCATCGGTGCCGGCTTCGATGCAGCGGCGGGCGTTCTCGCGGATGTCGGTTTGATTCGGCGAAAGCTTGGTGATCAGCGGTTTGGAGGTGGCCCGACGGCAGGCCTCGACCACGCGCGCCGACATATCCGGATAATTGCCGAACTGCACTCCGCCCTCCTTCACGTTTGGGCAGGAGATGTTGATCTCCATGGCGTCGATCGGTGAATCGTCGAATGCACGGACAACCTCGGTATACTCATCGACGGTCGAGCCGCACACGTTGGCGAAGAAGCGGGTCTCGCTGAAATCCAGCGCCGGCAGGATGTTCGCGACCACATGATGCACGCCGGGATTTTGCAAACCGATGGAATTCAGCATGCCCTGGGACGTCTCGTACACCCGATGCGGCGCGTTGCCGAGCCGCGGCTTGGCGGTGGTGCCCTTGAGCACGATGGCGCCGGCATCGCGGTTGGAAAACCCGTCGACGCGGGTGTACTCCTCGCCGAAGCCCACGCAGCCGGAGAGCAGCACGACGGGCGATTCGAGCTGCAATCCGCAGAAATCGACTGCGAGTGATTTCGGCGGAAGTTCGCGCACGGCGGCCATGCCGAAATTATAGCCGATGTTCCACATCCTGCTGTTCGAACCCCGGATACCGCCGAATACGGGCAACATCATCAGGCTGTGCGCCAACACCGGCGCCGCACTGCACCTCATCAGCCCCCTGGGCTTCGATCTCGACGACAAGAAGCTGCGCCGTTCCGGCCTCGACTATCACGACCTCGCCGCGGTGCGCGTGCATGCCGGCTTCGATGCCTGCCGCGCCGCGCTGGCCGGTGCACGCTTGCTGGCGGTCGAAACCGGCGCCTCCCGGCGCTATACCGAGATGCGCTTTCGCGCCGGCGATGCACTGCTGTTCGGACCGGAAACCGGCGGTCTGCCGGCAGAACTGCTCGGGCGGATCGGCCCCGATAATGTGCTGGCCATTCCGATGCAGACCGCGAGCCGCAGCCTCAATCTGTCCAATGCGGTGGCCTTGGTGATTTACGAGGCCTGGCGGCAGTTGGACTTCGCCGGCGCCGGCGGCCCTTGAACGGCCTCCGGTTGGCTCAAAACCCGCTCAAGAAATTCAGGGTTTTGCCGACCCCCTGAGGAGCGCCGCTGACGGGCGCAATCATGTCTACAAAAAAAGGACCGAAATATGGTTAATTCGGTGGCCGCAACCGAGCGCTCGATCCCCACCGCAGCGGGCGACGGCGGTTCAACCCGCGTGGGCGGCGGATACGCGCTGCAATTCCTGCGCGGATTGGCGACCGAATTGTCCGGCGGCTCGGTGGATCTGCCGAGTTTTCCCGACGTCATCATCAGGATTCGCCAGGCGCTGGAGGATCCGCGCAGTTCGCCGGACCGCATGGCCAGACTGGTCGGCAGCGAGCCGCGCCTGGCGGCCCGCCTGATGCAGACCGCCAACTCGGCAACCTTCAATGTATCCGGCAAGCCGGTCACGGAATTGCGCGCGGCCATCACCCGCCTCGGCCAGCAGCTGGTGCAGAGCGTCGCCATGACCTGCGCCGTCCAGCAGATGAAGGATGCGCCCGCACTGCGCGAGATGGCGGTGCCGCTCGAGGAATTGTGGAAAACCTGCATCGCGGTGGCCTCGATCTGCCAGGTGATCGCGCGCCGCACCAAGGTGAGCCCTGACGAGGCCTTTCTCTGCGGTTTGATGCATGCCATCGGCCGTCTGTACATCATGGTGCGCTCGTCCGGACAGTCGCGCGAGCTCAGCGATCCGGCCTTCGCCGAGACCGTGGCCGGCTGGCACCCCTCGATCGGCAAGGCCGTGCTGGAGAATTGGGGCTTCCCGGAAAAAATGTGCGAAGCCGTCGGTTCGCAGGCCGAATACCAGCGCGCCTGCCGATCCGAGGTCGATCTCACGGACGTGCTGATCGCGGGCATCGTGCTCGCCGATTGCCTGGCGCTGCCTGCGCCGCGCAGCATCGACGTCGAAGGCATCAGCGCCTTCCAGCGCATCGGCCTGAGTGCGCAGGAGTGCGGTGCGATCCTGACCCATGCCGAGTATCAACTCGCCTCCCTGAGCGACGCCCTGGGATTCTAAAGACCGCGCCTGCGCGGCGCGACCCGCGGCGGCCATTCCCGCGACGCCCCGTGATACAGGCTCACCGTTTGTTCGAGCCGCGGGCTGCCGTCGTGCACCGCGATGGTGTGCGGCTTGCCGGGCTCATAGCCGGTCCATAGCGAGACGCCCGCATAGGCGCCGTCCTTGCGCAGCACGTAATACGTCATGTCCAGAAACTTGAGCCGCTCGAGGTCGCCCCCGTAATTGCGCACGATGCGCTTGAGCGCGTCCATCCCCGCGTCGAGGGGACTCATGCCCCTGCGCATGCTTTCGACGATACTGTGAGCACCCGCAACCTTGATGTTTTCCTCGCCCGAACCGGTGGCGCCCGCAGAGCCCACGTCCTGATCGGTAAAGCAGCCCGCACCGATGATCGGCGAGTCGCCGAGGCGCCCGGCCAGCTTCCACGCCAGGCCGCTGGTGGTGGTGCAGGCCGACATCTCGCCCTTCGCGTTCAGCACCGAGCAATGGATGGTGCCGGTCGGCGGAAACAGCACCTTTTGGATGGCATCGTGCCGGCGTTCCGCCGCGATACCGAGATCCTGCGCGATCTGCTCCAGCCGCCCGCGATCCCGGGACTGATCGGCCCCTCCGGGCAGCCGGTCCTGCCAGTCCGGATCCGCCAATCCCGGTCCCCACCAATCGGAGTGCACCTGCTTCCACAGCAGCCAAACCTTGCGCGACGCGTCCGTGAGCAGATCCTCGCGCTTGAAGCCGCGAGCCACCGCAAAGCGCTCTGCGCCCTCGCCAACCAGCATCACATGGCCGGTGTGCAGCATCACCTCACGGGCCAGCAACGAGACGTTCTTGATGTCGTGCACTGCGCCGACCGCCCCGGCGCGGCGCGTAGGCCCGTGCATGCAGCTGGCATCGAGTTCGACCACGCCGTCCTCGTTGGGCAGTCCGCCCAGACCGACGCTGTCGTCGTTTGGATCATCCTCCGGGCCGCGCACCACCTGCAGGGCCGCCTCGAGGGTGTCGACCCCCTCGTGCAGCCGCCGGTAAGCCGCATCCAGATAGGCATGTCCGTTGCCGGCCGACACGATGACGGGCAGCGCCGTCGCGCGCATGCTCCGGCGCGGCTCGATCTGCGGCGTTTCCGCGGCTGGTGCGCCGCGCGCGAGCGCCCCGAGCGCCAATCCGGACACCACGTCTCGCCGGGTCCAGCCCACATCACCCATGGAGGCCTCTCCATTAACCGGTTTTAACAATTTGACCACAACGGGTTAAGGCGTACGAGGCCAGGGTAGGGGTCATGACTCGCCCGGCGATCAAATTCGTGCCGGCGCTGCTGTGCGCCGCGCTCATCGCCTGCACCGTGGGCCCGGCCTACCGGCGTCCGGAGGTCACCCTGCCGGCGCAATGGCGCGACCGCCCGGCAAGCCCTGCGGCATCCGCACCGGCGTGGCCCGAGGCCGACTGGTGGCGCGCCTTCGGCTCAGCCCGGCTCAATGAGCTGATCGCCGAGGCGGAACGCAGCAACGACGACATCGCCGGCGCCGTCGCCCGCGTTCAGGAGGCGGATGCCCAGGCGCGAATCGCCGGCGCGGCCTTGCTGCCCTCGATCGATGCGTCCGGCAGCGGTACGCGCCAACGCGGCTTCGTCCCCCTCGAGGGCGCGCAGCTCGGCAATTCCTTCAACGCAATCTTGAGCGCCAGCTACGAACTCGATTTCTGGGGCAAGAACCGCGCAACCCGCGACGCCGCCCGGGCCGCCGCCATCGGCAGCCGCTACGATCGCGAAACCCTCGCGCTCAGCATCGTGAGCAGCGTCGCCGTCACCTATTTCCAGGCGCTGGAAGCGCGCGACCGGATAACGGTGGCGCAGAACAACCTCGACAATGCCCAAACCATACTGCGCGGCCTGGTGCTCGAGCAATCCGCCGGCATCGCCACGGCGCTCGACGTGGCGCAGCAGGAGACCGCCGTGGCGCTGCTCGCCGCCGCCGTGCCGCCGCTGCTGCAGCAATTCCGCCAATCCGTGAACGCGCTCGCCTTGCTGATCGGCCGGACGCCCGAGGACCTCGATATCGACGGCACGCTCGCCGAGGTCATCTCGCCCGAGGTGGATGCCGGCCTGCCGTCGGAGCTGCTGTCGCGTCGCCCGGACGTCGCCTCGGCCGAGGAGCAGTTGATCGCCGCCAACGCCGACATCCGCGCCGCCCGCGCCGCGCTGTTTCCCAGCATCCAGCTGACCGCGAACGGCGGCTTCGAGAGCACCGCGCTCGCCTCGCTGGTGAATCCGCGCAACCGAGTGTATGCGCTCACGGGTGGTGCGACGCAGCCGATATTTCACGGCGGTGCGCTGCTCGGCCAATACCGTTACACCCAAGCCCGCTACACCGAACTGCTGACGAATTATCACAAGACCGTGATCACGGCCCTCGGCAACGTCGAGAACGCGCTGATTGCCGCGCAGCAGACCGCTCTACAGCAGAGCCGGCAGGCCGACGCCGTGGCCAAGGCGGGCCGCGCGTACCAATACTCGCAGGCGCAGCTCCAGGCGGGAACGGTGAACGTGATCACCGTCCTCAACACCGAGAACGCCCTGTTCAGCGCCCAGGACGCCCTGGTGCAGGTGAAATTTTCCCATCTTCAGGCCCTGGTCGATCTGTACAACGCGCTCGGCGGCGGTTGGCGGCGGGCGTCGAGCGGATGACGCTTCGGGGCGGACAACACCGGATCGTGCTCGGCATCGCAGCCGCCGCCGCGCTGTGGGCGATGTGGTTCGGCACGCGCCAGAGCCCCGCCGCACCGGCCGAGATCAAGATGGCGCCGGCGGTGGTCGTGGACGCGGCGACGGTCGGCCGCGCGGATGTGCCGGTGTATCTGCAGGGCTTGGGCACGGTGCAGGCGAACTACACGGTCACGGTCACGGCCCGCGTCGACGGCCAGCTGCAGACCGTCGCCTTCACGGAGGGCCAGACCGTCCACAAGGGCGATCTGCTCGCGGTGGTCGATCCCAGGCCGAACCAGGCGGCCTACGACCAGGCGGTCGCCACCCGGGCGAAGGATGCCGCGCAGCGCGCCAATGCGCTGCAGGATCTGCAGCGCTACAAGATCCTGCAGCCGCAGGACCTGGCGAGCAAGCAAACCTATGACACGCAGCAGGCGCTGGTCGATCAATTGACGGCGCAATTGAAAGTCGACCAGGCGCTGATCGACAACGCCCGGACGCAGCTGGATTACACCCGCATCCGCTCGCCCATCGACGGCCGCACCGGCATCCGCCTCATTGATCCGGGCAACATCGTGCATGCCGCCGACACCACCGGCATCGTGGTGGTCACCCAGGTGCAACCCATCAGCGTCATTTTCACGCTTCCCGAGGAGTCGCTGGGCGCCGTGGGCGCGGCCCTGGCCGCCGGCCCGGTGCCGGTCACGACGCTGTCGCGCGACGGCGGCAAGGAGCTGGATCGGGGCACGCTCAGCCTGATCGACAACCAAATCGACCAGGCCACCGGCACGATCAAGCTCAAGGCGCGGTTCGCGAACGAGCACAACACGCTCTGGCCCGGCCAATACGTCACCGCGCAGGTGCTGATCCGTACCGATCGCAACGTGCTGCTGCTGCCTGCCGGCGCCGTGCAGATCGGGCCGGACGGACCGTTCACCTACGTCGTCAAGCCTGACATGACCGTCGAGGTGCGGCCGCTCAAGATCGCCGAATCCGATGGCGCGATGACCGCGGTCACCGCCGGCGTCGAGGTCGACGAACGCGTCGTCACCAGCAACCAATACCGCCTGCAGCCCGGCGCGCGGGTGCGGATCGCAGCCGCCGCGGAGCGCAAGCCGTGAGCATCTCCGAGCCGTTCGTCCGGCGGCCGATCGCCACGTCGCTGCTGATGGGCGGCATATTCCTGGTGGGCCTGGTGGTGTTCCCGCTGCTGCCGGTGGCGCCGCTGCCGCAGGTGGATTTTCCGACCATCGTGGTGACCGCGTCGCTTCCCGGGGCCAGTCCCGAGACCATGGCCTCCTCGGTTGCGACGCCGCTCGAATATCAGTTCGCCGAGATAGCCGGGCTGTCGCAGATGACCTCCAGCAACCTGCTCGGCAGCAGCCAGATCACGCTGCAGTTCGATTTGAATCGCAACATCGACGCCGCGGCCCAGGACATCCAGTCGGCGATCGACGCGGCCGGCGGCCAGCTGCCGAAGAATCTGCCGACGCCGCCCACGTACCGCAGAATCAATCCGGCAGACGCGCCCATCATGATCCTTGCGGTGAACTCCGACGTGCTGCCGGTGACGACGGTCGACGATTACGCAGAGAACATTCTCGCGCAGCAGATCTCGCAGATATCGGGGATCGCCCAGGTCGGCATCGGCGGACAACAAAAGCCGGCCGTCCGGGTGCAGATCGATCCCGGCAAGCTCGCCGCGCTCGGCCTGCAGTTGGAGGACGTCGCCGGAGTCATCGCCACGGCCACCGTGGATGCACCCAAGGGATCCATCAACGGCGTCGCCCGCAGTCTCACGATCTACGACAACGATCAGCTGCTCAAGGCCGCGCCCTGGAACGACGTCGTGGTGGCCTACAAGAACGGCGCGCCGGTGCGCATCCGCGATCTGGGAGTTGCGGTGGACGGTCCCGAGAACAACCAGCTGGCGGGCTGGCAGAACGGCAAGACCGGCATCATCCTGCTGGTGTTCAAGCAGCCCGGTGCCAACGTCATCGAGACGGAGAGGAAGGTGCAGGAGCTGCTGCCGCACGCGCTCACTTCGGTGCCCCCGTCCATCAAGGTGAAGGTCATCGCCAACCGCACCACGACGATCAAGGCATCGCTGCGCGATGTGGAATTCACGCTGGCTTTGACCATCGCACTGGTCGTGATGGTGATATTCCTGTTCCTGCGCAGCGCCTGGGCCACCATCATTCCGGGCGTCACCGTGCCCCTCGCCCTGCTCGGCACCGCGGCGCTGATGTACGTGCTCAACTACAGCCTCGACAACCTGTCGCTCATGGCGCTGACCATCGCCGTCGGTTTCGTGGTCGACGATGCGATCGTCATGCTGGAGAACGTTTACCGCCACATCGAGGACGGGCTGTCGCCGCTCGAAGCGACGCTCAAGGGCGCCCGCGAGGTCGGCTTCACCATCATGTCCATCAGCATCTCGCTGATCGCCGTCTTTATCCCGCTGCTGCTGATGGGCGGCATCATCGGCAGGCTGTTCCGCGAATTCGCCGTCACCATGACGATGACCATCGTGATCTCGGCCTTCGTGGCACTGACCCTGTCGCCCACCATGTGCGCCCTGTTTCTGCGCAGCGAAAAGCACGTCGAGCACGGCCGCCTCTACATGTTGGTGGAGCGCGCATTCGACCGCAGTCTCGCCGCCTACCTGCGCGGATTGGATTTCGTCCTCGATCACCGGCGTACCACGTTGTTGGTGTTCGCGGTCACGCTTCTGCTGACGGTGGTGCTGTATGTCGAGATACCCAAGGGCTTCTTTCCGCAGCAGGACACCGGGATTCTCACCGGCCTGTCCGACGCGCCCCAGGACATCTCCTTCACGGAGATGGTGCGCAGGCAGCATCTGCTGACGGACATCCTGTCGCGCGATCCGGGCATTGCCAATTACGGCACGACGCTCGGCGGCAATCGCCCGGTCAACAACGGCTTCGTGGTGGTGGGACTGAAGCCGCGCGACGAGCGCGACGCCAGCGCCGACCAGATCATCAATCGCCTTCGGCCCCAGCTCGCACAGGTGCCCGGCGCAACGCTCTACCTGCAGGCGGGACAGGATCTGAACATCGGCGGCCGTCCGGCTCGCACCCAGTATCAGTACACCCTGCAGGACTCCGACATCGGCGAGCTGGATGATTGGGCGCCGAAACTGCTGGCGGCGCTGCAGAAGCTGCCGCAATTGCGCGACGTTGCCTCCGACCAGCAGTCGAACAGCGGCATGTTGGCGTTGAACATCGACCGCGACCAGGCGGCGCGCTTCGGCATCCAGCCCTCGGCCATCGACCAGACGCTGTATGACGCCTTCGGCCAGCGCCAGGCCGCGCAATACTTCACCCAGTTGAACAGCTACCACGTGATTCTGGAGATCACGCCGTCGCTGCAGGCCGATCCGGATTCGCTCAACAAGCTGTATCTCAAATCGCCGCTGACCGGCCAGATGGTGCCGCTGTCGGCCATGACGAAATACGACACCCAGCACGCCACCTTCCTGTCCATCAACCATCAGGGTCAGTCCCCTGCGGTGACGCTGTCCTTCAACCTGGCGCCGGGCGCGGCGCTCGGCGACGCGGTCTCCGCCATCAACAAGGTGGCGGCCGACATGCGCCTGCCGTCGACGGTGACCGGCAGCTTTCAGGGCACGGCGCAGGCGTTCGAAACCTCGCTGAAAAGCCAGCCGTATCTCATTCTGGCGGCACTGGTGGCCGTCTATATCATTCTCGGCATGTTGTACGAGAGCTACATCCATCCGCTGACCATCCTCTCGACGCTGCCCTCGGCCGGCGTGGGCGCCCTGCTGGTGCTGCTGATGTTTCACATCGAGCTGACGGTCATCGCGCTCATCGGCATCATCCTGCTGATCGGCATCGTGAAAAAGAACGGCATCATGATGGTGGATTTCGCCCTCCAAGCGGAACGCGAGCAGCATTTGACGCCGCGCCAGTCGATCCGCCAGGCCTGTGAGCTGCGTTTCAGGCCCATCATGATGACCACGATGGCCGCCCTGCTCGGTGCGATGCCACTGGCGCTGGGACGCGGCACCGGTTCGGAGCTGCGCCAGCCGCTCGGCCTCACCATGATCGGCGGCCTGATCTTGAGCCAGGCATTGACACTGTTCACGACTCCGGTCATTTATCTGTATCTGGACGAGTTCAGCCAATGGCGCAAGCGCGGGCGCGGCGATGCGGTCACGCCCGCGGCGCAACCGCAGGCGGCGCGGCTGGGGGAATCCCTGTGAAGGTCCTGTTGGTCGAGGACAACGAAAGGGTGGCGCAATTCGTCATCAAGGGCCTGCATGAGGCCGGCCATACCGCCGATCACGCCGGCAACGGGCGCGACGGCATGTTCCTCGCCGCCAGTTCGCCCTACGATGTGATCATCATGGACCGCATGCTGCCGGGGGAGATCGACGGCCTGTCGATCATCGAAGTGCTGCGCAAGGCCGGTACGCGCACCCCCATTCTCATCCTCAGCGCGCTGTCGGCGGTGGACGAGCGTATCCGCGGCCTGCGCAGCGGCGGCGACGATTACCTCACCAAACCCTTCGCGTTCGGCGAATTGCTCGCCCGCCTGGACGCACTGCGGCGCCGTGCGCAGGGGATCGACCGCGAGGGTCCGCTCACCGTCGGCGATCTGCACCTCGACCCCCTGACGCGCAAGGTGGTCCGGGGTGATCGGGCCATCGCACTGCAGCCGCGCGAATTCAAGCTGCTCGAGTACCTGATGCGCCACGCCGGCCAGGTGGTCACCCGCACCATGCTGCTGGAGAACGTCTGGGATTATCACTTCGACCCGCAGACCAACGTCGTCGACGTGCATATCAGCAAATTGCGCCAGAAGATCGACGCCGAGCGCGAGCGTCCGCTGCTGCGCACCGTGCGCAACGCCGGATACATGGTGACCGCGGGCGACGTGCAATGATGCGCTCCTCCGCCGCGTCGCTGGCCCTCGGGTATGTCGTGCTCGGCATGACCGCGCTGGTCATGTTCGCGGCGCCCCTGTGGTATGCATGGCATGTCACCATCCAGGAGGGTCGTGCCGAGATATTGCAGGCGGATGCGCAGAGGCTCGCCGATGTGTTCCGACGGGACGGTGCCGACGGCCTGAAGAGCTTCATCGATGCGCGCGTGCGGATGCAGATCGCCGGCGAACGAATTCTCCTGTTGACGGACTCGGCGTTCCACCCGCTCGCCGGCAACCTGGCCGCCTGGCCGCGCAACGTGCCGGACTCGCCCGGATCGTACACCCTGGACGTCGAGATCGAGCATCACGTGAGCCACGCGACCCTGGTTCACGTCGCGCTGCCCGGCGGCTACAACCTGCTGGTGGGCCGCGACCTGGGGATGTTCGCTCCCCTGGAGACGCGCTTCTGGTACGGCCTCACCACCGCGGTCGCGGTGCTGCTCATCGCCGGCACGCTCGGCGGCCTGCTGACCCGCCGCGCATTGATGTCGAGGATTCACAGCATACGGCAGACGATTTCGGCCATCATCCACGGCGACCTCAAACACCGTCTGCCCACCCATCAGCGCGGCGACGAACTCGACACCTTGACGCGCACCATCAACGGCATGCTGGATCAGATCGAGCTGCTGGTGCACGGGGTGAGCAACGTCTCCAACTCGATCGCCCACGATCTGCGTACGCCGCTAGCCGAGCTGCGCTCGCGCCTCGAGGAGCTGGCGCTGATCCGGCCGCAGCCGCAGGAGACCTTCGCCGAAATCGATGCCGCCGTGGCCGACGTCGATCGAGTCATCCGCATATTCGACGCCCTGCTGCGGCTTGCCGAAATCGACGCTGGAATGCGCCGCTCCGGCTTCGTCATGGTCGATGTGGCCGCGTTGGCCGCAGCCGCAGTCGAATTCTATACACCGGCCGCCGAGCTCAGGCACATCGACATCGGCTTCGAATCGGAGGGCCCGCTGCACGTGTCGGGCGATCCGGTGCTGCTCGCGCAGGCGCTGGGCAATCTCATCGACAATGCGCTGAAGTACGCGCCGGAGCACGGCACGATCGACGTCGGCGTGCGCGCAGCCGCCGACGGTGCCGCGCGGATCACCGTGGTGGACAACGGCCCGGGCATCGCCGATGACGAGAAGTCCAAGGTGGTCGAGCGCTTTTACCGCGGCGATGCCAGCCGCGGTACGCCGGGCGTCGGCTTGGGACTGAGTCTGGTGCAGGCGGTGGCCAAGCTGCATGGCAGCACGCTGCTGCTGAGCGACCGGCATCCGGGCCTGTGTGCATCGCTGGCGCTGCCGGCCGACGCGCAGCCGCCGCCCGCGTCTCCCTCCGGCACCGGCGCACGACCCGTGGATCTGCCCGCGGCCGCGGCGGCATCCACCTAGCCTAGCCGAGCCACCCTTATCGGCCGGCGCTGCTCCTGGCGCCTCAGTTTCGCCTGGGAATCTCGAGGCCGGCGACCACCGCGGGTCGTGCGAGGAACGCGGCCAGCGAGCGCGTCACGTTCGTGAATTCCGCCGCGCCCACCAGTTCGCCCGCCCCATAGAAGCCGACCACGGCGCGCACCCACGGGAAAATCGCGATGTCCGCGATCGTGTAGGCGTCGCCCATGAGCCAAGGCCGGTCGGCAAGCCGCGCATTCAAGACGCCGAGCAGCCGCCTGCCCTCCGCGACATAGCGGTCGCGGGGGCGCTTGTCCTCGTAGTCCTTGCCCGCGAATTTGTGAAAGAAACCGATCTGGCCGAACATCGGGCCGACGCCGCCCACCTGGAACATGAGCCATTGGAGGGTTTCGTACCGGCCGGCGGCATCCGGCGGAATAAAGCGCCGGCTCTTGTCGGCGAGATACAGCAGAATGGCGCCGGATTCGAACAATCCCAGGGCTTTGCCGCCGGGGCCGGCCGGATCCAGGATCGCCGGTATCTTGTTGTTGGGGCAGAGCGACAGGAATTCGGGCGACATTTGGTCGTTGGCGTCGAAGCGAACGAGGTGCGCTTCGTAGGGCAGGCCGGTCTCCTCGAGCATGATGGAGACCTTCACGCCGTTGGGTGTCGGCACCGAGTACAGCTGGATGCGCTCGGGATGCTGCGGCGGCCATTTGCGGGTGACCGGAAAGTCTTTCAGGTCGGACATGATGTTTCCTCTGGTGCGTCAGTACGTCTTACATATTCCACGAAGTCGTATTTGCTCGGATGATTGTCCGCCGCATTCGACGAATTGCACCGCAACGCGGCGCTCCGTCGATGTGTGACGCGATTCCACTTGCTCAAGCGCCAACTAAAGAGCAGCCTCAGGCTTGCGAGCGCTAACGACGGATCGTTGGTTTCGTGAAAATCATACCCAGCAATCAGACACTGATACTCGCCAATGAGCGCGCCAGATCCGGCGGTCCTGCGACCGTGGTGCCGCGTGCAATGTCGAATGCCGCAGACGGCGTGCTCACGCGCCTCACCCTGGTCGCTTTACAGGCCGACTATTCGGCTCCGCAATCGCCTCAGCTGGAAGCGCCGTTCGTCGTCGACGCGTGGGACGGCGATACGGTGGACGCCGGTGTGGAAACGATCCCGACCGGAATTCCCGCGCGGCTGTCGACCTCCGCAGGCGCCGGCGCTTCGTACGGATCGAGCCGCGGCGTCGCGCTCTACTCGAGCACGCAGCGCGCCCTCGACGAATCACCCACCAAACTCATCGACGTCCACGCCTGACGCGGCTGACGCGCCGCCGCCGTCGTCCTGGGCCTCGGGCGGGCGCATGTCCGGATCCGTGATGCCGCGGCGGACCGACCGGCGGCGGCGCCAGAAGCGCTGCATTCTCGGGACGAGGTCCAGCCATTCGGGCCGCAACCAGCGCGGATCCATCGGCAGGTCGCGAAACTGGCTGATGACCAATGCGCGGGTGTCCCTGACCGCGTCGGCGACGGCCGCGGGGATGTTCGGCCATGCAGTGATGGCCTCCACCGACCGATCGATCGCGGTCTGGAATGTTGCCTGCACCAGCCGCGAGGCCATCGCGGCCGCCGCGTCATTGCCCTCCGGCAGGGCCCGCAGGAACATTTCCACGAGCACCCGCGAAGCCAGCTCCGCTGTCGTGGCCTGCGTCGAAGCAGTCCATTGCCCCGGCGGCGCGTCCGGCGAGGCGGTCGCGAGCTCAAGGGCGGTGAGCACGTCCAGGATCACCATGCGCAGCGCCGCGGCGGTATCCGGCGCCTGGATATCGACCCGATCCCCGGGCGGCGCCGGCTGTGCGGCAGGAGCATTGCGCTGCTGCAGCGTGGACGGCGCACCCGGTGCGGAGCCCGCGGCCGCAGCAACCGCGGCGGGAAGCGGGGCGTCGGTCACGTTCATCCACACCGCCGCGCATGCCTATAGCCTTCGGTCATGCATATCCCTTCGGGATCAGGTTGTTGGTCCGCGCCTCGCGGGCGAGCTCCTCGCGAAAATCCGGATGAGCGAGGGAGATCAAGGCGGTGGCGCGCTCGGCAACCGATCTGCCCTTCAGGTTGACGATGCCGTATTCGGTGACGACGTACATGGTGTCGGTCCGTGGTGTGGTCACGATGTTTCCCGGCGTCAGCGTCGCGACGACCCGGCTTTGCCGCACGCCGCGCTTTTCATAAGTGGAGGACAGGCATATGAATGACTTGCCGCCCGCCGACGCATAGGCGCCGCGCACGAACTGCAGCTGGCCGCCGGTGCCGCTCACGTGGCGGCTGCCGCAGGACTCGGAGGCCGCCTGTCCTTGAAGGTCGATTTGGGTGGTGTTGTTGATCGACACCACCTGGTCGTTCCTCGCAATGTTGTCGGGCAAATTGGTGTAATCGACGGGACAGGCGCGCACGTTCGGGTTGCCGTCGATCGAGCGGTACAGCCGCTCGGTTCCGAGGGCGAAGGAGAACACCGTCATTCCTGGATCCTGGCGCTTGCGTGAATTAGTGACGATGCCGGCCTCGATGAGGTCGACGATGCCGTCCACGAGCATTTCAGTGTGAATCCCCAGATCGCGGACGTTGGCGTCACGCAGCAGGGAGCACACTGCGTTTGGCATGCCGCCGATGCCCACCTGTAGGCAGGCGCCATCCGCGATCTCCGCGGCGATCAGGCGGGCGACCTGACGTTCCACGGGGCTGATGGGCGCGGCGGAGATCGCCGGCAGCGGATCGGTTCCGCCGTCGATCACGAAATCCACCTCGCTCGAGTGCAGCGCGTTGTCAGGGCCCGGCACGCGCGGCATTGCGCGGCACGCCTCGACGATGATGATTTGCGCGCGCTCGGTCATCGCGCGCAGATACGTGGTGCTGCACCCGAGATTGAAGAAGCCCTGTTCGTCCATCGGTGCCGTCTTGATGCAGACCACATCCACGGGATCGATGAAGCGGCGATAGTAGCCCGGCGCCTCGCCGAAATTCATGGGGATGTAATTGCAGCGCCCGGCATCGTGCTGTTTGCGGTCGTAGGCCGAGAAATGCCAGTTGAACCACAGGAAATGCTCGCCTTCGGGGTCCGCATCGAGAACGGCACGGGGGCGCACCGTGAGTGCCGAACGGATCTTGACCCGCGACAGCTCAAGAGCCCTGGCGCCGAGCGCACGATCGAAGCGGTCCGGCTGGGCCAGCCCGAATCCGTAATCGACCCAGTCGCCCGATTTGACCAACTCCGCGGCCTGCTCCGCCGACACCGGTCTTGCAGTTCTGTTCCCCCGCATGGCGGCTAGCATACCCTGTAACGCGAGCTCGCTAGAAGCCGGCGAAAAAGCTGCGGGTGGCCGCGAAGCAGAAGGGCGCGACCAGCGTCGTGTGATAGGCCTCCGCCACCGCCAGCGCGCCGCCGTCCGTGGCCCCCTGTGCGACGGCGGTGGCGGCCACCAGCGCCTTGGCCAGGGCGAACTCGTTCTTGAGGCTGGCATACGGATCACCCGCGGTGACGGCCGACTCGAGATCAAGCACGTTCAGGGTCGCGGCGGGCGGATGCGCGATCCAATAATCATGCATCAGCTCGGTGTTGAACCAGAACACCACGGGGTCGACGTCGCCGCCGCACAGCTGCACCGGAGCCGTCGGCACCCAGTTGCGCAGGTCGTTGACCGTCAAGGCCTGCCGCATGCTCACGCCGGGCGCCGCTGCGACGATGCCGGTGGTGAGCGTCGGCCAGCCGCCGTCCGGATTGGCCTGCGCGTCCAGCAAATAGCTCAGGCGGTAGCTATTTTGGACCAGATTGCCGGTGCCGAATCCCAGTGCGAACACCTCCGCCAGATTGGCGGGCGCGGTTGGCGGTGTGATGTCGTCGAATTGCGCCGCGGGCGCAGTCGCACTGAACAGCGCGTATTGCGGAAGCTGCCCGTCCGCGTACAGCTGGCTGCGCGGCGTGGTGCTCGGCAGCAGCCCTTCGATGCCGGCGGCATAGGGAGTCGAAAACACCTCGCCGGGATCGGTGTAGATGTCGCCGTAGGCCTTTTGATAGGCGGTGAACAGCAGCGCCGAGGACACGGTGGCGCCGCCGTCGACCTCGCCCGAGAACACGGCGTCGACGAAGGCGGCAAGCGCATAGGGCCCCGACATGGGCGATGCCGCGGTGACCGTGATACCGGCGGTCTGCATGGCGCGATGGGTGGCCATCGCCACGTAGCCGCCTTGCGAATAGCCGGTGACGAACAGCTTGCCATTGTCACGGGTGAGCGTCCCCGAGGCGAGCGGCAGCGCGGCGCGTGCCGCCGACAGCGCGTCGATCATGTCCTTCGATTGCTGACCGGCGATCAAATAGGGATGGTACGGCAGCGTCGAGGTGTCGTAGCCGGCGTAGTTGGGAGCCACGACGATGGTGCCCTGTGATGCGAACAGCGCCGCCAGAGCCAGCGTCTCCGCGTTTTGCAGATTGGTCATGTTGAACGATTTGTCGGTCGTCGTGCCGTGCGCGTACAGGAGGATCGGCCGCGCGCCCGTGCAATTCGCCCCCAGGCCGGTCGGCACCATCAGCGCCGCCGACGCCGTGGTGGCCTCGTTGGCGCCGCCGACGGTCTCGTACTCGATGTCATAGAAGAGAATGTCGCAGATCGGTGTCCCGCTCAGGGACAGCAGCTGTTGATTGGTTGCCACATTGAGCTGCAGCAGCAAGTCCGGCGCCGTGAGGGTCGACAGCAGCGCGGGCGGGCTCTGCAGCAGCGTGCCGCGCTGCGGGGTCGCACCGGGGGCATTGGAGCCCGTGCCGCTGCCGCCACCGCCGCCACAGGCGGCCAGCAACAGCGAGATCAGCAATGAATAGGCGGTGCCTTTGAAAAGGCGCATGGTCACCAGGGCGCGTCGGACCGGCGTGCACAATAACAGCTTTGGCCCGTGGCCATAGCGTGGATGATCATCACGATCATGCACAAAACTTCACAAAACTTCACGAAGCGCTGGTCTTGTCCGCAGGCCTGATGCATCGATGACAAGATGTCTGCATTTGCCGACGGTGACGTGAAAATTTTCACCGACGTATAGTGCGTGACCGGGTAAATTCAGTTCATTCGAAGCCGAACGTAGAGATGGAGAAGTTGTTGGGAATTAAGCGGGCGGTATGGGCGTCGGCCTTGATTGCGTACTCGGTGACCTTGATAGCCTGCAGCGGCAACGGCAAAACCGCAACGCCGGCGGCCGCGCCGTCGATCTCCTCGGACCCGCAGAGCCAGAGCGTCGTGGCAGGTGCGACGGCGACCTTCACGGTGACGGCCACGGGCGCGGCGCCCCTGAGCTACCAGTGGTCGCAGAGCGGCACGGCGATTGCCGGGGCTACCGCCGCCAGCTACACCACGCCGGCCACAACCATCGCGAACAGCGGCGAAAGCTTCACCGTGACGGTGACGAACTCCGTCGGCAGCGTCACCAGCAGCGCAGCAGTACTCACCGTGACCTCGGAGGCCACGGCACCCGCCATCACGGCTCAGCCGCAGAGCCAGAGCGTCCTGGCGGGCGCGGCGGCCACCTTCACGGTGGCGGCCACGGGCTCGGCACCCTTGAGCTACCAGTGGTCGCAGAACGGTGCGACCATCGCCGGAGCCACCGCCCCGAGCTACACCACGCCGGCCACCACCACCGCGAACAACGGCTCGAGTTTCTCGGTGACCGTCAGCAACTCCGCCGGCAGCGCCGCCAGCAGCGCGGCCGTGCTCACCGTGACTGCGGTGGTCACGGCGCCCGCCATCACGGCGCAGCCGCAGAACCAGAGCGTCGCGGTGGGCGCGACGGCCACCTTCACGGTGGTGGCCACCGGCACCGCACCCTTGAACTATCAGTGGTCGCAGAACGGCGCGATCATCGCCGGGGCCACCGCCCCGAGCTACACCACGCCGGTCACCACCCTCGCGAACAGCGGCGCCAGCTTCAGCGTGACGGTCGGCAATTCGGCCGGAAGCGTGACCAGCGGCGCGGCGATGCTCACCGTCAATCCGGTGGCGCCCACGATCATCATCCAGCCGCAGAACCAGAGCGTGTTGGCTGGCGCCACAGCCACCTTCACGGTGACCGCCGCCGGCACCGCGCCCTTGAGCTATCAGTGGTCGCAGAACGGCACGGCGATATCCGGCGCCACCGCGGCGAGCTACACGACGCCGGTCACCGCCGCCTCGAACAGCGGCTCGAGCTTCTCGGTGACCGTCAGCAACTCCGCCGGCAGGGCCACCAGCAGCGCGGCCTCGCTCACCGTGACTCCGGTGGTCACGGCACCGGCCGTCACCTCCCAGCCGCAGAGCCAGAGCGTCACGGTGGGCGCCACCGCCACCTTCACGGTGACGGCCACCGGCACGGCACCCTTGAACTATCAGTGGCTGCAGAACGGCTCGGCGATTTCCGGCGCCACCGCCGCGAGCTACACCACGCCGGCCACTACGCTCGCGAACAGCGGCGCGAGCTTCAGCGTGACGGTCACCAACACCGGCGGCAGCGTCACCAGCCACGCGGCCTCACTCACGGTCAGCCCGGTGGCACCCACCATCACCATGCAGCCGCAGAGCCAGAGTGTGCCGGCGGGCGCGACGGCCACCTTCACGGTGGCGGCCACGGGCACCGCGCCCCTGACCTATCAATGGTCGATGAACGGCGCGGCCATTTCAGGTGCCACCGCGGCGGCCTACACCACGCCGGCCACCACGCTCGCGAACAGCGGCGCAAGCTTCACCGTGGCCGTCAGCAACGGCGGCGGCAGCGCCAACAGCACCGCGGCGCTGCTCACCGTCAACCCGGTGACGCCCACCATCACCACCCAACCGCAGAACCAGAGCGTGCTGGCGGGCGCCACAGCCACCTTCACGGTGGCCGCCGCGGGCACCGCGCCCTTGAGCTACCAGTGGTCGCAGAACGGCACGGCTATATCCGGGGCCACCACGGCGAGCTACACCACGCCGGCCACCACCACTGCCAACAACGGCGCGAGCTTCACCGTGACCGTCAGCAACGGCGGCGGCAGCGTCACCAGCGGCCCGGCCGTGCTCACGGTCACCCCGCTGACCGTCGCGCCCAGCATCACCATCCAGCCGCAGAACCAAAGTGTCAACGTAGGCGCTACCGCCACCTTCACGGTGACCGCCGCCGGCACCGCGCCGAGCTACCAGTGGTTGCAGAACGGCACGGCGATCAGCGGGGCCACCGCAGCGAGCTATACCACGCCGGCCACCGCCCTCACGGACAGCGGCTCGAACTTCTCGGTGACCGTCAGCAACTCCGCCGGCAGCGTGACCAGCACCGCGGCCACCCTCACGGTCACCGCGGTGGCACCCAGCATCACCACCCAGCCGCAGAACCAAAGCGTCACGGTGGGCGCGTCCGCCACCTTCACGGTGGCGGCCGCCGGCACGGCGCCCTTGAGCTACCAGTGGTCGCGGAACGGCACGGCGATTACCGGCGCCACCACCGCGAGCTACACCACGCCGGCCACCACCCTCGCGGACAGCGCCTCGAGCTTTTCGGTGACGGTCACGAACTCCGTCGGCAGCATCACCAGCAGCGCGGCGGTACTCACGGTCTCCGCGATCCCGCCCAGCATCACCGCGCAGCCGCAGAACCAAAACGTCGCGCTCGGCGCGACGGCCACGTTCACGGTGACCGCCACCGGCACCGCACCTTTGAGCTACCAATGGTTCAACGGCGGCACGGAGATCGCGGGCGCGACCGCGGCGAGCTACACCACCGCGGCCACCACGTCCGCGAACAACGGCACCATCTTCACCGTCGCGGTCTCCAATGCCGGCGGCAGCATCACCAGCAGCGCGGCGGTGCTCACGCTGACGGCCACCGGCGCCGACGTACTCACGTATCACAACGATATCCTTCGCAGCGGCCAGGATCTGACCGAGTCGGTGCTGACCACCGCCAATGTGACCTCGGCGACCTTCGGGCTGCTGATGAAGCTGCCGGTCGACGGCAAGGTGGACGCGCAGGCGCTGGTGGTGAGCGGCTATACCATCAACGGCGCCTCGCACAATGTGCTGCTGGTGGCCACCGAAAACGACAGCGTGTACGCCTTCGACGCCGATAGCGGCGTCATCCTGTGGCAGGTGTCGCTGCTCGGCACGGGCGAGACCGCCAGCGATGACCGCAACTGCGGCCAGGTGTCGCCGCTGATCGGCGTGACGGCGACGCCGGTCATCGACCGTGCCGCGGGGACGGTGTTCCTGGTGGCGATGAGCAAGAACACCGCCTCCGGCACCTACTACCAGCGTCTGCATGCCTTGAATCTGGCGACGGGCGCCGAACAGGCCAACAGTCCGACGCTCATCAGCGCCTCGGTCCCGGCCACCGGATCGCCGATGGCGGTCGGCGGCCAGGTGGTCTTCGACGCGGCCCAGTACAAGGAGCGATCCGCGCTGCTGCTCGCCAACGGCACCCTGTATCTGTCGTGGGCCTCGCATTGCGACTATACGCCGTACACCGGCTGGATCATGGCGTACGACGAGACCAGCCTCGCGCAAACCGCGGTGTTCAACGACGAGCCGAGCGCCGACAACGGCGGCGAGCCCGGCGATGGCGCCTTCTGGAATTCCAATTCCGGTCCCTCGGCGGACGCCGCCGGCAACATCTACGCCATGGTGGGCAACGGCATATTCGACACCACGCTGACGGCCGGCGGCTTTCCGGTCGGCAACGATTACGGCAACGCCATCCTCAAGCTCTCGCCGGCCGGCAGCGGCCTCGGTGTGCTCGACTACTTCACCATGTACAACACCGTCTCCGAGAGCGCCGGGGATTCGGATCTCGGTTCAGGCGGGCTGATGCTGCTGCCCGATCAGCTCGATGCCACGAACACCACGCGCCACCTGGCCGTGGGCGCCGGCAAGGACCACAACATCTACCTGGTCGACCGGGACAATATGGGCAAATTCGTGCCCGGCGCGCAGAGCAACAGCTACGCCTATGAGGTCTTCAACCCCTTCCCCGCCAATTCACCCGGCGGCTGCAACGGCATCGCCGGCGTGTTCGGCGCGCCGGTGTATTTCAACGGCGTGGTGTATTACGACGCCGGCGGCGATGCGATCCGGGCCTTCCCGCTGGCGAACGCCTTGATGCCGACCGCGGCCGCCTCCCAGTCCACGCATGCCTTCTGCTATCCGGGCGCCACCCTGGCCATCTCCGCCAACGGCACCGCCAACGGCATTCTCTGGGCGGTGGAGAATTCCGGCGTACTGCACGCCTATGACGCCACCAATCTGGCCACCGAGCTGTACAACAGCACCCAGGCCGCAGCCTCCCGCGATGCCTTCGGCACCGGCTCGAAATTCACGCCCCCCACCGTCGCCAACGGCAAGGTGTATGTCGCCACCCAGGGCAGCCTCATCGCGGTGTTCGGATTGCTGTAGCGGCGATCGCTCGCCGCTTTCGCCATCGCCCCACGCTTTGGCCATCGCTCCATGGATGAAAAATAACCGGGGTCCCGGGCCATGGATGAAAAAGCGCAAATATCAACGAAGTGTAGTCTTTTGCCGACGGCATTCAGCGCAGCCCCGCTGATATCTTCGCGCGCACCGCTCTGAGATCGTGCCTCCAGGCCGTGTCGGCCGAGCGCCTATAGGGGATTATATTGCGGAGATTGAGCAAGGCCGAGCTGGCATGGAGCGTGTTGGCGTGCGCACTGGCATTGAACTCTTGCGGCCGATCGGTCGATGCCGTCAATGCCGGCGGCAGCGCTACCAGCGGCGCGGACGCGCTCACGGTCACCCCCGCGTCCGTCGCGCCCAGCATCACCACCCAACCGCAAAGCCAAAGCGTCGCGGTGGGCGCGAGCGCCACCTTCACGGTGAGCGCCGCGGGTAGCGTGCCGCTGAGCTATCAGTGGTCGCAGAATGGCACAGCCATCAGCGGTGCCACCGCCGCCAGCTACACCATGTCGGCCGCCGCGGCCGCCGACAACGCAGCGACGTTCGCCGTACAGGTCTCAAACACCGCCGGCAGCGTCACCAGCACAGCGGCAATTCTCAGCGTCACCATGCCGGCGCCGCCACCGCCGGCGGCCACCGCGCCCAGCATCACCACCCAGCCACAGAGTCAAAGCGTCGCGGCGGGGGCCACGGCGACCTTCTCAGTGGTGGCGGCGGGCACCGCGCCCCTGAGCTATCAATGGTCCAACGGCGGCACGGCGATCACGGGCGCGGTCGCCGCGAGCTACACCACGCCGGCGACGGCGGCATCCAACAGCGGCTCGAGCTTCCAGGTGACCGTCACGAACTCCGCCGGCAGCGCCACCAGCAGTGCGGCGACGCTCACGGTGACGGTGCCGGCACCGCCGCCGCCGGTGCTCACCGCGCCCAGCATCACCGCGCAGCCGCAGAACCAGAACGTCGCACTCGGCGCGACGGCCACGTTCACGGTGACCGCCACCGGCACCGCACCCTTGAGCTACCAATGGTTCAACGGCGGCACGGAGATCGCGGGCGCGACCGCGGCGAGCTACACCACCGCGGCCACCACGTCCGCGAACAACGGCACCATCTTCACCGTCGCGGTCTCCAATGCCGGCGGCAGCATCACCAGCAGCGCGGCGGTGCTCACGCTGACGGCCACCGGCGCCGACGTACTCACGTATCACAACGATATCCTTCGCAGCGGCCAGGATCTGACCGAGTCGGTGCTGACCACCGCCAATGTGACCTCGGCGACCTTCGGGCTGCTGATGAAGCTGCCGGTCGACGGCAAGGTGGACGCGCAGGCGCTGGTGGTGAGCGGCTATACCATCAACGGCGCCTCGCACAATGTGCTGCTGGTGGCCACCGAAAACGACAGCGTGTACGCCTTCGACGCCGATAGCGGCGTCATCCTGTGGCAGGTGTCGCTGCTCGGCACGGGCGAGACCGCCAGCGATGACCGCAACTGCGGCCAGGTGTCGCCGCTGATCGGCGTGACGGCGACGCCGGTCATCGACCGTGCCGCGGGGACGGTGTTCCTGGTGGCGATGAGCAAGAACACCGCCTCCGGCACCTACTACCAGCGTCTGCATGCCTTGAATCTGGCGACGGGCGCCGAACAGGCCAACAGTCCGACGCTCATCAGCGCCTCGGTCCCGGCCACCGGATCGCCGATGGCGGTCGGCGGCCAGGTGGTCTTCGACGCGGCCCAGTACAAGGAGCGATCCGCGCTGCTGCTCGCCAACGGCACCCTGTATCTGTCGTGGGCCTCGCATTGCGACTATACGCCGTACACCGGCTGGATCATGGCGTACGACGAGACCAGCCTCGCGCAAACCGCGGTGTTCAACGACGAGCCGAGCGCCGACAACGGCGGCGAGCCCGGCGATGGCGCCTTCTGGAATTCCAATTCCGGTCCCTCGGCGGACGCCGCCGGCAACATCTACGCCATGGTGGGCAACGGCATATTCGACACCACGCTGACGGCCGGCGGCTTTCCGGTCGGCAACGATTACGGCAACGCCATCCTCAAGCTCTCGCCGGCCGGCAGCGGCCTCGGTGTGCTCGACTACTTCACCATGTACAACACCGTCTCCGAGAGCGCCGGGGATTCGGATCTCGGTTCAGGCGGGCTGATGCTGCTGCCCGATCAGCTCGATGCCACGAACACCACGCGCCACCTGGCCGTGGGCGCCGGCAAGGACCACAACATCTACCTGGTCGACCGGGACAATATGGGCAAATTCGTGCCCGGCGCGCAGAGCAACAGCTACGCCTATGAGGTCTTCAACCCCTTCCCCGCCAATTCACCCGGCGGCTGCAACGGCATCGCCGGCGTGTTCGGCGCGCCGGTGTATTTCAACGGCGTGGTGTATTACGACGCCGGCGGCGATGCGATCCGGGCCTTCCCGCTGGCGAACGCCTTGATGCCGACCGCGGCCGCCTCCCAGTCCACGCATGCCTTCTGCTATCCGGGCGCCACCCTGGCCATCTCCGCCAACGGCACCGCCAACGGCATTCTCTGGGCGGTGGAGAATTCCGGCGTACTGCACGCCTATGACGCCACCAATCTGGCCACCGAGCTGTACAACAGCACCCAGGCCGCAGCCTCCCGCGATGCCTTCGGCACCGGCTCGAAATTCACGCCCCCCACCGTCGCCAACGGCAAGGTGTATGTCGCCACCCAGGGCAGCCTCATCGCGGTGTTCGGATTGCGCTGAGCGAGGCGAACATCGCAACGCGCGCGGGGAGGTTTACAGCGGTGAACGCAATGCAGCACAACGCGCGCCACGCACGCGTCACCCGGCTCGTGGCCGTTACACCCGGCGGGTGGTGCCGATCAACAGACTGACGACAGCCCCGATCAGAAATATCACGAACAGGATTTTGGCGATGCTGGCCGCGCCGGCCGCGATTCCACCAAAACCGAAGAGCGCGGCGATCAATGCGATGACGAAAAAAACCACGGCATAGTGAAGCATGATGCCTCCTGATGATTGTAGAGATGCCAATATGCGCCGCGCCAGGTTGGATTGCAGTCGGCTGTTGACCTCATCGGATGTCGGTAAACCCCCACGGCTCTCCAACTGCTGCAAGAGCTCGCGCGCCTACCGGCTCGAGGCCTCACTGCGCCGCTTCGGGCTCGCGAATGAGCCGCCATTGCGCTGCCTCAACCAGCGCGTCAGCAAATCCTCGATCTGGCCGACGTCCACAGGCTTGGTCAGGTGCTGGTCGAACCCCGCCGCTTTGGCGCGCTCCTTGTCGTTGCTCTGGCCCCATCCGGTGATCGCAAGCAAAAACAACTGTCGACCCCAGCCTTCGGTGCGCAGATGCCGCGCGACGTCATAACCGTTGACGTCTGGCATGCCGATGTCCAGTATCACCGCGTCCGGCTGCTGCATCATGGCCATCTCGATCGCCTGCCGTCCGGTGTGCGCCACGCAGACCTGGTAACCGGACAAGCCCAGGATCATGGCGAGGCTGTCGGCGGCGTCACGATTGTCGTCCGCAACCAGAACCTTGCACCGCGGTTCGGGGTCGGCGACCAGCGCCGGCGGCGGGGCAATTTGCGCCATCTCCGTAGCGACGACGGAGCGCGGCAATCGAACCGTAAAGGTGCTCCCCAGCCCGAGCCCGGCGCTGTGCACCTCGACACTGCCGCCATGCAAGGCGATCAGTCCCTTCACCAGCGCCAGACCGATTCCGAGGCCGCCGTCGGCACGGTCCAGCGCCGACTCGACCTGTGAAAAAATCTCGAACAGATTGGGAATCGCGGCCGCGGACAAACCGATGCCGTTGTCGCTCACCGTTATCCGCAGCTCCTCGGGCGCCATCGAGACGGCGAGCGTAATCCGTCCGCCTGCATCGGTGTACTTGGCGGCGTTCGTCAACAGATTTGACAGCACCTGCGACAGTCGCAGCGGATCGACCTGCAAATCGACGGATTCGGCCGGGAGACTCACTCTCAAGTCGTGATTTTTGGCGTCGAGCAGCGGCCGCGCGGTTTCCACCGCCGAGGACACAAGAGACTCCAGGTTGACGCGTTCGCGCTTGAGCGCCAGACGACCGCGAGTGATGCGCGACACATCCAGAAGATCGTCGAGCAGCAGCGCCATCCGGTGCACCTGGCGCGCGATCACGTCGCGGCCCCACTTGCGCTGGGCTTCGTCGGCGCTGGGGGCCTCCAGCAGCTTCACCGCATGGCGGATCGGAGCCAGTGGATTGCGCAATTCGTGCGCCAAAGTGGCGAGAAACTCATCCTTGCGCTGATCCGCCTGGATCAGCGCCTGCTCCGTGCGCTTCAGTCGGCTGATGTCGAGGTTGATGCCCGCCCAGCCGGATATAAACCCATCGTCGGTTTTGATGGGCACGCCCTGCGCCAGGATGGGATGATATTGGCCATCCTTGCCGCGCAGCCGATGTTCGCGGTACCAGGGTTTTCCGCTGCGCACGCATTCCTGCCATGCCGCCATCGTGTTCGCGGCATCATCCGGGTGCACGAAGTCGCCCCAGCCGAAGTTCGAATACTGTTCCTGATTGATACCGATCAATGACAACAAGGACTCGCTGGCATAGACGTTTCGGCCGTCAGCAGTGCAAACCCACACGCCATAGTCGATCGATTCGCCGATGGCGCGATACAGCTTCTCGCTGGCGCGCACCGCGTCTTCGGCGGATTTCTGCCCCGTGATGTCGATGAACAGTCCCGCCATCAGTACCGGACTGTGTTTGGCGTCGAATTGCGCCTTGCCGCGGCACGCCAGCCAACGCACAGTTCCGTTCGGCCAAACCACCCGAAATTCCACCGATACGAAGGTCCCGCCGCTCAGCGCCGCCGCCTTTGCCGCGATGAACGAATCAAGATCCTCCGGATGGATCCGACGATGATGCAGTTCAGGATCGCCGCTGAGTTCCCTCTCGTCTTCCTCGCCGAACAGTGCCGCGAGATTCCTGTCGGCGGTGAACGTGTTGTCCCGCAAAAGCCAGGTCCAACTGCCAATCTCCGCGACCGCCATGGTGCTCTCCAAGCGTGCGTTGGCGCGGATCAGTGCGGCCTCGGCGGCTTGCCGCACCGTCACCTCGTTCTGCAGGGCCGTGTTGGACTGCTCGAGCGCCAGCGATCGATGTTGCACCTCGTCCAACATGCCGTTGAAGGCGTCGATGACGATGCCGATTTCATCGCGCGTGGATCCGCCGACGCGCAGCGAATAATCGCGCCGGTCGACGATCTGGCGTGCCACCGTGGCCATGGCCGTGAGCGGCTCGGTGATGGTCTTTTGCAGCGCGTTCGACAGCGCCAGCGCCACCGCCGTACAGATGAGGGTGACCAGCGCGAAAATGCTCAGATAGCCCTCCACCCGGCCGACGACGTCGTAGCGCGCACGCAGATAAATCGTGCCGAGTACCTCGCCGTTGTGCCGGATCTGCTGGGTGAGCTCGAGGCGATCACCCGAGATGCGCGACCCGTCCTCGCGCACGGCAAGATACGCGGGCGGCGCGGTCTCACCCGCCCGCACGTATGCCGCATACAGGGTGCCGTCCAGCGTATATACCGCGGCCGCCAGTACCGCCGAACGCGGCTGCATGGCCGCGAGATTTCGCTCCGCCGCCGGTTGATCGTCGAATGCCACCGCGGGCGCGGTGGAGAGTGCGAGAATCCGCGCCTCGGTGGACAGATCGGAAACCCACGAATGCCGGTAAACCAGCAGATCCTGGGTGAGCATCGCGATTCCCGCAAGCAAGACCGCGATTGCCGTGGTGACCAGCACCACCATCATGAGCCGGCCGCGGACCGAACGGCGCGCACGTTCGGCGGTGGAGATCGGGCCCCCGACGTTCATCGGTCTCCCAACCCGATGAGCGAGGCGACGCTGAAGTTGCAGGTCGATTCCAACTCGCCGCCCGGCGTGCAGAACACACCCGAGCGCAGGTGGCCGCCCTGCACGCGGGTGGCAACCGACAGCAGTTCGGAGCTGATCCGGAGGCCGGAGCGTTCGGCTGCCGTGAGCGAGACCTCGAAACGCACCCGCTTGTCGACCTGCAGAAAATTCAACGCACCGCCAAGATCGAGGCCGTCGTCATCGTCGGTGACCACGAGCACGGGCCTGTCACCCACCGCGGCCACCAACACGCGCAGCGTGTAGGCATGACCCGGACCGATGTACAGCATCTGGGAATCGCCGAGCTCGCGCATGTTGCGGATGGGTCGAACCCTGGCCGCCAGACCCTTGATGGGATGACTCGGCAATATCTTCTGCAGCTCGCGCACCACACCGTCCGCTTCAAACACCGCGATGGTGAATTCAGCCGGCGAACGCGCGGGTGGCCAATCCACATAGCCGGCGAAGCGATACAAGAATGCCGCCTTCACCGCGTCTTCCGAATAGGCGTCTTCGGCGTGCGACAGCCGTGCAGCCAATCCCAACAGCGTGCACAGCAGTGCCGTCGTCGCACGCAATCGCGCGCCTTTGCGGCCGGAATCAGCACAGTCGATCAATTGCGCCATAGCGCCTCGGCCACCACGCTGCGGCTGATGGCTGCGCCGTTGGGCGCTGGAAACTCGTAATGGCGGGCGTGCAGCAGATTGGCGCCGCCCAGGGAGAGCTCCAAAAATTTACCCGCCTGCCAGGCGATGCGCGCGTCCATTTCCGCATAGGCGCGCAGCGCCGGATCCGGCAGCGAGCCGACGTAGCGCACAACGGCGTCGAAGGTCAGGCGCGAACCGAAATTCATGGACGATCTGAGTGAGGCATGTCCGTTCGGATCATCCGCGGCCTCGGCCAGACCCAACAGGCCGCTGGCACCCGGTTTGAAGGACAGCAGTTTGCGCATAGCGGTTACGCCGGAGGACACCAGCCACCAATCGGCGATCTGCCAGTTCGCCCAGGCTTCGACGCCGTAGGTGTCGCCGCGCATCTGATTTCCCCAAACCAGCGGCAAAAACACGCTGCTCGAAGCGGTCTCGATGGTCCGCAGATCGTCGTACACATTGTAAAATCCCGCCACCGACAAGGAAAAATTGGACGCCGGCCGGGAGCGATAGCCCAGTTCATAGGCCGATACGCGCTCCGGCAGAAAATCGGGATCGCCGGTGAGGTAGACGACCGTGCCCAATTTTTCCACCACCTCCCGGTCGAAAGGCGTGGCCGCGCGGATGGCGCGCGACGCCGCCCCCCATATCACCGAACCGTCGTGCAGGGTCCATGAAAGGCGGCCATCCGGCAGCGTCGCCCATCCGGTATACGGATCATCCTCGAATTTCACGCCGCCGGTCAGTTTTAACGATTGGCCCAGCGCTATGGTGTCCTGCCCGAAAACGTTGGCCAGAGAAAGCTGCCGGGCCGCTGGCACGAACAGCAGCGTTGCGGTGTCGGTGATGCCGTAGGAATTGACCCGTTCCCCGGCTCCCCACACCAGGGCTTGCGTGCTTCCCGCCGCCGCGCTTTGCTGAAATTCCACATCATAGGTATGCAGCACGAAGGCGCCGCCGCCGATCGGACCGATGCGTTCGGACTGATCGACGTACGCCTTCAGATCCGTGTCGGCACCCTCGCCGTGATGCTGCCAGTGCGCGACGACGTTGGCGCCGGTGATGCGCAGGTCGCCCTCTCCCTGCTGATTTTCGGTTCCCCGATAGGCATCCCCCTGCAGAGTGAACCGATCCCGCTCGGTCGCCCGGTCGATGCGAAAGCCGGCCTGCGCCTTGCCCCAGGCATCATCGGCACTGGCCCCGTCGGGCAGCTCCTCGGCGCTCCGGTCGGAGCCCTTGAGATAGACGCGGTAGGACGTCTCGTCGCTGGTCTTGCCGCCATAGCGCGCAGTGAGCGCACGCTGTTCATTGCCCGCGTCGGCGCGTACCAAGGTGCCATCCGAGAGGTAGGCGGTGCGCGTGATGATGTTGATCACGCCGTTCATCGCATTGGCGCCCCACAGCGTCGCGCCCGGCCCGCTGATCACCTCGATGCGATCGATGTCGTCCACGACCACATCCAGCGAATCGAGATAAATGCCGGAAAAAAGCGGCGAATAGACGCTGCGCCCGTCGATCAGAAGCAACAGCTTGTTGGAGAAATTCTGCGCCACCGGGTTGCCGCCAAAGCCGCGTGCGGAAACGATATAACTGCTCGCTCCGTATTGGGTGACCAGCAGATTCGGCGCCAGCCGCAGCGCACCGGCCAGGCTGTTCACGCCCGAGCGCACGATGGCCTCGTGTGTGATCACGTAGATCGAGGCTGCCGCCTGGCTCAAGGCCTCCGGCGACTTGAGCACCGAAGTCACCTGCACATTGGCAAGGTCCGACAGCGAGAGCCGCGTCAAGTCCTCGATCTGCGTGGGATCGCCCTGCACGGCGGTCGCCGCGAACAGCGCGCCGGCGGCAAATGCCCAACGCGCACCGTCCCAATCCCCCACTCCCGGCATCCACCCCGCCTTGTAGGTATTCACCTACGTGCAAATAAACGACCCACGGACATCGCTCGCGCGAAGCGTTCGGCAACAATATCGACGGTTCCGCAACAATATTGATATTTCATTTCCATTGGAAGGGATGTGCCCAACATTCTTGCGACGCGCAACATGAACTCATGAACGAACCTGGATTGCAGGGTGTCCTCGAAGCCGCCGTGCATGATTATATTTCCGCCCGCTGCCGGCCGGCGTATCTGCACGAAACGCGCAGTGGACTTCAGGCCATTCAGAGTTCGGTGGAATTGATGGCGCGCTCGGCCGCTGCGGCGGCAGACAACTCCGCTGTCGCGCGCAAGGCCTCCGAGCTCGCCAAGCGCGCCATCGCAAATCATGAAATTGCGATCTCCCGTGTGTTGGATGATTTGATCGCAACGCAACAAGAAGCGGCACCCATGGACCTTGGCGTACTCCTGGGCGACGTCGTAGAATTTCTACAAAACATGCTGGCATCGAACGATCTCGCGGTGAACTTGACGGCGGGCGAGGGCATCATGATCCACGCCAGAAAGGGCAGACTGCGGATGGCGGTACTCGGGCTCATCGGCAATGCCGTCGAGGCCATGCCGCGGGGATCGCGGCTGCCGGTGAGCGTCGAACGCCAGAGCAGCCGCGCCTTGCTGCGGCTCGGCTGGGCCGGGATCGATTCGGCGCTGCGGATTCCCGACTGGAACGAACTGCGCAGCGGCGTGGACTTGAATGCGTTGATCGCACCCGTCGCGCGGCACGTAGTGATGGCCGACGGCGGCCAACTGACCACGTCGAGCGGTACCGGCGACGAGGCCGCGCTTTCGATCACCTATCCGCTGCTGTCGTGATGGCCAATCAGCAGCCCCCCGTTCGAGTGTTGTACGTCGAGGACAACGCGCTGGTGCGCGAATTGACTAGCGAACTGCTCGCTACCGAAGGCAGGCAGGTGATCGCCTGCGGCACGGCCGAGGAGGCCGTGCGTGAATTCAACCGCCAGGTCTGCGATGTGGTCATCACCGATCTCAGTCTGCCGGCGCAATCCGGGCTGGACCTGGCGAAGGCCATTCTCACCGTCAGTCCCGGAGCGCCGATCGTGATACTGTCCGGCTATCCGCTGCCGCTGCCCCTGGCGCAATTGGGTCCCAACGTCCGCTCCTTGACCAAGCCGGTCGAGGCGAACCAGATCGAATTGCTGATCGACGAATTGGTGCGGCAGGCTGCGCCGCGCCGTCAGGTTGCGCAGCAGCCCGAGTGAACGGTCGACATCGGCATGCTCATGAGCTGCCGCGAGCAAGGACGACCGCCACTTGCTGTGAGAATTCTGCAATGTGCGAGTCGGTAATCGCCTGCGATGCACCGCCCGCCGCGATCGCGCGACAGTACGCTGTCGTCATGGCTTCGATGATCTGCGCCGGGGATGCCTGCGGTCTCGCCGCAATGTAGGCGCCGACCAGATGGCGCAGTTTGTCCTGATCCCTGGCTGCCTGCTTCCATGCGTCCGGCCCTTGGCTCAAGGCGGGTTGCATCACATTCTCGGCTAGGATCGGACAGACCAGAGCGCGATGAGCATCCGGCGGGGCCGAGCGCTGCCGCTCGCGCCAATCCCCGACCATCCACGGAGAGGCATTGGGCGGTGCCGAATTGCCCCAGGCGGTTCTCACGTAATTGGCGATGTCGGAGATCTGATCGTCGTTCAATGCCGAAGCAAATGAGGCCATTGCCGCCCAGGTGCCCTGCGGCTCGAAACCGTAGAGCATCGCCATGATCACGTTGTAAGGCTCGGCGGCTGCGACCGCCGAGTTGCCGGCGAGCGCGGGCACCGTTCCTTCCTGGCCTCTGCCATCGCTCAGATGGCAGTTTGCACAGTGCTCCTCATACGAACTCTTGCCCGCCGCCAGGCGCTCGCGGGGCATGATCACGCGGGCGGCGGTTCGCGCAGTCGCGAACGAGGATTGATCCTTCAGATAGACCGCGATCGCATACAGGTCGGCATCCGTCAAAAAGCGCAGGCTGTCGTGTATCACCTCCTGCATCGGCCCGAAGGCCTTGACGTTGCCGGGCATGCGGCCTGTTTGGAGGAATGCGGCCAGCTGTCCAATATCCCAGGAATTCAGGCTCGACAGCGGATCGTTGCCGATATCGGGCGCGTACCAGCCTTCGATCTGCGCGCCGGTCAATCGGTGCTGCGGCTGCGTCGCCTGAGCGACGTTGCGCGGAGTATGGCACGCACCGCAATGTCCCAGTGCCTCAACCAGGTATGCACCGCGGTTCCAGTTCGTGCTCTTGTCCGCGGCAGCAACGAAGCGGCCGGGTTGGAAGTACAGCCCCTGCCAGACCGCAATCCCGCGCCGGATATTGAATGGGAACGAAAACGTGTTGTCGGGCACCTGGTGAGCAGCGGGTCGGATGCTGCGCATGTACCGCCAGAGAGCGTCGATGTCGGCATCGCTCATCTTGGTGTAATTGGTGTACGGCATAGCCGGATATAACAACGCACCATCCTTTCGCACCCCTTCGCGCACGGCGCGGGCGAAATCTTCGCGGCTCCAGTCGCCGATGCCGGTTCCGCGATCGGGCGTGATGTTCGGCGGAAAAATCTTTCCAAATGGCGTGTCGAGCGCTGCGCCGCCGGCGAACGGCCGGCCCCCCGGTGCCGTGTGGCACGAAACACAATCCGCGGCGTGGGAAATATATCTGCCGTGATCGACGCCCCGATCGACGACCGCACCCGGTGGATCCGCCATGGCGGACCGCACCACTAGCAGACACGGCAGAACGACTCCCAAACCAATGATATGTCGCATACGACCGCCGCTGGCGGAACATCCGCCGTCGTCGCCATCATCGATCAAGGTCCCCGGACCGCTCAGTCGGCGCAGTGCGCAATGGTCTGTAGGACTTGGCCGCAACGCACCGGGGGCACCTGCCGCGGGCATGCCTGGCTCACACCCTCCTACAGCAAACGCCGCCCGCCGCCGACGCCGCGCCCCGGACCAATCGGGAATACTTGCCGCCGTGCTCGGCCGTGTTTGTCGACGCAAAGGAGGACTCATGCAGGTGTTCCACAACTACGGCGTACTGACGCTGCTCGGCGCCTCGCTGCTCGCACCTGGGATCGACTTCACCGCGCCGACCGCCGACGTCGCGGTGGCGATCACCAACAACAGCACCGCGAACATCGTCGTGACGGTGTACGACATGAACACGAATTCTCATCGGCCGGTCCTGGCAAACCAAACCATTTATGGATTCTCCTCGGTCCCGGTGTCGTTGACCGCGGACGCGGCCGGCAAGGGACATGTGCTTTGGACCGCGAGCAGCCACGCAGCGGAGACCGCATTGTGCGGCCACGCGAACCAGAGCGGTTTGACCCAGCATGATGCCGTTGAAATCCATGTGGATTCCAGTTGCACAGAAACCTGACGAGCGCGCGACGCCCATGACCCGCACGCGGCCGGCGCCGGCATGCGTGTTTGCGCTGCTGGCCTGCGCACTCGGCGCCCCGTCGCTCGCCGCCAATCCCGGATGGCGCGACCCGGCGAATTCGACGCAAAGCAGACGGGCGGAGGCGCCGTCTGCACGCGCCACCGGACGACAGCGCGCCGCGTCGCTGAATCTGGATCTTGGGATGGATCACGTCGCCTCCGCGAGCGTCGCGACACCTGCGCCCGGCACGCGGTTTCGGCAGATTTTTGAAGCCGATCGGCTCGAACTGCCGGAATTGGGAGGCGGTACCAGCCGCAGCGCCGGCAGAATCGAGGAATTCGCGCGTCGCGCCCGTCGCGAGGGATTGCCGTTGGTGCGCCTATGGGAAAGCCATTCCGCGCTGATCAGCCTCGGGCTCAACGCCAAGGGTAAACCCGGCTTGTGGATCATTCAGAGGCTGCCATGACCGACGCACGATTCTTGGAGTGGGGCTAGGTGTCCGCCCGGACCGTATTGGCGGTGCGGCATCGAACCGAATATCAATACAAGCAGCCCGTGATACTCGGCGAACACAGGTTGATGTCACGCCCCCGGGACAGCCATGATCTACATCTGCTGGACACCTCCCTCATCGTGGCACCGCCGCCAACCGAGCTGCGATGGATGCATGATGTGTTCGGCAACTCCATTGCGGTGACGTCCTTCGGCGGCAAATCCGCCGAACTGTATTTCGAGTCAACATTTCGGGCCGAGCACTTCCCCATCGCTGAATCGACCATCTGGGTGGAGCCCTATGCGCAAAATCTGCCTTTCAGCTACAGCGCGGATGACAGCGCCGATCTGGGGCGCACCAAGGAGCGGCAATATCCGGATCCGGAGCACAGCGTGGACGAATGGACCAAGCGCCACGTGGAAGCCACCCCCGAGCGCAACACGCTCGGCGTGCTGACCGCGATGACAAGGGCGATCAAGGATGATTTCAGGTACATGCGCCGCGAACAAGTCGGCGTGCAGGCGCCGGCAGAAACTCTCCGGCTTGGCTGCGGCAGCTGTCGTGATTTCGCAGTCTTCATGATGGAAGCCGCCAGAAGCGTCGGCCTGGCGGCACGCTTCGTCTCCGGATATCTTTACGACGAGACGCTGCTCGGCGCCGCCGGTGGGTTGGTGGGCGGCGGCGCCACGCACGCCTGGCTGCAGGTCTATCTGCCGGGAGCCGGCTGGGTGGAATTCGATCCGACCAACGCGTTGATCGGCGGCCGGAATCTGATCCGAGTGGCGGTTGCCTGTGATGCATCGCAAGCCGCGCCCCTGGTGGGAGACTTCGTCGGCGCTTCCGATGATCTGCTGTCCATGCAGGTCACCGTCGAAGTGACGGCGGAATAGCGTCGCCGCGACCGCCAACCGGGCATTCAACTGCGGCCGACGGGTCCGTTCAGCAGCCCGATGCGGCTCACCAGATCGCCGGTCGTGAATGGTTTGGTCAGAACCAGCATTCCACGGTCCGGATGTCCCCTGCCAAACACGGCATTTTCCGCGTATCCGGTGATGAACAGCACCCTCAGGTCCGGCCGCAATGTGCGTCCTCCATCGGCAACCTGGCGCCCATTCAAACCGCCGGGCAGGCCGACGTCGGTGATGAGCAGGTCGATGCGCGCATTCGATTGAAGCGCCCGGATGGCGCTGCCGCCGTCAGCCGCCTCGATGGTGGCATAGCCGAGGCCGTGCAGCACGTCGGTCACCAGCATGCGCACCGTCGGCTCATCGTCGACGACCAGTACCGTGTCGCCGGCATTCGCGCCTGGCGGCGCGGGCGTCCGTGTCTGCATCGGGTACGAGATGCCAGCTGTACACGGGATGCGAGCCGTCGTTGGCGCGCATCCGGAGATCGAGGTCGCGCACGGCCTGCCCCTGCCGCAACCGGCCGAAACAGCCGCGCGCAGTTTCCTGATCGGACTCCTGCATCAGCGCTTCGAAGCGCGTGCCGATCAGTTCGTTCGAGGCATAGCCGAGGACGGACCACGCCGGATTGGCGCCGCGCACCCGTCCATCCAGCGTGCTCATGACGACCAAATCGCGGCTCACCCGCCACACGCCGTCGCGCTCACACGTTCGGGCCGCGATTTGTTGCTCGAGGGTCGAATTCAGGTGCGCGACCGCTTGAACCGCGGCTTTCTGATCATGAATATCGGTGTTCGTGCCGATCCAGCGCGCGGTCGGACCTTGGGCGCCAATCGGAACGGCACGGGCCAGGTGCCACCGATAAGCGCCGTCTTTGCGCAACAGCCTGAATTCAGTCTCCAACGTCTCGCCCGAACGCAGCGATTCGGCCCAACGCCGCTGCGCAAGCGGCAGATCTGCAGGGTGCACCATTCGGGTCCACACCTGGCCGTCGAGTTCGCCCGGCACCGCGCCGCAATAATCGTAGACGCGCTGGTTGAACCAATCGAGCAGGCCGTCCGCGGGCGATGTCCAAACATGATTTGGCATGGCTTCGGCGAAAACGTGGAACGCAGATTCGCAGCCTTCCGGCATGACTGTTCACGCACCACGGCAACGCGGGGACGGGGGCGCACCATCGGCTTGCGCGCGCGATCGCGCCGGTGGTTTTGGGACGATCCCGCATGCAGGCATGGGCATGCCTTACATCGTTGATCGCAACACAGGTACCCCTCCGACGGCCAGCAGGCAGCCGAACTCGACGACCAGCACCAGCGTCAGCAACGCCGGCCAGGTACTTCCGCCACCATCATTGCCCATGGGCCGAATTCTAGCCGAACTTCGCGGATTCGAGACTAAATGAGCCGCCCCGTCCGGGGCGGCTGCATTTCAAGCGTTTGATTTTCTTTGTCTACGGGTCGCGCGTTCCTGCGGAAAGGCGTGTAGTGCCGACCTACCCACTGGTCAACGACGCCGCCATGCGGATAATGCGATTCCGACATGTTTCTGCGCGCCAAAACTCGCAAGAAGGACGGCAAGGAACACCGCTATTGGAGCGTGGTGGAGAACCGCCGTGTCGCCGGGGGGCGCGTCGTGCAGCGGCACGTGCTGTATCTGGGCGAGATCAACTCGTCCCAAGAACTCGCCTGGCGCAGGTCCATCGAGGTGCTCGAGGACGGGGAGTCGGCGCCGCGCACGTACGCGCTGTTTCCGGAGGATCGCTGCGAGGGGCTGTTGCCCGACGAGTCGATCGTGCGGCTCAAGCTCAAGTCGATGCAACTACACCGGCCGCGGCAATGGGGCGCGTGTTGGTTGGCGTTGACGCTGTGGCAGACCCTGGACTTGGATGTCTTCTGGGCCGAGCGACTGCCGCCCTCGCGCAAGGGCACGCGCTGGGATTTGGTGCTGTTCGTGCTAGCCGCCTATCGACTGATTGCGCCGGGCAGCGAGTGGCGGCTGCACCGCGAGTGGTTTGGGCGCACGGCGCTTGGCGATTTGCTCGGCGCCGATGCGGCGCTGGCCGATCCACACGTGCTGTACGGTTGCCATGATCGGCTACTCGCGCACAAAGAGGCGCTGTTTACGCATCTAACGGGTCGTTGGCGGGACTTGTTCAACGTGTCCTTCGAAGTGCTGCTGTACGACCTGACGAGCACCTACTTCGAGTCCGATCCGCCGCTCGATGAGAATGACAAGCGCCGCCACGGCTACAGCCGCGATCACCGCTTCGACTGCGTGCAGATCGTCATCGCGCTCATCGTCACGCCCGAAGGGTTGCCGCTGGCGTATGAGGTTTTGCCCGGCAATACCAACGACTCGAAGACCCTGCGCTCGTTCCTCGCGAAGATCGAACACCAGTACGGCAAAGCGCAGCGCATCTGGTGCATGGATCGTGGTGTGCCGACCGAAGAGGTCCTGGCCGAGATGCGCCGCAGCGAGCCGCCGGTGCAGTACCTGTGCGGCACGCCAAAGGGGCGGCTCAATCGACTTGAACAATCCCTTGTCACCAAACCCTGGCGCAATGCCCGGACGGGCGTGAAGGTCAAGCTCCTCCCGGAGGACGGCGAGCTCTACGTGTTCGCAGAGAGCCAAGACCGGATCGCCAAGGAACGCTCCATGCGTCGTCGCAAACTGAAGTGGCTGTGGGCCCGACTCGCGCAGCTTCAGGATATGCAACTCTCGCGCGACGCGCTGCTGATGAAGCTCGGCAGTGCGCAGAGCAAGGTCGCCGCGGCGTGGCGGCTGGTCGATGTGAAAGTCGACAAAGACGGTGCCGGATTTACCTATCAGCTGAACCGAAAGAAGCTCAAGCAGGTTCGCCGCCGCGAAGGCCGCTACTTGTTGCGCACCAATCTGACCGAGACCGATCCGGTGAAGTTGTGGAACTACTATCTGCAACTCGTGCAGGTCGAGGAAGCGTTCCGCACCTTGAAGAGCGATCTGGCGATCCGCCCGATCTTCCATCAAGAACCAGGCCGCATCGAGGCACACGTGTTCATCGCCTTCCTCGCGTACTGCTTGTACGTGACGCTCGGGCGGCAACTCAAAGGCCTCGCGCCCGGGCTCACCGCGCGCAGCGCGCTCGAGAAATTTGCCGCCGTGCAGATGGTCGATGTGCGCATCCCGACTACCGACGGTCGAGAACTTCTGCTCACTCGCTACACACAACCAGAGCCCGAGCTTGAACTCCTGCTGGAGCGTTTGCACCTCACGCTTCCCGCCCAACCGCCGCCCAAAATCAGCGCCGCTCAGACCGCCTCCGCAACCCTTCTGTAGTGCAGACCTTGGGGGCTGCACCCTAATCGCATCAATTACTTAGCGTCGCTGAAGCCTCGAATCCGCGAAGTTCGGCTAAGGTCCGGGATCCCCGGCCGGTCCGGGATCCGGCGGCCGGTAGTGGTCCTTGATCTTCACGTAGTTGCGCGCGCTGTAGAGCAGCTGCTCGATTTCCGGCGCGGTCAGGTCGCGCACACGCTTCGCCGGATTGCCCATGTACAGGCCGTGCGAGGCCAGCCGCTTGCCGGGAGGCACGACACTGCCGGCGGCCACCAGCACCTCATCGTCGATGACCGCGCCGTCGAGCACCACCGACGACATGCCGATGAGACAGCGGTTGCCGATGCGTGCCGCGTGCAGCATGGCCTTGTGGCCCACCGTGACGTCCTCGCCGACGATCAGCGGCAGTCCGCCGGGGTCATAGGGTCCGTCGTGCACCACGTGCAGCACGCTGCCGTCCTGGATGTTGGTGCGTGCGCCGATCTCGATGCGGTTGACGTCGCCGCGCAGCACCGCGAACGGCCACACGGATACGTCATCACCGA